>Ga0247611_10001897_pt1 | contig 35821 bp, 37 predicted proteins | sample 177DNAGHGhighgp2_FD_192422 | JGI IMG/M metagenome (GOLD analysis project Ga0247611, IMG submission 192422) | Sheep rumen microbial communities from Palmerston North, Manawatu-Wanganui, New Zealand - 1770 DNA GHGhigh gp2 | ecosystem: Host-associated > Mammals > Digestive system > Stomach > Rumen... | reverse complement strand
ACCAGTAAAGCAGAAACTCATACCAGCCAAAACGCCACCGGATACTTTCTGTTTTTCTGGAATAACTTCTACATAATCCATAGTATCCATCATATCAGCTTTAAGCACGTCAAGTCCTTCAGCAAACTTCTGCGCAGTTACGGGACCGACTCCGGTACAAACAAACTTTGTACGGTCCATTTTAATAAGGTCCATAACAGTGAGCTCTTCAATTGTTGCGTCCTGCGCAAGAATATTATCAATAATACGCTGTACAACTTTTTCACCAACGTCTGTGATATTAAAGCCAGAAATGAACTGAGCCAGCTTTACACTTTTTACTGTTTCAATATTTTTGCGATATATTTCTGCGGAACGCTTACCAAAACCTTCCATATTTGCTATTTTATCATAAGGCAAATGGTAAAGATCAGAAACGCTATTTACAAATCCAGCATCAATAAACTTTTCTAATGTTACGGGTGCTAGCTCCATAATGTTCAGCTTTTCTGTCCACTTTTTCAGACGACCAATAAGCTTTGATTTACAAGCTTCATTATCACAAGAAATCCTTGTATGATTATCTGTAATTGATAATGTTCCACCACAGATAGGACATTTTGTTGGTAAGTTCCAATTGTGGTTTGCTGCAAGCATTTCTACTGTATTAGGCATAAGTTCCTCCAATAATTATTTATATTTATAATATGTAAAAATGAGAATAAAAATATAATCTACTACTGAAGTTTTTCAATAGTTGCATTAAGTTCTGCTCTAATATCATCTGGAATATCATAGCGATTTAAAGCGTCCTTTATTGCTGATGCCATTTTTTCTTTATCAGTTACGTAAAGTTCCTGAAGGTACTCATTAAACTTATCTTTAAGCTGCTCATTTACTTTTTCAAAAAGTCGTGTAAAATAAACATCATCGAACTTGTCACGATCTTCACAAGGAATATCATAAGAATCAAATGAATGTCTCCAGCTTGTTTCATTTACGGGTATATAAAAATGAGGTCCAGGCTTTTTTGTACGATATTCTTCATACATAGATACACTAGTACGATTTACAGGATAGCGCTCATCAGAGTCTTCTTTTTGAATAAAATAGTAATAGCGGGGCTCAATAGAAGCCTTAAGGGGTACAATAGTTCCCTGTCCATTATCACGAGCATAACGAGCTACTGAGTAAAGACGGTCTTCTATTTTTTCAATAATAGTTTCTTCCATCTGCTTAAGATTAAGGCCTTCAGCTACGATACTTATATAGTCTTTGTCATCTTTACCGAAATTAACGTAAATTCGATAAAAACAGCCCTTTTTAATATCAATATTCATAATTACCTCCTATAGTACTTATATAGAAAATATGTAAAAATTGGGAATTAATGTATGGAATAAAATAAAAAAGGCCCTAAATAAGGCCTTTTGTTTAATAGCTCTTTGAAGTTTAGAACAAGTCTAAACTAGCCAATAATATGATTTTTTCAGCTGTGGTTTCAATGTCACATTTATATGTGCCATCCTTAATTGCTTCTTTAATAGCCTTTACCTTTTCGCTCATGCATAATTCTCCTATAAATAGTATATGTACGTTTTTTTAAAAAAATATTAAAAAGGACCTATTACTAGGTCCACTTAATTTTAGTTATCAAAGTATAAATTAAATAAATATAACCAATTTTGTATTGACCTTTTTTCTAAATTATCTTTTCTTTTTTCTAAGAACTTTCTAAATTCAGCTATTTCAGTTTCTTCCATACAGTTGGTTTTACAGAAATCGTCGAAATTCATTTTATTACTCCTCTAAAGTAATTAGTTAATAAGCTCGATTTCTGCTAATGATTTTTTTATATGATTTATTATTAGTTTAATACTTGAGATATTTTTATAATTATATTCCATAATCTTAAAAGCTTTTATGGTTTTATATGAAAGCCATACATAATTATCATTTAAGTAATATGTTATACTTACGTGTCTTATATAAACTTTCCTATTGATTTCAGTATTATGACAAGACAAGTTTACATCAAATCTTCTATTAGCTTTATCTTTAGAACGTAAATTAGTAAAACTAGCAGTTATCTTAGCCTCTGGAAAAGCTTCACATATAGCACGTAAAAATTTTCTTTCTTGAGAATACATTTTACTTCTTTCAAAATGAAAATTTCTAGGCTTTGTGGACCAACAGCGACATATTCGATTATATCTTTTTTGGGCGTCTCTCGACACCCTTTTCCACTTTTGAGACATTACCGTTTATTTTCCTTATTAAGCCGTCTTGGTGATATTCCAACATATTCCCAAGTTGCTTTTTTCCCATCTGGTGTTTTTCCTGCGCATGGTCTTTCTTTACGACAACACATCCCAATTTTAGGTGCACTGGATTTAGCTAAGCCAGCCCATTCTGCTGCTTCCAGCATGGAATTAAATATTATTCCAGTCTCAATATTTTTTACTTTTTCACAACAGGCTTCTTTAGTTCTAGCTATAAGCGCATTTCTTTTTGTAGGGTCAGACATTACTTCTCTCATTCTATCAATACACATTTTTCTTTTCTCAGGGTCAGACCAAAACTTATTTTTTTCTTCTCTATAAAAATTTTTCCAATTTTCAGAATCATATAGTTTTCTTACTCTACTTAAATATTCATCTGTATTTCTTGTTTCATAATATTTTTTTAGGAAATCCTTATTATGCCACATTGCTCTGCCTAATATACTTCTTTCTTCTGAAATAAGTATTTTAAGTCTAGCATACTCTCTAGACGTACAACGGCCATATGGCCTACCAGAATTATTAGCCATATAAAATAATGCTGTATGCATTTCTCTACACGGAAATATTTTAGTAAGTAATTGGTGACAGAAGAAATGTTCTCTACCAGTAAGTAATACTATATTAGATTTTCTTTTTGACCAAAGTGGAAAAATTGACCTAGGTAGTATATGATGTGCTTCGTAGTATATACCATTACCTTTTACTCTATTTTCTTGTTTTGCTTTTTTAATTATTTCTAAATAGACTTTTCTATAGTTCATTTTGGAATTACCTTATACCATAATTAGTATAAGGTAATTCCAAACTATTAAATAACTTTTGTGCCCTTAGATATATTCCCTAATATGCGGGGTATAACCATATTACTTCGACAAATATCCAAAATATCTCCAATTTCAATCTTAAGATTTTCAATATATCTAGCATTATTCAAAGTAGCTCTCTGAATTGTAGCGCCATCAATTTCAATTGGCTCGAATACTGCAACTGGAGTAAGTGTACCATTCTTCATTGACCACTCAATATCCAACAGCTTTGACTGCTTGTGTACAGCTGGAGGCTTAATTGCCCACTGGCTTATTGGATGAAGGTTATTTCTTTGATCATCCCAGTCCACATTATTAGCTTTAATAACAATACCATCTGTGTCATATGGACGACTTTCATTGTTAGAAAGTTCAAGCATTGCTTGGTACATTTCATTTGCGCTTTTTTTGCGGCTCTCAATAGTAGAACAGTCAGCCAAGATAAGTTTCTTGTTTACAATATTAAAACCATTATCAATTAAAAACTGAATCTTATTTACTTCTTTTGTAAAGAGAGCTGGATCATCGCCCTGAACGTCATAAGACACAACAGTAAGATGTTCACATCCTTCACCTTCTTTATTTTTAGCAATTCCAGAAGCAGAGTTACGACAATTTTTTAAGTCTGGAAAATAAGTATCCTTATCACTATGAAAAAGAAGAATTTCTCCACGTACCGAAACAGTATATGGCTCAGGTAACTTATGTGGAATGCCCTTCATTTTCTTAGCGTTGTTGGTAATATCATCACCAACATAGCCATTTCCACGAGTAATACAAGATATGAGATTACCGTTTTCATAATTCATTTCGAGAGAAATACCATCGCATTTGTCTTCAGCTAAGAAAGCCACTTTTCCCTTAGAACTGAAAGACTCAAGCTTTTTAGTAATCTGCTCAACTGTATTACATTTGGATTGGCTACCCATAAGTATTTTATGGTCTGCTTTTGGAAATCCATCAAGAGAGTCTTCCCCAATTTCAGCAAGAAGCTCATTTTTTGGATCAAGCTTTAACAGCTGATCTTCAAGAGCGTCATATTCATCGTCACGCATAATTGGCTCACCATTATAGTAAGCTTCTCTTGCTGCGATAATTTGATTTTGAAGTTCTTCAATCTTAGTCATAATTACTCCTTATATACATATAATATGTTATATAGAGATAATTTGCATATCTGATATATTATATTTTTTAAAAATATTAAATAAATCTTGTCTCTTTGTCAAGTCTACTCTAGTAATATCAATTTTTGATAGTTTATCAATTGATAAACGTAGGGCTTGTTTATAAGTTATTTCTGTGCTAGCATTATCAAAGTCAGAATAGGACCATCTAACGAATCGGTCTTGTTCTTGCTTATTATGATATGCGTATACTTTGACTAAGTTCTTTGACTTTATATAAATCCATTTAAAGTTATTATATCTATTTCCCATTAGCTAATTCCCATTTAAATGCATATTCATCTAATCTAAAAAATATATCCTTAGTAAAAGAAAATATTGATGGTAATATTGGATTAAGATCTTCATCCTTATATGACTCGAATATTTTAATATAGCTAGCTTTCAAGAGCTTTAGGTTGGATGTGTCGCTAATTGGACCATTTATATTGGATATAAGTACTAATATTTGATATATGATTAAAGCAAAATTCGGCTTATATGCTTTATCTATATTCTTTAAGTAAGTTCGATAAGTCTGCCCAAGGCCTAGGGACCTGACTATATTGTCAGCTTCTTTAGCTATATCAGCATAGGAAAATAATCCAAATTGAAGGTAAACATTAATATTATCATTATGACAGCAATTAATAAAACTCCGGTATTCCGGAGTTTTAGAGAAATCTAAGTGCTTATTATCTATAAATTCGTTTTCAATAAAATTAGAAATAATTTTCTGCACTAATAAATTCCCAGTCTGTTCCACCAAGGTCGTGCATATTTGTAAGTTCACGACGAAGAGCTGGACTCTGATGTTTACCAGTAGATGTATTCAATGCTGCAACGGCCATACGAGGCTGACCCTTCATAAGAAGCATTACTTTTCCATCCTGCCAAGATGCACGGCGAATAATATTTGGAATTTCTACACCTTCTTCATTTACAGATGCCTTTGACGAAAAAAGCTTATCAAGCGCTTCTAAGTATACCATTATTTATAACTCCTAAAATAATTATTTATAATAATATGTAAACTATTCGATATAAATATAAAAATCGGTCACAATTTTTGTGACCGACTTGACTTATTATTTTACTTTTTTATTCGTTGTTTTTTTAGTTTCCTTCTTAACAGGCTCTTTTTTAACAGGACTTTTTTTAGCTGGAGACTTCTTTTTAGATTCTTCTTTAGGCTCTGCTACTTCTTTTTTATTCTTGCCTTTATTCTTTTCTTTCTGTTCTTGCTCAAAAAGCTTTTGAGCGAATTCATTAAGTTTAGCAAGTGATTCTTCACTTAATGGCTCTTCTTCATCTTCATCAGTTAAAATACCTAACTGTTTACATTCATCTTTTGAAAAATATCTATCATGTTCTAGAATAGACTGTATATATGCTTCTCTTTCTTTTTCATCAGTATACTCTTTGCCAATTCCAGTTTCTTCCATATAAATTCTACGAAGCTGAGACATTAATTTTCTAGAGTTCTCTGCTTGATCCTGCATATATCTGTTATCACCAACGTCACCCCAAGAGCACTGATGCATTAGGAAGCATGAATTATCCGACATTTCTCGCTTATCACAAGCCAAAAAAATAAGAGTTGCAGCTGAGGCACATTCACCGTTAATTACACAGCGTACAGGTACTTTAATTTCTTTAATGAAATCATAAAGTGCTAATCCACTATAAGCATATCCACCGGGCGAATTAATATAAATCGTAATAGAATCGTTAAGATTCTGCATAAGAATATCTTGAATATGGTCCGCTAGAAATTCTGCAACACACTGTTTAAGCATTTGCTGTAATATAAGCTGCGACTCATCATCAATTACATCTAGGAAATATATATCTGTTCCATATTTTCTAATATTACGGTCTGTAAAAAGAGGGTCATCATAATCGCCAGCAGGTAGAATTTTTGTAGCTGCTCTACTATTAGATTTTTTAACTATTTCGCGTAAGCTAGAAGCAGTAGTGTTTGATAATTTTTCAGTAAGCGCTTTAGTTGCCCAAGTAGGCTGCTTAAGACGGGATATATTACCCCAAATAACATTATTACTATTATTCATTAATAATTTTCCTTAAAAAATATTATGAGTAACCCCAAAAATTACTCATTATAAATAATAGTAGCAGTTAGACTTAACGTTTTAATAAGATTTTCTAATATTTTTATTCTATTTTTAGGACTTCGATACCTGCTTTTTTAAGAAAATCTAACGCTTCTGGCTCCCTTGAATATGGTGTTTTATATACTACTTTTTTAATACCCGCCGCAGCAATAGTTTTACTACAGTTTGTACAAGGCTGAGTAGTAACATATATTGTACACCCCTCTACAGCAATACCTTTTTTTGCGGCGTATAAAATACAATTTACTTCGGCATGAATTTCATTACTAAGAGACCATAAATGATGTTCTTCACTTTTTATTTTATCTTGCTTAAAGTTTATATTCTTAAAAATTTCATTACAGTGTTTTTCCCCTGAAACAACACCATTATAACCGGTACTTATGATTCTACCATCTTTTGTAAGAACTGCTCCAACGCCATACTTTGCACATGAGCTATGTTCTGCATATAGCTCCGCAATTGCCATAAATGTTTCATCCCAACTTTTCATTTATATAATATGTATAAAGAATAAAAAAAGCGCTACTTAATGTAGCGCTTTATAACTAAAAGTTTAGTTATTTATTAGTCTGCAAAATCGCATCCACAAACTGGACAAGAAGTAAAGCTTAATGGGCTTGGCTTCATACAATTGTTACAATTGCACTGATTTCCAGCTTCTTCTTTATAAAGAACATTCTCAACATTTCCACTTGCATCAAGAATTACATCAGTAATGAGGTCTTTCTGAGCAGGTGTAAGCTTGAGCCATCCCTTAAGAGCTGCAATTTTTTCTGGAGCTAATGTTGAAATATTTGCTGTTCCTCTTGTTGTTCTAGCAACAGGCTGTTCCGCTACAGGAGCTGCTGGCGTAGGTGTTACTGTCGCTACTGATTCCTGTACTGGTGCTACATTAGTAGCTACTGGTGTTTCAATAGGATCACTGGCCGGAGCCATTACTGGAGCAGCTGTCTCTGCACTTTCTGCCTTTTCTGCTTTCTTTGCTTCAATTTCTGCAATTTCTTTTTCTGCTAAACCATTAAGTTCATCATAGAAATGTGTATTAAGTGTAGCGTCAATTTCACGAATTGTTTTACCAAGTCTATCTCTAAGAGCTCTATAAGAAGTTACTTTATAAAGCAATGCGATATTATATCTTTCATACTCTTTCTCTTCAGGAGTAAGCGAAGGCTCAACTGAGATAAAATTCAACTTAGACTGGTCAACTTCTGGTACGCCTGCACTCTTATAGAATGTTGCATTCTTTACTTCATAAGGAGTATTCATCTGTCCAGTCTTAACTACCTGAACATCGTAGTTTTCCCAAGGTCCGTAAACCTTAGAAAGCTTACTCAAACAGCTAAGAAATCCGTAAGAAGGTACGCCGACTGTAGGATAAGCTACGCCATCTTTTACAGAAATTTTCTTAGAAAGAAGTTTTGTATGCTTATTTGTCTTACACCAGTCATCTTCACGGTCGATGACATTCATAATAACAACTTGCTGTCCGCCCCAACCTTTAGCATACTTATAAGAATCTGCTTCTTTAGGATTATTTGCGTCCCAGCCGCTATGTGTTACCTTATCAAATACAAGGGTTCTTTCGTGTTTATAAACACGCTTTTTCTTTCCCGGATTCTGTGGGTCAGGTACCCAGTCTACTTCTTTTACTTTATTAATGATACGCCACATGATATGTTCGTCATTAATATCAGCCGCATGACAAGGAAGACGAAGCTGCATACGATCGCCATTATCGTCTTTAACAGTTTCAAAATAAATCTCATGCGCATCAAATTTACCAGCCTTAAATCCTGGTGTCATTGATTCTGGTGGATTTCCTGTGAGTCTTAAAATGTGTGGCTTATTTGCTTCAAGACCAACCCATTCTTGGGTTTCATAAGTAAAGTTTCCGGCGTTATTGCCAGAACCTCTTGCTGCGCGACTTTTTTCGTCTTCTTCTGATTTTTTAATGAACGCAGAAAATGCGTCATTGTGACCTACTGTGTAGTCTGCCATGTTTTTTCTCCTCTTGAGCGCTAATTGGCTCCATAAAATAAAATGTTTGAACACTATGGTTCGTAATTAAATCTGTACTTGCATTTCGTAAGTAATTAATTAGTTACTTAACCATAAAAGCATTTTGTAATTTGTAATATTAATACTAGCGGAGGAGAAATAAAAAAGCGCTTCTTATTGAAGCGCTTCTATACTTTTTTAATTTATTATTTTTAATTTATACTTTTTTAATCTACCAAAATAATTTTAGTTTTGATCTTTTTCAAAAAATCTTTTACGTTGAACTGAGAGCCATAGTTACAATTACTAATAAACTCTTCAGCTGACTTAATTGACTTATCCTGAGTCCAACAAATACCGCTAATTTCATTTCGGATATGTGATGCTTCCTGATACCATTTACCTAATGAGTCATAATAGTCACTAATGATAAACAGCTTATCATTAGAGCTTTTAAGGTACCTTTCCCGAACGTATTTAATGCCTTCAGCAATATCAGTACCACCACCACAAATTGGCTCCTGTGGGTCTCTTAAAAGGACATCTTTACAAAGTCTCGTATCCCACCAGATTACTCTTGATTTAGAGCCACACTTTTTAGAAAGCTGCTTAATTACATTAAGCATTTTCTTAATGGCTCTTTCATCAATAGATCCAGAACAGTCTACAATAACGTAAATATTTCCGGGCCTATAGATATTTTCTCTAGTTTCCTTTGTTACAACATCTACTTTTCCGTATTTTCTACGGTTATAATAGTACATGATATTTGCATGTGTATTTTCAATCTTTCTAGAGAATGACTCTCTTTCGATATATTTTGCAAGAGCTTTACCATCTCCAAGTGGAATAACGTCGGGTCGCTTTACTTCAGCATGTCCAAATCCAAGACCTTCTTCTCCAGACCACTCGCCAGCTCCGCCCTGCGCGTCAACTGATGCAGCCATATTATTTCCACCTGTAGCTTTATTATGTGATCCAGATGCTGCTGTTGTATTAGTATTCTTATTAGTATCGTCTCTATTTGCCTGCTTTCGAAGTTTCTCAATATCATCAAGAGAAAGCTTCTTCATAAAGTTATTTGACTGACTCTGACCTTTACCCTGTCCTTGACCCTGCTGCTGTTGCTGCTTTCTCTTTTCACGCAAGCTTGGCCTTTTTCCAGTACCCGTATTACCCTTACCACCACCAGACTCTGTTGGCTTTTCATATTCAGTATTTTCTGGATCAGCATTTGGATCATTACCCTGCCAAGGCATCTTATTTTTATTACTGTTTGCACTAGGCTGTCCTGATCCCTGACCATTCTGTCCAGGCTGACCCTGACTATTCTGTCCTTGTCCATTCTGTCCAGGCTGACTTTGACCATTCTGTCCCTGCTGACTCTGCTGGCCATTCTGATTTTGCTGAGTCTGACCATTCTGTCCCTGCTGACTCTGCTGGCCATTCTGATTTTTGTTACTCTGAGTTTTATCTTTCTGTTCCTGAGCTTCTTTACGAACAAAGTTCATAAATTTATCAAGATGCGCAAAAATCAAATCAATGTATTCTGGACAAGAAAGCTGTGGTGGCATGTCATAATCTTCTGGCCAAAGAGGATGACACCAATGGCGTCTTTCGTCTTTAGGAAGATTAAGCCAGTCTTTAATATCATCCAAGAAATCCTTAAACTGCTTCTGTTCTGCAGCGGAATAATTTTTAGTGTCAGTTGCTGATGGTGCAGATTTAAGAGTTGTGATAATATCCGCATAATCCATCATATCAGTATTAATTGTCCATTCATCTTCTGAAAAGAGCTTTGAGTTTACTTCAAAATCCTCTGCGTATGATAAGAACAATTCAGAAAGTGGTACAATATATTTATTTGCTAATTCAATTTTTGTAAGATTTTTATCTTCATCAGCAAATTCAATATGTTCTGCAATTTTATCCCAGTTATGGTAACATTTACGTTTAAGCTGCTCATAATGAAGTTCTTCTACATTTTCTTTTGTATGACCGAACAGAATATGACCAAATTCGTGGAGTCTTAAATAATCATAATATTCATCTGGAACTTTTTCGTTCAGATAAAGCTTAATAACACCGCCCTGTGTAATATCGGTAAAAGCAAGCTTATCAGGAGTAAAATTATCAACGATTTCGTCCCAAACCATAGTATCCATTCTATCATAAGCAATTGGATAAAGGTTAGGCTGGTCAGTTATTTTAACTCTATCTTTTTCTGCCTGCTCTAAAAGTTTCTTAACATCTGTTCTCATTACAAAAATATCCTAATAAAAGATAGAGCCTTTTGCAAGGCCCTATCCAGTTATATAATCTTAGCTTATGCTACCAAGCTCTTTACAGCCTTAAAGAATGTCTTAAATTTAGACAATGGAACTGCCTTATACTGTCCATCCATGTACAGATAAACTTCTGTAATATCGTCTTCGTCCCAGTCTTCAACTACTTCCAAGAAAGGTCCAACTTTCTTAAAAGTACCATTGTCACTATTATAACCAAGAGCCATTTTACCAGCTGATTTTGTCTTGCAGATAACCAAATCTGCATCTTTAATCAATTCTTCCATTCGTTTACCTCATTACAGTGTACTAGCTTTTGCTGAGTCATAATAGAATCTGTAGTACTTCAGAATTCTTGTAAGCTCTACCAAGTATGGCTTCATACGTCCAATTGTAAGCTGGGCACTTTCAATATCAGAAATGAGAATCTCAATTTCGTCCATATCAGCGCGGAACTCATTTACAGAAGCCTCTGTCTTGAAGAGGTCAGGAATAATATCTGTAAATTTTTCTGTATCATACTTATCAGCAATCTTAGTAATAAGATTTGCGAAGTCTTCACTAAGATACTTTTCAAGGTTATCAATAGCTACGAACTCCACGATACGGTTTGCAATTGAGTCCTTACCAAGAAGTTTGTTGATAGTAGGAGCAACCTTCTTAGGTTCTGATGTTGAACGACGAATTGCATTATCAAGAATATTGCTGAAGCGTGCATTAATATCATTGAGATATTTTACAATGCGGCTTGAAGACTCTTCAGCATCGCCCCAAGAGTTTGTACCGAGTCCGATAAGACCATTTACGGCCTTTTTGAAAGCTGGATTAGTACTCTTAACGCCCATACTTGCAAATGCGATAATAATACGTGTAAGATATGACATTGTACGCAGCGAAATGAAGTTCAATACTTCTGGAATATTATCATCACGGTCATAAATGCCATCATAATAGATATTTCTAATATCAAGGAAACCCTTATTTGAGCCAGCAGTGTAGTTATTGAAAAGTCCTCTGAATGTCTGAGCTACTTCACCAACAATACGGAGTTTCTGGTCTTTTGACAATTCGATATGATCGAATTCTGGCCAATCTTTTTCTGGGTCTTCCAAAACGCCCTGTGCAAATTCTGTTACAACATCCATTGCGTTATCTGGCAAAAGGTTAATGATACAGAAACGATTCAAAGTAGGAGAAGTCATTTCTGAATATCCAGGAAGATTCTGCTTATAGTTTGCAGCCGCAACTACCAAACAGTTATCTGGTAATGATTTACCACCACGAATACGGCGTTCAAAACAAAGCTGATACAAAGCGCCCTGTGTTGATCCAGATACTGCTGAAAGCTCATCAAGGAACAGAATAGAAGGCTTACCATTTGTATAATTTTCAATAATTCTTGAATACCATTCAGGCTCTTTGATTACCAAAGATTTTCCACCTTCATTGGTCTGGAAACCAAGAATTTCATCCTGTGCATACTGTGCACCACAAAGAACTTCAACATGGTATCCATTCTTTTTTGCATAATTGTAAATAGTTGTTGTTTTACCAAAGCCAGGGTTACTGAAAAACAAAACTGGAACACGCTTATCTACGGGCATGCCAGCATTTGATCTCAAACTAGCTTCTACAGCAGTAATAATTACATCACGCGTTTTGTTCTGAGTGTTGTCACCAGCAAATATACTATTTCCAAATGGATTGTTTGTTGGTGAACTTACATTTTCTTTAGTTGTACGCATAAGTCCTCTTTATATAACTTAAAATTTTATATGCTTAAAGATTACCGCCCATTATAGTTTGATTAAGGGCGTTAAACAAAATATTCTCAAATACTTCCTGATAACCACCAACGTAATTATTAGCGCCAATAAAGTTATCTGGTATTGGAAGATCACCTTCTACTCTGATAATAGCATAATTCTTTTCAGTATTATCAACTGCTATTTCAACTGAGCACTGGTCATATGTACATGGATAAAAAATAATTTTGATTTGTTCGTCAAAGCTAATTGCTTCGCATGGCCTTTTTTGTGTAGAAACGGGAATATTATTATGACGCAATTGTTTCCAAAAGTTTGGATTAATACCAGCACGATAATCAGTCGCACTAATTTCTTCTTTAGTTTGCTGAATTAAACTTTCAGGAACAGGCGTTGCGTCATATACTTCACAAATGTCATCAAATGTTCTACCCAATTCGATAGCTTTATTACCGAAATCAGCAAATTCGCCACTAAATTGAGACCCACCCCATTTTGTTCTTGGATCAATATTCAAAATTCTTAGAGCAGCAATATAACGCGCCATGGCTTTATCTTTTTTTGTAATAGAGCGAGCAACACTGGCACCATCCTTACCATCTACGATAAGGTCATACATTCTACTCCAATCTTTATTTTCAATTGTTATTAGAGCCAATTTCTATCCTCACATATTTATTATATTATAAATATGTAAGGATAGGATATTTTTGTATAAAAAATTACTAAATATTTCCGTCTATTGCAAACATTTTTTCAGTTATTTCAGTAAGTATAGCTTCAGCATCTTTAGCTTTCATTAAATGATTCTTAAACTTAATTATTACAGCTTTCTCAGCTGGACTTTTTACTTTAGTATTATCAAGTGCAGATGATACTTGATTCTTTATTTGTTCAAGTGTATAGTTTTTATAATTCGAGCCACCGTATGCCTTAAGTAAGTCAGCAAGGGTATTCTTTAATCCTTCATATAATTTCATAGTGGTGTTCTTCCTGTTGTTTTAGGTATTGTAACTCCCTGAGGAGAAATTCTACATAAGTCAGCAAATCGACATAGCTCAGAAATATAAATTTCTCTTGGTATATATACTCTAGGATTTTGAGACGCCATATATATCTTTTCATATACTGACACTAAGTTACTTAAGTTTTTATCATTAACTAATGCTTTAGTGCTATCGTTCATATTAAAAGATTTTCCAAAGGCTTTAGACATATATGCATTATTAATAAGTTTATAAGTATCAGTAAACTTTTTTAATGTATCTCCATAAAAGAGAGTAGCATATGTTTCAGATGTTACCTTACCAGATAATAATGATAGAAGTGCTTTACTTATAGACTGCTCACTTGTATAATTTAAAACTTTAATTGCTTCAGCCTCAGTATAAATTTCCATATTTATACATTGGTCTAGGTCTTGAATAGCATTGCGATAGGAGCCCTCGGAATTAAATGCTATAAGTCCTAATAATGGCCCCCAGAATTGAACTGGGTCTGAGTTGCCAATAATATTCTTATCTTCAAATAAGCCTGCGCGCTGAAGTACAGAGGCCATACAGTTTATTATATCTGACTGCTCAGCTTCTTCAAAAAAGAATTTTACGCTTCTACTAGTAAGTCCACCCGATTCAAGCGGCTCCATTGATGTTAGAATAAAGTGTACTCTATCTCTAGGCTTTTCGGTTACTTTAAGTAAAGCATTTTTAGCTGCGCTAGATAGCTGCTGGACTTCTTCAATTATCATAACCTTATGATGATTTCCGCGAATAGAAGGCTTAGAAATAAAGTCATTAACTATACTAACAACATCACTTTTTCCACTTTGTCCCGCATCAAGCTGGATGCAGTCCATATTAAATGTCTCATCAATAATTGCTTTACAAGCTGGACATTCACAGCACGGATCACCATTTTCTTTAGGGTTAGTACAGGAAATCATTTGTGCTAAAATTTTAGCCGATGTTGTTTTTCCGCCGCCATATCTACCCTGAAATATTGTAAGCATAGGATAATCTTTTTTCTTTGCAGCTATATTATAAAAATATTTTTTTACAGGCTCACATCCATACATTTCACCTAATGTATGAGGCCTCATTGAAATAGACCATTGCATATTTAATTCCTTAATTACTTATTTTTAAATAAATTAACTCACTAAGCATTTTGTATAAGTGTCATCTAATAGCGGATATATAGTATCTTTATATTCTTCATGAATTTTTATAATGTCATTCGCTTTTAATACCTTAAAATAATAAGAGCACATGGTATCATAAAATAATTTAAAATAATCAGGACGATTTGTTAGGACTGATAAGAATTGGTCTGGTGGCGTATTAGGAAAAATGAACTTTATAAACTTATAAGACCAAAGTTTATTTGGATTTCTAAATAAAAATAATTCGCGATGTGGACTAATTATAAAAAAAGAAAAGCCCTTATATAAGGGCTTTAACTTTTGTATTGTAATATTACTTTTTTCTTTTAAATGTTTTTTCCAGTAGCTATCTACTTCATAAAAAAACTTAATAGTATCTTTTTTTAATTCAAATGACCGAGGTCTGCTCATACTACGTCTAATGCTCTCTTTAACTTTTTTTCGACCTGCTTGTCATCTCTATCCTGCCAAAACTTATGCTCAATCTTAATAAGTCGAGCACAGGTTTTTTGTAAACAGTCTTTAGACTTCAATTGTGTTTGTGTTAAATAACGCTTATGGTAAGCGCAATAACCAACACAACGATCATAATAAGTTTCAGAGCCATTAAGTAGCTGAACTATATCTTTTGGATCGTGGTGTATTCCCCACATTTCTTCAAAATCTCTTCGATTTGAGCCAATATTATCAAAGTGGTCATTACTATGACTACACTTACTAAAAACTGCATCAGCTGGCGCAATTTCATGAACCCAATCTTTTGCTTCTTCTATATTACCAAATTGCTTTGTTTCTTCTACATTATTCTCCGTAGTATAGCCCTTACCTATAATACGACCGTCTTGTCTAAGATATGCAATTCTAGTACTTGAGCCAGATTCATTCAAGATAACAGCGGTACTGATACGACTTTCTGCTGGAATCTGCATAACTTGCCTCCAAAAACCATTGCTTTACTAATATTCATGGTATAAATATTAGCGCAATACCATGCTTATGACTTAATATCGAAAAATAAGCATATACCTAGAACAATAATACCAATAACTGGAAAAGCTACTCCGCCATGAGCGACTTCAGGCGCATTCACTGGCGTTAATAATGACGAAATAATGAAAATCAATATTCCAATTAATACAAGAATTATTATTCCAATAATAACTTTAATTGTATTCCACATATATAAACCTCCTGGTAGTTGTGCTACCTATACCTAAAATATGTAAATAAATTTTTACGTATATAAAAGAATTTTTACATAAGACAAAAAAAATGTCCCCGAGTTCGGGGACATTCCTTAATATATTAAATAGATTTAGCAGTTACCACCATAGCTTCTTACAAAGCCCTCAAGGCCCTCATTGTAGCCTTCACCCTTTGCAGCAAACTTCCATTCACCGTTATGTTTATAAATTTCAGCTACAAGTAATGCTGTTTCAGTTGAGTAATCTTCAGACAAGTCGAAGCGAATTTCTTCTGTACCCTTATCTGACCCAAATGCATCAACACTTAAAAGACGAATATAAGCATTACTTACCATACCGAAGTTCTGCTTATTTTCGGCCGCATGATGAATAGTTACAACAAATGCAAGCTTACATACATCTTCAGGCAATTTTGTGAAATCAATATAAATCGACTCATCATCACCTTCACCAGCACCAGTACGGTTATCACCAGAATGTTTAACTGAATGGTTTTTGTATTCAGGATTATTATAAAAAATAAATCCATCATCACCAATTAGCTTTCCACTTGGACCAAGCATGAATACTGAAGCGTCTAAATCGAAATCCTTACCAGTATCATACTTATTTATGTCCCATCCAAGTCCACACTTTGCAAACTTAATGCCTTTATCAAGCGATACTTTTTGGCCTTTTTCCAAGTTAATCATTATATACCTCTTTTATTGAGCTTCTCGATAGTCTACAAACACCTCAACTATCTCCTTACCCAATTCTTTATTTCCTTTATATTCATCGGGAAATTTCGCTGTATATATTACAGTTTCGTGTTTGTACCGAACTAAAATATTATTGCTATGATGATATTTGCTAGACGAAACCTTAAATTTAGATATAGAACTGCCATCATTATAATATAAGTAATAATCAGTGTCTGTTCTAATATAATGGCGCTTGCCATTTTCGTCAGTACGGTAGATGGGTCTTTTAAACATACGTCTCTCGTAAATAGGATATAAAGACTCGGTATACTGTACATTTAAAACTTGTCGATCATAGCTTAATTCATGATACGCTGATATTGCGCATTTTGAAATACCAAAAATAACAATGCCAAGTACACCAATTGCAATTATTATTGAAATTACTTTTAATAAAGTTTCATTATATTCTGATTTTTTATTTGATTTATTCGTAAAAATTGTTTTATTTTTTCTTGATGACATTGACATTGTTATTATTCCTAATTTAACACTGCCCACCATACTGGCGAACGAATTCAGCTAAGCCTTGCTTATAGCCACTACCAGTTGCAGCAAATTTCCATTCATTATTATGTCGATAAATCTCTGCTACAAGCAATGCTGTTTCAGTAGAATAGTCTTCAGTAAGGTCGAATCTAAGAATTTCTTCTAGTCCCTTCTCATCTTTTGCAGCTTTGAGGTTACAAAGACGAATATATGCATTACTTACCATACCGAAGTTCTGCTTACGCTTATCCCATTCATGGATAGTTACAACAATTGCGAGCTTCTGAATATTAGCTGGAATTTTTGAAAAGTCGATAAATATCTTTTCATCGTCACCATTCTCAGATGAGCCGCCTGTACGGTCATCGCCTGAATGACAAAGTGCTTTTGATGGGTCTTCCGGATTATTGTAAAATACGAAATCTTCATCTTTCAAAAGTTTATCTTTAGGACCAAGCATGAATACTGACGCGTCAAGGTCAAAATCATACTGGCCTTCATACTTATTTGTATCCCAGCCAAGCCCAATCATTGCGTACTTAGTAACCTTATCAAGGTTAATACGCTGTCCTTTCTGAAGGTTAATCATTTATATGCTCCTATTAGAAATAGCGTTTAACAATCTGTGAAATTACATCAGCTTCTTTTACTGCTTCACCAATTGCACCAAATTTCCAATTACCATTATGGCGATATACTTCACCAACAATAAGTCCACCAGCGCTGCCCTTAGAGTCATCGAGATCGAAACGACAAATTTCCTTATTACCATCCTTTGGATTATAAAGTCGGATAAATGCGTTCTTCAATGAAGACATATTCTGGCCGCGTTCTGAACCTTTATAGATGTTCATAAATACTACAATTTTATGTACTTTTGCTGGTACATTATCCAAATCAAGCTCAATAGTTTCATCATCACCCTCACCACCACCAGTAAGGTTATCACCAGAATGCTTAATTCCAGGAAGCTTTGTATTTCCAAAGTAAACAGTTGACTCATTATAGTCTTTAGAGATTACTTTATCGTTCTCATCAAGAAGTACACATGAAGCATCACAGTCTACATCTCTACCAAATGTAACTTCATCCCAACCAAGACCCACATTAATACGAGTCAAAGCGCTCTTATCATCTTTTGTAAGGTCAATTTTCTGACCCTTTGTTAAGTTAATCATTTATTGCTCCTTTATTGGACAATACATCCAGCTAGCATTATTCACTAGCTGGACTTATTTTAATTTATTTCTTTACGAAAATCTTACGAATTGTTTCGATAATAATTACCGATACTGCTGATACTGCTACAATTGCCCAAGTTAGAGGACTAATAGGAGCAACTGTGAATGCTTTGCTAATTGCGGGTCCTACTAATGGAATAAATCCAGCATTGATAATAATAGCTTGAACTACAATAATAATGCTAAGTACTTTAAGGAATCCTGGGTTTTCACCAAGCTGCTTAAAGATACCAAATCTATTAGAACGAACATTAAAGCCATTGCAAAGAGCAAACCAGATGAAAAATGCAAAGAATGCAGCATTAAGTTCAAGTCCTGTAAGACCAATAAAGAATCTATTAGTAAGCAATACAAAGCCAAGTACAGTCATCCACAAAGCTGGTACAATAATAGCTCCAGCCATAGACTTGCTGATAATAGACTCATCACGTCGACGTGGAGGTTCATGAAGATATTTCTCTTCAGCAGGCTCACTACCAAGCATCATAGCACCAAGTCCATCCATTACGAGATTTACAAAGAGCAACATAACAACAGTCAATGGAGCACTAATATCTTCAAGTGCAAACTTAGCCTGGAAAATAGGCCAAAGCAATGTAATCAAAACTGCTCCAACGTTAATTGTAAGCTGGAACTTAACAAACTTAAGGATATTATGATAGATTGTACGACCATACCAAATTGCGTCCTTAATAGAACGGAAGTTATCATCAAGAATTACAAGATCACCTGCTTCTTTAGCAGCTTCTGTACCAGAACCCATAGCAAATCCAACGTCTGCTTTTTTAAGTGCTGGCGAATCATTAACACCATCACCAGTCATGCCACAAACAAGATTCATATCTTGACAAATACGAACCATTCGTGACTTATCTGTTGGCAATGCGCGCGCAATTACTTTAATGCCTGACACAAGAATCTTAATTTCTTCATCTGTAAGCTTATTAAGCATTTCAGACGAAACTACAAGGCCATCATCTGCTGTTGAAGTTTTAGTATCTTCAAACTTCTTAAGCATTTCGTCTTTATTTTCATCCGTAAGAATAACAGCATCTTTGCTGATAAGGCCCGCATCAGTTGCAATAGCTTTTGCAGTTTCAAGACGGTCACCAGTAATCATTACTACTTGAATACCAGCGTCTTTTACTTTTGCAATAGCATCCTTTGCTTCTGGACGAACATCATCACGAATTGCTGTAAGACCGATAAGTACCAAATCATCCTGAAGCTCATTTTCTACGAGTTTAGTATCTTCCTTATATGCGAATGCAAGAAGACGCTTTGCTTCATTTGCCATTTGAAGTGATGTTGCATTTACGCCTTTTGGATTAAACTTCTTTACAGAACCATCCGCAGCCAAGTATTTTGTACACTTTGCAATAAGCTTTTCTGGCGCGCCCTTATAAAGAACTGTACCATCAATTTCAACCTGTGAAAACTTATTAGCAGAATTAAAATCCTGTTTTGCGTCAATCTGCACTTTAGGAGCAGACTCAAATTCTTTTTGGCCAACAAACTTAAGCAATGCTTTATCAGTCATATTACCACCAAACACATTACCGTCTTTATCAAAAGCGGCCTGTGTAGAATAAATAATATCCTGCATTAGCTTAAATCTGATATTATCTTTTGCTTCGGTAACTTTACCAGCGCCATCAATAAAGTTAACTACTTCAAGATGTCCCTTAGTAATTGTGCCCGTTTTATCTGAGAAAAGAATATTTAATGAGCCCGCAGTTTCAATACCAATTGCCTTGCGAACCAATACATTATGATCAAGCATCTTTGATGTATTCTGCATGAGTACCAAAGAAATCATCAATGGAAGTCCCTCTGGAACAGCACATACAATAATCAAAATTGCAAGGTCAATTGCATTTACAACCGCGCTAATAATATCTGGAGCACAAAGTGTAGCTACGCCAGTATGAATTTTCCAGGCAAATACAATAATATTTAGAAGAACAATTGCGCCAGCTGCACAATAACCAAAAATTGAAATCTGATTTGCGAGCTTACCAAGCTTAACTTTAAGTGGTGAGTCAACATCGTCTTCATTCATTTCCTGGGCCATTTTTCCCATCATTGTATCAAGCGCAATCTTATCAATACGAGCATAGCCTTCACCGTCAGTTACAATAGCGCCACGGAACAAAGATGACTTATCAACAAAAGTATCGCCTGTAATTGACTCTGGGAGCTTAGCATTTTCATCTGCAAATTTTTTAGCTTCTTCAGACTCACCATTCAGCGCGGAGTTATCTACTTTAAGCTGACCATCAATAAGAATACCATCTGCTGGAATTTTATCACCAGACTGTAGCTTTACAATATCGCCAACAACAAGTTCCTCGAATGTAATTTCCTGAATTCGGCCATCACGAACAACTTTACACTTATCCTTTTCAGTGCGCTCTTTGAGAGAACGATACGCGCTATCTGATGATACGGCTGTTTTTGCTGAAATAGTAGCTACAAGGATTACAGCAATAATTGTACCGATAGGCTCAAAAATTGAGCCTTCGTAACCTTTAAGAAGCCCAAGGCAGTTATCGCCTACAACGAAAAGGCCAATCATAAGAACTGCGATAAAACACAGAATCTTAATCATCGGATCACTAAAAGTTTCTTTGAACTCATCCCAGAAAGTAGTTGGCTCCGCTTCTGGAATAACATTCAACCCAAATTTCTTTTTTGATTCTTCAACTTGAGAAGAAGACAAACCCTTAATTTCCATTAAGAATCTCCTTTATACTTATTTGATTTATTATTTTAGATAACTAAAGCGGCTTAAAAGCCGCTTATCATTTTACTTCTTTGAATCCGAACCAAGATTATCAAGGAAGTCATCAATCTCTGCATTCTTAAATGTAGTAGATGTTTCTCTTCCATTAACCAGGTCATCTACGGTACGTGATGCTTGATTTTCATAGCTCATGCGATTAACCATTTCATCAACTTCAGAGAAAGTTGTATTAATATCTATAAGTCCCTGATCTGTGATATTTTCAGTTACCTTATACATAGCAATTTTTGTCTTGAGAGCATCAGCTTTAACATGAAGAAGGCTTTTATTAAGCTTAAGCTGCTTAAGGATTTTCTGAACACGCTCCCAAGTTTTCTCGATTTCTTTCTGCTGGACCTCAAGGTCATCAAGAATCTTTTTATGCTCAAGATACTGAGCTGCTGCAATACGAAGGTCATCATCATCATTCTTAAGTCCTTTATTCTTAAGAACTTCACACTGAGTCTTAAATCGTGTTACTTCCTTACGTACATTTTCCAGATTTGCATTAAACTCTAAGCGTGACGCTTCAAGCTTCTTTGCATTTGCTACCTGAGCATTAAGCGCTTCTTCTGTATCATGAATAACAGTATTTACGCGTGTCTCAGCCGAAATCAACTTGTCAAGGCCCGATTCAGCCTTAACTCTTAAGTGATGAAAGAACTTAAACAATCTCATTCTTCTACTCCTATGAGTTTATTTATAAATTTAATTTTATTTGCGATTTTTTTACCGAAGATATATTCGTTAGATAGGTCCATATTATTTTTATTATTAATAATATGTTTTTCTTCAAAAATATGCGTAAATAATAAAATACCAATTCCTCTAGGCATATTAGTCTCCTATAAATGTCCCTTTATTTTTCTATAACAGTCTCGACATACACATTCATATTCATTATCACCAACTACTATAGCTTCAGTTTTATTATCAGCTTTATACATTGAGTAATTTCCTATATCACTACCACATTCACAGCAAACACCATTTAATTTAATTATATCATCACAATATGGCAATATTTCTTTTGTTTCCCCAAATAGCTCATTCTCAGATGTAGCTAGAAGCCCAGCAAAGTAAATATTTGGCTTAACTGAGTTTGTACAAAACAGTTTGCAGTTATGAATCATAAAATACTCATCTACAAATACCGCATCAAATTGTTCTAATCGCTTAACCAAATCTTCTGTAAACTCTGAAATTTCTAGAGTTGTGTCTCTCTCAGAAAGTTTCTCTTGAACACCTTTTAATCCATTATGCGTAATATAGCCTCTATCATCTCGTATTGGCCTTATAAAACAAATACTTTTCTTAGCATAAATATACCGTTCCATTTTTTGAATTAGCGCGGTACTTTTTCCACCATACATTGGACCTACTATTAATGTTATCATATTAATAATATAATAACAAGTTATTCAGGTATTACTTCAATGTAGCTCCCACTAAATTACACAATTTTGTTCGGGTCTTGCTTATTATAAATAATACCCTTAACTATTTTCGGTCTGTGCCGATAAAGCCTTATCATTCTTTTCTAATACCTCTAACATAATTCTTTTATCGAGCCACTTAAAATATTTTTTCATAAAGAATATCTGCATTTGAATACAAAATTGCTTTTTCTTGGAAAATTTTTTAAATGTATTTGTTTGTGTAAACTTTATATTAGACGCAATACCTTTAGAGAGATTATCCCATTCCGCATAAAGCTTCTGTAAAAAAATTGGCTGGTCTAATAAAACATTTCTTGGCTTTATATTATTCGACATTATTAATTCCAAATATAAATATGTGTATTATCTATTACTATAGTCCATAATGGATCTAACATTTTATTTTCATATAAGCTATGTAGCATCTCAAAGCTTTCACTATCAAGTCTAAATAACTTACCTGAAATATTCAAAAAGCATTTTCCGGAATTGGAGTCTTCCATCGCTACCCAATCTAACGTATCATATATTATGGGCCTTTGTCCTTTTATAACAAATTTCATAAATACCTTTTAGACATCTTAAATAATTCTCTTATGTCTTCATTCCCAGTAAAAGAAGACCTTTTATCAACTGGCATAGTGGATGACCTAGCAACTTGCATATTTGGTACATCAATATACATAGTAGACGCTTCTTCGGATAAATCGTCCTTTTGAAAAAGAATATTCCAAATTTTTTTACTCAGATTAAGATTCTTTTTTGGACTAAGCTGCTTAATAGCTAAGCAGTCGAATGCCATAAGCTTAGTTATTGACTCAAGAATGCTTAAATTATGCTTAAGCCATTTTATATTTTTTCTTATTCGCTTACTATTTATTTTTTTAAAAGATTTTCCCCTTCTAAAATCCTTATATCCTAATATAAGAACTTTTTTATTACAAATAGCCCTTAAATCAGTAATATTAAATATACCAGCAATTACATGAATAACAACATTATTACCGAGCTGTTCAATATCCTTAAAAAACTTCAAATTTGTGCTATTAGTAAGAGAAATACCAATGCCATGTATTAAATTATTGTCTACAAAATATTTTAATTTATCTAAATTTTTTTCTGCATGCTGTTGATTTACAGTGATATTTGCAACTATGCCTTTATCTTTAAGTTTTATTAAAAATTTTTCTAAGTCGGGGTGGTCTAATGCATTTCCGCCACCAATAGCCATCTCGGTACCTGGTACCAAAGAGTCAATAAATTTTAAGTTTAAAATATCGCCATGCTTACCATTTTTAGTTGCGCCCTCATGACAATATGCACAATTGCCATCACAATATTTGGTAATACATATATCAAAGTTTAATGGAAAATCATAAATAACTTTTTTATCTGCGGGATTAAGAGTTTCTATAATACGGCTGCCATCAGCATATAATCTTACTCTTGTATTACCATTTATATAGTCACCAAGTTTTTTCATTATATTATAATATGTATGATATTTGATTTTTATATAAAAATAGGCTCTTTATAGAGCCTATAATAAATGTTAGGAGACAGAGGAGTCGAACCTCCATGGGAGCCTATCCTTATTGCATTTAAGTACTTTTTAGCGTACGCATAGTTGGTATTCTTGCTATACCTTCATACCTTTTGTGGCTACAGCTGATACCCACATATTCTCTGAGCCCAGCAGCGGTCCTACGTTGCTGCGTCACCTATATAATATATGTAATATATATGTAATATGTATAAAAGCCACATAATGGAATCGAACCATTATTAACGGATTACGGATCCGTTGTATTAGCCATTGTACGAATGTGGCATTATTGTTTATATGGTCCTTTCTTAATTACGCTAATTACTTCTTCATTATTACTAACTGGAACTTTTTTAATAGAGTATCCAATTGGCTTTAATTTACCAAAATTTACATACTCATTAGTAACACCTACAATTAAGTCTCCATTTTTCCAAGCATGCGAATTAGGTTGTGTTCTTGTATATCCACCAATTTGATTAGGAAGAGTATCTAAGTCTACCAAAATAAAATCCTTTTAAAATAAAAAAAGCAGCTTAACCATAAAATAATGGACTTTCCCGATTTAGCTGCCGAAGGTCTCACGGTTGTTTCTATGGTAAACCGCTTAAAGCCGCCGTACGTACTTTTATACTTGGCACGGTCACAAGTTAGAAGGCTATGGCTCCACAGCATTTCACCCATTTAAACGATAACTTACGGGACTATCGATACCTTCAATGTACCTGTCTAGAATAATCTTATTCAAGCAGACAAGAAGAAGCAGTAGAAGGGAGTCGAACCCTCGCGCTCTCCATGGCAAGGAGAAATCATAGCCGTTAGATCACTACTGCATATATTTATATAATAGCGGATAGAGTGGGATTCGAACCCACGGTACCATTGCTGGCACGCTTCCTTAGCAGGGAAGTCGCTTAAACCACTCGCGCATCTATCCAAGAAATTCTTTAACTTTTTGAATGGCTTCTTTAGAATTATTATAACAATAGTTCCAATCAAGCCGTAATTCTACCCAGCCTTCTTCTTTAAGCTTTTGGTCTTTTCTTTTATCGCAATCTTTTTGATAATCACTCCTTTTATGTTGTGATCCATCTATTTCAATTACTTTTTTATTAGGAAAAACGAAATCTAACGAAAAAGTATAAAACTTTTTTTCTCTTTCATAGTCGTTTCCCTCAATAAGACCAAATTCATTTTCAAGAACTCTTATAAACCACATCTCTGGATATGAAGGACCTTTTCTTTTAGAAAGGTCCGCCCAAGAAAAAGCTTTTCCTTCTTTATGTAAAAGCTTCATTCGATCGGACGCATTTTTCTTTTCTTCATCTGTCCATTTACGAGCAAAACCTAATACCCTATTAGGATTTTTTATACAACATCTAATATGATTTTTATAGCTTGGTTTAGTTGTAAGAGCTCTATTACAAAATGGACATGATAAAGAAACTCTATCATTTGCATAACCAACTTTATGATATGCTAATTTTTTATGCTCATAAAGTTTACGCCTACTAGAAAATACTTCATTACATATAGAACATTGCCAGAAATTATTCTTTTTTGGCTTTTTATCACAAATTTTTTTATGTGCCTTTAATAAGCGTTCCGTCTTAAATACGCCATTACAATATTTACATTGCCAAGTTTTATTTAACTTTTTAGCAAGTTTTTGTTGGTGTAAATTACATTCTTTATAATGTATATATAATAAAGATCTAGTACTAAAGTTCTTATTACAATCTTCACAGAGCCATTTATATCTTATATTACTATTATTACTCATATAATAATTAGTATATAACATGCAAATAGATGCTTATACCTCTGGGCCATTCCTCCAAAAATTATCAGCTCAACATCATTCTGCAGGGTCACTGAAATTGTTGTCACGCGGTTTTTTCCTTTATTGGAATGTGATACTTGCTTTCATATCATCTTTTCAGGTCGCAAACCTTCCATAAAGTAAGACAACGTTCTGCACTTCGGAACTACCCCGAAATATTTTCCCCGGTAGGATTCGAACCCACACCTAAGACCACGTAGGTCTTGTGCTTACCTACTACACTACAAGGAATTTGCCCTGGTAGGACTCGAACCCACCCAGCACGGAACCAGAATCCGTCGCACTACCTACTATGCTACAGGGCAATAAACATGCCTACTAATCTTCATATCAGCATTGCGCATGTGCTTATATAAAAATCGCTTCGTTCTAATCATTCTGTAATCGCACTTTACCATTTTTAAGGAGTTTTCTGAATAATCATAACTTCTCCACGGTCACACTCATTCTATCATACTAGACTAGCATAGCTATATGGGCAGGGTGAGATTCGAACTCACGACGACTCGGATATGAGCCGAGCATTCTAGGCCACTAAATTACCTACCCAAATAGGAAGAAATCACCTGAAACATGTGCACCTATTTCTGTGTTATAGTCTATCTCCCTTTTGACTTTACACTCCGCTCACAAGCTAAAGCGACCCTCTGTAAGAAAACATCAGGTAATGTGGAAGACCCGCCGCGGAATCGAACCGCGCCTCATGGTTTTGCAGACCAGCCATTACCCCAGCAATGTCGCGAGTCATAAATTATATTAACTTGATACATATAGGATTCGAACCTACAGCCTATGGATTCGAAGTCCATTGCTCTATCCAATTGAGCTAATGTACCATATGGGACTAGCACGATTCGAACGTGTGACCTGGTGCTTCGTAGGCATCTGCTCTATCCAGCTGAGCTATAGTCCCAAAAAGTTTGGTGTATTGTATAATCATAGCTACGAGGATTGAGTTTTGCTTTCGCAAGAGGCTATACCTTAATCGGATTATACTTCGTATATCTCAACACCATTGATTGCTTGAGCCATGAAGGATTCGAACCTTCGACCCGCAGATTAAGAGTCTGCTGCTACTACCAGCTGAGCTAATGGCCCATAAATATTTTAATATTAGTCCTTTGTGGACTTGAACCACACACCTTTCGGTTATCAGCCGAATGCTCTAACCAGATGAGCTAAAGGACTATAATTTTTCATTTGAGAATGACGCGATTTGAACGCGCTACCTACAACTTAGGAGGTTGTCGCTCTATCCAAATGAGCTACATTCTCATACAAGTAGTATAGGACTCGAACCTATAAGTGTATCGTACGCATACACAGCATCTTTGGACAATGCCGACTTTACCAATTTGTCCAACTACTTAGCTTCAGGTGCGGCCCGATTCGAACAGGCGTTGAGAATTTATCACGACAGTTTTGGAGACTGTTGGTTTCGACCACTCACCCACACACCTATAAAATTAAGCTGAATAATAGAGTCGAACTATTGTTACAAGCTTACCATGCTTGTGTACTGACCGTTGTACGAATTCAGCATAAAAATTTAGTAACTCTAACCCATGACTAACGCTTACTTATTACTAAAAGTTACGTCTCGAAGCTGGCTAGGTGATTCGAACACCTGTGGGCTTTCGCCTCCGGATTACAAATCCGGCCCATTCAACCACTCTGGCAAACCAGCAGATAAAAGTGGTAAAAAACGAAGAAAACTTTATTTGCTACTTTAAGGGCCTAAATAGCTAACCACCCCTATTGGACTCGAACCAATTAGAATCTTTTTTTCATAAAGTTATCATTACCTAAGTAAGTCTTCTTCTGCAACACACTTTAGGGTATCATCTCAGGCTCGAACTGAGGACCTCCGCGTCCACAGCGCGGCGTTCTAACCAACTGAACTAATGACACCATAAATAGAGAAAGCAAAAAGTCGAATAAAGGCTTTTTTAGATTTTCCAGACTAAGTATCCCTTATTCTTCAGCATTTCTTTTAGTCCGGATGGAGAGACTCGAACTCTCACTCCTTTCGGAACTAGGTCCTTAGCCTAGCGCGGCTACCAATTACGCCACATCCGGATAATAAGGCTTTTTGTTATAGCTGAAGCCTAACAGCCTCGTGATTTTATCACGTAAATCTCCTTTTGGCAACTTTATCCGATTGTAATTTGCCGAAGGTCTTCAGAGCTTTTTATTTTACTACCTTTCACTTAAGCTCCTAGAAAGAGGCGCCAAAGAATAGTGTTGACGCACACTAAATTATTTTTAAATTAGCTTTTATAAGTGGACCGTAGGGGAGTCGAACCCCTCTATCAGGCTTGCAAAGCCCGTGTAATAAGCCGATATACGAACAGCCCATAAAATATTAGGAGATGAAAGAGTTGAACTTTCGTTTCTACTTTATCAGAGTGGCTACTTGACCGTTGGTATGAATCTCCTATAAAAGCACCGGAACGGAATCGAGCCGTCATCGTTACTTAGAGCGTGTGGAGGTAGTCGAAACCTCAAACCTCGGACTTGGAAGGCCCACATTCTGCCACTTGAACTACACACGCATATTTATTTCAATCACGAATGTGATTTATATTTTATATTAAAATGCTCCATAGTATTCTTAATTTGACGTCTTGAAAGACCAGTTATTCTTTCAATTTCGGTAAGACATCCAAATTTATTTAAGTCAACATTAGCTTGGTCAATAAGGTCTTTCCTCCTTTGCCACTCATCTTTGGTAAGCATATTACTAATAACCCTACCATCTTTACTAACCTGACCATTAAGTATGGAATTTTTTCTTTTCTCTTTAGCTTCCTCTTCTTTCTGTTTTCTTAGAGCGTATTCACCATCAAAAATTGTTTCTCCGCTAGAAATAAACTCTAAAATTTTATTTGCAAAATAGTCGGGCATTTTTCTAATATCTGACCATTTAACACGTAACTCTTTATATCCATGCTCCTTTAATAGAGCGTCTTTTCTTTTATCTCGTTCTACTTGCTCTTGAAATCTCAGGTCTTCACCATGTTGCTCACCATCAATTTCAATGCACTTATTACCTATCGCTACGTCTAAAAAGAACCCTAAAAATGGTTTTTCTTTTTCATATAAGATATTATTATTATCTAATAATCCATATAACCATTTTTCAGCATAGCTTGGACATAAATATCTATTTTTCCAAGTATGTCCTCTTCCTTCATCATGTGCACGTTTTGTGCTTTCTGAAATTTTTTTCTTAGTTTCTTCTGAAACTTTATGTCCAATGCATACATCTCTATCTGGATTTTGGTTACAATACTTTATATGTATTCCAAATCCAGATTTCGTAACTACCCATTTTTTGTGGCAGAAAGGACACTCATATTCTTTTTTAGTTTGTTCTGAAAGCCCCTTCCTATCAATACGCTTCATAGCCTCATACCATTTTTCTGATGGCGTTGACTGTTTAGCATTTGGATTTTGCTTGCATTTTCCTCTATGAGAATTGCAAGCATTTTTTGAACTAAAGTTTCTATCACAAAATTCACACTTAAAAATTATATTTTCCATATAATAATTAGTACGAACTGTGGTAGAGCATTGGACTATTTTTATAGTCTTCGTTCAAAGTAGCCCGGACTGCTGGAATCGAACCAAAAGCATTAGATGATTTTCAGTCATCCCCCTTTACCAAGATGGGTAAGTCCGGATAAAAAGTGGACACGTGGAGAATTGAACTCCCTAGTTCTCCTTGCAAGGGAGACATGGCACCTTGCCATCTACGGCCCAAATAATTTCCTTCCCTAAGAATGTAAAAGAACATAAAAAAAGCTTCAGGGTTTTCCTGAAGCTTAGTAATACATTATACTTATTTTATCAAGTCTAATCTATTCCTAAGCCTTTCCCCCAGTATGCCAAAATCCTGTGAGCGCACGACAACTAATACCACTAATGGCTGCGGCTGTAAACTGAGTAAATCCAAACTGCTTAAACATTGTTGTCTTAGTCATGTCGTTTCTCCTTATATTAAGATTCTTGATATACTATAATTAGTATCTTTTAATAATATGTAAATTAGTTACATTATGCGTAAAAAGTTTACATAATAATTAGTGGACCTGACGTGATTCGAACACGCGACATTCGGAATGCAAATCCGACGCTCTAGCCAACTGAGCTACAAGCCCAAAATTAAAGTCCAAAAAATACAAAAACGTAATAAAAGACTTTATGCTAGGCTACTTCCATTCAAGCTAAAGGTAGTAAACTTGAATGACTATCTACACCATAGTTTTTAAGATAGCACGTATTGCTTACGAGGCAAATACGTACAAAAAAGCTAATACGTCAAAAGATTTCTCTTTTTTCTTGAAAGATGACATAATCCACTTTATTTCTTTTTAAGAACCTACCAAGTCATTCTCAAAATCTAATTTTAGCTTCATACCACTTTCAATACGTTAAACGTATATCATGTTCAGTTATTATCTAAGTAAGTCTAATTTTGCAACAAAGGGACTTATAAAGGTAGCCCTGTAAACGGCAAACTAAACTCTATATATTAAATAGTCCAAATAGACTATAAAATATTCTATAAACAAAAGGCAAAAAGCGAATAAAAGTTTATCTTAATTGCATACTGAGTAACTCTTATTCTTCAGCACTTATTATTTTATATTAACAAAATAGCCAAGCCCTAACCAGTAATCGTAGTTCAAGTCTGCGAATCCTAAAAACTTCTTTGGCTCTAAGTTTTTATTATTTATATCTCAATTAAGACATAAATCAAAATGAATGAATCCCACATTCAATAGCATAGCTGCCGAAGCCCACACCCGTTTCTTCTCACTGAGAAGTACTAAAGGTTTTCCCACTATACCTTAGATACCACGTCGTTTTGGCAACAACCGTATCACTACTCTCCCATCTTAGCCAAATCAGGGGAATTTATTATTATAATATACTTAAATTAGTGAAAAAGAATCAAAACTTAAGTAAATTTTACAAAAGAAAAGCCCTATTTCTCTCACCTTCGTGGCCACCAGTCGTGGATAGGGCTAATGCTATCCGAGATAGCTACTGTAGTTGTTGATATTATCTCATACAGCTTTTTCAAATCCAAGAGTTTTCTGTTCACTTCGTCAAAATAATGTTGTCTCTTTTGGAAGTGTCTATAGTGACATATTGGTAAACTCTTATCTAGAAAAGTAGTCGCAATTCTTAAAGGAATTACTCAGCTAAACATAAAGGCTTAACTGCTACAATGCACAACATTTTCTAGAACAACCGTTATTTGGCCTTCGTCTGTTTTTTAAACTTGTTAAAGAACAGCTTATTCATGCTCTTTGTTTCTAGTGTCACAGACATTGAGCTTTAAAAATGAGGAACTTCCTCATGTTGCCAACATATACTTCAAACTTGCTAGCTATCCGATTTCCACGGACTACTCTAAAAACAACGGTACCTAGTAGTTTCTAAGCGACTCCAAAGACTTTCTATACCTAATTGTTTTTCACTAGAAAGTCTTTTACATTAAGTTATGACTTAGACTTGGTGGCCCATTATAAAAATAAGCGACCGAGGAGTTGCACCTCTACTTTTTACTAGCGTTTTTCGCAATAGTTACGATTCAAGGTCTTCACGCCACCTTGAAATTGCCGACGGGTATTTTAGAACTTTTCCTTGTTCAATTGCTTAGGTTTTAATTCTCTAAGCCGAATAGTCGAGTGACAGAAGCACTCCCGACCGCCAAGTTATTTTACGATAATAACTAAAACGTTAATAGTGGGGAGCCATGGAGTCGAACACACATAGCTCTTGTTTAATACGCGTAACTAAACTTCGACATGCTATTAGGCCTTCAACGTGCATGAAACGAGCAGCTAGGTTACATCTAGCCGTAACTTACCGATAGTTACCAGACACCCCAAAAATGTTATCAACGGAGGCAGGATTCGAACCTGCTCTTGTCTTGAAAGTTGCAGCTTCCAATTCTTACTTCCTACACACCTTTTTTATCGCTACTTTATAGATTCTGCAAAACCACAATTTCGCTATGTAGCTCCGTCATTTATAATATGTAAATTAGCTTTTTATTATATAAAAAACTAAGTTATTTCTTTGAATGTACTTTATACCAGCTATCAATAATACGATTTTCATTCTTAAGAAGCCAATTGGTAAGCTCTTCTCTTAAATTAAATGTAACTGGTACTATATTCCTATGAAAAAGAAACTCAATTAATGTATAATCATGCCAATATACCGCATAATTACCACCATGACGTACAAAAAAATCTTTAAATATAGCATTTTTTGGTAGGTCAGATTTTACTGGTCTATGACTTACAATTTTTGATTCTCTTTTATAAGACATATATGTTTCTTCAATCGTATAAAAGCATTCTTTCTCAGGATCATATCTACTATGGTATTCAGTTGTTTCTTTATCTGGCATATCATAATAAATTATCCATTTCTTAGGCTGCTTATTCAATTTGCAATTACGGTAGTCAATATAATCAGACCAAATATCTGAAGATTTACATAATACTTCTTCATTAAATGCTTTATAAAGAGACAATTTATCTTCACGCCAGCGTGTACCACCATCAGAAGCCCAAGACCACTTATCAGCGTAATTTAAGCTGTAGTCTTTACCTTTTTTAATAATTCCTTCTGCTGTTTCTTCAACTGACCAAAGATCATGAAAAGACATGCATTCTTTAAGGAGCCTTTTTGTTTTTCTTCTAAAAGAACGATGATACCATGAACGACACCATTTGTCACCATAAGACGAACAAATTGAATTACAAACTTTTCTAAAACTTCTACTCATATAATCTCCTAGATTTAAACTAGAAGACTGCAAATTTTCTCATTTATTTTCCTTTGAATAAAAGCTATAAATAATAGATAGGTCCACCGACACCATTCATCGGCATGTTTAATAAATTAAGATTATCTCTCGACAATCACCCTCTTAAAACGAAGGAGCCCCGGAGCGTCTGTTACCGGTCCTTGGCAACCTATCTATATTAAGTCGGCCCGGAGAGACTCGAACTCTCACACCCGAAGGCAACAGATCCTAAGTCTGTCGTGGCTACCAATTACACCACGGACCGATTTACAAATTAGTAAAAAAAATAAAAAATTATACCTGATGTTTTTTCAGCCGACCAACACTTATTCGGCTTTCCTAGCGATCGTCACTGCAGGATATAATCGCTAGCACGTGGGTACCTTATCCCCTTAGTCATGCATACTATTGGGGGCCTATAACAAAAACTTCAACTAAGAATGACGTCTTTCTTTCGTATCCATTTTTATTATCTATGACATTTACACAGGATCTTTTCCAGTATAACTTTTATATTTTACTTAAAAATTAAAAATAGCGTGTTATTACACCTAAATTACTCACTATAGGCATTGCATATTTCAGTACTTCATTAAAGCTCTTTTTCAGCCAAATACCTTAACATTTTGCGCTCATATATGCAGTTTTCATACTCTTTAAGAGATGACTACTTCTAAGCCTACTCACTACCTTTATAGCGCATTAGTAGGGATCGAACCTACAACCACGACAACCACATGCCGCTGCTCTTCCTATTGGCATATAATGCATATTCAGACTTAAGTATCGTTTGCAACCGTATACTCAATCCTACTCTCTGAAGTTTGCAACCTTCAAATTGAGGGCCATATGAGAATCGAACTCATTTATGCTTAACCTTTTCATTATAGACTTTAGATTAAGACCTTCCAATAAGACGACCCAAAATAAAAATTAAAGGCTGAGATTTATTGACCTTTAGCACAGTCATCTTTAGCACTTTCGTACCTAAAACCACACAAATATTTCTATTTGTAGACTGCATAGTGACTAAGATTACTTAGCATTTACTACGACTAAACTTATAAGTTCCCTTTTCATCCCTAGCGGCTTGCGGCCTAAGAAGCTTGCGGGCTTCTACTAGTTGACTACTTCGTTTCCTTCCTAATTTTCCTTGCGGTACTCATTAGGTCAACATATTACAGTTGAATAACACCATTGTCATTTAGTCGTGATTAGCTCTTTTGCTGTGTAATAGAATAATAGAATCGAACTATTGACATTCTGCGTTTACGGCAGACGCTCTATCCATCTGAGCTAATTCAGTTTCGGTGAGATAACCTTAAAAGACGAGGCTAATCTCGAATTCATAGTACCTTTTGGATACCTTAGAAAACATCGCCTTTCTTCTTTCATTGCTACACTACTCAATCTGATGATTTCAATTCTCTTCGTTTCCTTTAAGAATCTACTTTGTCGTTGTTATCTTAGTCAGAACCTAGCCGTTCCTACCAGGTAACAAGCATACTTTTTGTCAATCTTGCCTTTTGAGCTTGACTCAAGACGGTCTCTCTGCCCGCCTGTAACTCTACTAGCCTCTTGCACGTTCGCCCGTTAGCCAGCGCCGAATTACATTAAATATGCTGTTTTCTCATGAAGTGACCAAAATCACCGCCTTACCTTTATTGCAAGACTTTCGCCGCTTATGAATTCGCGGTTTATTCTTCAAAAGGGACCGGAAACCAACCCCATAATCGAATATGATGGAATCGAACCACCTTTGTCCTAAGACAAGTATACTACCATATTGTATACTAATACTCGAAAAAATATTTTCTAGTCTGATGCCAGAGAGGCTCGAACTCCCGACCCTTTGCTTAGAAGGCAAATGCTCTATCCAACTGAGCTATGGCACCAAAAAATGTAACTTTTTAAGTCCTGCCGGAGCATCGAAAAGTAAGTTACCAACTTATGTGACTTAAGTAATCAGCTTGTTATAAATTAACAAACCACCAAAATTAGGTCACGACTCTAGCTTTAGGAAATCATCATACTCCCTCGCCTTTATGGGCTTCTGTCACTATTTGGATTTCCATACTCGCGCAGTCTCACGCGAACTAGCTCCTTTGCTGCTACTTTTCCCTTCCCCAACCTAAGTTGACCTTCCGGTACTAGTGCTTATCGGTCTACGGCTGTACGCTAGTCTTTGCCACGGGTAGAACTACTACCGCCCAACATTCTAAGTGTTGGCTGCTCGTATTCAGTTTTCTCTACATGTTTATTATCATATTATAGCGTATGTCAGGCATAGAGCACCCTCGATAAGTTACCGAATATTTCTACTTATTTCGATGAGCCATACGTTATATGCATTCTACTATCAAGTATATCCGTGTTTGTTTCCAGTAGACTCTCATTTACATATCCTCATAGCTTTTGGCTCCAATATGTAATGTCTTGCTTAGACCTGAATGCATAAGTCCACACGGCATAGTTTCCCCACCAGGATTCGGACCCGGCCACTCTGGACCAAAACCAGATGCCCTACCATCTAGGCCATGGGGAAATAAAATCGGGGCTTACAAGATTCGAACTTGTGAATCAGCGGTTAACAGCCGCTTGCTTTAGGCCTCTGAGCTAAAGCCCCAAATAATACAACTAGATGGCTAATCATAGGTTACTAGTTGCCACTAACCAGTATTTTTCACGCTGGGAAATCTACCAAAAATCGCCGGACCTCGCCTACTTAAACTTTGCCATCATTTAAGAGTTACCGGGCTATGTGACTCAGAAGCGCTCACATTAGCACGCTTAAAAATCGTATTCTCTATCAGTTTACAGTCATTAACTAAAAACTCCCGTTGCGGAGGCTCGTCGCGTCGAATAAAGTGTCGAGAATACTATGCAACAACACTCTAACTTAAGCTTGCACCAGACGGGAGTTGAACCCGTACGCCATAAGCTGGCACAGGATTTTAAGTCCTGGGCGTCTACCAGTTCCGCCACTGATGCATAAAACTCTGTTCTTTCTCTAGCCGGTCTCTAGCTATTATTCTACGCTTTCAGTAGACGTACTGTTGGATTACTAAGAGTTCTAATACTCAAAAATAAAAAGAAGCAAAAGGCGACTAA
>Ga0247611_10001896_pt1 | contig 35824 bp, 27 predicted proteins | sample 177DNAGHGhighgp2_FD_192422 | JGI IMG/M metagenome (GOLD analysis project Ga0247611, IMG submission 192422) | Sheep rumen microbial communities from Palmerston North, Manawatu-Wanganui, New Zealand - 1770 DNA GHGhigh gp2 | ecosystem: Host-associated > Mammals > Digestive system > Stomach > Rumen... | reverse complement strand
GCCAACGCAATCTGCGTGGACATGCTGTAGAATCGATAGGGCGTGGCATCCGATTTCGCCAAAAACATATCGGTGATGGTTCTTGCCAACCGCCCATTTCCGTCGCTGAATGGGTGTATGCTGACAAACCAAAGATGGGCAATAGCGGCTTTAAGCACAGAGTCTGTGTCTGACGTGTTTATCCATTGCAGCAGTTCCGACATCATCTGAGGCACGTCCTTGCCAGCAGGAGCCTCGTAATGCACTTTCTCTTTGCCATATTGTCCGGACACAACCTGCATACTTCCCTGTCGCCAATCGCCCACGGTGATATGCGCCAACCGTCCAGGATTGGGAAACAATGCACAGTGCCATCCAAACAGTCGTTCCTGCGTCAAAGGTACGTCATAATGATGCACTGCGTCAAACATCACCTCCACCACACCTTCAATGTAGCAGTCGGATGATGGCACACCTACACGGTCAATTCCCAACTGCCATGCTACCGACGAACGCACATCGTCGGCATCCAAGGCAATGCCTTCTATTTCTGAAGACTTGATAATGTCCGATGTCATTGCATCAAGCACCACTGGGCTTTTTACATCAAATCCAAGCGTGTCAGCCATACCTAATAGTCGCCCTTGCTGATGTCTTACACGCACCAATAGTTCATTGATTTTCTGCTCGTCCCACTGGAAATTCGGCCAGTTCTTATTCTCCCATAAATACATATTTTCCTGTTCTTGTGCGGCTAATACAGATACTATTCTCCGCATATTTTGCGGCAAATATACAACTTTTTCTCCGCATAGCAACAAAAAAAGAGGTGCAATCAAAAGGTTGCACCTCTTTTTGTTTGTTAGTTTTATTTTACTTCACCTCCTCGTAGTCGTTTTTTCAAACGTTGACTACTTCAGAGGGAATTAAGCCAGGTGTTCATTTCTTCGTGATCCGAGAAACGGATTCCTTCTCCGCGCCGTATCTGTTCCCGCCCCTCATCCACACGGGCAAAGAACTCCTCTTTGGTCATAAGTGTGGGGTCTTTCTCTTTAGCCAACTTCTTAGCATAACGAGTAAGGCGACGCATTAGGGCTTCATTGTCTGCTATGGCTCCTATACTTTGCCATAGCTCTGTGTTCATCGTAACTTGCTGCGCGGTCGTCATAATATAGTTCCTTTCTTTTTAGTTCTATAACGCAGATTACTTGGTATTATTGCGTTGGTAATAAAAAAGAGTGTGCCTCACTGAGACACACTCTTTTCTTTTTTTAGCGGTGTTCTTTCCCGCGGTGTTCGGATCCGCGGAGCGGTCTTTGGGACCGCAGCATCCGCAAGGGATGCTTTCTTCCCTTCGCTATCGTAAAGAGCCACTGGCTCTTTACTTCACCCGTTGCGGCGGATTTGCAATCCGTCGCAATTTAAGATAGAATTTGCAATCCGAGTCACCAGCCTGCATGTTGCATCTCCGCATTTTCTGCGGGGAATATGCAACTCTTTCTCCGCATGGCAACAATTATTTTGCCAGATGAATAATTTTGTGTATCTTTGCAGCGTGAAACAATAACAATGATATGCCTAAAATATACGAATACTTCGGATTTATATTCTACTTCTACTCCAATGAGCATGAGCCAATTCATGTGCATGTTAAACACGGAGACAATGAGAGTATCTTCGAGCTTATTATGATGAACGGTGTGTTGGAAAGCATAAATATTCGGGAGAAGCATGGTGCAACTCCGTTGCCATCGAAGGACAAGCGTATTGCAGAGGCATTTATCCGCAAATATAGCAAAAATATCATCGACAAATGGGTGCGGTTCTTTGTGATGAAGCAGCAGGTGAGAAGCACCAATATCAAGACAAAACTATGAGCGACAGATTATATATAACGGAAGCAATTGACCTTGGAGGGTTGAAGGTGCGGTTAGTTTTCAGCGACGGCACCGATAGCACGGTGGATGTTGGCGACTACATCCGCCGGCACCCACATCCGCAGTATAACAAATACCTTGACCCCAAGAAGTTCCGCACCTTCACCATCGACGGTGGCAACATCGTCTGGGGTCGCAATTGGGATTTGATATTCCCCATCGAGCAACTGCATGAAGGTGTGATTAGATGATAATGTGTATCTTTGCAACGTGAAAATAATGAAATAATTATGACATAAAACGTAGAAATAGTAAAGAAATAAATAGAGCTTGAAGTGCTTGTTCTCCTTAATCGAAGACTGGTAATCTTGATAGGCGAGAATAAGATACGACAAGTTCACGCGTTGGCGTGGAATGATTGTTCCTTGTTTACCCCAAGGTATTTTCTAAAGTACCCTCGAAATTGGCTCCTTCAAGATTATTTCCTACAATTCAATTCCCAAATCAAGGTGTACACCTACAATTCAGTCTGGCAGAAAAAAACTAAAATTATGTGGAAAATATTAAGTTCACAAACAACAGGATTTGGTAATACAAATAATACATTGAAACGGCAAAAACAAGAAATTAAAGATGTTTGGAATGGTAAAGTTTACCATAATTTTGGCATTGAACGTCTTGTAATGCTCCTATTAGTAATACTTCCGTTTACTGATATCGCGTTATATCTTAGAAACATATTTGTCGGAAAAGGGAAATTGCTTTATAGGAAACTTTTTATTGATTTCTATGTCTTATTAAATGTTTTGTTCCCATTCCTTGTGCTTCTTTTTCGATGGTATGATACTTGGTGGGTTGTGGTATTATGTGTTTATTTGGGAATAGAAACTATGATTGCACTTCTTTCTATGACTTTTTTGTCTAAGGATATACCATCCGCGATTTCATATAATCGAAATCTTTTGTCTTTATTTCTCAACTTCATTCAAATGGTATTTCTATTCGCAGTATTATATATGTGCTGCGGTAATGGCTTTAAAGATTTGGAAGGAATATCATCTCTTCAGGCCATATATCTAAGTCTTGAGACTTTTACCACAGTTGGCTATGGTGATATTGTTCCTGATAGTCGTTGCGCATATATTATACTTATTGCACAAATGTTGGTACAACTTATTTTTGTGTATTTCTTATTCTCCATTTTCACAAGTAAAATTGGGAATGATACTTTTTTTAATAGACAAAAGGTGAAAAAGAAACCAAATGACAATAGTGCAGGGAAGTGAGACTATAAATACTAATAACAATGGGGATGTCGTAATGGCATCCTCTTTTGTTTTAAAAAGTAAGAAGAAATAATTTGTCATGTAAAAAAAATGTTGTATCTTTGCACCTGATTTCAAAGGAAATCGTGAAGCGTTATGCGCGTTCTGTGTATAGGAACCTAGGAAATTCCACAGCGATACAGAATCAGTGTAATGGCTCTTCGCATTTATAAGCGTGGGCTTTTTGCATCTTCTTATCGCAAGGTTATTCCTAGGACCTCTATACGGGAAGTAGCATACGGTGCCACGCTTCTTTTATGGTTGCTTGTTGCGGCACGAGCGGGCGAAAAAAATACAACAAAATGAAAAAACTAAAATTATTAGCAATGATGCTCTGCATCGCAGCAATGGGGTTTGCAACATCCTGTTCCAAAGAAGACGAAGACACAATTGTTGGAGAATGGAAACTTACTCACTACGTATGGAGTTATTATGGAAATGGCCCTGATGATTATCGCACAAAAACAGAAACTGACGAAGACGGTTTTGGTATGAGATTTAAATTTACAAACGACGGTATTCTCGAAGGATATAACAGTAACAACGAAATGCAATTATCGATTAACTACGTTGTGCGCGACGGATATCTGATATTTGATAGGGAATTCATATTTTGGGAGCAAAAATATAAGATTGAAAAACTCACAAAGAAGGAATTAGTCCTTTCATACTTCGACGATAGAGATTCCCCAAGCTACATTGAGAACACAATAAAAGTCCATGCGGAATTTAAAAGAATCTGATACGAAATGACAGTCGCTGGGGCGAAACGGAAATGAATCGGGGGGGAAATGTGCTGTTTTATATTCCGTTTGATTAAAGGGAGAATATTGTTATGGTGCAATATTCTCCCTTTGTTTAGAGAAAATATAAAATGCGGCGCAATATTTTCCCTTCGATTAGAGGGAGAATATTTCTGCTTGCGGATATTCTCCTTTTAATCAAAGGGAGTATAATGAAGGGAAAATAAATTTGGCCTGTTGGGAATTTGGTCGTATCTTTGCACAAAATTCCATGACGATGAAAAGAACTAGGATTGACAGATGGTACGGCGACCTGAAACGGCGGCAGCCGAGGCCGAAGAAGCAGTTGCTGAGGGAGCCGCAGTTCGGGTTGGACGTGCTGTACAGGATGCCGTTCAGGGAGGTGCGCGAGTTCGACCCGGAGACGGGCGAGGCACGATACAGCCGCATCGAGCGCGAGCCGGAAAGGTCGGGCGTGTGGATGCTGGACGAGCTGCTGGCGTGGCTCGACGCGGGGGCACCGGGGACGGTGCTGCAGTTCTGCGAGAAGCGTGGGCTGGGCTACGCCGACCTGAGTGGCCTGGTGTTCTGCCTGACGGGGATGAGCGGCGAGGATTTCCGGCTGACGTACCAGATGCGGATGGCCGACGACCTGATGCGGTACACGTCGATGCGGCTCGACGAGGTGGCGCGGCGGAGCGGCATCGGCTCGCCGCTGAACCTCAACCAGTCGTACCGCCGCGAGTACGACATGCCGCCCGGCGAGCGCCGCCGCCTGCTGCGCAAGAAGGGGGATGTGGGGAGGTACAGATAATAACAAGAACGCCGAGGCAATGGTCTCGGCGTTCTGTGTTTTGATAGTACTTTGTCTTACTTTACTTCCTCGTAGTCGACGTCGGTGACGTTGTCGTTGGGGTTGCCACCCTGCTGGCCTGCACCAGGGTTGCCCTGCTGACCCATGTTGTTGGGGTCGAAGCCAGCACCGGGGTTGGCACCGCCGGCTTGCTGCTGGGCGTTGTACATGTCCTGGCTGGCAGCCTGCCAAGCTTGGTTCATTTTCTCCATAGCGGCGTCAATCTGGGAGACGTTGCGGGCGCTGTGGGCGGCCTTGAGTTCGGTGAGGGCGGCCTCGATGGCACTCTTCTTCTCGGCGGGAATCTTATCGCCATATTCTTTCAGGTTCTTCTCGCTCTGGAAAATCATGCCGTCGGCGGCGTTAATCTTCTCAATCTCCTCCTTGGCCTTCTTGTCGGCGTCGGCATTGGCTTCGGCTTCAGCCTTCATGCGCTTGATTTCGTCTTCGCTCAGACCGCTGGAGGCCTCGATGCGGATGTTCTGGCTCTTGCCTGTGGCCTTGTCGAGGGCGCTGACATTCAAGATGCCGTTGGCATCGATGTCGAAGGTAACCTCAATCTGAGGTACTCCACGGGGTGCAGGCGGAATGCCTGCCAAGTGGAATCGTCCGATGGTCTTATTCTGGTTGGCCATAGGACGCTCGCCCTGCAGCACATGGATTTCCACCTCGGGCTGGTTGTCGGCAGCGGTGCTGAACACCTGGCTCTTCTTGGTGGGGATGGTGGTGTTGGCGTCGATCAGACGGGTCATCACACCGCCGAGGGTCTCGATACCCAGCGACAGAGGAGTGACATCCAGCAGCAGCACATCCTTAATCTCGCCGGTCAGCACACCGCCCTGGATAGCGGCACCGATAGCCACCACCTCGTCGGGATTCACGCCCTTGTTGGGGGCTTTGCCGAAGAACTCTTCGACCTTCTTCTGCACGGCGGGGATACGGGTCGAACCACCGACCAGAATCACCTCGTTGATATCGCTGTTGCTCAAGCCGGCATCCTTCATGGCCTGACGGCAAGGCTCGATAGTGGCCTGAATCAGGTCGTCGCACAACTGCTCGAATTTGGCACGAGTCAGCTTCTTCACCAAGTGCTGAGGCACGCCGTCAGCCACGGTGATATAAGGCAGGTTGATTTCGGTCTCCTGAGAGGAGGACAGTTCGCACTTGGCCTTCTCGGCAGCCTCTTTCAGACGCTGCATAGCCATCGGGTCTTTACGCAGATCAATGCCCTTGTCGGCCTTGAACTCGTCAGCCAGCCAGTTGATGACCTTCAGGTCGAAGTCGTCACCGCCCAAGTGGGTGTTACCGTTGGTGCTCTTCACCTCGAAGACACCGTCGCCGAGGTTCAGGATGGAGATATCGAATGTACCGCCACCCAGGTCGAACACTGCCACGTTCATGTCCTGAGCCTTCTTGTCCAGACCGTATGCCAATGCGGCAGCGGTAGGCTCGTTGACGATACGGCGAACCTTCAAGCCTGCAATCTCGCCAGCCTCCTTGGTGGCCTGACGCTGACTGTCGTTGAAGTAGGCGGGGACGGTGATGACGGCCTCGGTCACTTCGGTGCCGAGGTAGTCCTCAGCGGTCTTCTTCATCTTCTGCAGCACGATAGCACTGATTTCCTGCGGAGTATAGAGGCGGCCATTGATGTCCACGCGAGGCGTGTTGTTGTCGCCCTTCACCACCTTGTAAGGCACTGCGGCGATTTCCTTCTGCACACGATCGTAAGTCTCGCCCATGAAACGTTTGATACTGTACACCGTGTTGTGAGGGTTGGTGATAGCCTGACGCTTGGCGGGGTCGCCCACCTTGCGGTCGCCGTTTTCAATAAATCCCACTACCGAGGGAGTGGTGCGGTTGCCTTCGCTGTTGGCGATAACAACCGGCTCGTTACCTTCCATGACTGATACACAACTGTTTGTTGTACCTAAGTCGATTCCAATGATTTTACCCATGATATTCTATTTTTTTATTTTCTTAATTAATTGATATTTCTTTTCCGACCCACCCTTTGCGGGCGAATCCGACAACCTAAGTATCAACTACCATGCCAACAGTCACCCCTGCCACAGCCACTGACAAATTGTCACCCCGCACGATTGTGCACGGCAACATATCCTGCCAGACCTGCCGTTACCACATACATCAACTTTATACCAACACAAGCGTTAATTCATGAGAAATACGTAAATTTGCAACCGATAACACAGTATCCGCATTGAGCACGATGCCACAAAACATGTTGATACTCATTGCGAATAGTCAAATATCCTGATAATATTAAAAGTAACAACCCATGAAACAAATCTTCAAACTTCTACTGCCAGTGGTCGTTGTGACAGCCATGTTCTATTCCTGCCAAAAAGAGGACATCAACCCCCTCAAACCGGCCGCAGGCGACTACCTGCTGCCCCTCATCGAAACCACCGACGTCCACGGCCACATAGTCGACGCCTCCACCGACACCGTCCACTACCGGCTGGCCTACATCGCCGACAAGGTGAAGGACATCCGCGGCCACGGCGGAGCCTACCGGAAAGAGCGGCTCCTGCTGCTCGACGGCGGCGACCTCTACCAAGGCACCACCATCTACCAAAATGGGGAATGGACCTCCGACTGGGCCTCGCGCACCCTCACCGTCGCCACCACCAACTACGTGGCCACCACCGACCGCGAAGACCGCGAATCACACCTCCACAACCCCTTGGTGGGATGGTGCGAGACCTCGCGGCTGATAACGAACGACCTTGTCGACAACGAGAACGCCATCCGGGTGCTCAAAGCCGAGGCCGAAGCCAACAACGGCCTCCTATCCATCGACCCCCGCCCCCACTTCATCGTCTACACCGAATAGCAAGTCTCAGCCGTCGGCAAGCCACGACACACTTGGGTCGTTCAATCCCGGCTCGATATTGCCTGCTTCCAGGCTAGTTATCCGTTATCATGTCGAGTAACGATGCTATAACGATACCATAACGAGGCAGGATTGAACGACCCCTCTCCGTATCACGAATGCCCCTTTTCAAGGGACATTATTTAATTTAGCAGTTTTCTCAATTCAAATTGCGGTTTGTGCCGCTCGTGTTCGTCCGGGAATGAAAAATTCAAATATCGCTGCAGAGACGGACGGCGTTTCCGTAGTAGACGGCGGGAGAGCTGTCGAACACCAAATTTTCGTCGGCGAAACGGAGCGCCCGTGCACTACCAACAACTCTTGACGAGGACCAGTAGTAGCCCGTGCCGCCCACCTCGGTGGGGCTAGTGCCCTCCCGGTATCCCGCTGCAGGCAGGAATACGGCGCCTTCGGCTTCCATCTGCCGCCACTGACTCAACGACAGCATGTTCGACCCACCTTGGCCTTCGTATCCAAGGTTGGGCTGATTGCATCTAAGCCCATCGGCAACATTGTAGTCGTCGGGGAACAGAACCAACCCATTGACCGTGGTGCCGTCAACCGACAGTGCCACTTTTGCAAAGCGCTTGGCCGCACTGCGGTCGTTCAGCAGGTAGTCCCACTCGCTGCTTGTCAGGGTGCGCCAGGTGCCGGCATCTCCAGCCTTCTCGATGGCGTTGTGCACACCCCAGTCGTACTGTGTCGTAGCGATGTCGCCGGTGGTGGGGCCATAATCCGTCACGTTGGTGGTCGACAGCCAGGGGTAACTGTCCTCGTAGCCGCTGGTGCCCCAGCCCATCAGGTCTATCCATCCCGAATAGTTGGAAGAGACATTGCTGTTGGCGTCGCCGATGATGTCGTACTGTTCGGGTGCAAAGCGGAATGTGCTTGTGCCGGCATTAAATTGCAGGTTGCCGTGGGCAAACACCACCCACCTATTCTCCCCCACCGAGAAACGGCCTTTGGTGTCCTCAGTGGTACGTCCCCCATCGGTGCTGAGGTTAACGCGTGCCGTCATCATCACATTGCGGGCAAGCTCAGGGTGCGAAGCCGTATGGGTGAAGGTGAAGTTTCTGGCACCGGGTGCGGCACCCGCCATGTGAGCATAGACGGTGATGGTCATGTCCCCCTCAGCAACAGGCAGGATGGGCACCTGCACCTCTATGATGTCGCTGCCGCCGTGAGCCAAGAGGGGGCTGTCGGTCAACAGCACCGACACCTGCTTGTCCTCATCTGCAACCGTAACGTCTGCGCTTTGGGCAGCCACTGCGAGGGTCCCCACACCGAGGGTCACGCCCCGGGTGCCGCACAGTTGTCCTTCCGCACTGCTCACACTCACCCCCGTCACCACCACGTCCACGCTCAGCGAGTTCTTCACCAGCACACGGACTGCAGCGGTGGCATGGCGGAAGCGGATTGCATCGGCACGGGCGCCGGCCATAGCCAGCATGGGCAGATGCAACACTTGCCGTCCGTTGTTGTAATGGCTCTCATACTGCGACGGGACTGTCACCGTCTGGGTGCCAGTCGTCAAGCCTGCAGGGTAAATGCCCCGGAACGGGCCGTCGGGGCTGCTGAAACCCGAAACGTAAGCCTTGTTTCCACTCACCGTGACGGTATAGTCGGCACCATTGAGGCTTACCCTGTCCCCGTTCTCCCAAACCACACTCTCGGCACTCACCGAAGTCTTGTCTCCCTCCATGCCGCCAAATCCTTCAGCGGTAATCAGGACAGCCCCTTCGGGAATGCCTTCCCGGTCGTTCTCTTTTTGGCAGCCACTGGTTGCCAACACGCCGCCCAGCAGCATCATGCCTGCCAAGAAAAGGTATTGTATCTTGCTTTTCATTTTCATAAACTTATTCATGTTTAATGCGATAAGTATCAACTTATCAAAACCAATAATTGTCGGACACACCACCCCAGTTGTCGCCATCATTGCTGCGACTTTCCAAGTTAATGTCTCCTTCGTCGTCAGTCAATCCGAGTTTCTCTGTGTACGAGTCGGTAAAACCGTTCTCCACAGCAAATTGCACCACCGTGACGCACGGGGCCACATACTGGGGTTGTCCATTACACGGTTGTGCCGATATTCCTACAAAAACTGTTTGTAACATATATTAATACCATATTAAAATCCAATATCATACGTGCAAAATCGCACAGACTTCGCCACTTTTTTCAATCACAAAAGTACAAAAAAAAAATCTATTCACTCAAATAATTTCAATTGTGATTCCCAATGTCAATCTGCCGCACCCAGCAGAGATGGTGACAGAATATAGACAAGAAAAAATAGAGCCGGCACGACATTTTTCCTTTGTGGTTTATTAAATATTCGTAAATTTGCCATTTCAAAATCGAAATTAACAAATAAATCAATACTACTATGAACAACAATTATTTTGGCCCTACGAGCCTCAACAGCGGCCGTAGAAGAGGGGGCTTGAAAGGTTTACTAAGCCTTGCCGCAGTGCTTTTTGCCCTGCTGCTGCCGGCATCCTTGCAAGCCACACCGCAGAACGGATCCACCTATTTCCGCGATGCAAGCAATTACGATGCCTACTCCCTGGGCAGGGGCAGAATCCACTTCAAGGTTCTTGTTTTTGCCGATGGAGTGGAACACAACTACAACGCCGGCAAGGGCGGTTCGGGTTCACGCATCTGGACACATGTCGACGGCTCCGACAGATGGCCCAATTTTATCTATTACGCGTCAGACAACCTCAAATGCAAGGCCGGCGCCGTGCCCGGCAGACCGCGTGACAAAGGATGGGCAGAGCTGAAAGTGATCCGGGGCATAGTCGTGGTGACTAACAGCTACGACGGCAGCAACCCCGTATTCACCGCCGACGACAATTGGCACTCGGTGGATCTGCGCCGCACCGACGGCAACGACCATTTGACCTACCTGGAGTTCGACTGGTATATACCTGACAGTGTACAAAGTGGTGTGTTCCAATGTGGCATTGAATCGGTATACCACGAAAGCGGTGGCACTACCTACGAGGACCGCCTTTTTCCTGTTGGCTATTTCGACGGTGGCGAACAACAGCCTCAGTTGATGAATCCTATTTTCTATACAGCCAACTACAATGGGGTGTCTAGCTACGGGATGGCAGGTTACGGCATGTTGGCGGTACCCTACGTCGCTTTCCAGCAAACCTATCAATACCACACTGCATGGAATCCCACCAACATACCCTGCACCGACCAGTCGGGTCTTATCTATGTGCCCAGTTGCGACTCGGTGCAGACAGGATTTCACATCACCATGCAGACCCGTCACAGCATGTCGACAGGCGACACTGTGAGGAAACAATGGCTGCGTTCCAACATGGTGAACATACCGGCCTACCACAGGATTTACGACATGAAGGTGGATTACTACACCTACTTCGACGAGCAGACTAACCTCTACCATCAGGACAGACGCTACTATGATATCAGCTGGAAGTTCCACACGCCATGTGAAACCGATATTGTGCCAAACGACTTGTTTGAGATACAACGGGCATACGACAGCAACTACACCGACGCGCAAACCATCGCCACTATCCCCATCGTGTGGGGAGTAGTCGATTCGCTGCAGGATACCACCTACCACTATGTCGACTCGTCGGAGGCTGCAAGGAACAACCCCTTGGAGACCCTCCACAAAAAGATATACTACCGTGTGCGGCGTGCGTCGGCCGCCGTGTGGGGATGGGACAACCACCCCTACGCCGCCAAAAACTGGACGTTCATTCGTGCTGAAATGCCCTACATGAGTGAAATGTACTACAGAATCGACGACGACTTCTTCAACAATCATAAGACACATTTGTATTTTGAGATGCCTAATGGTTTTTGGGGCGACGGCACTGTCGAGACGCCGAGAACCACATCGTTCTATTGGGACAAACACGCCACCGTGTGCATAGAAAAGATATTGGACGAGACACATGACACTGTGCTAATCCGCGTACCGGCCGACTCAGTGATTGCCGTCTTAGAATATTACCACCTGCATCCAGTATACGACACCTTCCACGACGGAACCCCTATCTTACATGTGGTGGATGTATTGAACACACCCTGCGTACACTACAGATACCGATACTATTATGACACCACTGACATGGCGCTGCCACTGCTCCCCTATGGCATCAACAACACCATACCAAGAACTATTTACCTGCGCGGAAACGTGGCACCCTACTTCACTGATGCTGCCGGCCTCAACACCCTCGCAGCCTCTTACCAAGAATATCCCGACCACGTGCTGCTGACGTGGTCTGCCACCGAAGGAGGGGTGGACGACTACCTTGTGGAAACCCGGGCTGACAGTACTGAAAACTGGAGAGAACTGGGCACCACCACCTACAACTACTGGCGGGACCAAACGGCCGACCCGTCGGTGAGTGCGGAGTGGCAGTACCGCGTAACGATGCGCTATACCTGCCAAGGTATCACCACAAGCGACAGCCGCCAGACAGTCGGCGCACGCTCACCCTGGGGACGAGTAAGCGGACGGGTGCATTATGAGGACGGCACTGCCTGCCCCGGCATCACGGTGGTGGCCACGCGCACCAGCGACAGTCTTGTGATGCAAACAGTGGTGACGGACAACAGCGGATTCTATCAATTCGACAGCCTGCCGTATGGCGGCAATCAGGAATATGTCATCACTCCCACCTCGCAGCATGCTACCTTCCACTATAATCACTCCGCACCAGGTTTGGCAACGGTAAACCTGTCGCTGAACAGATGCCTGGTTACCGACATCGACTTCGACAACATCTCGGCAGTGCGGCTGACAGGCCGTGTGCTGTACGAGAACAGCTCCATTCCCGTGCGTGATGCCAATCTGGTGCTCAACGGCAACATCGTGCGCATGGCTTACTCGACATTGAAGACCGACGCTTCGGGTTATTTTGAGTTGCAGGTGCCGCAAAGTAGTGCCTTCACCCTGCAGGTGGTGAAAGAGGGACATCATTTTGCCGAAGGCGGTTTCGTACGCATTGACGGCGACAGCCTGCTCACTTTGGAAACTCCCCTCGACGGGGTGCGACTGTGGGACCAGACCAAAGTGCGGCTGGCGGGACGTGTGGCCGGTGGCCTGCCGCAACGACAGCTACCCTTGGGATTCGCCGAATCGAACAACAACCTCGGTGACAACCTTAAGCTGGTGCTTGAACTGGAAGGCGACAATGTCAGCTACATCGTCCGCATACCCAGCGACCTGACGAGGGACACCCTTGAATACACCGTACCCCACCTTGTGTACAACGGCACCGACACCCCCGATACCTCTGGTTTCACCCGTGTACACTACCAGCTGCGGCGCATCATCATCGAACCCGACCCCGCAACGGGCGAGTACTGTGCCGACCTCTTCCCCGTGCGGTACAAGGTAATCCAAGCCACTGCACAGGGCTATTCCACCCTTTTCGCCCACGGCAGGACAAGCGAGACCATTGACCTCAGCAACGCAGCTGTCAGCCAGGACACCGTGCGTCACCCGAGCGACAACCTCTACACCCTTCACAATGCCGAATACCGACTCACCTACCGCAGTCCCATCAACATCACATGCAAACAGTTTCGTTATGGCATGGAGTTAGACTACTTTGGTGAACGGTTCCTTCAGCGCACCAATATCCAGAACACTCAATTCAACGTGCCCCTTGTCACCCAGGACAGCAACGGAACCTACCACTACCTTTTCGGAGCACCCGTGTTCCTTACCGACAACTACGACTTCCGCGCCTATGCCCACGAGGACTATTATTACAACAACGACCCCGAAGAGGCTCACGACCAAGTGCGCATCAAAGGCGGAACACTGAAGATATATAATGGGATGCACGATGCAACCAATACTCAGGTTATCACCAAAGAGCTTGACAGCTTGGGGCAGGCCGATTTCACCATCCCCGTCGATTATGTGTCGTTTGTGCGCGATGATGAGAATGTGAGGCGTGTGCTCGACCTCTCGGTAGAGAGTGAGGGAGAATATGTCGAGCTGCAAGCCCTGCAGGGCTATGTCACCGGGCACCGCAGTGCCGGGACAGGGACCGTCACCTCCACCCACGGCACTATCAAGCTGCTGGATGTGCTGCGCGACCCGCCGGGCAGCGGCTCGTCGGCCTTTATCGAGGCAGGTACAGAATATTCGTATAGTTATACTTCAACATTCACCTTTAAGTTCGGACTCAATCTCGGCATTGGCATCGGCAGCCAAGCATCGACCGTGATGGGTGCCTATATAGGTGTGGGTGGCGGCACCTTCGCTGGTCAGAATTTCAATATCAGCACCGTCACATCATTTGCCATCCCCGTCCAGGCTACTTATTTTCACAAGCATGAGGGCAATTATACATTCAAAACGAGCGAGCGCATCAGCACCAGCAACAGCCCATACAATGTGGGGCAGGACGCCGATGTGTACATCGGAGCGGTGCAGAACGTATATTACCGTTTGATGAATGCCGTGCAGCCCATTGACTCGCTGACCTATGCCACCCTTGCGGCACGCAGTGCCAACGGAAGCATGCACACCATAGCGCAAGGCGTGGACGCAGACGGCAAACGCTATTATCTGGTGATTGGCAACGAGATTGAGACTGGTCAATATCTGTCCTCGACATTTGCCTACACCCACAGCCATATTGTAAACAACATCATCCCCCAGCTGCAGATGCAGCGCGACGCATTGTTGCTGACATGCGACAGCGCCACGGCGAAAAGCATTGCGAATGCCCAGCAAAAGGTTGTGTACTGGAGCAGGGTGACCCCCGACGACACAAACTGGGCCTGTGAGGGTTCCTACAAGATGGTGTATCCCGATTTCGACACGCTAATCAGGGTGAACGAAGTGAAGAACATCAACAGAACCATAACCGACTGGGCCTCGCTGCTGATAATGAACGAAGCCGAGAAAGTGTCAGCCATCCACAACAACAGCCACGACAGGGTGGCAACCTATTCCATCAGCAACGGGACGTCGGTCAGTGCAACGAACAATTACTCCTACAGCGACGCCTTCCACGTGTATATGTACTATCCCGGTTTCACCGTCGGGACGTCAAACCTGCTCAAAATTGGAGGATGGTTTGGCAAGGCTGTGAAAGATTTGATGGTGGACACGTACAATAAGGTGCAACGGCGAAGCTACGATGGCGACGAGGGGTATGACCCCATCAGTTTTGTCAGCAGCTGGACGGGCAGCCGCGTCGACTTCAATATTACCCCGATACTGGATTTCAACTGGAATGAGGATCCTATCAAAAAAACAACACACACCCGCACAATAGGCTACTCGCTCGTGCCCGATGCCTACAGCAATATGGATGTGTCGATTTACCGCATACGGAAGGAGAAGGGCGAGTTTTACTTATTCAACCGAGAGTCGGCAGAGACACGCAATCATGTGGCAGGTGGGAATGACTATCATAACGAGTATTTGTATGGCTCGCTAGTCTATTATCTGCAAGGCGGTGCCACGAAATGTCCCTGCGAGGTGGCCGACAGCACGCATTATTACGTACCCCCAATGCCCATCTCGGCAGGGTCGCTCAAACTGGAGAATCCCAAAGTGGACATCAATGTCCACGAGCGGAGCAATGTACCCGCCGACCGACCCGCTGTGTTCACACTCTATCTGTCGAACGAGGTGGAGGCGATGACAGGACCAGGAGCCACAGCAGCCATCCAGTTCAAGTTGAAGATGAACGACCTCAGCAACCCCCACGGGGCAAGAGTCTTTATCGACGGCATGCCCCTTACCGACGGCCGCACCATCACCCTCACCAAGGGACAGGTGGTCGTGAAAACTATGGAGGTATATGCCGGCGATGGCTACGACTTTGAGGATCTCGTGATTGAATTGGGGTCTACCTGCATTTCGTCGGCAAAGGGGAAAGCCCAGTTCTCGGTGCATTTCGTGCCGGTGTCGTGCAATGTGGACATTGTCTCGCCACACGATGGCTGGGTGATGAACACCTTGTCTCCAAAGGATTCGGTGGGCTATTACCTACCCGTCACCATCAACAACTATGATGTCAATTACAGGGGGTTCGACCACATAGAGCTACAATACAAACTGTCCACACAGAGTGACGATGGCTGGGTGAACCTTTGCTCCTACTATGCCGACAGCACCCTATATAGGGCTGCAAGCGGCACCAAGGCCATGATTCTGGGCGGAAGCATTGAGAACATCCGCTTCTATGGTGAACGCGACCCAATAGAACAGCGCTACGACCTGCGCGCCGTCAGCTTCTGCCGTCATGGCAGCGGCTTCATCTCGCGGTCGTCGGAAGTGCTGAGCGGCATAAAGGACACCCGCTGTCCGCGCGTCTTTGGCGAACCACTGCCAGCCAACAGCATCCTGGGCGTGGGGGACTACTGCCGCCTGCGCTTCAACGAACCCATTGCGGGCAACTATCTCGACGAGGACAACAACTTCCAGTTGCTGGGAGTCACCAACCGGTCAGGGATTGCCTCCTCGACATCTGTCTACTTCGACGGTACACCCAACTGCGAGGCAACCAGCGCCGTCACCCGTGTGCTGGCCGCCAAATCGTTCTCCATCGACATGATGGTCAAGCCGGATGCTTCCGCCGCCAACCGCCAGCAAGAGCTCTTCGGTCATACCACCAAGAACGGCGGCATCTCGTTCGGCCTGATGCCTGACGGTAACAGGTATAGGTTGTATGGCACCATCGACGACTACACCGTTCAATCCCTCCCCCTCGAACCGATGACGTCTTTCACCCGCGTGGTGATGACCTACAACAATATTACCAATGAGGTAGAATTCTATGTCGGCACCCAGAACGTGACCGACCCAAACAGCGACATACTGGTAACACCGTCCTACACAGGTTCCGCCCCCCTGACATTCGGACATGGATACAAGGGCAATATGCTGGAGGCACGTCTGTGGCTCAAGGCCATCTCGTCCGACGAAATTGTCCAGACTCACCTCAAACGCCTCACAGGCTATGAGCACAAGCTGGCCGCATACTACCCCATGAACGAGGGACGCGGTGAAATACTCCACGACATAGCCAACGGCTCGGCACTCACAATGCATGGCGCCAACTGGACCACCCCTTCGGGAATCTCCATCCACATGGACGGAACTCAAACCGTCACCCTCGACCAAAACGTGCTCTCGCGCTCCGCCATTCAGGACTACACACTGATGTTCTGGTTCCGCACCACCGAATACAACGCCGCCCTTTTCTCAGCCGGCTGGACAGGTTCAAACAAAGGCACCCTTATCGCCCTTGAGAACGGACGGGTGGTGTTCCACAACAACAGGATGACGCAGCAAACCTCCGGCAGATATGCCGACGGCCTGTGGCACCATTATGTGCTGACCGTGAACTGCACCTACAACAACGCCTCTATCTATATCGACGGCGAGATGGTGAACACCTTTGCCACCGACACACTGAGCGGCTTAAGCGGCGTGATGGTGCTGGGCGGCGATGCCTACGGCCTCACCCGTACCTTTGCCGGCAACATCGACGACTTGGCCATCTTCGAGCAAGCGCTGCCACGCAGCCTCATCGAGACCTTCGACAACATCTCACCCTTCGGTGACGAGATGGGGCTGGTGGGCATGCTTTCCTTCTCCGAACAGAAGGAAAACACCAGCGGCATTATGGAGGAAATCTTCTCCGTCAACAACCGTCGCATCTTCAAGACCACCGACGGTACCGTCGTCAACAAGATTCAGCCACTGGTCCTTGCCCCCGATTCTACCACCCTGGCCGACATGGCCGACCGCAACATCCATGCGCCGGTACGCGAGCGCGACCTGCTGACCAAAATCAACTTCGACTGGTCGTTCAACTACGACGAGCTGCTGATTAACATCAACATGCTCGACCGCGAAATCAACAAGAACAACATCTACCTCACCGTCCGCAATGTCGAGGACATGAACGGCAACCGCACCGTCAGCCCCATCATGTGGCAGGTGTATGTCAACAAGAACGCCCTCGTCTGGGACTCCGAAAGCATCAACGAAGTGTTCTACGACCGCGCCACTACCAACTACATCATCCCTGTACAGATTAGAAACACCAGCGGCAAGCGCCATCAGTACTATATCGACGGCGAACCCGATTGGCTGAGCGTGAGCCAAGGATACGGCAGCATTGACCCGCAGGAGTCGCTCACCCTTCAGCTCATACTGGATAAGGACCTTCCCATCGGCACCTACTCCGAAATCATCTACCTGACGGATGAAAACGGACTGGCAGAACCGTTGAAGATTTTCATCCAGGTGAAAGCCAAATGCCCCCTGGCCAACGCTGAACATCAAGGACTTCGACCGCCAGATGTCGTTCAGGGGACAGGTGGTGGTGGATGGCGTCTACGACACCAATCCCGAGGATATTGTCGCGGCAATCGTCGACGACGAGATTGTGGGACAAAGCCACATCTCCTTCGAAGAGGAGACCAATACCAGCTACGTCTATATGACTATCTACGGCAACGACGACACGCAATCACAACCTGTCTCCTTCCGACTGTGGGAGTCCAGCACAGGCCGCATCTTCAACCTCTCGTCGTCGGTGCCTGTCATCTTCCAGAGCGACTCGATGGCGGGTCTGCCTCCTTTCAGCCCGGTGATTCTCTCCACCAATGCCAACGAGGTGCAGAACCTCAACCTCTCCACAGGATGGAACTGGATTTCATTCAACATCATCCCCGACCACGAGGGTGAATTGGACGACCTGTTCTTCACCAACGAACCCTTCTCCATAGGCGACCAGATTAAGTCGGCTTCCGAGATGAAGTTCGCCGAATACGACGGCGCCCATTGGGTGGGCTCGCTTCCAAACGTGAACTACAAACAGACGTACATGATCCATACCGGCATGGACCACTACAACACCCAGGTGGTAGGACAGCGCATCACTACCGACTCAGAGCGGACCATCCAGATCTCGCATGGATGGAACAGTTTGCCCTACCTCCTCTCCTACGAGGACAACATCACCAACGCCATGGCCGACTATGTGGACCATGCCACTGTGGGCGACATCGTCAAGTCCCAGCACAGCTTCGCTGTCTACTCCGAGAACCAGCGATGGGAAGGCTCGCTGAGTGCCCTGTATCCCGGCGAGGGTTACCTGCTCAAACGCATCGGCAATGACCCCGTGTCATTCACCTACCACCACAACAACTATAAGGGCAGCTCAAAGTGCAGCACCAAAGGTGCGCCTGCGTCGGGTTTCACCAATTCCCATTCCACCAACATGACGATGATTGCCACCGTCGAGCATCCCGCCCAGTGCACACGAGTGCTGACCTACGTAGGCGCTACGCTCTCGGCGATTGCCCTGCCTCATGTGGTGGATGACGACACCCTTTTCTTCATCACCATCGGCTCCGACCATAGCGGTCAGGTGTCGTTCGTGCTTGAGCAGAAGGATGGCCTCACAGGCATCGCCTCCACACGGATTCCCTACCAGCCCAACGCTCATTTCGGCTCGCTCCGCGAACCCGTAATGCTTGCCCTCGAGCCTTCGGACGAAAGCAAACCAGCAGTGATGGCACTGCCTTCCATCTTCACCGACCGTGTCACCTTCGCAGTCACCGACACTCATGCTCCACTCGACGCCCGGATGAGCATCCGCATCTACTCGGTGCAGGGCATGCAGGTGGCCTCACTCGAAGGCCCGGCGCCACAGCTGATGTGGACCGACTGCGCCACACTCCCCGATGGCATATACTTTGCATCAATCAATTACAACGGTATTGTTACAACCCTTAAACTGATAAAGAAATGAAAAAGAGCATAATAATCATGATTACCCTCATGGGGCTTATCGTCGCGGGCTGCCAAAAGGAGAACGTCTCCGCCCCCATCACGCCCGACAAACCTGACATACCTACAGGCAATCTCAGCGCACCCTATTGGAATGTCCGACCCAACTACGACTACAGCAGCAGCATGACCGCCGTCGTCGAGGTAGACCTCTCACTCACCTATCCCCAGATTGGCAACAACTGGCATGTCGACACCGCCGACATGGTCGGGGCTTTCTGCGACGACAGGTGTGTCGGTGTGGCCAAGCCTACAGGCAGCCTCTTCTTTGTCTACATCACCTCCCCCAATCCCAGCCTCAACAGCCATGTCACCTTGCGCTACTATTCCGCTGTGCTGAAGAACATCTTCTACGGCGATGTCGAATTCCCCTTCAACAACGGTGACCGACGAGGGACCGTCAACAATCCCCTGCGGCCACAGTTCCGCACCGAGGAATAACCCGTTGACAACCAGTGAATGTGTTATTACGCCCTTGTGTAATCCTTACACAATAGCGTGATAACACATTCACGCTTTCAACCCAATTCGGTCATTAGGAAACCGAAAACTCCTACGGAGTACCTGCCGAATCGTGCAAAGTATGGGGAAAATCCCTGCCCCGTAGGGGCTTTCGTTTAATAGCATATCACGTTGTTATACAGATATATTCTCCATGGGAGATTTCAAATAGGTATATTCCAACAACCGATTTGGGTTTATGGCATACCCGACATAACACAATATCATTTGCAAAAAGTTAAGTCGTGGAAAATTGAGAGTTGAGAATTATCGCCCGACAGGTCTCAATTCTCAATTCAGATCATCTTACATCCCGAACGGGACGTACAGACAACCCGCTCTGGCGACTGTATCTGTCCGCAGCGTGGAGCTCGTTGCTGTGGAAGTACATACTGTACGCGTCGCCCCCATTGTAGGGCGTGGATGCCCAATAGAACCCGTCGCTGCCCACATCATAGACAGTCGTGCCATTGCGGCGGGCAGCGGCAGGCAGGAACACCGCACCGGCATCCTCCATCTGCGACCACTGGGCAGAGGTGTAGCTGTTGCGTGACCAGTCCCTATAACTCGATGCAAGACCAGGATTGAACTGAGGACAGCCCGAAGGCAGCGTCCAACTATCGGGCAGGATAATCAGTCCGCCCACACCGTCAATGTTGCCAGTGCCGCGTTTGGAAGCAGCATCGGCACGGGTGTTTAGCAGGTAATCCCATTCGTCATGGGTGAGCGTGCGCCACCAGTGGGCTGTGTTTCCGCCGTTTCTGATGGCATTGTACCATGCCCAATCGGCCCCGGCGTAAGCTCCCGTAAGGCCAATGGAGTTTGAGCCACCTGGATAATAGTCCATCCATGAAGTGCTGGTCGACCAAGGCTCGTAGCAACCAGCCCCACTGTTCCATCCACTGGTACCCCATCCAAAAAGGTCTATCCATCCGTTGTAGGAGGAACTGATGTTACTATTGGCATTGCCCACATATTCGTACTGATACTCTGCAAATCGCCAAGTATTGTTGCTGGCCTTGTACTGCAGGTTGCCCTGCGAGAAACGCACCTGCCGCGTGGCACTCACCGAGAATGAACCAGGCAGCACCCCGTCGCCATCCGAGCCGAACTCTTTTTCACAACTTGTCAGTAGCATTAATCCAGCCATCAGGCCGACTATCATTCTTACATGTATTCTCTTCATAATAAATTGACTTATAACTATTGACTTTATACTTTTATTCACCATCGTTCTATCAATTACCGCTGCAAATATACAACTTTTTTTCAAACCACAACCCTTATGATAACGCATGCGGATACGCGGCCTAATATACCTTCTCCAGCCACCGCACCAAGAACAGGTCGGCTACAGCGTAATAGTACCTGGATATCCGTTGAAAACAAAAGGGTTATCCATATTCATATTCATTATTTTCTACTGCAAAAATACAACAAAATCCCGACTTAACAAAATGTTATTGGCAAAATGTTAAGTCATGATATATGCTAAGGAATCTGGAAGATAGAAAAGAGCCTCTGCCGCTGTGGCAAGGACTCTCCTATTATTTCTTGCTGTGGCGGACTTACTATCTGCCAGCACCCAATCACTCCTCTGCAACATGAGTCAATGCCTCATCATTGAGGACATATTGAGGCTCACCATACTCATACAATGTGTCGGAAGGCAAGTCTATGCGGTCGTTCCAATATACACAGGTACGGCTGCTATCCACCCGTGCCTGCTCCCAAAGATGGGGAATCTGCTTCAGCATACGAAACTCATCAACCTGTTCAATATCCTCACCCACATCGTACACCACCTCCTTCCCGTCGTCAAACACAACCGAGAGTCGATAATTAGGCAAAGTCTTAATGCCTTTTATGCGCGGCAGAGTATCCATTATTCTAAAGGTGGCAGTTTATGTATTTGTTGTGTATTCCACATATCGATAAGTGATTTGGCGTTAGCACGCAACCATTCTTGAACAAGACGTTGCGCTTTCTCGGGCAGATCACCAAGAGTCATCTCAAAAGTGTTAATGTCAAACACCCCACATATTCATCATAGATTGCATGAATATGAGCCGGTTCGTGTTCTTTCGGCTTGAAGAACATCTTGATAATAATCCCATAAAAACGACTAATCTCAGGCATATCATCCGACTTTTTCAAAATGCAAAATTACTCATTATTTTCCAATCATCAAGAAAAGTGACAAAAAAGAGAGTCTCTACCGCAGTGGCAAGGACTCTCTTTTGTTTATCATGGGAAGCGGAGGCCACCCGAAAAATGATTTTGTACCAAAAAAAACACTTATTGTCGTTCTTTTCCCTTTTTTCAGTACAATTTCGTGCCTTTCTTCTGGGGGGAAACACAAATTGCCGTGGGTTATCCATAAATTAATTGATGGTAAATTCGTGATAATTCGTGTTGTATATGTTTTTTTTTGCTCGCCTGCGTTTATGTTATGAATTTTATGTAAATTTGCAAGACGAAACGACGTGGATTATCACGCAATCCGTTTATCTTATCAAGCAATGGACATGTTAGAAAGACTATATCAAACCTATCTTCAGAGCCGGCAAGTAACCACCGACTCGCGGCAGATTACCCCCGGCTGCCTCTTCTTCGCTTTCCGTGGGGAGACTTTCGACGGCAACGCTTTCGCGCCCCAGGCATTGGAACAGGGTGCCGCGCTGTGCGTCATCAGCGACCCCCAATACAAGGTCGACGACCGATGCATCGTGGTGCCCGACGTGCTTGCCACCCTGCAACAGTTGGCCGCACACCACCGCCGCCAACTCTCCATTCCCTTCGTAGGCATCACCGGCACCAACGGCAAGACCACCACCAAGGAGCTTGTCCACGCCGTCTTGGCCAAACGCTACCGCACCCACGCCACAGCTGGCAACTTCAACAACCACCTCGGTGTGCCACTCACGCTCCTTGCCATCCCCGCCAATGCTCAAATTGCCATCATCGAGATGGGGGCCAGCCACCCGGGAGAGATAGCCGACCTCTGCCGCATCGCCGACCCCGACTTCGGCCTTATTACCAACGTGGGCCGTGCCCACCTCGAAGGCTTTGGCAGCTTTGAGGGGGTTATCCAGACCAAGACCGAGCTCTACCGACATCTGTCCACCAAAGGGGGCACCGCTTTCGTCAATGCCGACAACGACATCCTCACCGCTCAGGCATCCCAATGCGGTCTGAAAACCGTCACCTACGGCTGCAACGCCCAAGCCCAAGTACGTGGCACCCTCGTAGGCAGCGACCCCTACCTGCATTTCTACTTCGAGGTTGGCGACAATGTTTACAACGTCCGCACCCACCTACTGGGCAACTACAACTTCGACAACTGCATGGCCGCCGTGGCCGTGGGGTTGCATTTCCGCGTGGAGCCGTGGGACATCAAGGAGGCCATCGAGCAATACGAACCCTCCAACAAACGCTCGCAATACAAACAGACCGACCGCAACACCCTCTTCCTCGACTGCTACAACGCCAATCCCTCGAGCATGAAAGTGGCGCTCGACAACCTCGAAGCACTGCCCATGCCCAACAAAGTGGCCATCCTCGGCAGCATGCGCGAACTGGGAGCCGAAAGTGCCAACGAACATAAGGCCATCGCCGACCGCCTTGCCGACTCCCCCATCCAAGCCTTCCTCGTAGGCGAAGAATTCGGCTTTGTGGCCGACAACCCCGCATACAGCCGCCTCCAGTGGTTCCCTGACGTGGAAGCCGCCAAAGCAAGCCTGCGGCAAACGCCGCCCACGGGTTGCACCATCCTCCTCAAAGGCTCCAACAGCACCCGCATGTGGCTCCTCGAAGAGGTGTTGTAACACTATTCTTCCGACAGCACCTGCACCTTCACACTATCCTCCACCGAGGCACTCACCCTGTCCAACTGGTCGGAGGTGACGATAATTGTCTCCAATGGAGTGTCGAGGGCATGCAGCTCGCGGAACGCGGGGTTTGCGGTGATATCCACCTCGCGGATGCGCGTCTCACGAATGTAAAGTATTTGTAGATGGGGATTATGGCTGATGTCGATAGCCGTGATGCCCGGCGAGAAGATGCAGTAAATCTCCTCCAGCAACGGGTTGTGGCTCACATCCAGCTGCTGCAACTGCGTATAGCTCACCTCCACCAACTTCAGCTGCGGGCAATGGCTCAGGTCTATGTGTTTCAGTGGAGTCTCAATGGCGCTGAACTGCTTCAGCCTCGGGCAGTGGCTCAAATCCACGCTGTCCAACGGGTTCTCGCTGCATATCAGCACCACCAGACTGTCGAACATCTCCACCCCTTGCAACGACTGTATGCCCATGTCATGCACATTCAGCAACTGCAATGCCCTCCCCATCGCCGTACGCTTCAGCACCTCGCGTCGAGGCACCCAGAAGCCGAAGTGGCGCTTCAACCCTTTATACGTCTCCGCATAGCCCTGTTCCAGCAGATAGTTGCGGAACACCTCGTCCGGCACCCGCGCCACCTCCACCGCGCAGCCGCCCTCCGACTGCGGCTGCACCGAGGCGCAGCCACAGCATAGCAGCATCAAAGAGATGAAAATGGCAAGCCACCGCATAGGTTACTGCAACTTGAAATTGATGGGCATCACATACTTCGACCGCACAGGCTTGCCCTTGAATGTGGCAGGCTGCCACTGGGGCATGGCCTTCACCACACGCAATGCCTCCTCGTCGCACTCGCCGCCAATGCCTTGCATCAGCGTGGCATCCGCTATACTGCCGTCTGACTCCACCACAAACTGCACATACACCTTGCCCTGCACCCCGTCAGCCTTGGCCTTCTCGGGATAAACGATAGACTTGGCAACGTAGTCGACCATAGCATCCTGACCTCCCGGATACTCGGCAAGGGCAAATCCATCCGCTGCATCCTCCTCGTTCCACCAACACAATGCGGCTGGATCCTTGCTCCACGCCACATCATACCACCGTGCAGCCGTGTCACCGTCGCGGTCCACCATGGGATTGAGTACCGCTTTTACCGACGACCCAAGCATCTCAGCAGTTTTTCCCGACAGTGGTTTCATGGGAACGATTATCGCTTTTACAGACTTCCCAAGTCCTTCCTTAAAGCGCACAGCTTCAGCCGAATCGGCAAACACCTTGTGGTTGTCCTCCTCTTCAAGCGGAATTATCACCCCCATAAACTCGCGCTCCACCAGCTGTCCGTCACGGTACGTGTCGATGAACGGATCCACCAAATAGGTACCGTCGGGGATAACGGCCTGCTCCTGTGCAGGCTCTTGGTTCTTGCAATTAGCAAAAAGCAGCAGAGCTGCCACGGGCAAGGCTGCCAACGCCTTGACCCACCCTTTGTGGGATTTAGGTTGTTTCATCATGGTAATACGTTTTTTGATTGTTGAAAAATGAAAACTATTGACTATCGGGACATACTTCATCCCAGAGATTTGACAATACAGCAGCGCGAGATAACGCTTGTACGATCCCTCATCACCTTGCCGCAGCACCGCCTCGTCGGCCAGATACTCATGCACCTCGCACAAATCGCGCTCATACAGCCACACAAACGGGTCGAACCACAACAGGCAGCAGACCATCTGCACCGCCAGCCGGTCCCAACTGTGACCCTGAGCGGCGTGCAACCGTTCGTGGCACAGCACCTGCTGCAACTCGGCATCGCTCATGCCACCGCGACCCACTACAATATAGCGGAAGATAGAGAACGAGGGTTCCTCGTCGTCGGTCACCGCCACATGAAAACGTCCCTGACGGACATACGTGTACCTGCGCAGCTTGTGCCACAACACACCATAACGCACTACCAGCAAAAGCACACTCACCACTACCCCCGCCCAATAAATCACGCCCAACACCGTCCACACATCCAAACTACGGGCCACCGCCACATTTTCTCCAACCACTGGCTGCTGCACAACGTCCACAGGAGCATACTGTCCAGGAGCAGGCAACTCCAGCAGATAGCCTCCACCCCCCACAGCCGAAGGCGCAACAACGGCAACCTGCGGATGCACCAACGGCAATAACAAACTCAACCCCAGCGTTGCCAACAGAAAGAAACGGTTCACACTCAGGCAATGCTCCCGCCGCAACAGCAAGCGGTACAGCCCCCAAAACAAAGCAGTGCCTACAACGGCAAAAAACAGATAGCGTGTCATTTCTCTAACTCTTTGGTTAATGATTCAAGATCCTCGAGTGTCACTGCCTTCTTGTCGACCAAAAACGACACCATGCTGCGGAACGACGACCCGAAATAATTCTTCGCCATGCGGCCCAGCATCTGACTGGAGTACTCCTCGCGGCTGACGATGGGATAATAGCGGTTCGCCTTGTTGAAGGTCTCGTGAGCCACAAAACCCTTCTTCTCCAATATCCTTACTATTGTAAGGATAGTATTATAGGCGGGTTTGGGCTCCTCGATGGCCGCCACAATCTCATTAGCGAACCCCTGTCCGACGGCCCAAATCGCCTGCATCACCTGCTCTTCGGCCTTTGTCAATTCTTTTGTTTCCATATACTATGTATTATTATGTTTATTCAATATTTCATTCTGCCGGCTTAAGTACCACACTTCCACACTGAGCAAAACGCCCTTTCATCGGATACTCGAAACAAAAAGTATCGAGATAACATTCCAGCACGGCACGGAACTGTCCATCCCATTCCTCCGACGGATTGCCATTCGCTTTGCCGACCCATTGATAGAAAAAATGGTCAACCGTCCCGCCAGGCGCAAAATATGCCCTCCCCCAGAAACGATATGGCTCACTCCACTCCATACCCGATTTGCGCATCTCGCCCACCAGCCCCTGAAAGAAGCCGGTCCAAGCCTGCATATAACCGGCCGGAACGCTGTCGCCAAAAAGTGGCAAGCCACTTGGATAGAGCTTCTCCATTGCCTCAAGGGTAATGCCCTGCTCTTTCACCTCCGTAAGCAACATCGCTTTGCCCGGCAGCTTATCCAGTTTGTGAACGAGATTGCTCCCGCTGCCGCAAGCAGCCAAACCCAGAACCGTACAAAACAATGCACTCCACAAAAAAACCTTATTCATAATATAAATTAATTATATAACTATATTTTTAGTTTCATAACGACATTTTAATTCTAATATTGTACGATGATGAAAAAAAATTCATTTTTTTTCATTCAACTCAAATCGGTCGTTAGTCTAACTTTTATTTCCTTTCTCGCTTTTTCGGGTCTATTTATCCCACCATATTCCAACCTCGAAAAGGCCGAAGACACGCTTTCGCTAACCCGATGTCGACTAGCCTTTTATACTCTATGTATTTTCTATTTACTTTCTATGTACTTTCTACATTATTTCTAAGAGACAAAATAAATACAAAACGGTCATTAGAAAAGTGAAAACTCCTGTGGGGACTTGGTGGGAATGTGCGATACCTGTACAGGGCATTGTCGCGGATGGAATTTCGCTTAATAGGATACCGAGTTGACAGATAGTAGATTTCGAGTAGGTACAACCCAAGGACCGATTCGGGATGAACCCTCCTAATTAAGAACCAATTAGAAATAAAAAAGCCCTGCAGTGTTGCAGGGCCTTAAGGTATGCAAATGGAGACGATTACAGGACGAAGCGGATACCGAATTCGTGGATCATATTACCACTACCACTCTTGTATGTGGGCAAGAGGTTAAAGTAGACTTCGGTACCAGGGGAGAAAATGAACCAGCGGCTCTGAGTACCAATTGCAACATCAAGACGGAAACGATTCATGTTGTATGGTGTAGTCTTATTTATCATTACTCCGGGAATTGCGCCAATATACCAACCATGATTGTTGTCTTTGTTTATGTGACTTAGTTTAATAGGAAGGACAATAGTACCTGTTTTAGCTGTTTTCTCATCTACATTATATGATTTAACAGTGATACTATCACCAATTATGCCCATGTGACTATACCAATAAATAGAATAGCGAAATCCTATGCCAATATTGAAGTCCCAACGCTTGGCAATAGGACGATGATAATCAAAAGTCACTCCTATATTGCCACCCATACTATTATAATAATTGTTTTTACCGAAGATACGACGGTCTGTGAGGATGGAAACTGAGGGGTCGGCGGTGAAGTTGGGATGACGGCCCCAAGCGGCATAATGCTCCTGGCGTTTGCGTTTTTTCTCGGCCTTCTTCTGCTCGGCTTTGGCCTTGTTTTCGGCCTTCACCTGCTCGCGTTTAATACGGTCCTGCTCCTTCTTGGCAGCTTTCTCGGCTTCTTTCTGCTGTTCTTTCTGCAGTTTCTGCTGCTCCTTCATACGCTCTTCCTGAGCTTTCTGGGCGGCTTTCTGCTGTTCTTTCTGCAGTGCTTCCTGTTCTTTCTGTTGCTGTTTGAGCAATTCCTGCTGTTCTTTCTGCTGCTGTTTCAGCAGTGCTTCCTGTTGTTTGGCACGCTCGATGGAGTCGTTGCTCTGGGCATAGGCAGCACCGGCAGTCAAAAACATGGCGATCAAAAGGATATAAAATTTCTTCATAGTGATTGATTTTTATGTTTCGTAGATAACGCAACTACAAACAATATATTGTTCAACAATCAAAAAATATATATACAAAAAAGAAGGAGTCAAAATATGACTCCTTCCTTTTTTCTAAGTCGGGGCGAAAAGACTCGAACTTTCGACCCCTTGCACCCCATGCAAGTGCGCTAGCCAACTGCGCCACGCCCCGAACTTGTTTTGTTCCGATGGTGTTTATCTCCTCTCGAAAACGGGTGCAAAGATACAACTATTTTTTATTCTGACAAAATTTTTTTTCGAATTTCTTTGACACCAGGCACGAATTATCCTCACAATAGTTTATTATACAGTGCGTTATTCCTTCGGAAATAATTCAACACAAACAGCATTTCCCTGCATGCCTTGGGCGTTGATAATATCGTTTTTCCACCCATCTTTATAGGAAATTTGGGCACCCGACGGCAAGCACGATTCGATATATCGCTGTATATTGCTGATTCTTCGTGCGATAATCATTTCACGATAGGAAGCATCATCTTCTTGAGAACAATATAATGTAAACTGCGCCAGAACATTACCATTATCACGCAGATAATCGACTATGGGTTGGAGAGACTGACGTGCACTAGCAGTAAGTTCGACATCACCATCCTCCTGAAAGAGGTTGTCGAACACCATGACCCGTCCAAAGGGCAGGCGCGAAAGGGTGATGTCGGCAGTCTGGCTGGCGATAAGAAGATGCTCGGACGGACGGACGAGCGAAACAGTTTTGTTGTAGTTGTAATAGTCCTGCCGAGTGACAAGGAGGCGGTAATCGTTGTCGGGAAGCGCGAAGAGGTGATAGGCACCGGCAGAGTCGGAAGTGGCGGATGCCACAAGACGTCCTTGACGAAGAAGACGTATGTCGGCAGCAGACACCGGCCGTTGATGCTCGTCGACCACATGGCCGGTAAGCATGACCCCGTCGAGGTCGCCGGTGAAGGTGAAGAGCTGCTCCTTGCCGTTGCGGGTGGAGAGCCAGTAACCGCCATCGCCGTCGGGGTCGAAAGCCATCTCCCAGTCATCGCCGTTGCTGTTGATGGGTTCGGGAAGCGGCTGGACAACATACGAGTCGAAGATGATGTCGTCGGCCTTTGCACCCGATTTAATGCGGACGGCATAAAGATTAAAGCCTTCAGGGGCTCCGGGCATTCCGTCGGAGGCGAAGACCAAGTACCCGCCATAGAATACCGGGCTGATCTCGTTGCCCTGGGTGTTGATGGTGTTGCCGAGATTGATGGGAGAAGACCAACGGCTACCGTTCCAATGGGAGTACCACAGGTCGTAGCCGCCCAGTCCCACCTTCCCCTTGGAGGAGAAGACCATGGCGTTGCCATCGGGCGAGAAGACAGGATGGCAGATGTCGCGATACCACGACTTGACTTCGACACGGCGGTTCTTGAACAGGCGGGCATTGGTGTGGACATTGAGGCTGGTGTTCATGGCCTGCTCGCTGCCTGTAGAGAAATAGAGCAGGCTGTCGCGACTGTTGCGCACCACATATACAGCCTCCGGACACAGCCGTCCAACGATGGTGTCGGGAAGGAGTGCGGTGATGGCGGGGGCGGTAGTGGGTGCTGAGACCAGCACACCGTTCTGACAGGCATAGAGGGTGCTGTCGATTACCGAAAGATTGCTGAGACCCCATGGCAGGGGCACGCTGCCCACAGGGGTGGCCACAATGGGTGCCTGCGAGCGCGCGGCAGGGATGAGGCACGCGACAAGGAGCAGGAGTATGAGGAATGGCTTACGCATGGCTGACTACTGTTCGAAGGCGATGGGGAGTGCCTCCTCCATATCATTGATATAATGGAATGAAAGTCCTTTAAGATACTCGGCGGGGATTTCCTCAATGTCGCGACGGTTGTCCTCGCAGAGGATGATGTCGGTGATGTCGGCACGCTTTGCAGCCAGAATCTTCTCTTTGATGCCGCCGACAGGAGTGACGGCTCCGCGAAGGGTGATTTCGCCTGTCATGGCGATGGAGGGGATGACCTTGCGCTGGGTGAAGGCAGAGACCATGGCAACGAACATCGTGATGCCTGCCGAGGGGCCGTCCTTGGGGGTGGCACCTTCGGGCACATGGATGTGGATGTTGCTGTTTTCGATTGTCTCCACGTCCACGCCTAAGCGTGCGGCATTGGATTTGAGATATTCGAAGGCAAGGGTGGCGGACTCTTTCATCACGTCGCCGAGGTTACCGGTCATGGAGAGAGTTCCTTTGCCCTTGCTGATACTGGCTTCGATAAAGAGAATCTCGCCGCCGACCTGGGTCCATGCCAGACCGGTGACCACGCCGACCTTGGGCTCTTTGCCACGACGTTCGCTGTTGTGGATGGGGAGACCCAGAATGTCTTTGAGTTCCTCGGCCTTGATGTTCTTGTCTATGTCGGTGCCGTCGGCCTTTTGCACGGCGCGGCGACGGATTATCTTGGCGATGGTCTTCTCCAGCTGACGCACACCGCTCTCGCGGGTGTAGTTGTTGATAATGGTGCTGATGACACTGTTGTCGAACTTGAGGTCGCGTTTGGTGAAGCCGTGTTCCTTGAGTTGACGGGGGATGAGATGGCGCTGGGCTATCTCGATTTTCTCTTCGAGTATATAACCGCTGAGGTCTATCACCTCGAGACGGTCGAGGAGTGCAGGCTGAATGGTGCTGAGGGTGTTGGCAGTGGCTATGAAGAGGACGTTAGAGAGGTCGTAGTCCAGTTCGAGGTAGTTGTCGTGAAAAGCTTTGTTCTGCTCGGGGTCGAGCACTTCGAGCAGTGCAGAGGTGGGGTCGCCGTTGTGGCTCATGCCTTGCACCTTGTCGATTTCGTCGAGGACGAAAACTGGGTTGCTCACCCCGGCTTTCTTGATGCTCTGGATGATGCGGCCGGGCATGGCGCCGACGTAGGTTTTGCGATGCCCGCGGATTTCGGCCTCGTCGTGAAGACCGCCCAGGGCAACACGGACATATTTCCGGTGCATGGCCTCGGCGATGCTCTTGCCGAGGGAGGTCTTGCCGGTACCCGGAGGACCGACAAGGCAGAGGATGGGGCTCTTCATGTCGCCTTTGAGCTTGAGGACGGCGATGTATTCGATGATGCGTTCCTTGACCTTCTCCATGCCATAGTGGTCGCGGTCGAGGATTTTGCGGGCATGGTCGGTGCGGAGGTCGTCCTTGCTGAAGACATTCCAAGGCATGTCGAGCAGAAGCTCGACATAGTTCAGTTCAACGGTGTAGTCGGGAGTCTGCGGAGGTGTGCGGCGGAGTTTCTCAATGCTGCGGTTGAACGCGTTATCGACCTCCTTGCTCCACTTCTTCTTTTGAGCCCGTTCGACAAGACTGTTGATGTCCTGTTCGGAGGAGGAGCCACCCAGCTCGTCCTGGATGACACGCATCTGCTGGTTGAGGAAGTATTCGCGCTGCTGGCGGTCCATCTCATGGCGGGTCTTGCCTTGTATGTCCTCGCGCACGCGGAAGTACTCGTTTTCCTTCTGCAGCTGCTCGAGGAGCATCTCTGCCCGCAGCTCGTAGCTGACCACTTCGAGCATCTCTTGTTTGGGTTTGACAGGGATGTCGAGATGGGCGGCGATGAAATTGATTAGAATCTTATCGCTGGAGATATTGCTCAACGAGTTGAAGACATCTTTGGGATTGATGCCGCGGCCATTATACTTCATCTGCTGCATGTCGGCATATTCCTTGCGGATGGCAAGGACACGGTTGTGGAATGAGCGGGGACTTTTCACCCGGCCATTCTCGTCAAGAAGGACGGCGCAGCCACGATAATAGGGCTCGTCGGTGATGATACGCAGCAGATGGCATTTCATTGTCCCTTGAAGAATGGCCATGTGGTTATCCTGCGGAAGTTCAATGACACGCAGCACCCGGGCGATGACACCCGACTGATAAAGGTCTTCATACTCGGGGTCTTGCTTGTCGTTGCGCTGGGCTACGACAATAATGCGTTCGTTAGCCTTCTCGGCATCGCGCAGGAGTTTCAGCGAGGATTTACGGCCAACACTGATGGGCATCACAACACCGGGGAAGAGAACGTTGCCATGGAGGGGGAGCAAGGGCATGTCGTCGGGGATGGAATCCTCGTTGAGCAGGAAGGATTCATCGTCCTTGGTCACGAGGGGGATAATCTCGGCGCGGGCAGTGAAACCGTCGGAGTCGTCGGCATCGAATATGTCTATATCATTTAGTATGTCCATCGATATTAATATAGGGTATCAAAATTTGTATCTTATTACAGGTATTGCTGGGTGTTTTTCTCTGTCTGAGAGAGGAATCCGCCTTGTAGCAAATGGCGAACTTCCTTATATACGCAAAAGCATAAAAAAAGTTTCAGCTCTCTTTGTCCTGACTGCGTTTTTCCTGGTAAATCTCAATGTTCTTAACAATCCAATTGATGAAGAGGATGACAAGGACGGCAATGCCCGACTGGCGCCACATGCCATAGCCGCACATACAGCCCACGGCGGCACTGCACCACACCGTGGCTGCACTGTTGAGCCCATGGATGGTGAAGCCATCCTTCATGATGACACCGGCACCAAGGAAGCCCACACCCGTCACCACCTGCGACAGGACACGGAGGTTGTCGTTGTTGACGGGGCCGCCCGACAGGACTGCAGCCATGATAACACTCTCGGAAATCAAGATGAACAGGCAGGCACCCACCGACACCAATGCGTTGACGGCGAGGCCGGCGTTACGTTTGCGCAGCTGTCGCTCAATGCCGATAAGCACACCGCCTATCAATGCACAGAGCAAACGGTTCAGAAAAACGTCGTATGGCATAATATCTCGGTTTATTGTTCTGTTTCGGTATTTTCATGTTGTGAAGCATCGTCCTCTGCCGACACTATCACCACTATTTCTCCCTTTACCTCTTTGGCCGCAAAATGGTCGTATACCTCCTTCACCGTACCGCGTACCGTCTCGGCATGGAGTTTGCTGATTTCGCGCGACACGCTCACCTGCCGTCCCTCACCTAGCACCTGCATCAGCTCCTCCAACAGCTTTACCAGCCGGTAGGGAGACTCGTAGATGACCATAGTACGTGTTTCGGATGCCAGCTGCCTGATGGCTGTCTGGCGTCCTTTCTTGTGGGGCAGGAACCCAAGGAAGACAAACCTGTCGCAGGGCAGGCCACTGTCTACAAGCGCAGGCACAAAGGCCGTGGCCCCGGGAAGGGTCTCGACGGGGATGCCGTTCTTTACAGCCTCACGCACCAGCAGGAAACCCGGGTCGCTGATGCCCGGTGTGCCGGCATCGGTCACCAGGGCGATGACCTGCCCGCTGAGCAGACGTTCGACCACCCGATGGAGTGTCTGGTGCTCGTTAAAGATATGGTAAGGCTGCAGGGGTGTGGTTATGCCGTAATGCTGCATCACCACCCGCGAGGTGCGGGTATCCTCCGCCAGGATGAGGTCTGCCCCCTTCAGCACCTCGACGGCACGGAAAGTCATGTCGCCGAGGTTGCCTACCGGAGTGGGGACTAAATATAACTTCATTATTCCTCTTCGAAATCGTCGGGAATCTCCATGTCGTGGAAGACATTGGTGACATCGTCGTCTTCCTCAAGCATATTGATAACCTTCAACACCTTGCGCATCGAGTCCTCGTCGATAGTGCGGGTGGTATTGGGGATACGCTGCAACTCGGCGCTCTCGCACTCGATGTTCAGTTCCTCGAGCATCTTGACCATGTTGCCGAAATCCTCGTAGGCGGTGTAAAGGGTGATGTAGTCGTCGTCAACCTCCATCTCTTCAAGCCCGCCGTCGATGTGGGTCATCTCCAGCTCGTCGATGTTCATATCCGGTTTGCGGGGGATGACAAAGACGCCCTTGCGGGTGAACAGGAAGCTCAAGCTGCCGTTGGTCTCCATGGTACCGCCGTTCTTGTTCATGATGCTGCGGATATTAGCCACAGTACGCATGTTGTTGTCCGACAGACACTCGATAAACAGGGCAATGCCGTGGTTGGCATGGCACTCGAAAGTAATCTCTTGAAGCACGGCGGCATCCTTGTCGCTGGCCTTATTGATGGCACGCATCAAGGTGTCCTTGGGCATATTGCAGCCACGGGCATTCTGAACCAACAGACGGAGGCGGGGATTGCTGTCGGGATCAGGACCGCTCTCGCGGACGGCTACGGCTACCTCTTTCAGAATTTTCGAATACTGTTTGGAGCGCTTGGCATCGGCTGCGCCTTTGGCTCTCTTAATCTTTGACCATTTGTTATGTCCTGACATAATGATAGAATTTATATTATTAATATTATGATATTCCTAATTAATATAGAACTTGAGATAGGTGATGGGCTTGCCTTCGGCCAGGAACATCCGTTCATAGAACGTCTGTGTCATCTGTGCCTCGCGCAGGCACGCTATCTCGGGATGCCCGTCGGCAGGAGTGGCATATAGGTCGCTTGTGGCATACTCCACCCGGTATCCTGCCGGAGCAATCACTTCGTCAAGCGTGTACTGGTGCAGTTCAAACGAGTCTGTTTTCAGATGGATAGGCGACCCCGGCATGAGGAATTTACGGTAATAGCCCAGAAAGCGCTCGCAGGTGAGCCGTTTCATCTCCTTTTTAGGCTGCGGGTCGGGGAAGGTAATCCATATCTCCGACACCTCGTTGGGGGCAAAGAAACGCTCTATCATCTCGATGCGGGTACGGACGAAGGCCACATTGGCCATCTTCTCCTCGTAGCCAGTCTTGGCGCCACGCCACAACCGGGCGCCTTTGATGTCCACCCCGATGTAGTTGCGGTCGGGGTGGATGCGTGCCAGACTGATGGTATAGTCGCCCTTGCCGCACCCCAGTTCCAGCGTGATTGGGTTGTCGTTGCCGAAATACTCGCACCACTTGCCCTGAAGCTCGAACCCCTTCTCCTTCAGCAACTCATACGACACCTGAAACAGATTGGGAAACGTCAGGTTCTCGGCGAATCGCTCTAACTTGTGATGACCCATAGGTATGCTTGGCTCAGGAAGGCGGTACTATTCGTTGAAATTATATATCTTCACATCGCTCTTATACCACGACTTGATGTGCTTCTCCATTGCCTCGGCGGCAGTGCGTGTGGCGGCAGAGCCCATGCTGACATAGTATCCGCCCGACTTGCTGATAATATAGGCGTCGCTGCCCAAAGCCTTCAGCTGGTTGGCGCACTTGTTGGCCGACTTCTTCGAGGTGAAGAATCCTGCCACGATGTCGAAGCCCTGTTTGCTCTCCTTGAAAGTGGGAGCCTCAGGCACTACCTCTTCATACGGCTTGTCGCTCACCGGCTTGGCGGCTGCCTTGCGTCCG
>Ga0247611_10001895_pt1 | contig 35842 bp, 29 predicted proteins | sample 177DNAGHGhighgp2_FD_192422 | JGI IMG/M metagenome (GOLD analysis project Ga0247611, IMG submission 192422) | Sheep rumen microbial communities from Palmerston North, Manawatu-Wanganui, New Zealand - 1770 DNA GHGhigh gp2 | ecosystem: Host-associated > Mammals > Digestive system > Stomach > Rumen... | reverse complement strand
CTAGCAACTACATTTATGCGATTCCGCTTGTGACGATTATTACGGCGGTGATTGCGCTTGGCGAAAAAATAACAGCCGTCGCATTGATTGGCGCGGCGGCTATTGTTGCGGGCATGGTGCTCGCGGAGTGGAAACCGCGGAAGTAAGATTTCATGAAAGGGAGATGCCCGTTCGGTGACGGGCATGACATGGGGTGACAACGCCCCGAATTGTTTACTATATTTTTCGTAGGTAATGCCTTATGCGGTAAAACGCTGTATCGTGTCGCCAAAGATGCGATGTAAGAGAATCCCGTGAAAGCCGGGAACGGTCTCGCCGCTGTAAGGGAGGACGAAACCAGCATAAACCAATGCTTGCCACAAAGGCGGGTGTGAAGGGGCTGGAAGTAGAGCGATCCCCGAGTCAGAAGAACTGTAAGGCATAAAAGACGCTTTGCGTCATAGGTTGTTAAACGGTGCGAAAGACATCGCTTTGCATAGCCACGCGTTTGCGTGGATGTTTGACTGTATGCATTCGTTCTTGCAGTCGTTATTACGTTCGTGCTTTCGCGACCGTGCTGTTGGCGAACGCATTTGCATTATCAGAAGAATTTTTTCAAGATTTGGGCGAGTCGTCGGTTTACGAGACTACGAGTGTAGAAAAGCCTTTGCAGGCGTCGTCAAGCTATGCTGAAGTTTTGCCCGAAGCATGGGAAGGCCGTTCGCTTTCGGCGGCGGAGGTTCTGGCATCGCTTCCGGGAGTGCAGTACACGCGCCAGGGCGGAGTCGGGAGTTTCCAGACGGTGAGCATTCGCGGTGTTTCGGCAAAGAATATTGTCGTTTGCATGGACGGAATCCCGTTGAACGATGCCTCGGGCGGTGCGGTGGATTTCGGTTCGATAGATTTGAACCAGATTGAAAAGATTGAAGTTTACAAAGACCGTGTGCCGGCGAAGTTTGGCGGTCGTGGAATTGGCGGAGCCATCAACTTTATCACAAAAGGTTCAAAACCTGCCGAAGCGGTTCTCCAGCCAGATGAAAAAAAATCGGGACGCATACTTTTAAGTTATGGGAGCCACAATACCTGGGAGGCTGCTGCGCAGATGCTTTCCCGGTTGACGGATAGCGTTTCGGTGAGTGCGTCTTTGTCTGCACGCCATAGCGACAACGATTACGAATTCGAGAGTCAAAATGGAACGCCTTACAATCCCGATGACGATTTTACAGATAAACGTAAAAATGCAGAATTTACGGAATATTCCGGCCTTGCGAAAGCTCGCATTTTGCATGCGAATGGCATGTTTTCGACACTGAATTTTAACTTTAGCCGCTCGGAAGGCGGAAATCCGGGACGCGATGACGCTCAGACGGAGGTCGCTGGCTACAAAGGCGAATTTGCGCAAACGACTTATCGTGCGGAATTGCCGCAACTTTTAGGATGGCTGTGGTTGGAATTTTCGTTGACGGGCAAGTTTGAAAAGGCAACTTCGCATTCTTATTATCCGCTCGACCATATTGGATATGCATCTTCGACTATGCAAGTTTACGGCACGGCTGGTTACAGCATTGCGCCAGAAGTTGTTGCAAATTATTCGGGCGACCAACTTGAAGCGAACGTACGTTTGTCGTATGATGCGGCTTATTATTCAAAGCGGGGTACGTCGTCGGGTAAATGGAATCTTACTCGGTATTCGACAACTGTTTCTGGCGATGTTTCCTACGAAATCTATAAAAACTTGTCTGTAGGCGGCGAATCGTCAGCGACTTTCACCAAAGACGATATTCACGGTGGAAAGTTTGTGCAGCCGGCTTCGTTGCTGGATTTGAAAACGGAAGAAACAAACAATTTTTCATGGACGGGACGAGGTTTTGTGCGTTATGATGCTCCGAATTCACGCTATGGCGGAAATTTGAGCTTTGGACGTTTTGTTCGTGCCCCGCAATTGATGGAACTTTATGGAGTTTATCCAGGAATGCTCTCGAATCCAGATTTGAAAGATGAAACGGCTTTGCGTCTTGAGGTGGGCGGCTACTACATGATTCCAAAAAGCAGTACCGCAATTCGTGCAACATATTTTGAGACATTTTTGGATAATGGCATTTATTGGATGATTAGCGGAGGCTTTGTGAAACCGCTGAATGTCGGAGAATCGCATGTACGCGGACTCGAAGCAGAACTAGAAAGCAAACCCGTAAATTGGTTCTCCGTGATTTTACGAGCAACATTCCAAGATCCCGAAGACCGTAGCAAAGAAAAGCACTATAACGGTAAGCAACTTCCGAATGAACCTACGCGTTCGTATTACGCCGAAGCCCGCATTGACTTGCCGTACCATCTTGATTTTACGTGGACTTCGGAATACCGTACCGATATTTATGATGACCGGGCGAATCGCATCAAGCAGCCTGCTGTAGATTTGCACCATTTTTCGCTCGGTTATGCCCCCTTTGAAAAAACACGACTCGTTTTTGCGTTACGGAACTTGACGGATGAAACTTATAGAAATCCATATATTCCTTTCCCAACTCCGGGTCGAGAATACAAATTAACATTAACACAGGGGTTTTAAACCCCGCGCAGAATGGGACTTGCAAAACTTGTAATTCACATCGTCTGCGAAAAACATAAAAAGGAACCACTATGAAAAAACTTCTCTCTCTTCTTGTGGCATCGTCCTTTGCATTTTATATGCAAGCGTGCTCGGATAGCGCCACATCCGCCGATGACGACGAAATTGATCTCGTCAGCTCGTCAAGCGATGACGATGCAGGCTCCTCGAATAAGGCAAAATCTTCTTCTAGCAAGAAGGTGAGCTCTTCTTCCGTCAAGGCGAAGTCCTCCTCCAGCAAGAAGGTGAGCTCTTCTTCCGTCAAGGCGAAGTCCTCCTCCAGCAAGAAGGTGAGCTCTTCTTCCGTTAAGGCAAAGTCCTCCTCCAGCAAGAAGGTGAGTTCCTCTTCCGTCAAGGCTAAATCCTCTTCCAGCGTAGCAAAGTCTTCCTCTAGCAAGGCTAAATCTTCCTCCAGCGTGGCGAAGTCTTCTTCTAGTGTCGCAAAATCCTCTTCTAGCGTTGCTAAGTCTTCTTCCAGCGTCGCTAAATCCTCTTCTAGCGTCGTGAAGTCATCTTCTAGCGAAGAAATGGTGACAACGTATGTCTTCGGCTCCGATTACATGACTGGCGAACTCCGCTGGGTTGTAGATGGCAAGATTTCTGCGAAATCGATACAGTTGAATCAGGATTCCAAGGTCATTAGTGCCGGTGAAAATCTTTTTGTTCTTGAAAGATATGGTGCAGACAATATCGTGCTGATTGACCAAAAGAATCAAAAAATTAAATGGCAGCAGTCTTTTGAAACGAACGACAATCCGAGTGATGTCGTGAAGGCCAGCAATACCGAAGTTTGGGTCGGTTTGGAAGGCCCGAACAAGATTGTGAAGGTTTCTGTTGCAGATGGCAAGGTGACCAAGACCATTAAGACGGATGACTTTGCAAAGGCTGAAGGGCAATTTGCAAACGTCGTCGATCTTGAAGTGAGCGGAGATACGTTGTTTGCTCTGTTCCGCCGTGCTGTGGCTGGCTGGCCGGCAGGTTATCCGGATCCGGGTCTTCTCGCTATGTACAAGCTCAATGACGGTTCTTTGCTCGATACGATTAGGCTTGCAAAGGTGGACCCGTCGTCAATGGCTTTTGCTAATGGCAAGCTCTATGTGGCTTCTGCTGGCCAGTACGAAGCTTCGGGTGCGACTCTTGCCGATGATGCTCGCGGTATCGAAGTTGTCGATTTTGCCAAAAAATCTTCTACGACGGTTGTAGATGGCACGAAACTCGGTGGCGGAATCTCCTCGTTTGCTGTTGATGCCAAGAACGGCATTGCTTATGCCGCTATTTACAAGAACTATGGCGATGTGCCGCTCGTTCAAGTGGATCTTTCTGCGAAGACGGTGAAGTCCATTTCTGGCGTGAGCGATGTTGAAGGCAGCCTTGCCTTTGATGCTGCAACTAGCGCTCTTTACATTGGCGACCGTAGCTATGGTAGTGAAGCAGTTTATGTATATAAGGCTGGTAAGGTGAGCAAGCTTGAAACTGCTGCTGGTGTCCTCCCACCGTACAGCATTACTATCATGAAATAATGCGTTTCGTCATTCTGAGGGCGTAGCCCGAAGAATCCAGTAAAGTTTTGTAATGCGAGGATGAATCTTAACTGGATCCTTCCCCTTACGGGGTCAGGATGACGAACTGAGCTGACAATACGTTTAATTCGAGGCGGCTATTCCTAGCCGCCTTATTTTGTATAGCATCATGCGCGGGCTTACGGAAAGGTCGCGGCCGGCGGCGCTCATGTTACCGTCGTGACGGCGGAGCGCTTCGCTCAGGATTTCTCGCTCGTAGCTGTCCATCAGGGTTGCGAGCGGGCTGTTGCCTTCGGGGAGCACTGACGTTCCTGAGGTGACGTCGGTTTGCAATGTGGGCGGCAAGTCGTAGGCGTTGATGCACACGTCGGTTGTCGCAAGGCAGGCGTGCTCGATGCAGTTTTCGAGTTCGCGCACGTTACCGGGCCAGTGGTAGCTCATGAGCATGTCTATGGCGGGCGAGCTTAAACGCAAAATTTTCTTGCCGTATTTGTAATTCATCTTTTCGATGAAATGGTCCGCTAAAAGCAAAATGTCCGTTTTGCGTTGTATCAGTTCCGGAAGTGTAATTTGGAAAATGTTCAGGCGGTAATAAAGGTCTTCGCGGAATTTCCCGTTCTGCATCATGGCTTCGAGATTCTTGCCGGTGCTGGCGATGAGGCGCACGTTGGAGGGCTGGACAATGTTGCTGCCGAGACGTTTGAAGCTTTGTTCTTGAATAAACTGCAAAAGTTTGATTTGCGCCGGGAGAGGCAAGTCTGCGATTTCGTCCAAGAAAAGAGTCCCGCCGTTTGCTTGTTCCGCTTTGCCGATGTGCCTGTTGGTGGCTCCAGTGAATGCTCCGCGCTCAAAGCCGAAAAGTTCGCTTTCAAAAGAGTTCGCTCCCTCGGTGAGTGCGTCGCAGTTCAGTGCGATGAACGGGCCGCCTTTGCGTTCTGAAAGTTCGTGGATGCTCCGGGCGACGTATTCCTTGCCGGTGCCGGCCTTGCCGCGGATGAGCACGGTTGCAGCAGTGGGGGCGATTTGGCGGACGAGCTTGCTCACTTCGCGCATTTCGCGCGTGTTGCCGATGAGTTCGCCCGGGATGCCTTCAATGACGTTGCGGATTTTCTGGCACTCGATTTGATGTGCGGCTTCGACCGTTTCAAAATTCTTTTTTAAAATCCCCTGAATGCTCTCTAAGAGTTCGCCACGCTTGCGAACCTTTTGGATTTTCTCGACAATGGCCGCGAAAGTCGTGTTTTCAAGAGCTTCGATATCCATTTGCGTTTCGGGGAGTCTCTGTTGCTGCGTCGAGCCGTTTTATGCGACCCGACGCAGCTCTAGGAGAGATGAACGACTTTAATATAGTAAATAATTTCGATTTTGTTTTACAAAAATGTAATAAAATGAAGATTTTTTACAAAAATGTAAAGAATGAAGCAAAAAATAGACGATTTTGTACAGTGCAAAGCTCAATTTTCGTTGCTAATTTTGTCGCAACTAAACAAAAGGTCGGTAATAAAGCCGTTTGCCGTCATCCTGAACGAAGCGATATACGAAACTTGTCAACTTGTTGACTTAGTTGAGTTAGGTTCGTAGGAGCAGGATCCAGAAAATTGTAGAACAGCACTGGATGCTTCGTTTCTCTCAGCATGACGTGTGAGTAATAACTTTTAAAAAAGACTGGTAAAAAATGAATAATAGTCGTAACAAGGCCATCTACGATATCGCAACGTCCCCCGTGGGTAGCTCAATGCCCGCCACTCCTGTGAACGTCGATTTCTATGGCGAGGATGTTTTCAACGCCGATGCTATGCGCACCTATCTTCCGAAAGATATTTGTGAAAAGTTGCTCGCGACGATTGGCGAAGGCATCGCGCTTGACCCGAGCATCGCAGGCGATGTCGCGCACGCCATGAAACGTTGGGCGATGGATCGCGGCGCAACGCACTTTACGCATTGGTTCCAACCTTTGACCGGCTCGACTGCCGAAAAACATGATAGTTTCCTTGAACCATCCGGTTGCAAGGCGATTATGATTTTGAGCGGCAAGAACTTGATTGTCGGTGAACCGGACGCCTCCAGTTTTCCGAGTGGCGGACTTCGTTCTACGTTCGAAGCTCGCGGCTATACCGCTTGGGACCCGACGTCGCCTGCGTTTATCAAACGCCATGGCAACGGTGCAACACTTTGCATTCCGACTGCTTTTTGCAGCTACACCGGTGAAGCGCTCGACAAGAAGACTCCGCTCCTTCGCAGCTTGCAGGCGCTTTCCAAATCGACTCGTCGCCTCATGACTTGTTTCAAGGCCGGCCCAAAGAAGACAACGGTCACGCTTGGCGCCGAACAGGAATATTTCCTCATCGATAAAAGATTTTATCTGCAACGTCCGGACTTGTATCAATCCGGTCGCACGATTTTCGGTGCAACGCCAGCGAAGCACCAACAAATGAATGACCATTACTTTGGCAGTATTCCGAGCCGCATCTTGAACTTTATGAACGATGTGGAAAAGGAACTGTGGAAGCTTGGCATCCCGGCAAAGACGCGCCATAACGAAGTGGCCCCGGCTCAGTTCGAACTCGCTCCGCTCTTTGAAGAAGTGAACCTCGCTTGCGACCACAACATGCTCGTGATGGAAACGCTCAGGAATGTCGCCGACCGCTACGGTCTCGTTTGCCTGTTGCACGAAAAGCCGTTTGCTGGCGTGAACGGTTCCGGCAAGCACAACAACTGGAGCATTTCTTACGGCAAGGGCAATTTGCTCAATCCTGGGAAGGATCCGCATCAAAACGCCGTGTTCCTCACCGCCATTTGCGCCATCATGTATGCCGTCGATACGCATGCCGATTTGCTCCGCATGACCTGCGCAGGTGCCGGTAACGATCACCGACTTGGCGCTCACGAAGCTCCTCCGGCCATCATCTCCATTTATCTTGGCGACCAGCTCACCGACGTGATTGAACAGCTCGAACAAGGCGTGCCGAGATCCAGCAAGCAAGCGGGCGCCATGAAGCTCGGTTCCGATATGCTTCCGCCGCTCCCGCGTGACGCTACCGACCGCAACAGAACTTCGCCGTTTGCATTTACCGGAAACAAGTTTGAATTCCGTGCACCGGGCTCCAGCCAAAGCTGCTCTGAACCGAACGTTGTTCTGAATACGATTGTTGCCGAAGCGTTTGACATGATTGCCGAACAACTCGAAAAGTTGGACGACAAGAATTTCCACACGGGACTGCAGAAAATTCTGCAAAAGATTGTGAAGGAACACAAACGCATCCTTTACAATGGTAATGGCTATACCGAAGACTGGGTGAAAGAAGCCGAAAAACGCGGCCTCCCGAATATCCGCACGTCGATGGAAGCGCTCAAGGCGCTGACAAAGGAAGAAAACATTGCCCTCTTCGAAAAGTATGGCGTGATGAACCGTGCCGAAATGGTCTCGCGTTACGAAGTGAATAGCGAAGATTATCACAAGCGTATTCACATCGAAGGGGAAGTCGCTCGCGACATGGCGAAGAATGTCATTTTGCCGCGCGTTGTCGAAGCGTATTCCAAAGCGCTCAAGACAAACGAAATGGCTCTGAACCAGGGCTTCCCGGGGCTTGATGGTTACGCCAAGAGCATTGGCGACGGCATGACCCGATTGATTGCCGCAATTGACGTGATGGAAAAGTCGCTGAACGGCCTCCACGAAGGTATCGTCGATGCGATTGCTGCCCTCCGCAAGGAAGTTGACGGCCTCGAAAAAATCGTCCCCGACGAACTCTGGCCTCTGCCGAAGTATAGAGAAATGCTTTTCATCTATTAATGAAAAGCATGGACACCCGTCGAAGGTGGGTGTCCCAATGCCCATTCATCTACTAGTAGTGAAAAATATTAAGCGTGCATTTATAGGTGCTCGTACTTTTGTACGAGCGCCTTTGCTGTTTCTAGAACCATTTGCTTCAGCTTTTTCGGCTGTTCGACCGTCGCGATGTTCCCGTAATACATGACCCATTGCTTGAGCAGTTCGTTCACCTCGACCTTCATCGTCACGCGTATCTCGTCGCCCGGCGCATCTTCCATTTTCATGCTGCGGTGGTACGGACGTTCCTTCAAAAAATTCTTGGCATACTTCGGGAAGTAAATGACAACCTTTTCTTCTTGCGGATTCTGGTCGCCCAAAAGCAGCGCCCCCGTGCGGATTCGCTTGCGCAACGATTCGACCACCTTGGGGTCTTCTTCAAAAGTCTCCTTCAGCAATTTCACCGACTCTATGCGTTGCAATTTTAACGCGTAAGTTTTGTCGGGGTGGTGCCGCGAAACGCAACCGATATAAATGTCTCCATGACTTATCGCGACCATTAACGGAATGCGAGGTTGAGTGGATACCGTTCCCCAATTGTCTGTATATGTTATTTGTACCTTCTGCTTCTTGCGAATCGCATTAAGGATAGTCGGCAGGTTCTTGCTCACGTCTTCGTCGTAATTGGGTGGAGTCCCCATAAAGAGTATGCGCCCGTTCAGTTCTTTCGAATAGCTCTTCAAAACATCTTGCTGTTTCGCAGGCAAATCCTGCGTGATTCTCTTGGTGAGGTCTTCGATAAGGCTTGATGTTGCCGGGTACAAATTCGCGATGCGCTGCAAAAAGACAAAATGCAAAACCATATCGCCAAAATCCGGGAACACGAGTTTGTTTGCACGTTCAAGCGCCACTTGGTAATAAGCCTTGCCGCTATCAATAATACGTTGGATGTACCCGCCTTCAATGTTTATCAACGCCTGCATGTCGCGCTGCACGCTTCGCAATTCGCCTTCGGGAATATCCAAATGATGCATGATGTCTGCAACGCTATAACGATTGTTATAGTGTGCCATCAGATAAACAAAAATTCGAACCATGCGTTCGCCACGACCAAGATTTTCCATAAAAACCTCGTTTTATGTCATTCCCCTAACGGGGCCTGACTGGTTCGCCTCGGATATAGAAACATGCAAGCATGTTTCTGCGTCACTCGGCTCCTTTGTCATTCCCGCCTCCGAGCGGGAATCTCCTTTTTTTAATATAAATAAATCTCGCGACATCTATTGTCGCCCGACAATACTATATTTCTTTCTATGCCGACCTTCACCAAGTACATCCAAAACGAAGAACACTATTCCGAAGTGATTTCCCGTATCGCGACAGTCCGCGAAACGCTCTGGATTGGCACCGCTGACATCAAGGACGTATATGTGAAACAGAACGGCGAATCAATCCCGCTGCTCGGACAACTCGCAGGACTCCTCAAGCGCGGCGTAGGCGTGCGGCTCATTCATGCAAAAGAACCCGGCCCGAATTTTCGCGAGGATTTCGATCGCTATAAGATTCTTGCAACCGACCTTGAGCGTGTCATGTGTCCGCGAGTCCATTTCAAGATGATGATTTTCGACCTCGAAACCGCCTACATCGGCTCTGCAAACTTGACTGGAGCCGGCATCGGCATGAAAAGCTCCCTCCGCCGCAACTTCGAAGCAGGAATCCTCACGAACGACCCGCAAATTGTTGAACCCGCCATCGAACAATTCGATACGCTTTGGATGGGCACCCACTGCGAAAAATGCGGCCGCCAGGAATTCTGCAGCGATAGAATCAAGTAGATGAATTGTCATTCCCGCCTCTGAGCGGGAATCACCTTTATGCTCGTATCAACGACATTAATTGTCGTGTGCCCGTGCTATATTAAAAAGGTTAATATTTTTATGGCGGGTGCACTATGGACTCTTTTACGGATAGACGCGATAACGAAACCTACAGAACCGTAAAAATCGGAAATCAAGTTTGGATGGCTGAAAATCTGCGCTACAAAAGCGAAGGTGCCGTTGCTCCTATTTGTCGCAGTGAATCAAAATCGAAAAAATATGGGCTATTGTACTTTTTGCAGGACTTCAACAGATTGGCTCCCGATGGTTGGCGAATCCCGTCATTGAAAGATTGGGTTCGCCTCTTCCGAAATATTCACAGTTCGCGTTCTGATGATATCGAGAATGATATCGTCTTTGCATCTGCAGGAAAGTTTTTGAAGTCGGAAAATGATTGGGAACTAGATGACGATTTTCTTTGTGGATGCGCGCCTAATGAAAAAGCGGATCCGTTCAATTTTTCGGCATTGCCGACAGGGTATATACAAGATTTTGCACTCGTAGAACAATGGAAATCTGCCTCATTCTGGATTGCAAATGATTTTGATTTTTTGACATATCGCATTGTTTTGTACAACTTTACGAATAGTGCCCACATTGAAAGCCGTCGAAATGCGGACTCTTTCGCGTGTTCAATCCGGTGCGTGCGAGATTGTTCGTAAACGCAATATTCATCTTATACGTCATTGCACAAGTGCATGACTGCTTCAGTTATCCAATGCGTGAGCAAGCTCCTGCACTGTATAACTTTGCCCGTCATTGCGAGGAGCCGAAGGCGACGCGGCAATCCATCCTCACTTTCGTCATTCCCGGCTTGACCGGGAATCTCCATTCAATTAGATTAAAAGTAATGTCTTGCGAAAGAAAACTCTACATCTGCGGTGACATTCACGGCGAGTTGAATCACCTAGTTTGGAAAGCAACACATGAGTTAAAAATCTCATGTGCGGATATCCTCATTGCCGGAGATTTTGGCGCTGGCTTTGGACGCCCCAATTCTATGGATGTTCGCTATCGCGAAGTTCGCACATCACTTGAAGCAAACGATATCTGCTTATATACTATCCGTGGAAATCACGATGACCCCGCATTTTTCGATGGAATCCATGATTACGAAAGACTCCACTTTCTGCCGGATCATCACCTCATTGAACTCTGCGGCAAACGAATCTATCCCATCGGTGGAGCTGTTTCAACGGACATCGACCTCGTCGATCCGCTCACGAGAAAATCTCGTCGAATGAAAAACGATACTCATATCAGATTCGGTTCATCCAAGCGAATTTGGTGGGCCGATGAAACCCCGATTCAAATCACCGAAGGTCTCCCCGAAGTCGTTGACATCATTGTGTCGCACGAAGCCCCTTTGTCGTTTGAACCTGAGCCTCAGCGGGAGCCTCACATACGCGAAAGTACTTGGCAACAGGTGCTAGAAACTCGCCGCTATCTAGATTACATCTTAAAGACTGTCAAGCCGCCTCTTTGGTTTTATGGACATTACCACAGCCATTACGAGGGTTTCGTCAATGACACCGCCAACCGCGGGTTGGGTATTTGTGAAATAGTTCGCATTGAAGGGTGAAAAGGCGAGCTATTTTATTGGAATGTTGCAGAAACGGCCATATTTCGTCAATAACGCAAATTAGAATAGCTAAAATAGCGAAAAAAGGCTGAATTTTAGCAAAAGCGTACTTTTGCACGCTTACCTTGTAAAAATTTAATTATATTGAGCAAAAAGAGGTTTTTATAAGGCAATCGCGTTTTTGACATAAGTTTGAGCACTGCTCTTGGCTTCTTACAGAAATCGGCAAAATTTTTGATATACGGAAAACTAAGATGCACTGGTTCGCGCCATATGGCGTGGGTTTTTGCATTTATTCCGTATTGGTTTTGCCGAACCGCTGTAGGGTAATAGCACTAACTCCACGCTTTTTTTTGTGGAATATGTTGGAGGTTACAGACGGAGTTATTAAGGGGAATAAATAAGCTAGACGACGCTTATTGTCGTTTGATGGATGTATATTCATACATACGGCAAAACTAACGGAAAATGTGAGAACCTATGAATGAATCTTATTTACCGTCATTCTGGAGGGACTAAGTCCCGATAGAATCCAAGGCGAAAGCAAAAGGAGAAAAATATGAAAGACAAACTTTTGAGCATTGCGAATCAGTTCCAAATGGACTCTTTTGAAAACAGAATAAAGGACATTCTGGCTTTAGACAGTATCAAAATTGCTTTTTTGGGGGCGTTTAGTGCCGGAAAAACCAGCTTGATCAATGCGATGCTTGGTCTGAAGTTGCCCGTATCTATAAAGCCCACGACAAAGTCTATTTGTCTCATTGAACCCGATGAATCAATCGAAACAAATAAGTATTTTGAGGATTGTGGCCTAGAAAGAAAGGATATCTTATTTACAGATTTTCAAGATATTTTGAATGGGGAAAGGGATGGTATTGCTGGAATTCGCGTAAGGCCTTCAAATCTGTTGCCGCTGGGAAGTGCTTTTATTGATACCCCGGGTATTGATAATACAGGGTCGTCGGAAGGTGACTTGACAACTGCATATTTGCAATTTGTAGATGCTGCTATTGTATGCATAGACGTGAATTCGGGAACCATAACAAATCATATTCTTCAATATTTGCAACGTCCAGAATTGTCCTTGGTTCGTGAAAAAATGGTTTTCGTATTAACCCATGCTGATCCTGAAAAAGGGGATGGAGCGTACAATAGAGTTATACAGGAAGTTGCCAAACAAATTGAAAAAGGATTGCAGATATCAAATGCGATTGACAAAGTAATTGCTGTTGATTCCCATAAACCTGGTGTGACTGAAAAAATTGAATCGCTTTTGCAAAAAAATATTCTTGCAAAGCGCGATGCTATTGTTGAAAAAAGAATAGAAGACAATTTAAGGAAAATTGCTCTTGAAATGCAGAATGCTTTAAAATCAATCAAGGATAATTTAAAACTAGATGATGATGGGGTCGATAAAAAGATTGCGAATGTGCGAAAAATAATCGAAGATCTTGAAAAAGAAAAATATAAACATCGCAATGATATGGGTAATTTAGAGGACGAACTGATGATTGCTATTGTCAAGCAAATGAAGAGTTATTCGGGCTCATTTGCCACAATGGAGATTGATCAAATTGAATCTCAAGCTCAAACAATGATGGATTCTATAAATGAGACGTCGCAAAATATAGTCAATCGCTATATTCGAAATGTTAGTTTAAATAAATCCCTTACTAATATTGGTATGGGGGATGTTGTTGCTAATTTTAAATCTATTGACAGTATCAAAAGCATGGCGGTAACCGTGGGAACGGGAATTGCTTGCGCTTATATAGGACCTGCTGCTGGTATAGGAAATGCTGTTGAAGCTGTTGGAGGTGGAATTGCACAAAATGTTGCCAAAGCTGGAGCCAAGGAAGGTATGAAAGAAGCCGCCAAGGAAGGTATGAAGGAAGCCGCCAAGGAAGGCATGAAAGAGGCCGCCAAGGAAGGCATGAAAGAAACTGCAAAAAAGGTTGGGAAAAAAGCTTTGTTAGGCAAAGTGCTTCAAAGTTTGGCAAAAGCAATTGATAAGGCGAATCCTATTGAACAAATTGGGTCTGTAATTGCGACAAAGGTGAAACAGTCTAATTATGAAGGGCTGATTGCTATCAAGGCAAAGAATATTGCCCAAGTGATTGTTGCTTCTGTGCAGTTGTCTTTTGAAGAACAGGTATTAACACCAATAGCTAATCAACTTGACTTGCAGATGAATTCGTTAGAACAATTAAAGTCTCACAGAAAGAACAAAGAATACGATTTCCAAAAACAAGAGAACAAGCTTGATTCTGCCATTAAAGAATTGGCTTCATTTTGTTAAAATAGAGGCTTAGATGTTTTTTAAGAAAAAAAAGAAATCTTTTCTAGAAGAGATGGGTTCGGCGATACTGGGAAAAGCTGTGGATACAGTCAAAAACCACCCTCAAGAAGCGATATCGGGTGTTGCTGCTGTTGCTGATGTATTTCGGGTTTTGTTTAACACAAAAAAGCGTAAAGAAGAGAAAAAAGAAATTTCTACTGATAATGAAGATGAGGAAACAAGTAGTTTAGACTATTCTCCAGAAGTCCTCAAAAATATATCTTACGATAAACTTTTAAATGCAATCAACACATTTGCAAAAGATACGGGTCTGTCTGTACAAGAACTAAAAGATGAATTAGAGAAAATAAAACCATCAGCCCCCACAGCTGAGGAGTCTGATAAAAGTCGTATTCGTATATCTCTTGCAGGGGCTTTTAGTTGTGGTAAGTCAAGCTTTATAAATTCCTTATTAGGGGAAGATGTGGCTCCTGTTGCAATCCGCCCTTCTACCCGCGTGGTAACTCGTTTTAAATATGGTGAATCACGAAAATATTTAAACAATCTCGGAAACGAAATTACATTAAAGGAATATCAAGAGCTAGCTGTAAAACCAAGAGAAAATAACGATTCTACTAATATTTTTTCAATTCTGATACCAGCTCCTTTTTTACGAAACATTGTTTTATCTGATGTTCCTGGCTTTGGATCAGGAGATAATGCTAAAGCAGATGATGAAGTAAGTCGAAAAGAAAATGAAAATGCCGATATTATTTTCTATTTAGTTGATTGTGATAAAGGTACTGTAACTCAAAGCGATATTGACGATCTTATTGGTGATAACACAACAAAAAAAGGAATTTTGAATATAGGAAATAAAAGAAAAAAGTTGTGTGTAATTATTACCAAAATGGACGATAAGCCTCCTTCAAAAAGAGCCGTTATAAAAAAAAGTGTAGAAAGTGTTCTTGAGAAAAATCATATTGAAGCGAAAATTTATTCTTATGCGACCAAATTTAAAAATCCCAAAGACAAGGAATTTTTCGAACAGGTAAGACAAGAACTTTGCAGTGAAATCTCTTTTTTGGCAAAAACGCATAATGACATTCAAGAACAACGCTTGAAAAACAGAGCTCAACGTAATGCTGAAAAAAATCAAGAAATAATAAAAAATATTATTAATTCAATAGAGGTTAATTACCAATATTGGTGGAATGCATTTGCTTTGAGTCTTGGTGTAACACCAGACGTGTTTAAATCAAAATCTATCGCTTCATATGAATCGAAATTGAATGATTATTGGGATGTCTTTGAAAAGTTTCTGAAAAAAGAAATAGAAGATATCGATTTCTGCAAATTTGTTGTAAGTGAAGATATATTTCGTGATGATTACGCTGTAAAAAAATGTGATTGGCAAAAAAAATGGATTGATCTCGTTGATAGGAAGGTTGATAATTTTATTTCCAACAATCACATAGAAAAAGATTTTGAATCATATTTTTCTTTAAAAGAACTGAGGTATATAAGTATTCAAGTAGAAGAAATGGGATATGACTGGGATTTACCATTCTGTGACACCGAAAAAAACAACCGAATATATTTTGCAAAAAATCAAAATAAAAAATTGAGAGATTCTCTATTCAATATGGTGAAACAAAGGCGTGAAAAAGCGATTAAAAAATTGAATGAAAAGTTTGGATCAAAATTTAAATTCAAGGAAGATATAAAGAATCTTTTCGACACAAAATACAATCAACTTTTATCATCGATAGTAGGTTAATCATATGGCTGAAATTAATAAAAAATTTGAAGAAGCTGTTAAAAAATTAGAAGCAGTCAAACAACAAATAGAAAACGATCCGCAACTGATTCCTATTACGTTTCAAATCGGTTCCGGAGAACGTTCTATTACAAAAGAATCCTTAAATGAAGAGTTTGTAAATCTAAAAAAAGCACCCTTCACTATTGCTGTATGTGGTGAAGTAAAGGCCGGAAAATCGACTCTTTTGAATTCAATATTGTTTGGTGATAATATATTACCAACATTCGATACACCGCTAACGGCTAAACTTACATTTATCAAAAAATCGGATAAGCCTTACAATTATTTTAAGGCGAATTTTTATTCAAAACAAGAATGGAGTGTTGTTTGTTCAAATAGTTCAATTAATCAAGAATTGGAAGAAAATCTTCAATTAGCAGCTGAACGCTATGGAATTTATAAGGGTGATTGTATTGAAGATCAGACAAAAAGCATCGAAGTCTTTGATTTGCAAGATCTAGAACAATATGTGTCAGCAATCAATAAAGAAGATGATTCGTCTTTAGCTGGAAAATTTACTCCCTATGTGAAAAATGTGGAAATTTTCATAAATAAGGAAGAATTACAGGATATACAGATTGTAGATACTCCGGGGTTGAACGACCCAAATGCGATCAATTCTGTGGAAACAACAAATTGGATCAACAATGCACATGCGATAGTATATGTTACAGATGTTAAGGGATTTGCAGAACCTGATTTAAAATTTTTCCAACAATTCATGGCTGAACGTGGACCAAAGTATCGAATTATTGTTCAAAATAAAATAGACAAAGAAGAAAATTATGTAGAATCTCGTTTGTATATGGGAGGCCTTGGGCAAAAGCCTGAATATAAAAAAATAAAACTTTTTTCAAATGAAAAAGAATTTAAAGAAACGATTTGTTCTTATTCCGGGCTCCAGATGCTTATCCATAAAAAGGAAAAACAGGGTATCCCATTAACAGAGGATGAGGAATATTACAAATCTGAAGATTCTGATCCTGAAAAAAAATACAATCCAGATAATTTAGAGAAGAAAATAAGTGATAAACTATTTAAAAATGAAGGTGCCGGGCGAATTGAAGCCATGGTGAACACGTTAAATCAGGTATATGAAATCAATATAGATAAAATTATAAATGAAACAGAAAATTGCAAATCCCAAATAGAAGATTTCCAAAAGGATATAAAAGAAATTCAGTCCAATCGTGAAAAATTACAGGATAAAAGAATTGAATTTAATGAAAAATTGAAAAATAAGAAAAAAGAACAAAATTTGGACGCGTTCTTAACGGATATTGATGAGAAAATCAGACTGCAGTTGAAAGATGACCAGAAGAAAATTTTAAAAAAATTTGATGATGAAATCTCTTTTAGGATGGATACCGGAAACTATGTGACAGTAGTGTCTTATTTTTCGACCTGTTGGAATGAACAAATTAAAGAATGTATAGAAAGCCTTAGAAAAATGATGAATACTATGGTGAAAAACTATGTTTCGAGGTTGGAAACCATTGCGGAAGAATTGGAAGGTGATCTAAAACGATTGTTAAACAAAAAGCATATTGGACTATTTTCTGGGAAGATTCGAGAGAATTGGGCGTTACCAAGTAATGTCAATGAGTTTCTGGATTACAAAGATGTTTTGCCTCGAAATTTTTTCACCAATTTGTTTCATAATAATCAAACGTTAAAGGCTCAAATCTATAAAGAAGTTGAATCTTGTTTAGGATCTTTTTTTGAAAATAAATTAGGCGGTATTCCGAAATTACTTACGGAAACTTTAGAGAATAGATTAAATGACTTTAGTCATTTTATCGCTCAAAAATTAGAGGAGCTAGAAAATCAACTTGAATCAATTGAAAAAAATTATAATATTAGGGAGCAGGAAGTATGCAAATTAAACGAAAACATCGAAAAAATGAAACAGAAGCAGAATTTATTAGAAAAGAAAAAAATGGAATTGGCCAATTTAAAAAAGGAGATAGCCACATGATAGAGCCTTCTACCATTATTGCTGCTGGTATTGTGGTGGCTGGTTTGGGGGTTGCTGCTTACAAATATAAAGACAAAATAATAGAAACCTTAGGTTTTCAATCTAAACCTTCCCAAACGAAAGGCCAAGTGGAAAAAAATGCAACAATAAATATTGATGCTGAATTTCAATGGCTTGAAACTCTTCTTGCCACGTATAAAAAAGATTATATTTCTTATACATTGGAAATGTTTAGATTAAAAAATCATCTGACAAATGATCAAGTAAGTGATTTGCAAACAAAATATGGCAAAGTTCTTGCAGCTCCGTCTTTTAAGCTACATCAAGAATATATTGCAAAATTTTCAAATTGGTCAAATTTAAAATTGGCAGAAAAACAATGGTTACAACAACGAAATGTTGCTGTAGACGATGAAGAACATTTTCCTGAAAAAATTCGAGACCTTCTAACAGCCGAAGCATCAGAAGAAGCTTCAAAGATTTTTGCAGATTTTTGCGAACAGAATTCTATTGAAGTAGTAACTGTAAAAATGTAATTTATGACAGAGCATGATTTCAAAAAAGTTGTAGGCATTACTGATTTTCGTCATTTGACAAAAGATAAAGTATTGCAGTTTGCATCTAACTTAGATAAGTTAGATCCAGAAGTCGCGAAGGAAATTATTGAGCAATTTCCTGAGTTTAGCAGTACCATGTTGAACATAACCAAAGAGTATCGCGAAACTATTAGTGATCTTATAAAGCAAAATGCAGAAAGTTCAAAGAGTACTTGTGATGCTTATAATAGGATATTAGATTCATTGGAAAAAACACTTTCAAATGGAAATTTGAAATTTGAAGAAAGAAAATGGATCATTGAGCAAATGAAAGAAATTTCAGATAGACTCGATGCAAAAGATTCTGAAAATAAAAATTTCTTGTTGAAAATGGCGGGGATTGCGGGAACTGTTGTTATAGCGACAGGAGCATTTTTAATAAGTGTTCTTGGTGGAAAAACAACATATTGTGATAATCAAATAGGTAATGATAAAAACCAAGACCCTAGTAAAAACGAAGGATAATATAGTAAATAGAAATACCTATGTCCCCAAAATTCTACTGTAAAATATTGCGGAATATCGTTCCCGTCGGTTTTTGCACTTGTGAATGCTCGGTGTACAAAGCAATCGGGCGGTGCGAATCATGTGCTGTACGAAGGAAGCGAAAAATCCAAGTACACCTGTAAGTATTGCGGGCTACAGTTTCCGACGATATTTGCTATGGTGAATGCTCGATGCGTCAAGAGCCCCGCTAAAGGCGGTCACGAACCGGCACTATAAAAATTGGAGTTTACTTATGTCCACCTGTTACGACTCATTCTTTCTCTCCCTCCCTTTCTACTCCTCTCACCCCTACATGCTTCCGTTTGTAGGGCGTGATTACGATTCCCCAAAGCACAAGAAACTTTTGCTTGTCGGCGAAAGTCATTACGTTCCGGAGGGCTCTACCATTCATCACGATGCAAATGCGTGGTACAACGGAACTCCCGTGCTGAATCAAGAAGAACAGGATTGGTGTAATACTCGCGGCACTCGCGAATGGAAAAGCGGTCGCTTCGGGAAAGAAGTTGATCGTTGCTTGAATCTTGTGTTGCCCACTGGTGAAAATGGCTGGCAGCAGGTGGCTTCGCTCAATTACTTCTTGCGACCGGCAGATGACCGCCAGAGCATCGAAAATTTGTGGAATTCTTATGGTGGCAAGGATTTAGACCGCGAATTTGCCATCAAAAATTTCATTCGAGTGCTCGAAATCTTGAAGCCGGATTTGATTGTATTCCTGAGTTCAAAAGCATGCGCCTGCGCCGAAGGCGAAGATTTCCCGAAGTATTTCGGCGGCAATCTTTGGGATTGGACAAAATCCCACGGGATTGAGGATTACATCTACACGATGCATCCGTCAAGCCCGCATTGGAATAAGCCCATGCCCGCCAAGTATGGCAAGGCAAACGGTCTCACATCTTGCGAATTTTTCTGCAAATGGCTTAAGGAAAAGTGGGTGGGTTAAAATGCACAAGACGGGATTTGAAACCCGCCATTTTATTATTGGTTAGAGTTTGCTTTTTGCCGATTCTGTAGCAAGTTCCGCCTTTAGCTGGAAAATTTTATCTTCGGTGTAGTTGAACCGGTGCATGACAATTTGGTCGGGAACGCCATCAGCAATTAATCCTTTGGCGATTTCTTGAAACTTTTCTTCCAGTTCTTCTTCTTCAACTTCTTCGATAGACTTGTAGCCGTAAACTTCGCTGCATTTTTTGAAATCCATTTTGAACTGCTCCTTGTCTTCGTCGTTGAACCACTTACGCAAATATATAAAAGTTTGAGCGAGAAAGTCCTCTGCCTCGCTTTTGGGAAGTGATTTGAGTCCGGCGATTGCTGGCTTAAGATATTTTTTGAGTTTGTCGCCTGAAAAGACGTATTTCAACGCAACTAGTGCAAGTGCAATCTTAGGCGAAATTTTCGAGATTTCGTCATCGCTGAAAATATCGCTGACGTCCACTACTTCCAAAATAAACGGGAGTCCGATTTTGTGGTAGTATTCAGGGTAATTTGGAAACATAACTTGTTTCTCGATTTTCCATGAGTCCTGCCCGTTGTACAGAACGATAGCGATTGTCGGAATGTTTTTCTGGTTCCTGACCATGATTTCATACCAGTATTTTACAAGCTGGGGCATAAGCGAGTAGTCGGGATAACTTTTGTGCTCTTCGAGGATTCCGACGAGGAGTTCAGCTTGTTTGGGTTCGTCGCTTTCGAGTTTTACGGTAAATGCCAAGTCGCTATATCCGAAAGAAACGGTGTCGCTGTATGCGCCGGGGATTTCTTGCAAAGTGTCTAGATTCACTGTTGCGAGGAATTGCGCGAGATTTGAATTTTTGCGTGCGGCGAGTCGCAACAGTTCGGCTGTGCGAGCGGGATCTTTGAGCACTGAACGAACGTATGGGTCGTGTGTGAATTTATTTGCCATTATAGTCTCCATTTAAAGTTTAGGAGGCTAAAATACACTCAGAATTTTTCGAAAAGTATAATGTTGTAAATTTTGCAACCAACGGTTATCAAAAATCGTTATTTTGCAATCAAATGTTTGCATTTCACTTATAGTGAACGATAAAAGTAATTTCTCTTGAAAAAGTTGACCCCGGCACAGTGGCCGGGGAGACAAAAGGCTAAAGGACAATATTAATGCCGTTTACTATAGAATGGCAGTTTCCTTTTATGCAAACAGTCTTACCACGCGCTTGATTCCCGCAACAAAACGGTCGATGTCGCGTTCGAGCGTATAAACGCCAAAGCTCAGGCGGAGCGTGGCATCGACGCCAAAGCGGTCCATGACGGGTTGCGCACAATGGTGTCCGCTGCGGACTGCAACGTTTTCTTCGTCAAGAATCATGGCGGCATCACCGACGGCAATTCCGTCTAACGTAATGCTGATGAGCGCACCGCGTTCTTTCGGGTTGCCGAGGACTTTCACTTGCGGAATTTCGGCGAGTTGCTTCAGTGCGTACTGCGTAATTTGTTCTTCGTGCTTGCGAATGTTGTCGAGGCCGACGTTGTTCAGCCATTCGATGGCTTTCCCAAGCCCGATGACTTCGGCAATGGCGGGCGTGCCTGCTTCAAAGCGTGCAGGGACGTCGGCGTAAGTCGTCTTTTCGAACGTGACGTTCTTGATCATTTCGCCACCGCCGTGCCAGGGTGGCATGCTGTCGAGCACTTCGTACTTGCCGTAAAGCACGCCGATGCCTGTCGGGCCGTACATCTTGTGGCCGCTGAACGCGAGAAAGTCGCAGTCGAGTTTTTGCACGTCAATCTTGATGTGGCTAGAACTTTGGGCGGCGTCAATCAAAATCTTTGCTTGCGGGGCGAGTTTGCGCACTGTAGCGATGATTTCTGCAATCGGGTTGACCGTCCCTACGGAATTGCTCACATGCGTCACGGCGACCATCTTGGTGCGCGGCGTGAGGAGTCCAGGGAGTTTGTTCAAGTCCAAATCGCCGCTGTCCAAAACGGGGATGACCTTGATTTTGGCGCCTTTCATTTCGGCAACGAGTTGCCAGCTCACGATGTTAGCGTGGTGTTCGAGGCCGCTAATTAAAATTTCATCGTCCGCTTCAAAAAACTTGCGTCCGTAGCTCCAGGCGACGAGATTGATGCTCTCGGTGGTGCCACGGGTGAACACGATTTCGTCTTCGGATTTGGCGTTGATGAACTTCGCAATGCCCTTGCGCGTTTTTTCGAACGCTTCTGTGGTGCGTGCGCTCAGACGATAGACGCCGCGTTTTACGGAGCTGTAGTGTTCACGGTAAAAGTCGTCCATCACGTCGATGACGCAGGCGGGCTTTTGGGTCGTGGCGGTGCTGTCCAAAAAGGCGAGGGGCTTTTGCTCCTTGTCGCCAGCGACCAGCATCGGAAATTCATTGCGTGTGAGTTCTGCATTAAACATGGTGCCAAAGATAGAAAACCTACCTAACTGGTGGCTAGCAATAGTAAAATATTATTAGTGTGCAACATTTTTTTTGCTAATTCATTAAGGATTGGTTATAATACGTAATATATTAAAACTATTCATAGAGTAATCCCAACTCAGGATTTGTCATCCTGACCCTGAAGGGGGAAGGATCCAGTAAAGTTTTAGAAGAGGAAAAAATGAAAAAGTTTTTTATGGCGGGTTTGATTTGTTCCGTTGTTTTGGCCCAGGGGGCTTTTGCGCAGGAAGCGCTTCGCAAGGCTGTGGATTCGAACAACTGGAAAAAGGTCAAGAAAATTGTCAATTCCGGTGAAATGGAAGAAATCTATTGCGGTAAGATGTCTGCAAAAACGGCTTCCGATATTTATGGAAAAGTTTTTAAGCAGATGCCGGACGAAGCGTTTGCGGCGTGCCCGTCCCAGTTTGCGTATGGATTTGGAACAAAAGTTTGCGGTATGGCAAATGCCGCGAACGCTTGTACGGGTGTCATCAATTATCTGCTCGCCGATGGCGCGAAGGGGAGTGGCAAGGCTCTAAAGACGCTTGACGATGTGGCGAAAGCGGCGACCAAGACCAAGGCTTTTGCAAAACCTTCTCTTGTGAGTGTCGATACGACGGTTTGGAAACCTTGTCCTAAAAAGGGTGCGGCACGAACCAAGTGCATAGCCCAGTGCAAGGTCGATGCAAATTCCTTGATGGCGATAGACCATGATGTCAACTGCAAGAAAAATCCCGAACAGATGGTCGATAAGACGATTAAGGTCTATAAGCCTTCGCCGGTTTTCGGGGCTCTCCGCACGGGACTTTCAGAAGGCTTCTGGAAGGCTCCGATGTCTGTAGCCGGGACGTACGCCGCACTTTCTGGCAAGTATGCCAAGGTGCTCTCGATTCCCGATACGGCTGTGACGGGCGTGGATTACGTGAAACGCTGGGCTGGCAAGCACAAGGCTGAAAAGTCTTCGCTCCCGGGCGGTCAGCTGTTCCGATTCTGTACGGCCTGGAAGGGCAAGGTGGATCCAATTCTCTCTGCCGAAGGGTTCAGCACGCGTTGCCCGGTATTCAAGAACTTTGTCGATAAGCGTGACAAGCAAGTTTACAAGGTCAAGGAAATTGGCGGAGTCGATTGGTTCGTCGAGAACTTGAACTTCAACGATCCAGATGGTTCGATGTGTTACGACCGCGACGATGCAAACTGCAAGGCGTTCGGTCGCCTTTACACGCAAGAGGCTGCGAAAAAAGCTTGCCCGGACGGCTACCATCTTGCGACGGATGCGGACTGGAAAAAGCTCGAAGAATACGCCGGTGGCGCCCGTGAGGCCGCTCTCAAGCTCAAGAGCAACGGCAGCGACGACTACGCGTTTACGGCCATGTTTGGCGGTTATGCGAACAAAAGTGGCGTCTGCACGACGATGGGTGATGGCGCCTATTTCTGGACCGCCGACGTCGATACGGATTCTCGTGGTAAAGCCCGTACGATGTTCGCTTCCGATAAGGACGTTGGCTCTATCACCGTAGATCCGAGTTTCTATCTTGCGGTCCGTTGTGTAGCCGGAGCCAATTAAAAATGGAAAATTTGAATTTGGACGCATTTGCGCCCACCTGCTCGCGTGAAACTTGGGTCAAGCGCCAAGCGCTGATGGCCCGCGTCCGTGATTTCTTTGTTCGTCGTAATGCGCTCGAAGTCGAGACGCCTGTGCTTTCGGCTTATGGCGGAACGGATCCGCAACTCGATTACTTTGAGATTGAGGACCCGAAGCGATTCATGATGACGAGTCCGGAATTTCACATGAAGCGCTTGCTCGCTGCAAAGTTCGGTGACATTTTCCAGATTACAAAGTCGTTCCGCAAGGATGAATTTGGCGGTCACCACAATAACGAATTTTCGATGGTGGAATGGTACCGCGTAGGTATGCCTCAGGATAAACTCATGGACGAAGTCGAAGACCTCGTGAGCGAGATTATTGGGACTAAATTAAACGCACGCCGCACCCGCTGGATTGACGCGTTCAAGAACTACGCAGGCGTGAATCCTTTCTGCGAAAAGCTCACGGATTTTGCAGAAACTTGCCGCGTCCACGAGATTCCCGTGCCCGAAAAGAGCGAAACGCTCACGCGCGAAGACTGGTGGGACTACCTCATGGTGTTCTTGGTGGAACCGGCTCTTGCAAGCAACGGCCCCGAGTTCATCTTGGATTACCCGCCATCGCAGGCGGCGCTTGCGCAGACTTATGTGGATGCGGACGGTTACACGTGGGCTCGCCGCTTTGAACTTTTCGTGAACCAGGTGGAACTTTGCAATGGTTATACGGAACTCACGGATGCGGTGGAACAGCGCCGACGGTTCAATGCTGATTTGGAAATCCGTCGTGCAATGAACAAGCCTCTGCCTCCGCTGGATGAACGTTTCCTCGCTGCGCTTGAATCGGGAATGCCTGCTTGCTCAGGCGTGGCACTTGGGCTCGACCGCCTGTTCATGCTCGCTCTCGGTAAAGAAGAAATCGCCGACGTAATACTGTTCCCCAGCCCGATAGCGTGAATAGACGAAAGAACGGACCTTTGGGTCCTATAGACGAGAGACGAAAGAGTGGAAATCGCGGCTAAGCCGCCCTATAATGACGCACGAAGTGCCATTATTTTGCTCTCGTCTTTCGTCTATCAGCGAAGCGATCTTTCGTCTAAATTACTTCCCCAGCAGTCTCTTGAGTTCGTGCCGGACTCTCAGTTCGTTTATCGCTCCGACATCGATGTGCTGGATCTTGTCGTCCTTATCGACAAGGTAGCTTACAGGAATAACTCCTGGATTTCCGAGAGCGTTGATAGCGTTGTAGTTCCAATGCAGCATCGTCCACGGGATGCCTAGACTTTTCTTGAACTTGCGGGCGACCTTCTTGGAATCGTCTTCGTCAATCATTAGAATCTTGAGGCCCTTTGGCCCGAACTCGTCATTGAAACTATTGAGTGTTGGGATTTCCGCCCTGCATGCCGGGCACCATGATGCGGTAAGTACAATGAGCGTTGCGGTCCCCTTTTCGCTTGCGTAGTCCGTTTTCCCTCCCATCACGTTGTCGGCCTGGAAGTTCACGACCGTCTCCGGGAAGTTTTGGGCATAGCGGGATTGACTCTCGTATGCATAAAAAATGAATCCGAGAAAAACAATTACCCCTACCCATACGAGTATTTTATAAGTGGAAGAACGCATTGCATAAAGAATTTATGAAATTTTCAAGCTTTTTAAATTATATTCTAGTATATGGCATATAACATTCAAGATCTTTTAGCAGAAATGGTTAAACGTGGCGCCTCCGACTTGCATATTACGGCGGGCGCACCTCCTCTTATTCGTCTTTCCGGTAAGCTGACCCCGATCGGGGAGAACAGGCTCAAGCCCGACGAAACCATGCGTATGACCTACAGCTTGATGAATGAGGTCCAGAAAAAGACTTTCGAGCAGCAGAAGGAATGCGACTTCTCGTTCGGTATTGCGAACTTGGCGCGTTTCCGTGCGAACGCCTACTTGCAGCGTGGCTGCGTGGCGCTTGCGCTCCGTATTATTCCGCTCGACATCAAGACGTTCAAGGACCTTGGTCTTCCGAAGATCATGGCTGAATTTACGACCCGCCCCTCTGGACTTGTCCTTGTGACCGGCGCAACCGGTTCCGGTAAATCGACGACCTTGGCCGCAATGATTGATAAAATCAACAAGGAACGTCACGACCACATCTTGACTGTTGAAGACCCGATCGAATTTTTGCACAAACATCAGGGCTGTATGATCAACCAGCGCGAAGTTGGTAGCGATACGCACAGCTTTGCCCAGGCCCTCAAGATGGCTCTCCGTCAGGACCCGGACGTGGTGCTTATCGGCGAAATGCGTGACCTTGAAACGATTCGTTCTGCACTTACGATTGCGGAAACGGGTCACTTGACATTTGCGACGCTCCATACAAACTCCTGCGTGCAGACGATTAACCGTGTGGTCGATGCGTTCCCGAAGGGCGAGCAGCAGACCGTGCGTACGCAGCTTTCGTTCGTGCTCCAGGGCGTCATATGCCAGACCCTCTTGCCAAAGATTGGTGGTGGCCGCGTGATGGCATACGAAGTCATGAACGTGACGCCGGGTATCCGTGCGCTGATTCGTGATGACAAGGTTCATCAGATTGAATCCATGATTGAAATCGGTCAGAAGTTCGGCATGAATACAATGAACATGTGCTTGTGCGAACTTGTCAAGAACCACAAGGTGGACCGCTTCGACGCTCTTGCCCGTTCGTCTAGCCCGGACCAGTTGGAACAGTTGTTTGTAAAGGAAGGGGTGTAATCTATGCCAGAATTTTTGTACAAAGCGCAAAACTCGCAAGGCAATAACTTTGAAGGCACTCTCGAAGCTAAGGATAAAGCCGAAGCCGAAGCTCTATTGCTCCGTCGTCGTCTTGTCATTACGAGCTTAAAGAAAAAACCGACCGAAATCAAACTTAGAATTGGTTCCGGTATCAAGACCGAAGACATTACCCGCTTTACGCGTATGTTCTCGTCCATGTGTTCGGCGGGTCTTCCGATGTTGCAGTGCTTGAACATTCTCGAAGCACAGTGCGAAAATCCGGAACTGAAGAACGTTGTGCATAAGCTGACTCAGTCGATTAATGGTGGTTCTTCGCTTGCCGATGCGCTTGCGCAGCATCCGAAAGTTTTTGACTCCTTGTATTGCAACATGGTGGCGGCTGGTGAAGCGGGCGGTATTCTTGAAGGAATCCTTGCTCGTTTGGCCGAAACGCTTGAAAACAACCAGCGTTTGAAACGCAAAGTGAAAAAGGCTTTGACATACCCGGTCATGGTTATCATCGTCGGTATTTTCGTGGTGATTGCCCTTATGACGTTCGTGGTGCCGACGTTCGCTGAACAGTTCGCTGCCCTTGATGCAGAACTCCCTGCACCGACGCAAGTGGTAATGAACATGTCTGACTTTATACGTAATAACGGTGCGTTCTTGTTTATTGGTTTGATTGTCATTATATTTGCGTATAAGATGATTATGCGAATACCTGCGGCGCAATTTGCGATGGATAAGTTTACGTTAAAAATTCCGAAGCTAGGCGATTTGCAGATTAAGTCCGCAACGGCTGGATTTTCGAGAACACTTGGAACGCTTTTGAATGCGGGTGTGTCCGTGATGGACGCCTTGAAGGTCGTTGCGTCAACGGCCGGTAACAAAGTCGTTGAAAAAGCCATTTACAAGATATCGATTGGTATTGCCGGTGGTAAGTCTATTGCCGAGCCGATGGAAGAAGTAGGCATTTTCCCGCCCATGGTGATTCAGATGACCGGCGTCGGTGAAAAGACCGGTAACTTGGGAGGCATGCTTTTGAAACTCGCCGACTTCTACGACGAAGAAGTCGATGCCGCAGTTGATGCCGTCGTGAGTATGATTGAACCGATTATCATTGTGTTCTTGGGCGGTGCTGTCGGTGGCCTCTTGATTGCAATGTATATGCCGATGTTCTCGATGGGCGACGCCATCAAGGGCTAATAAACGGCGTAATACTTCGTTGCTCACCCGCTCGCCGTAGGTTTACTACGGCTTCGGGGTTCGACGCCTCGTCTTACTTGTTTCTTCCCCCTTGCTGGAAAGTGCAAGGTACTGTCCTGCTCGCCTTTAAACCTTTACTTAACAGGTAAAATCTCATTTAAAATTAAACTTTTTACTCAAACAATCATGTCATGCCCGTCTTCGAGCGGGCATCTCCTTTTTTATAGAGCGAAATTTGGAAAGGCTAAATAGCTTCGGGGTTCGACGCCTTGTCCTGCTCGTCTTTAAACCTTTACTTGACAAGCAAAATCTCGATTTAAATGTTAAAGACGAAGTTTATGCTTCGTCTTTTTGCTCTGTCATTCCGACCTTGTGCCGGAATCTCCATCTCGTATAACAATCCCTTCCTACTTCCTACCGTCTACTGCCTACTTCTCTTCCCAGCCTGTGTATTTTGCGGTTTCGAGAATCTCGTTCGCGTTCTTGACGCGGTCAGCGGTGGGCGTTTGCGTGTCCTTGAGGGCGTAGTCGATGCCGAGTTCTTGGTACTTGCTGAGAGCAAATGCGTGGTAGGGGAGAACTTCGACGCGCTTGACGTTCCCTAGTGTACGGATAAAGTCGCGGGTGCGCATGAGCGCTTCGTCGTTGTCACTCCCGCCGGGCACTAGTACGTGGCGAATCCAGATGGGCTTTTGGATGCTGTCGAGGTAGCGGAAAAAATCAATGATGTTCTCGTTGCTGTGGCCGGTGAGTTCCTTGTGTGCGTCACGGTCGATGTGCTTGATATCGACAAGCAAAAGGTCGGTCGCTTTCATCAGGCGCTCGATTTTCGCGAACGGTTCGCCGGTACGTCGGAACGTAACTCCGCTTGTATCAACGCACGTGTGGACTCCAACGGCCTTTGCGGCCTCGAAGAATTCAATCATGAAGTCAATTTGCGCTAGAGGTTCGCCGCCGCTCACGGTGATGCCGCCGTCCGCTCCCCAGTAGGGTTTGTAGCGGATGGCTTTCTTCAGCAAGTCTTCTGCGGAAATCTCAAAAGAACCGTTCGGGGTGCCGTTTGCGCTCTTGTCGCCAAAATCCCAGGTTTCTGGGTTGTGGCAGAACTTGCATCGCATGGGGCAACCCTGCGTAAAAACGACAAAGCGGATTCCCGGCCCATCGACCGAGCCGAATGTTTCGAGTTTGTTGATTCTTCCGAGAGTCATGGTGTAAAAATAAAAAAGTCTTGCTCTGCATTAAAGTGCTATTTCGTATTACAGAATAAAGTCTGTGATTTTATGCATAGGTCTAAACGATGCGAGATAAACAGTCAAATAATTTGAAGAAAATGATTGTTCGTCGTGAGAATGGAGGCGTTGGCCAAGGTATTTTCTTCGCAGTAGCGTGCAAAACGAGTGTTGCGACGGGCTGCTTGCAGACCGGCATAACCGAGTGAAGCCGCTGACGCCTTAGGCGTCAAAAGCATCAAAGGCGAATGCTGCGGTTGCACTTGTGCAAACATAGCTGAGCCGTAATTGCTGATGCTGAAAGCATCCACTCCGAGCTGGGGCCCCGCCCGCATGATGTGCTTTTTGCATAAAAAAAGGAATCCTAGCGGTGAGCCGTTTTCTCTATATAATACAAACTCCGAAAAAAAAAGCGGTCGCAGCGGATTAATGCGCGATATTGTTTGAAAATATGCGTCGCTTTGATGGCTGTTTCATCTATATTTAAAAGAGTGACGAGGAGGAAGTCTTTATGAAAAAATCATTATTTGTTTCGATTGCGACCGTTGTTGCATTTGCAATGCTTACCGCTTGTTCTGATGATTCTGGTGTTGATAATGGCGCAGGCGGTTCTGCAAGCCTGAATACGGAATCACAAAAATCCTCTGATTATGAGGTGGGGAAAGGTTCGTGTGGTGGCGGTCATTTGGCAAGAAGAGCTGAATGGGGTGATGAATCCGTTGATTTCGTGATGAACGAAGACGGTTCAGCGACCTTTACGATTAATACAACTTCGATTTGTGGAGAATCTGGGCATGTAACAGATGTCAAGCTGGAACGCAAGGAAGATACATTGTTTGTTCATGACTTTTTCGAATATTATCCAGAAGATCCGCAAGTGCCTGAGCATAATTGCCTTTGTTTTGCCGATTATAGGATAAAAGTTCCTGTAGAGTATATTGGTGTGAAATATCTAAATTTCAAGGGTGTTTACGATATTGTTTATAAAGAACAGGAATAAGGAAAATTTTCTATCTTTGGCGCCGTGCCAAGAATCATAAAGCTTACCGATAGAATCCAGTATTTGCAAGTGTCATACGACCCGCTGAGTGCGGATGTCGTTGCTGTTCGTGGCGATAGCGCTTGGTGGATTTTTGACGTGGGCGCCTGTGACGAGGCGGTGAATTTTATAAATGCGTTGCCGCGCAATCCCGTGGGCTCGGAGCCTCTCGAAAAAGATTCTCGTGGCTCTCTTGAAAACAGCGAAAGCGCTGCACCAGTTGCAATTTCGCTCAAAAAGAACATCGTCATTTCGCATTTCCATCGCGATCATCTGCTGAATCTTGTGCGCTTTGTGCAGGGCGAAGTTTCGCTCGATTTCGATGCTGTTTATCTTGGTTTCTATGCGTCGAAAGTTGTGGGGGAGGTCGCGGGTCGCGAAAAAATTGTTGTGACGTCGCCGATTTCGTTTGACGATGGCGTGAAAATCCAGATTTTGCCGATGCCGAACAGCCATGCCAAAGGCTCGCTTGCGTTGATTGTCGATGATTACGTGTTTTTAGGCGATGCGACTTACCCGATGGTGGGGCACGGAACGCCCGACGTGTATAACGTCCAGATTCTTGGCGAGCAGATTGCGCTTTTGAAGTCGCTTGCGGCAACGCGTTTTTGCCTGAGCCATAAACGAGGGCTTGTTCGCGACAAGGATTCCGTCATTCAATTCTTAGAATCCGTGTATGCTCGCCGCCAAAAGAACGAAAATTACATCGTGGCATGATTTTGTTACATACTAAAATTGCTTTTGCGTTTTATAATATGTAATCGTGGTTTATAGAGTTTGTATGTATGCATACTAAATTTCATTTTAGAAGTTTTAGTATGTAATGCCCCTGTGGGGATACTTGTTTCAAACAAAAAAGGCTCCCTTTGGGGAACCTTTTTAAACGTATCTCGCTTTGCTTGCAGATTCCGGCTCAAGGCCGGAATGACGAGATTGTTTCGTCATTTCCGCGGAGCGGGTGAATTACAGTACGCCGTGTGCCTGGCGGGCAATCACGTCGAGTTGCTGTTCGCGAGTGAGCTTGATGAAACGCACGGCGTAGCCGGAAACGCGGATAGTAAAGTTCTGATATTCTTCCTTGTCCGGGTGTTCCATCGCGTCCTTCAGCTTTTCAACGCCGAACACGTTCACGTTCAAGTGGTGGCTGCTCTGGCCGAAGTAGCCGTCGAGCACCTGCACGAGCTTGTTGGAACGTTCTTCGTCGTTGTGGCCGAGTGCATCCGGATTGATGGTCTGCGTATTGCTGATACCGTCCAAAGCGTATTCGTACGGAATCTTGGCGACAGAGTTGAGCGAAGCCAAAAGACCATGCTTTTCGGCACCGTAGCTTGGGCTTGCGCCCGGAGAGAACGGTTCGCCAGCCTTACGGCCGTCCGGAAGGGCGCCCGTAGCCTTGCCATAGACGACGTTACTTGTAATCGTGAGGATGCTTGTCGTCGGTTCAGAATCGCGATAAGTCGGGGTCTGCTTGATTTTGGCCATGAACGTCTTGAGGAGCCAAACAGCGATATCGTCGGCGCGGTCGTCGTCGTTTCCATAGCGCGGGAAGTCGCCTTCGATTTGGAAGTCTTGCGCGAGGCCCGTAGCCGGATCGCGGATGACTTTCACCTTGGCGTACTTGATGGCAGAAAGACTATCGACAACGTGGCTGAAGCCTGCGATACCCGTCGCGAACGTGCGGCGGACATTGGTGTCGATGAGTGCCATTTCGGCGGCTTCGTAATAGTACTTGTCGTGCATGTAATGAATCAAGTTCAATGTATTCACGTACAAGTGCGTAATCCAGTCCATGTAAAGTTCGAACTTGTGGACAACTTCGTCGTAGTTGAGGTATTCGCTGGTAATCGGCGGATATTCCGGACCGACCTGCTCTCCCTTCACAAGGCATTCGTCCTTACCGCCGTTGATGGCGTAAAGGAGTGTCTTGGCGAGGTTCGCGCGCGCACCGAAGAACTGCATTTCCTTGCCGGTCTGCGTGGCGGAAACACAGCAGCAAATGCTGTAGTCGTCGCCCCAAATTGGACGCATCGTATCGTCGTTTTCGTACTGGATAGCGCTTGTCTTCACAGAAATTTCGGCGGCGAACTTCTTGAAGTTGTGCGGAAGACGCGGGCTGTAGAGAATCGTGAGGTTCGGTTCCGGCGACGGACCCATGTTCACGAGTGTGTGCAAGAAGCGGTAGTCGGTCTTGGTCACTTGATGGCGGCCGTCTTGGCCGATGCCGGCGACTTCGAGCGTGGCCCACACCGGGTCGCCGCTGAAGAGTTCGTTGTAGCTAGTGATGCGAGCGAACTTGACCATGCGAAGCTTCATGACAAAGTGGTCGATGATTTCTTGGGCTTCGGTTTCGGTGATGACGCCGTTTTGCAAATCGCGGGTCATGTAAATGTCGATGAATGTCGAGACGCGGCCCACGCTCATGGCTGCGCCATTCTGGGTCTTGATGGCGGCGAGGTAGCCGAAATACAGCCACTGCACGGCTTCGCGGGCGTTCTTTGCCGGCTTCGAAATGTCGTAACCGTAAATCTTTGCCATCACCTTCATGCCTTCGAGGGCCTTGATTTGTTCGGCGAGTTCTTCGCGTTCGCGAATAACGTGCTCGCGCATGTCAGTGGAATCGGTCAGAGCCTTGTCGGCTTTCTTCTGGGCGATAAGGTAATCGATGCCGTAAAGAGCGACACGGCGGTAGTCGCCGACAATGCGGCCGCGACCGTACGTATCCGGGAGTCCGGTGATGATGTGTGCCTTGCGGGCCAAACGCATGGCCGGCGTGTAAGCGTCGAAAACACCCTGGTTGTGCGTCTTGTGAAATTCCGTGAAGATGCGGTGGAGTTCTTCGCTCGGAGTGTAGCCGTAGTTCTTGCAAGATTCTTCGGCCATCTTGATGCCGCCAAACGGCATGAACGCGCGCTTGAGCGGTTTGTCGGTTTGGAGGCCTACAATCTTTTCGAGATCCTTGGTCTCATTGGAAATGTATCCTGCGGGGTGGCTCGTGAGAGTGGAGACAACATCTGTGTCCATGTCGAGGACGCCACCCTTTGCAATTTCCCTCTTCTGGAGATCTTGTAATTGTCCCCAAAGTTTGTTTGTAGCCTCAGTCGGGCCTTGTAAAAACGACTTGTCACCGTCGTAAGCGGTGTAGTTCTTTTGGATAAAATCACGGACGTTTATTTCTTCTTGCCAGCGTCCGCCTCTAAAGCCTTTCCATGCTTCCTGCATATAACCTCTTTTTTTCCCGAGCTTACTGTTAATACAACTATAAAAGTAACCTAACTTTCCTATTGTAAAAAAAGACCGAACTCGATTTGTCCTTGTTTTTATAACGATTATCTATAGAGCGCAATATACATATTAAATAGGGGGTGGGCAAGGTGCAAAATGTGGCGAAGGGATGGCTTGGAGAGGGGTGACGTAGCTTTTAATTTTCTTACGGGAGACCTTGGTGACAGGATAGGTTTTGAACAAAGTGTAAAATGTGCTGAAAATCACGTAAAATGCGTTTTTTGGCTAATTTTGTAATACAGTTGATACAGATGATTTTGGAAATCCTGTCATCTGGGGTGCATGCGGAAAATTCAAAAACTATTTTTTTAGAAAAGAGGTTATTATGAAAAAGATTATTCTTCCCTTGGTTACTGTGGCGTTCTTGGCTGCATGCTCTGATTCGAATGATGATGCTAATTTTGTCGCACCTTCGGGACAGATTGGTGTCGTTTCTTCTAGCTCTGTCGCTGTTGTTCCTCCGGCTAGTTCTGCAACTGTTGCTGCTCCGACTAGCTCCGATGCCGCTCTCCCGGCAAGTTCCGCTGCCATCGTTCCGGCCAGCTCCGAAGTTGCTGCCCCGACAAGTTCTGCCGCAACTACACAGGATCCGCAGTTCACCTACAGCGTTCCGACTTTGACTGCTATCGATCCGTCTAAGGAATACTCGTTCTACGGTGCTGAACTCACGGGTGTGGAACAGTTCAAGTATGGCCGTTTCGAAGCACGCATGAAGATGGCTTCCATTTCCGGTTCTGTGAGCTCCATGTTCCTCAATTACGATAATTCTTGGATGAAGGAATATGAACCGTGGAACGAAATCGACATCGAAATTCTCGGCAAGGATCCAAGCAAGTGGCAGTCCAATATCATCACTCGCGAAGCGGAGCCCTCCATCAAGAAAAACACTTCTTCTGAGGTCATTCATCCGTTTGCATTCGATGCCACCAAGGAATTCCATTTGTACGCGATTATCTGGACTCCGGAATACGTGGCCTGGGAAATCGATAGCGTCGAAGTGCGCCGCGATACGCTTGGCATGAGCCGTGGTACTCACGCTGATGCCGACCAGGTGAAATTCCTCACCGAAAAGGAAAGTCTCCGTTTCAACTTGTGGGCTTCTAAAACGCCGTCCTGGACGGGTAAATTTACGGGTGTCGGACTTCCGATTGAACAGCAGATTGACTATGTCCGCGTTTACTCTTACGATGAAGCCACAAAGGGCTTCAAGATGCTCTGGCAGGACGATTTCGATGGCAATGATATCGATCCGAATCGTTGGACTGTGGGTGACTGGGAAATGGAAAATGTGATGTACCGTAGCCAAAATATCAAAGTCCAGAATGGCGTTTGCAGAATTATTATGGACTACGAAGCGTCGTAAAAAGTTTGGTGTATAGAAGCAAGCCTCCTGGAAAAATCCGGGAGGCTTTTTTTATGTTAGGTATTGTTTACTTTTTCTTGAAAATGAATAATTATATATTGGTCGATGGTAGCTAGTCATTAGCCATTGGTTTGTTGTTGGGAATGTAATAAGAATGTTCTTTTAACAGCTCTGTTTACTAACCACTGTTTACTGCCTACTTCCTACTACTAAAGAGGAATATCATGAAAAAACTCGCCCTATTGCTCCTTGCCACGATTTCGCTTGCGCTTGTCGCTTGCGGACCTTCCAAAATCAAAATGCAGGAAACGTCGTCAATGTGCGATGTGCTGATTGAAGTGCGTCAGGTACTGAATGATTCGATTAGCTTGTATGTAGGCAACGTGCTTTATCTCAATTCTAAGCAGATTGTTGCTGATGATATGTACCCGTTGCACGTCAGTACGCGCGATCCGGCAGAGTTTGAAAAACTTACGGCGACAGACGAAATCAATAGCGACGAAGAACTCTTGAATTATCTGCGTCGCAAGGCTCCGGACATGATGAATTTTGGACTTGTCATCGGTGAAACGGCTTATAACGAAGCTGGATTCGAAGAACAGGCGACAATTGACAAGCTGACCAAGATTTTCCAGAAAGTCCAGGGCGGTTCGCTTACGTTGTTCCATGAGAAAAACGGCGAACTCACCGACATGAAGAAGATTTATTAGTTGTTGGTCAATGGTTGTTGGCTGATGACTCGTCATCCTGAGTCGAAGACGAAGGATCCAGTGAAGTTGCAAACGTCATCCTGAGCCCGTAGGGCGAAGGATCCAGTAACATTTTCTATTACACTGTCACCCCGGCCTATTCTTTTACTGTCATCCCGGACTCCGTTCTCTTTGACTACTTGCAGCTTTGCTGTTTAGTAGTCATGATCCGCGAATGGGGACGGGATCAGCTTTTTATATTGCAGTGCCGGGGCGTTACCCCGGAACAAGTCCGGGGCAGGCTCATGGCGGCGAGCGCCCGTTAGAAGGGGTAGCGTATGCCCGTGGGGCAGAAGCGAGGGGAAGACTTGCCCCTTTCTTAATCAATTCTCTCGTCTTTGGATTGTCACTTCGTTCCAATCTCAAATTCTAGCCTCGGTCATGTCCAAGCAAGCTTGGCCGCGACGCTCGACTTGAGAATTTGTCGTCTAATTTCTATCTTTACGCCCGAAAAAATAAAGGGACACAATATGCCTACAATGACTTCTGCGCAGGTGCGCGAATCTTTCATCAAGTTCTTTGAATCCAAGGGCCACCTCTTTGTGCGTTCTTCGCCGGTGGTTCCGCATGACGACCCGACGCTCATGTTCACGAACGCGGGCATGAACCAGTTCAAGGCAATTTTCCTGGGCGACAATCCGAAGGGTTGGAAGCGCGTATGCAACAGCCAGAAGTGCCTCCGCGTGTCCGGTAAGCACAACGACCTCGACGTGGTGGGCCGCGACAACTACCACCACACCTTC
>Ga0247611_10001894_pt1 | contig 35862 bp, 50 predicted proteins | sample 177DNAGHGhighgp2_FD_192422 | JGI IMG/M metagenome (GOLD analysis project Ga0247611, IMG submission 192422) | Sheep rumen microbial communities from Palmerston North, Manawatu-Wanganui, New Zealand - 1770 DNA GHGhigh gp2 | ecosystem: Host-associated > Mammals > Digestive system > Stomach > Rumen... | reverse complement strand
CTGAGGATATTCTGGCTAAGTGCCGCAGTGCTGAGGAGCTTAGTTTTTATTATGAGATGTTAAGGAGGCAGGTATGAACGACTACATAAAAGGCAAGTACACATTCAAGGAAGTGTATGAGCTTCAGAAACTGCCGCTTGATACTAAAATCAAAATATCTGTAGAAGTTCTACGAAGAGCTTTCGAGATAAGCAAGCACAATATAGCTCTTGCATTCAGCGGCGGCAAGGATTCACAGGTGGTCGCAGACCTCGCAGAGAGATACCTTCCGGAGCATTTTTCGAAACTGTTGTGTATATTCGGCAATACCGGAATAGAGTTTCCTGAGAGCTTGAAGTTTGCCCGTGAATACGGGAAAGAGCATTTCGGAGAACGCTTCCATGAGACAGAGCTTTCTCAGCTTGAAGAAGATGAATTACGTTATGATTTTGCACGACAGATAGTCTCAGAACTGGAGGGAATAAACTCACTCAGCGAGATATTGAAGCCTGACGGAAAACTCAAAGGGCAGAAGGCTCTTATTGAAGCTGCTTTGAAACTCGGTTACGAGCTGAATCATCATAATTGCTTCTTTAAGGGGCAGAAAAAGACATTTGCATACTGTGTTGAGCAGTACGGAGCTCCTCTGCTTGGTAAAGCTACAAGCAAACTTGATGCTCACAGAATCAACATTGAATGCTTCTTGAAGTATTCTGCATCAGTCACAGACAAAGAAGAACTCAAAGAGTATTACGATATTCTCAGAGAATGCAAATTCTCTCAGCATTGTTGCAAGCTTCTGAAAAAAGAACCGTCAGAACGTAAGCAGGCAGAACTCGATGTAGATGTTATAGTAAAAGGACTTATGGCAGCAGAAAGCCGCTCACGACTTACAAGTATCGCTACCAGAGGTCACATCTTCGAGAGCCATAGACCGCATATTAACAACGATGAAAACGGATTTTATCATGTGAATCCGATAGCACTCTGGACAGATGATGACGTATGGGCTTATTTGAAGATGCATAACTGTGAATATTCTCCGCTCTACGATGTGACATATACAGCCGAGGACGGAACTGTACAGCACATCAAGCGAAACGGCTGCATAATGTGCGGTACTGATATACAGTTCAAGGATAATCACTTATCGATACTCAGGCAGACTCATCCAAAAGCATGGGATAGCTGCATGAATCACTTCGGATACGCTGAACAACTGTACAAGCTGTTCAGGCTGAAAAAGAACAGATATATCCTTGATAGCTTCACCGATGACGGAACGAAAGCACGAATGATAGAGAGATTCGGAAGTACTGACAGACTACTGAGAGATCGTCCGTGTGCTTATGATGACATGGGAAATCTTGTTGACCTGACCGGAACCGGTCTTGAAAATGAATATGATGCTGAGGTTATGATATCTCCGGACGGTCAGCTCAGTATGATATAAAAAACCCTCGCAAAAGCAAGGGCAAATAAAAAATATAAAAATATAAACCACCAAAATAATGCCACAGAAAGGAAGAAATGTCAATGGAAACATTAAAATGGGACGGAAAATCCGATTCCGAGGCGATACTGGAAGCACTTTTTCTGATAATTGATGAAGAAGATGAAGCTAAGGCACTTACAACGTCGTATGGCGATTTCGGAAAGTACTTGCAGAAGCTTTACAAAGGCTCAGGAGCAGGTAATGGGAATTTCACCGTTGAGAGTTTTAAAGGTAATCCAAGAGTTACGCTGAAGAAGAAGGGAATTTCTTATCAGCTCACTTGGAACAAGGCAGCAAAACTTATTCATCAGCATTTACACGATAGGAGGAAACAAGGAAATGTGTGAAAATGAAAGCAAAGAAACAGCTCTGACAGTTCAGTCAGAGCAGGTCACAGAAATAATGGCGAAGCCACAGGGAGGCTTCATCGAGAGTTTCCGAGAAAGCTATAAGCTGGCAAGTGTGTTCGCTAAGTCGTCACTGGTTCCACAGCAGTACCAAGGCAAGACTGAGGATTGTGCGATAGCAGTCGATATGGCAGAGCGTATGGGTGTGACGCCGCTTATGGTGATGCAAAATCTTTATGTCGTAAAGGGTAAGCCTTCATGGAGCGGACAGGCTTGCATGAGTTTTATCAAAGCTAAGTACGGCGATGCGATGCCAATATATACCGGCGAACGAGGAACAGATTCACGAGGATGTTATGTGCGAGCAAAGACATCTGAGGGAGAAATTATAGAGGGTACGGAAGTAACTATTGCTATGGCAAAGGCTGAGGGCTGGATGAATAACAGCAAGTGGAAGAATATGCCGGAACAGATGCTTGCATACAGAGCAGCTGCATTCTTCGCAAGAGTATACTGTCCGGAAATACTTATGGGGGTACAAGTAGAGGGTGAAGTTGAGGACAGCGAACGTACGCAGCCGAAGAAAGCACCTGATCCGTTTAACAATTCAAATATAGAGGAGTATAAAGTATGAGAACTACAAAAATTAAAATTAAAAACCTTTTCGGAATAACTGAAACAGAACTTGACGGACGTTCCGTTGAGATAACAGGGGCTAATGGAGTTGGAAAAACCTCCGTTATCGATGCTTTCCGGTATGCACTGACAAATCAGTCTGACCGCAGTATAATCGTTCATGAAGGCGAGAAAGAGGGTGAGATCATCATTGAGACCGACACTGGTTTGAGTATCGATCGTCGTAAGCGTACCGAGCAAGCAGACTATAAGTCTATTAAGGAGAACGGCAGAGAAGTGATGTCACCGGAGAGCTTCTTAAAGCAGCTTTTTTCACCACTTCAGCTTGATCCAGTAGCATTTACCATGATGACTACAAAAGAGAAAAACAGGGCGATTCTCGACCTTGTAGAGTTCGACTGGGATCTGAACTTTATAAATGAGAAATTCGGAGAGATTCCTTCATGGGTTAACTACGATCAGAATATTCTCCAGGTGCTCAGTGATATGCAGTCTGAGAACGGCGAATGGTTCAAGGAACGTCAGAATATCAATCGTGATATCAGGAATGAGACTGCTTTCATCGAGGATATTGCAAAAGATATTCCGGAACATTATCAGGCTGATAAGTGGGAAAACTACGATCTCGGAACAGCTTACAAGAAGCTCGAACAGATAAAGGAGCACAATAGTCGTATCGAGCGTGCAAAGCTTTTCCGCAGCAGTTACGATGCCAAGCTCAGGCAGTTGGAAGCCGACAAGATGATAGCGATAACAAGCGAGGAAAAGGCGGTAGCTGCCGAGCGTGAGGACCTCCTTTCTAACATCGAGAGAATGAAGGCTGAAATCAAAGCCGCAGAGGAAAAGATATACGGGCTTACAGGTAAACTGGAAGATAAGAAGGCTCTTGCAGAGAGTCGCTTCAACGAAGCTAAGACTAAGCTCGATGCTGATATGAGCGTGGCTGACGAGTATACGGACAAGCAGCCGCTCGACTGCTCTGAGCTTCAGAACGAGATAAATAACGCTGAGGCTATGAAACGTCACCTTAATGAGTATAAGCGGATGAAGGATATGCAGGAGAAGGTCGGCGAACTCCAGAAGACTTCTGAGGAGTTTACGAGAAAAATAGAGCTTGCAAGAACACTTCCGGGTATGATACTCGAAAATGCGAATATCCCGATAGAGGGACTCACAGTTAATGAAGGAATACCACTTATCAATGGGCTCCCAGTCTCGAATCTTTCTGAGGGCGAACAGCTCAGCCTCTGTGTGGATGTTGCCCTCTCGAAGCCAAATGGCTTGCAGGTGATCCTTATTGACGGCACAGAAAAACTGACCTCTGAGAACCGAGAAAAGCTGTATAACAAGTGTAAGGAAAAGGGCGTTCAGTTCATTGCGACAAGAACTACAGACGATACAGAAATGAAGGTGACCTATCTTGAATAAGCTCACATCAGAAAATTATTTTTCCGCAGAAAATGAGCTGCTCTATATGGGCAGCTCACAGTTCAAAAACTTTCATAAATGCGAGGCTTCCACACTTGCAGAGCTTCACGGTGAATATAAGCGTGAAGTAACTGATTCACTTCTTGTAGGTTCTTATGTAGATGCTCACTTCGAGGGAACGCTCGACATCTTTAGGGCACAGCACAAAGAAATATTCAAGAAAGACGGAGAGCTGAAAGCACAGTATGTACAGGCTGAAAAGATGATACGGAGGGCAGAACGCTCAGAGCTGTTCATGCAGTTCATGTCTGGCGAAAAGCAGGTCATTATGACAGGAGAGATCGCCGGAGTTCCATTTAAGATCAAGATAGATAGCTATGTTCCTGACAAGTGTATTGTTGACCTGAAAGCTATCAAAGATTTTCAACTTATCTGGAATCCGGAAAAGAAGCAGAAACAACACTTCATCAACTTTTGGGGATACGACATACAAGGTGCTATATATCGTGAAATCGTTCGTCAGAACACTGGAAAGATATTGCCGTTCTATATAGCTGCAATAACTAAAGAAACAGAACCTGATCTTGATGTGCTTTGGGTTCCAGATGATGACCTTGATAGCTCGCTTGAAATAGTCACCTCTCTCGCACCACGTTTTCAGCGTCTGAAAAAAGGTGATCTTCTTCCTCAAAAATGTGGTAGATGTAACTACTGTCGTTTCACTAAGGTGCTGACAGCTCCAAGAAATTATCATGAAGACTGCGAGGTGTTTGAAGTTGAGTAGCAAGGATGAAAAGAAAGATTTTCTTAAAAAAGTTACTATCCTTATAGACACACGGGAGCAAAAAAACGAACATATAACCAATATACTTTCTCAGCTGGGGGTTATGTTTGAGGTAAAGAAGCTTGATTATGGCGACTACAGCTTCCTTGCTGAAGGAAAAGACTTTTCTCATAGCTGTGTCATCGAACGTAAAGCTAAAATAGACGAGCTTTATGGTAATGTCACGACTGATAGAGAACGTATTGAAAAAGAACTTGATACTATCAGCAGAAACGCTGTACAATGTACGCTATTACTCGAAGGGTGTAAGGACTGGGATTATCTGAAAAACTTTGAAATATCTGCTGCCGGAGCTGATAAGCTGAGCAGAAAAGTCAAAAATATCGGTGATACAGTATATGCATCATTGCAGTCATGGAGATGTGGAAATCGTTACAGTTTTGATGTTGAGTTTGTTTCAAATGAAAATGACTCAGCTATAAAGATGCTTGAACTGTTTTTTTGGTTCTGGCACAACTACAAGAAACAGACCGCTCCTCGTAGGTGATCAAATGGGTAAACGTATCCCTATGGATTAGGCTATGGAAGCCGTAAGGATAAAACCGAATGACTCTATATATGCTAAGCCAAATAAGTATGGGTATAAGATAAATATCAATCATCCAAATATAAAGCCACTTTATGAACGTTTTAAACGTTCCAAAAATTTAAGGATACTAAGTGATAAAGAACGTTTTGAGTTTGAAGCTATTATTATTTCGGCAATCGAAAAAAGGAGGAATGACATATTAACAAAGTAATTTTAGTAGGCAGACTTACAGCTGATCCAGAACTCAGGCAGACGCAGAGCGGCATTTCATCATGCAGATTCACTGTTGCCGTCAACAGAAAATTTGCTGATAAGCAGAGCGGTGAACGGCAGGCGGATTTCATTACCTGTGTTGCCTGGAGACAAACTGCTGAGTTCGTTACAAGATACTTCAATAAAGGAAGTATGATCTGTGTTGAGGGAAACCTCAGAACAGGAAGCTATCAGGACAGAAATCACAGTGATGTAACACATTATACTACTGAAGTTTATGTAGATAATGTCGAGTTTACAGGCTCTAAGAGAGAGTCCGGCGGTAACGGTGCTCCTCAAAATAATTACAATAACAATTATTCAGCTCCGCCGCAGCAGCAAGCATCCAATGACAGTATGTCATACGGTAATCTCAGCGACTTTGAAGAGATACTCAGTGACGGAGATGTTCCGTTCTGAGCGAATAACACTATAAAAATGGAGGTAAAAAACAATGAATGAAGCAAAAAGTATCCTTGAAATGGCACAGGGTGCTATCATGGAGCAGGTTAATGTGGAGGTCAGTAGGATAGTTGACAATATCCTTGACCCGAATACTGATGCCAAGAAGAAAAGACAGCTTGTGCTGACAGTAGACTTTACTCCGAGCAGTGACAGGTCCGCAGTTGTAGTAAGTGCAACTGCAAAGAGTAAGCTCCTTCCGAATAATGCTATACAGACGACTCTTTATGTTGGAGCTGATGCATCCACAGGGGAGATACAGGCGGTTGAAATGGTGCCACAGATACCAGGACAGCAGGGCTTTGACGGTACAATTCAGCAGGAACCGAAAATAATGAAGATTGCAGGAGGTATAAAATAATGGACAGAACAGCTATTGAAAAGATTGAGGAACTTTGTGCTCCGCATATACATGAAGAATATGGATATGCATACAGTGATAAGCACCTTTATGTGCTCCCTGAACCTCATGTGAATACACTCACATTCCATACGCTTGATGGTCTTGTAAATTCTTTGCTTGAAGAATACACAGATTTTAATGGTCCTCTGCTTATCGATGTTAAAGACGAGGAGACAGTTGCTGTTTACAGTTCTATAAGTCATGCTGACAGACAGCGTGAAATACCTTATGAGGTCAGAGCGGAAATTGTTGAAATTCCGTTTAATCGCAAGCTTGATTACGAGACTATGATGATAACGCTGAAATCAAAGTTTGTAGAGACTCCTGAGCTTCTGGAGCTTGTAAAGCTCCTCGGAACTATCACCGAAGAAAACAGTGCGACTGCATCTGATGACGGATTCACGCAGACAGTAGTCGTTAGAAAAGGTATCATGCTGCATGAGAACAAGGCTGTCAATCCGATTCGCAAACTTAAGCCCTTCCGAACTTTTAACGAGGTCGAACAGCCTGAGAGCGAGTTCCTGCTTAGGCTTTCAGAGGGCGGCGGTGTAGCACTGTATGAGGCTGACGGCGGTGCATGGAAGCTTCAGGCTCGCAGAAATGTTGCAGAATACCTTAGAAATGCACTTGCTGAACTTATTAAAGCAGGCGAAGTAATTATAGTAGAATGATAACGTTTTCTGTGTGGGGGCGGCATTGTCCGCCCCTTTGCAGAATTAATCGAGGTGATAATGTGGCTAATCCGCAATTACAAAACGGATATACCAGGATAGCAAACGAGCTTCTCGAAGCGATATGCAAACTTAATATCTCAGGAAATGAAATGCGGATACTGCTCTACATTATCCGCAGGACTTATGGGTTCAACAGGACTTATGCAGAACTTTCAATTTCAGAGATTGCGGACGGTATTGGCACGTCGAAAGACAATATTTCACGCACACTGAAAAAGCTTAGAAAGATAAATGTTATTGACCACAGACCAAATAAAGGAGTAACTCCGCAAACTGTTGCAATTAACAAAAACTATGACGAATGGGCTGTTGATAATTGTGCGGTTTTGCCGTTGTCAAAAATGACAACGGTTGTCAGAAATGACAATAGTAGTGTAGTCAGAAATGACAATAGTAGTGTAGTCAAAAATGACAATAGTAGTGTAGTCAATTTTGACAACCCTACATATAAAGAAATAAAAGAAAGTGATAAAGAAAGGTGTAAAGAAAGAAAACCTCACGGAAGATATGAAAATGTTTTTCTGTCAGATGATGAAATTATTGAACTAAATAAAGACTATGGTGAAGATAATATCAAGAAATATATCCAGAAGGTCGACAGCTATGTTCAAAGCAAAGGAATAAAATACGCTGACTATGATGCTGTCATAAGGAAATGGCTCGAAGATGACGGGGTAAAAAAATCAGATATTGAGAAGTACAAGTTCGTTATCAACAAATTCTGAGGTGCTGCAAATGGAAAATTGTATTTACTATTGCCAAACCAAAGACAGCAACTGGTATATGTGTATTGATTGTGGCTATAAAGAGCGTTTCAGGTTTCTTGTCTGCCCTGTCTGTCAAAACAGAGCCGGAAACGCTGAGCTACAGCAAGCTGTGAGAAATTCGGCTGCGATATTGATAGCTGGGAGATTGAAAAAACAAGGAGGCAAGACATGAAAGCGAGAGTATACAAGACGGAATCTCAGATACGTCGTATAGTACAGGATGAGGCTAAGAGACAAACAACTCAGATCTATGACGTTGCTATCAGAGACGCTACATATCAGGCACACGCTGTAATGATGTGTGTGCTGCATAGAGAGTTCGGATTTGGAGGAGAACGGCTGAGGAAGCTGAAGAACAGTGTCGAAGCTGAGTACATGGCAATGAAGCTCGGTGTGCTCGGTAAGACTTACGATACTGACGATTGCGTAAAGTTTCTGAAAGAAAACTATAATATTGATTTCAGTGAGTCCATGTATGGGAAGTGCTGGGATAAGGAGAGATAAAAATGAAATCACTACTCAAACAAGCCGCTGAGACCATACAGCGTCTCGGCACTCAGACACAAGACTGCACAAGCTGTGCGAGACTGCCGCTGTGTAATGCTTACGAAAAAGAGGGACGATTCGAGAACTGCGACTACAGGTGGCGTGGAGCTGATGAGGTGGAGCAGTATGAGAAGTCGTGAACAAGTCTGCTCTCAGCAGATGCATTGCCTTTCCTGTCCTCTATCAATAAAGATCACTGGTAAAGACTGCCGAGAGCTTACAGCGGAGGAAATTCAAAATATCGTGAAGGGAGCGGAGGAAAATGAACATAAAAGGTAAATGGATGTCAGAACCAGAGGTACAGGCTTATGTGAGTGAGCTTGAAAACAAGATCAAAAAATATGATAAAGCAATATGCGGAGATATAGAACTTATAGATTATCTGCGAACAATGCCACAGAACAGGTGGATAAGTGTTGAAGATAAGCTTCCGATAGAGCAAGGTCCTGTGCTCTGCTATGCACGCAGCACAACCGGAGAAGGCAATTATCGTATCTTAGGAACTCTCAGAAATGGAGAATTCTGGTTTCTACAAGTCGACGGTACACAGCTCAGTTTTCCGTGCTTGCATCTCAAAGTAACTCACTGGATGCCACTGCCGGATCCGCCAAAGGACGGTGATGCAGAATGAAAACAGCAGTTGATTTTTTTAATTTTTCTGTCTGCCCTTGCTGGTTTTGCTCTGACACTCTGATTTGTGACGGCTATTGCAATCATATCATTTCCGTTGATATGCACTCTTTAGCCGCAAATATGATTCTGAGAGGTGACTACTAATGCTCGGAATAATAATAGCATACTTAACCGGAGCTGTGACAATGCTCGTAGCTCTGAGTGCGGTATCTGCATACGGAGAGGATGACGATGATGAAGACTAAATGGCATCTTGACCCTCTCGGAGCGAGATTCCGCATCCGGAACAGCATCACCGGTGCTTACATACACAGGCATATAATGCGTCCGCCGATGACGTTTGCAAGCCGGAGTGATGCAGTGCTGTTCATTATGCAGCACGACCTGAATCGGGAAATCTATTACACGGAGGCGGTAAAGTGACAACACAAGAACTTGATATAAGGCACTGGTTAAATCGAGCGTTTTACGCAGACAAAAAAGCTAAGGCACTTGATATGCTTGTCAGACAATGCAGAATGCGTGCTGAGGGGCTTTCGAGATGTTCAGAGGGTAATGATAAGGGTAAGAGCGACAGCAGTGAAAACGGCACAGAAAACGCTCTTATGAAGCTTGCTGAAATGGAGCAAAAAGTTCAGGAACTGAGAATTGAAGCAGTAAATGTCACAACGGAGATATGGTCTGCTATAACATCACTGCAAGATGATGATCTCGAAGCAATACTAATAAGCAGGTACATACTTTTTCAGACTATCGAACAGACAGCGGAATCTCTTGGATATGAAGCCAGTACAGTAAAACGTAAGACCGCAATTGCAATTAAAAAACTTGCACCAAAATGCCCTTGTATGCACCAATAACAAGTGCTAAAATAGTATCATAGAGAACAGGCGAAAAGAAAACTCTACCGACTGATTTCTCAACGTCTGTTCTCTGTGTCTCCTTTCTTTTGTTACATGGTTTGTCTGGATTTCTTTTGACCGGAGCAATAGTTCCGGTCTGTCTGGCAGAGTGGAGAAACGGTATCTCGCAAGGTTCATACCCTTGAGATAACAGGTTCGACTCCTGTCTCTGCAACCAATTACTTCATTTTTCCTTTCCATTCCATAATTGACATTGGATTGACCCCCACAGAGTACCGTTCCGAGCAGGAGCGGTATTTCTGTTATATCTTATATACTGAGGTGGTGACATGAATAATGGAAACTTAAAGAGAGGAAATCCTGATACACAGTTCCGAAGCGGTCGTGAAGCGGTCGAGAATGGTAGCAAAGGCGGCAAAGCGTCCGGAGTGTCACGAAATCTTACTGGAGCACTGAAACGCAAAATAAAAGACAACCCTGAATTGCTTGACAGTGCCGTTGATGCGGTTTTCAAGCAGATACTGAAAGGCAACATGAAAGCAATCGAAGTATTAGCAGACCTTAACGGCGAATCTGTAAGGCGTGAGGAACTTGCATTCAAGAAGAAAATGTACCGTGACGAGCGGAAAATAACAGTTGTCACGCAGAAATACAACGGCATCCCAGCCTCACTGATAGCACCGGCATTTTCGCAGGTGCTTTTTGATATAGCGGATCACGAGCATACGGAGTATGTTTTCCCCGGCGGTCGAGGCTCGACGAAATCGACTTTTGTCGGTATCAATCTTGTTGACCAGCTCATGAAGAATGAAGAGATGCACGCTCTGGCACTGAGGCAGTACTCAAACACACTCAAAGACAGCGTGTACAATCAGATACTCTGGAGCATTTCTGCACTTGGCTTAGATGATGAATTCGACTGTACGAAATCGCCCCTTGAAATAACAAGAAAGCAGACCGGTCAGAAGATATTCTTCCGAGGAGCTGACGACCCGAACAAGGTCAAGTCTATCAAGTCGGACTTTGGCTACATAGGTCTGCTGTGGTTTGAGGAGCTTGACCAGTTCCACGGAGCTGATGAGGTGCGAAAGATAGAGCAGTCCGCTATTCGTGGCGGTGATGTAGCGTATATCTTCAAGAGCTTCAACCCTCCGAAATCTGCAATGAACTGGGCGAACCAGTACATCAAGATACCGAAAGACACAAGGCTTGTCACTATGTCAGATTATCTGACAGTGCCGAAGAAGTGGCTCGGAAAACCGTTCCTTGAAGAAGCTGAGTTCCTGAAGGAGACTAACCCTGACGCATACGCAAACGAGTATCTTGGAGAAGCCAACGGCAGCGGCGGCAACATCTTCGAGAATGTTGCTATCCGTGAGATAACCGATGAGGAAATAGCATCGTTCGACAATATCATGAACGGTGTTGACTGGGGATACTACCCTGATAAGTTCGCATTTATGAGAGTTCACTACGCAGCTGCTCAGCATACGCTGTACATCTGGGACGAGTACACATCCAACAAAGAGAGCAACCGTCAGACGGCTGATAAGCTTCTTGAAAGGGGCATAACCGCAAACGACCTTATCACCTGCGACAGTGCAGAGCCTAAGTCTGTAGGTGACTACAGAGCTTTCGGACTTTGTGCACGTCCGGCTGAGAAAGGTCCCGACAGCCGAAGCTATTCATACAAATGGCTGCAAGGTCTGAGGGAAATAGTAATAGATAATAGACGCTGTCCTGTTGCTGCTGAGGAATTTCTCAGCAAAGAGTACGAACGTGACAAGGACGGCAATATCATTTCCGGCTATCCGGACGGCAACGATCACTGTATCGACGCTGTAAGATATGCCACAGAGAGAAAATGGAAGAAAAGAGGTCAGTGATGAGCTTATTACAGAAATTTCAGGAGTGGTTCGGAAGGCGAACTCCCATAAAAGACATACAGACAGCTCTGGACATTCGTCCGGCTATATCACAGGAGCTCATCGACTGCACAGAGCTCTGGTGGTCGTGCTATATAGGAGAGGCTCAGTGGTGCGGAGAACAGCCTGACGGAAGCATCGTCACCTCGCTGAGAATCGAGCAGTCAGTTGTCAGAGAGCTTGCGGATATAGTCACTAACGAAATGACAGTGAGCACAGATAACGAGCATCTCAATGAGCTGCTTTCACAGGCTCTGTCTGAGCTCCCCTCAGAGCTTCAGAAAGGACTTGCCACCGGAGCCATGGTAATTAAGCCGCTCGGAGCAGGCGGCGGAGTTCAGTTCGTACCTCAAAACGAATTCATTCCGGTGGAGTACGATTCGAGGCGAAGGCTCAGGAAAGTTGTATTTCCGGAGGTAAGAAAAATCGGTGAATACTGGTATACACGCCTTGAATATCACTCCATTGAAGACGGACTCCTGACCATATTGAACACTGCTTACCGTTCCGGACAGAGAGGTGTTCTCGGAGCTCAGATAAGCCTCACTGATGTGGATGCGTGGAAGAAGCTGCCGGAGAAAAAGGTATACAATACCGACAAGCCGGTCTTTGGCTATTACCGGAATCCTCTTCCGAATACTCTCGACAACTCCTCCGGAGGCATATCAGTTTTTGATGCAGCACTCAGCACCATAAGTCTTGCAGACCGGCAGTTCAGCCGCATTGACTACGAGTTTGATTCGGCACGCCGTCGTATCATGGTAGATGAGCAGGGTGTGAAGAGGGTGAACGGAAAGACTGTTCTCGGCGGTGATGTATTTACACCGGTCGACATCGAGAACCTGTTCGAGGACTTTACTCCGGAAGTTCGTCAGACTGATTTTATTGCCGGTCTTAATGAGTACAAACGTGAGATAGAGTTCCAGTGTGGACTAAGCTACGGCGACATAAGCGACCCTCAGAGCGTCGATAAGACTGCTACTGAGATCAAGTCAGCGAAGCAGAGAAAATATAACACGGTCACAGCTATACAGAAGAATCTCCGCACTTGCATCGAGGAGCTTCTGTATGCTATCGCTTTCTGGGAAGCACAGACTACATCAGGATATAAGTTTACCTGCGACTTCAAGGACAGCATCCTCACTGATGAGGAAACGGAGCGTAAGCAGGATATACAGGACATAGGACTTGGCATCATGCGTCCGGAAGAATACCGTGCTAAGTGGTACGGCGAGGACCTTGACACTGCTCTGAAAAACCTCCCTCCAAGTACTGAGGTGATGCAGTAATGTTTACCTCCGGCGAGCTTGAAAGAGTATCTATGGCTCTGGACGAGCCTATGAAAGAGCTTGAAATGCGTATCATGCAGGATGTAGTCCGGAGAATCAAGATAAACGGTGAAATAACAGCCGCTGCGGACTGGCAGATAAACCGCTTGCAGCAGCTTGGCATGAGCAAAGAAGAGGTCAATGCAGCCATACAGGAAGCTCTGAGCTACAGTGACGAGGATATGAACGAGCTGTACAGCAAGGTCATAGGTGCAGGCTATACAAGAGATAAGGCACTGTACAAAGCGACAGGAACACCGTTTATACCGTTCGAGGAAAACGGTGAGCTTCAGCAGCTTATATCCTCGGTATCTGATCAGACCAACCAGACGCTGCACAATATCACTCAGTCTCTTGGATTTGCTGAGCGTGGGACAAACGGCAAAATAAGCTTCACACCGCTTGCGGACTTCTATCAAAAGACGCTCGACAACGCTATGCTCGACATCAGCTCCGGAGCATTTGACTATAACACGGTGCTCAAACGCACGGTCAAGGCTATGACAGACAGCGGTCTGCGTACTGTAGACTACGCATCCGGTCACAGCAACCGTGTTGACGTGGCTGCGAGACGTGCTGTTATGACTGGTATGACTCAGCTGACGGCAAAGGTCAATGAGGATAACGCTGAGCAGCTCGGAACTGATATGTTCGAGGTCAGCTGGCACGGCGGAGCACGTCCGGAACATCAGGTCTGGCAAGGCAAATGGTACACAAAAGCACAGCTTGAAACGGTCTGCGGTCTCGGTACAGTGACAGGACTTTGTGGAGCTAATTGCTACCATGAGTATAACCCTGTTATTCCTGGCATCTCTGAGCCGACATATACCGCAGAGGAGCTCGAAGAACTCAATCGTCAGGAGAATGAGCCTGTCGAGTGGAAGGGTAAGCAGTACACGAAATATGAAGCTCTACAGCGTCAGCGGCGGCTTGAAACTACCATGCGAGCACAGCGTCAGGAAATGGCTCTGCTCAAAAAGGGCGAAGCTGACGAGGACGACCTCATTAACTGCCGTGCAAAGTACAGGGTTACTTCTGCTGAATACACTCGATTCTCTGAGGCTATGGACTTGCCGCAGCAGCGTGAGCGTGTCAGTGCAGACGGTCTCGGGAACATCATGCAGGGCAAATATACAAAGGGCAGCGGTAAGCCGTCGCCTGTTCAGGTTCCTGCGGTCGGTGCTAAGGTTACAAATAAGGTCACTGCTGAGGAGCGGAAGGAGCTGCTGTCACGAAATCCGGTCAATGTTAATAATCCGTCTATTGACAATTCTGGCGGAAGTGGTATAATAAAGTCAGATAATCTAAAAATGTCGGCGGACGTTGGTTTTTCATTAGGTGAAAAACATTATGAAGTCAAAGAAGATAAAAAGCAAGTCGAAGATTCTTACAAGTATGCTAAAGAGGTTCTGGGAGCAGGAAACGTCAAATTTGATAAGCTCAAAAATAATGAAGTTGTTCAACCGATGCTTGAACAGGTTAACAATCTAAAAGCTAAGCACAAAAAGAGTTTTTCGCAGATATTTGTAGACGATACTATGTCCGATGCTGATTTTGCTATGGTATCGCCCGATCTGAGTTTACATCTCAATGCTAAATATATGAACAGCTCAGAGGCAACAGCGGATTTTCTTTCAAGAATGAAAGAGAAAAAACTGTTACCTAAAGGTTTGGAGAATACTGAGTATCTTATTACCCACGAATATATGCACTTTATATCAAGAAGTGAAGTGGATAACCCACGAGCAAAAGTACATAAAGTTATACCAGATGAAGAAACAAGAGCACTTCAGCTCCTTCAAAGAATTCAAAACTTAGCAAAAATGAATACTCAGCTGATTCTATGGCTATGATTGAATTAGGCAGAAAAGAACGATATAAAGGTACGCATTGGGATAAATGGAAAAAGATTTATGATTATTTTTTAGGATAGGAGGATTTATATGTCGATAAAAATTAGTAAATGTGAAACCTGTAAAAAATGCGTGACATTAGATGAAGCCCCTTGGGTTGTGTGCTCTAAATATCCTAAATTTATTCCAGAAAAAGTATTTGGAAATACTATCGATACTAATATTCCAGTTGATTGTGACAACTATGAATATAATCCTGATTGGGATAGACATTAAACCGCCCATAACAAGGCGGTTTTTCTATACCCATTTGAAGGAGGTGAGGAGAATGAATTTTGGACAGGCGATTGACGCTATAAAAAGAGGTCACAAGGCAGCTCGTGAGGGCTGGAACGGTAAGAACCAGTACATTGAGCTCGCTTCAAATATCAGCTATATCAACGCTGACGGCTATACCGTGAACGCAGAACATGAAGCTATCGGCAACAAGGCTATCGCTTTTGTTGGCACTTCTGGCGTTCAGCTCGGTTGGCTTGCCTCGCAGGCGGATATGCTCGCTGAGGATTGGAAGATAGTTTAATAACGCTTACAAGCATTTGCGACCGACATGAATGTCGGCGGCAAGTGCTATTTTTATGTCCGGAACGACGAGAAACTATCAAGCAAAGCAGAAAGGTACTGCGAAAACAAACTGAAAGCGAGGAATTTATCTATGAAAAGAGAAGACGTAACAAAAGTCTTTGCCGATGCCACTGAGGAACAGATCAACACACTGTTGAATATCAACAGTGCAGATATTGGTCACGCAAAGCAGAAGATAGAGGCAGAGCGTGACAGCTACAAGTCCCAGCTCGACACCGCAAAGGAAACGCTCAAAGGCTTCGAGGGAGTTGACGTTGCACAGCTTCAGGGCGAGATCACCAAGCTCAATACTGACCTTGCAAACAAGGACGCTGAGTATCAGAAGAAGATAGCTGACATGGAGTTCAGCTCCGTGCTGGACAGTGCTATCAATGGCAGCAAGGCAAAGAACGTCAAGGCTGTAAAGGCTCTGCTCGACCTCGACAAGCTGAAAGCCTCTAAGAATCAGACCGAGGACATTAAAACCGCCCTCGAAGAACTCAGAAAGTCGGACAGTTATCTCTTCGGCTCGGACGAACCAGTTCTGAACCCGATCGGAGACACTTCCGGAAATAATAACAACAGCGGAGGAGCTTCCTCACTTGCGGCTGTAAGAGCTGCAATGGGACTGCCTCCCGAAAAGTAAGAAAGAAGGTATATCATGGCTAATATTATCGCACTTTTCAAGCAGTACGTTCCGCTTCTCGATGAAGTGTACAAGGCTGCTTCACTCACATCTGTACTCGACGGTGCTTCGGAGCTTGCAAAGCAGGGAGCAAACGTTAACGAGCTTATTATCCCTAAGATCAGCATGGACGGTCTCGCAAACTACAGCCGTAACGGCGGCTATGTCAGCGGTGATGTTACGCTCACAAACGAGACTGTGACCTGTAACTTCGACCGTGGCAGAATGTTCACAGTCGACAACCTCGACAACGCAGAGACTGCCGGTATCGCATTCGGAAGACTTGCAAGTGAATTCGTCAGAACTAAGGTTGTACCGGAGCTTGATGCGTTCCGTATTGCTCAGTATGCGAGCACAAGTGGTATCTCTACAACTTCCGCTGCTGACCTTTCTACAGGTGCCGCAGTAGTCGCAGCACTCAGAGCAGCTCTCAACGCTTTTGACGAGGACGAAGTACCGGCTGACCAGCGTTATCTCTACATCACACCGACACTCAAGGCACTTATTGACGACCTCGATACCACAAAGTCAAAGAAAGTGCTCGAAGGTCTTAATATCGTTCCTACACCGCAGAGCCGTATGTATACTGCGATCACTCAGAGGGACGGCACTACCGAGGGACAGACTGCCGGCGGCTACATAAAGAGAGAAGCAGTCTACACAAAAACTACCGATGAAGCACTTGTTGACGGAAAGACATACTACACTAAGTCCGGCAGCACTTATACGGCAGTAGCTTCTCCTAACGTTGCGAATATCGGCTCATACTACGAGCTGACAACTACTCCTGGTGTAAACATCAACTTCCTGCTCATCCACAAGCCGGCAGTTATTCAGTTCCAGAAGCACATCGCTCCAAAGGTCATCACACCGGAGCAGAATCAGGATGCTGATGCATGGAAGTTCGGCTATCGTAATGTAGGTATCGCTGATGCTTACGAGAACAAGGTAGCAGGCATCTATCTCCACAAGGCTACATCCTAAGGAGTGACGCAGCATGACAGCATACGCAGACTATAACTACTATACGACAACTTACTTAGCAGGGAAGTCTGCGGCTGTTACGGCTGCGGATTTCCCTTACTATGCTAAACAGGCATCTGCTGTGATAGACAGGTATACGCACGGTAATATCGATTCTGCTGACGTGCCGGATGCAGTCAGGGAATGCTGCTGCGAGCTCGCCGAAATAATCAGCAAGTCAGACAGCTCAAAAGCGTCGAAAAAAGACGGCATATCAAGCGAGAGCGTACAAGGTTGGTCACAGTCATATGAAAGCTCAGAGAGCCGCAAAAACGCTCTCAGGAGCTCACAGAAAGAGTGCATTTATAAGTGGTTAAGTAATACCGGACTGCTCTATTCAGGGGTGATATGATGCTCACAAACGCAGATTGTACAGTATACGAAAAAGATACGTTCATCCGTCATGCCATACCGGAAGTATACTGGAATGACAGCAGGGGACAGACAGTGAACAAGAACGGAATACAAGTCAGCGACAGCATCACAGTGTACGTATATGACACCGACTACGTACCGAAAGCCGGCGATATGATAGTCAAAGGACTGGTAGATTTCGAGTTTGATGCAAGCTCACAGAGCTATGTGAGAGAAAGCATGGCACAGTTCCGGCAGCTCTTTCCGGAGTTCGCATATATCAAAGCAGTAAATGATTGCAGATACGGCGGACTCCCTCACATCGAGGTGATAGCACGATGAGTGATATTAAGACACCTAAGAAAAAGAAACTTACAGCTGAGCAGAAAGCCTTGAAAGCGAATGTAGTTCTATCATGGAAAAATACTTTCGGCAAAGATATGACTGATCGCTTCACAACGGCTCAAAAGTTCATCGACAGTGAGTGTATCAGGCTTATGGGCAAATACACTCCTGCACGAAATCTTATCCTTGCTAAGGCTGCGACACTCGGTACAAAGATAGGCAGCGGACACATCGTTTATGCGGTACCATATGCAAGATACCAGTACTACGGCAAGGTAATGGTATCATCAGTCACAGGCTCAGCATACGCAAAACATGGCGAATCTAAAGTGCTTACAAGCAAAAACCTTAGCTATTCAAAGGCACGACACCCACTTGCACAAGCAATGTGGTTCGAGACGATGAAAGCAAAGCACGGCGGTGCGATACTTCGTGGAGCAGCCGCAATAGCCGGAGGTAAAACCAAATGAACATAATCGAAAAAGTGACCGACATATTGCAGAATTATCCGAAAATATCGGAGGTCTGCAACGAAGTGCACATTGACTTTTCTGATCCGGAGCCAACAAGCTACGGTCTCAGCTCAACAGGTGACGCATTGATAGCTGAGGACATACTCGGAAACCAGAAGCGGCAGCACAGTTTCATGCTGTATAGTACATTCAGCAGCATCAACGATTATGAGCGTATGCTGAACAGTACAGCACTGCTGGAACTTGGACTCTGGCTTGAAGAGCAGACAGACTGCGAGATAGAAAGCACCGTCGGGGACAACGTCTGCACCGGAATGCTCACAAAGCTCAGAGCTGAGAACGGTATGCTCTATGAGATACCGCAGGAGAATCAGTATGACGGCTGGCAGTATCAGCTGCAGATCATAGCGGAATATACAGTTGACCGCTTTTAAGGAGGTATAGAAATGCCTGAGGAAGATGAAGTTTTCAGTGAGAGTGAGAACGATAACGAAAATAATAACGAGGAGGAAATCACTATGGCAGGTGAAACAATAGGCAGACTTAAAAGAAGTGCACTCCTGCACTATATCAATGCTGCCTTTTCAACAGTACTTACAGGTGCATCATGGTCAGTTATCGGAAAGGATGTGGAAGACCTTTCTGTAGAGCTGAATCCAAGTACAGAAACTATCAAGAATATCCTTGACGAGACAAGCGTAGTCGATACCGGCTATGAGCCGTCAGCTGACGTTGACACATACTACGCTGACCCGTCAGACGGCGACTTTTATACTCAGATAAAGGACATCGCCATGAATCGCAAGACCGGTGAAGCGTGCAAGACGCTGATACTTGAAGTCCTTATCGATAAGACTTCGGGACCCTTTGACGCATGGGTAGAAGAGGTTGTAATAAAGCCTACAAGCTACGGCGGAGCTCAGGGCGGAGTAAGAATACCGTACTCGATCACGTTCTGCGGAAACCGTCAGCAGGGCACTGTAACTATAGCGGATAAGGTGCCGACATTCACACCAGCAAGCAATTAAACGAATAGTAGCCGGACTCCGTGTCCGGCTCATTTTGTAAAGGAGTATAAAAATGGGTAAGAAGATAGTATATGATACAGGTACAGCACAGGAGTATGACCTTGCATACGGTACTGTAAAGTTAGCGATCGCACCGGCTATGGTCGGAGAAATGGGAACAGCTATAAAAAAGCTTGAAGAAATCTCTAAGAAGCTGAAAAACATTAAGCCGGAGGACGCATCAAGCATAGAAACTGACATGAGGGAGAACCTCAACAAAGCATTCGGTACTGATATATGCACTCCTGCGTTTGGAAATATGAGTGTATTTACAGTTACAAAGTCCGGAAAGTTCCTGTTTGAAGAGTTTTTCGATGCCTTTATACCTGAGCTTGAAAAGGACTTAAAGGCGATGAAGATCAACCTGAACATGAGAGCAAAGGAGCTTCGTCCGGAGGTAAAGAAGTACATAGAACCGGCATCTAAACCTATCGCCGGACTTTCTCAGCCATACGGCAGCGGTATACCTGATGTCAGCGGACTTACTCCGGAGCAGAAAAAAGCTCTTGCTTTGCAGCTCCTGTCATGATAGGGCATCTTCCGGAGAGCCTGACAGTCTGCGGACGTGACATTCCTATCAATGCGGACTTCCGTAACGTGCTGACGATATTTGAAGCGTTTGCTGATCCGGAGCTGACAGAGTATGAGAAAGCTTTAGTTTGCATCAGCAGACTATATCTTCTTGCTCCTTCCAAGGCAAATATCGCAGAAGAAGCGATAAAGCAAGCCTTCTGGTTTTTGAACGGCGGCGATATGCCGAAGTCAAAGCCAGAGCAGGTACGCATGATAGACTGGAAGCACGATGAACAGATGATACTTCCGGCGGTCAGCAAGACAATGGGAGTAGTCGACATCCGCAGTCTGCCGTATCTGCACTGGTGGACATTCCTCGGAGCGTTCGGAGAGATAGGTGACGGACTGTTTTCTCAGGTAGTCCACATCCGGCACAAGATGAATCATGGAAAGAAGCTCGACAAGACCGAAAAAGAGTTCCTGAAGAACAACAAGGAACTCATCAAGCTCAGAACTCCGGAAGAGCTTGCAGCTATAGCGGAGACTGAGGCATTTCTGAAAACGCTTATATGATGAAAAGATACATTTGCCGCCGGTGCGGAAGAGTGCTGTTTATCGGGAAATTCACCGGTATTGTGAGCCTTGTCTGCCGGCGGTGTAAAACTAAGAATATTTTTATAGAGTAGCTTCACAGCGTACCCAGAGTGCCCGAAGCTCCATGAAAGGAGTGAGGGTAAATGGCTGTGGACGGCTATCTTAATTTTGACACAAAAGTCGATACTTCTGGATTTGAAAACGGTACAAAGAAAATAGAAGATGAAGCATCGAAAACGGCTGATAAGGTTTCGGATGAAAAAATAGTGCCGAGCATTGATGCATCGTCAGCTGAGGCAGAATTAGATTCGCTGAACAAGAGGATCATCGCACTACAGGAAGTAGCAAATGAACTTAGTGTTCCGGATATGTCGCTTTTCAACGACGACGGCAGCTATAAGAACGCAGACGCAGCGATGCAAGACTATAAGCGACTTGATAAACTCGACGCTGTTAATAGCAAACTCGCAGCACTTCAAAAGCAGAAAGAAGAGCTTGAAAATCCGGCGACTGTACCTGTGAAAGCAGATACGAAGCAAGCAGAAGACAGCATTGATAAACTCAAATCACAGCTTAAAAGGCTCGCTAAAACAGTAGGTGCAGTATTTGGAATAAAAAAGGCTATTTCCTTCGGTAAAGAATCTCTTGAAAATGCTGCGGAAGTAAACGCTGCAAACTCGCAGATGACTCAGACCTTCGGACAGCTTCAGGGAGCCGCCGAGGAAGCAATGAGACGTGTAGCGGATGCAAGCGGAATCGTTCAGACCAGACTGCAAGGTGTGGGAACATCGATATACGCATTTGCACGTACATCAGGTATGGAGACCTCACAGGCTCTGGCGATGATGCAGGACGCACTGCAAGTAGCTGCGGACTCAGCTGCATACTATGACCGCAGTCTTGAAGATACGAGCGAAACGCTCAAAAGCTTCCTCAAAGGCAACTATGCGAATGATGCTGCACTTGGTCTGTCAGCTACAGAAACGACCAGAAATGCAGCAGCTAACAAGCTGTACGGCAAGAGCTTCCAAGAGCTTTCTGAGGCTCAGAAGCAGCTCACGCTCCTGCAAATGGTCAAAGACGCAAACGACCTGTCCGGAGCTACAGGACAGGCGGCGAGAGAGTCTGAGGGGTGGGAAAACGTCCTCGGAAACCTGAAAGAGACATGGAAGCAGTTCACGGCGGTACTTGGTCAGCCGATTCTGAAAGTAACGACCGCAGCAGTCCAGCGTCTGACCTCTGCACTTGCGTCACTGACTGAAAAAGCTCAGTTCGCTTTGAGTGCTCTATCTTCGCTTACAGGCTGGGAGTTCGGAGCGGACACATCACAGGCAATGAGCGACAATATAGCTCAGAGTGTGGAGAATCAGAACGCTCTGACTGACGCCGTAGATGAAACAGCGAAAGCTCAGGAAAAGAGCCTCGCAGGGTTCGACAAGATAAATACCTTGTCCTCAAAGACTGCGGCATCGGCAGATACAGGTGCATCGAGTTCCGCAGCTCCGGCTATGGCAGTACCTATAAAGGCAGAGGCTTCCGACGCATCAAGAGCCGTTGAGGACTTTGTTGCTAAAGCAAAGCCACTGCTCGGCGAGATAAAGGACTATTTCGGAGACAATTTCGGCGGCACGTTCTCCTATATCTACAGCGGACTTGTAGATGAGACATACGAGCTTTACAACACCGTTTCAGGCATATTTGAGGACATAAAGTCACTCGGACCGCCTTTAGCTGAGTACTTCCAGACGGATTTTACCGACCTGTTACAGACCGCATTTTCGGTTGCAGGCGAGACACTTATCGGACTGTACGACACTTTCAATATGGTGTTCGCAGACATCTGGAACTTAGCAGTATTTCCTTGTCTATCGGCATTTATCAATGACGGACTTCCGATAATAACACAGTTCCAGACTGAGACTGTAAAGACGCTGGGTGTGCTGTTTGTCGAGGTCAAGAAGATCTTCGATATGCTCTGGAAGGACGCTGCAAGACCGGCACTCAGCCTTATAGCATCTATGTTTGCGGACTGCATGAAGTCATTGAAATCGTTCTGGGACAAGTGGGGACATCCTCTCTTTGAGAAGATACGTGAAGCACTTCGTGTCACCGGCGACTTAGTGATAAAACTTTGGGATAAGTTCCTGAAACCGGTATTTGATGCGGTAATGGACGCTGCAAGAGTACTCTGGCAGGAGCATCTCAGACCGCTGCTCGACAATATCCTTGACCTTGTAGGAACACTCATAGATGCAGCACTCGACATATACAATAAGTGTTTAGCCCCGATAGTCGGCTGGATAGTCGACTTCTTTGGACCGAAGATAGCGTATGCTATAGGAGTAATGGTCAAAGCAGTAGGCAACTATATAGGCGGCATGATAGACGTGCTGAATCATATAGTTGACGTACTGAAAGGCATTATTAACTTCATCGCCGGAGTATTCACAGGTGATTGGCGGAGAGCATGGAACGGCATCAAACAGATATTCAAGGGCGTATGGGATGCCCTTGTAGACATCGTAAAGCTGCCGATAAACCTTATCATAGACCTCATAAACGGCATGACCGGAGCTATAGAAGCTGCGGTAAATGGTATAATAGACAACCTTAACGAGCTTCACTGGGAAGTGCCTGACTGGGTTCCAGGCTTAGGCGGTATGGAGTTCGGCTTTGACATCGGTAACATCGACATACCAGAAATACCGCATCTTGCACAGGGTACGGTAGTACCTGCGAATTACGGCGAATTCCTCGCAGTCCTCGGTGATAATAAGCGTGAGGCTGAGATAGTTGCTCCGGAATCTAAGATAAAAGAGGCGGTAATAGAAGCTATGAACAGTACAGGTGGCTCAGGAGCACCGCAGAACATAACGCTGTACACATATCTGTACCCTAATAGTGCAGCATTCCACAGAGAAGTTATCAAGGTTTACAGTGACGATAAACGCAGGAAGGGAGGATAATAATGAGACTTGTTCCAATACAGACGGTAAACGGTCACGATATGAGCGGCAAGCTGCAACCGGCTAAGGACGGCTACAGCGTCACTAAGTCAGACCTGTATTCAGATTCTACCGGACGCTCTCTGACCGGTGTTATGCAGACGTATATCGTACGTAAGGATGTGTACTCGATAGAGGTCAAGTACATCGGCACTGCGGCTCAGATAGCCGAAATAGAAGCTATTTACGCAGGAGCTTCAAGGCAGTACTCAATGACCTTTCTCGATAACGGAGAGTACGTGACAAAGACCATGTATCCTTCCGACCGCAGTAAGACCACATCAGTGATAATAGACGGCATACCTCGCATGGAGCTGTCCCTGTCGCTGATAGAGATATGAGGTGATAGCAGTATGTATCCTGTATCACAGGCGTTTCTGAACGCTATAGACAATGCAAATATGCAGCACGTCCGAGCGACAATAGTTCAGGCTGACGGTACAGAATTGACTTTCGAGGATAATGACTTCACGGAATCTCCCGTAGTCAACAGGCAGTGTACAGAGGACGCTGACACATTTTCGTTCGGACAAATGTATGTCGGAACGGCAGAGATAGTTATTGACCTTGAGGGTATGAGCAGTACATCGACTAACCGTTTCAAGGGCGGTGAACTACAGCTCGAATTCGGCATAGACGTTGACGGCAGCAACGAGCCTGAATGGATACCGATTGGAGTGTACGACATTTCCGAGCCGATCGCAGAGCCCGGCAAACGCATCAGAATAAAAGCCGTAGACAGACTCAGCCGCTTGCAGTGCAATACTCAGCACTTAGGCGACGGTATGCTCCGACTCGAAGACGTGCTTGAATACGTCTCCACGCTCGCTAATGTCGAGTTTGCTCAGACAGCAGAGCAGATAGCCGCTATGATTGACCGTGAACTATACACGTTCTTCAAAATCGGCTGGGATAAGACCTGCTGGGAAGAAGTAATAAGGATAGCTCAGGTTATAGGCGGATTTGCCTTTGCTAATCGTGCCGGACAAATTGAGTTCAGGCAGTTCAAAAAGCCGTTCAGGGCGGCTATGTTTATACCTATGAGCAAGATGAGGGATGCGAAACTTACGGAGTATCTATATACGATATACTCTGTTACGCATACCGACGGTACATACAGCTATACCTGCGAGCAGAAAGACCGCTATTCACAGGTATATGCTCAGATAACTATTGAGAACAACAAGTATTTTAGCATATCAAATAATAACGAGAATAATTTTGCTGAAAAATGGAAGCCGCATCTCGAACGAATCATCGAGGTCTTTGAAAATCTCCGCTGGAGACCGGGTACGATAAGTTGGTATGGCAACCCAGCACTTGACTTAGGCGATGTGATAGAAATCGAAAATTCACCTGGAAGCTACAGAGAATTCTTCCTAATCACTGCCGATACGTGGCAGTTCAGAGCACCGCAAACGCTTATCTCAGCCGGAGCATCAGAGAGCGGCATGAGCAGTTCAAGCTCAGGATCCGGAACAGCTGCGGCATCAATGACCTACATCAACACTACGAAAAAGATAGGTCGAGTTGACTTTGCGACCTCAGAAATACAGCTGTACGAAGCTGAGAGAACAGTCGCATCCGGCAGCTACTCAGTCAGGGACCAGTCTTGCTGCTTTATTGTGGCACAGCTCACAGTGCTCGCAGACGAAGACTGCACGTCCGGTATAGTCGTATACCATGATGATATTGCTCAGGACTACAGAGCATTGCAGACACTCCGTGAGGGCGAGTATCAGACTATAAATGTCAGCATCCCGATAAATGCAAGCACCGGCACGCATACGGTCCGTGTCGCTGCATACGGCAAGGCTGTAGTTACGGCAGCATCAGCGTATATATGGGGTCAGGAGCTCCACAAAGAGTCGCCGCAGTATACGTCCGACAGCGACTATACATATACAGTCAGCAACGGCATAACGACCGTCACCGGCTACATCGGCAGCAGTCTCTATCCTGAGATACCGACTAAGCTCGGCGGCGGAGCTACAACAATAATTGACGATCACGCTTTCACAGACTCTGATATTACAGCAGTCTTTATTCCTGAGGGCGTGACAGAGATACGATAGGAGGTGCTAAAAATGACAGGAACAGGAACGCAGAATGACCCATATATACCAGTTGAGTGGGACGAATTCACGGCAGCTATCGGCACGTCAGGAGCTCATGTGAATATGCCGATAGTACCGGTAAAGACCACAGACAAGAGGATAAAACTCGGAAAGCTTTACTTCGACGCTCAGGGGAATAGAATCATAAACCCTGTAGCGTCCGGACTGCCGAACTACTATGAAAACAACTTCAAATTCGACATGAACGACATTGCTCCTCTTGGCGGACTGATAGAGTTTAATAACTGCACTGTCGAGGGTAACGGTACATCGATCATGAATCTGTATGTACCTGATGATACCAAGGGCATCGTAGTAACTAATGGCACGCTAAACTTGCAGAATATGCAGTTTATAGGCATCAACTCAGAAAATAACAACTCAAACAGGGGCGTTTTCAGATGCCAGGATAACAACAGAAACTACAGTCTCACAAACGTTCAGTTTCAAGGACATATCGCAGACGGTACTTTTTTTGACGGTTCTGGCGGAAGTACAAGAAAGCACATATCAAATACTTTCTCGCTGACTTTTGGCACTAATGCTAAGTTCTGCACGACATACCTTAACGCAAATGATAAGCTGTATAAAGACTGTTGGTTCGATTTTTATGGTACACCGTATCAGCTATTCACGAATAACTATGGCAACAGGTTTATTGGCTGTAAAATGACAGGAAAACTCACTGGAACATCTGGTACGAATTACACGTTTCCTTCAGATACGAGTTCTAATAATTGTGTCATAGACATGGATGTAACAAACTATAATGGGGTAAGTTTTGACTACTATAGAGGTAGTGGTCCATTTATTGTAAATACGGATAAAATCCCTGTTGGTACGGTTCATGACAACATTCTCGGTGTTACTACACTCCAGTTAGAGGACGCTTCTTATTTGAGAAGCATCGGTTTCCCAGTAGGTGATTAATATGTCAACGAGATTAATAGATATAACAGACATTGAGCAAGGAACGATTGATGATTATGGCAATCAAAATTCTTCAACCAGAGTGAGATCAGCGGGAAGATATGCAGTAAATCTTGGTCAACAAATAAAAATTAGTGTAGAAAGTAATAGTAACATAAAAACAAATGTTATGTTATACGCAGATTCTACGACTAATCGAGCTTTGTGGGATTCTGGATGGTATAACAATAACGAAAGTATAGATATTACTAGATATACCGATGATGCAAAATATATAAGAATGTGCCTCAAGAAAAGCAATAATTCCAGCATCTCTCCTGAGGACATTGTGAGTTGCAGAGTAGAAGTTAAGGAGGCTGACATAACGTACAGCTGGCATATAGATGATGATTACGGACTTATCAACGAAAACTTCTACGCTCCGTTCGGCAAGGACTTCCAGAAACCTTACCCTAAGAGCATATGGTATGTTGATGAAGAGAAAGGACTTGTAAATGGTTTGCTCGTAGAGCCGTATGAGTCCAAAGCCGGAGCATTCATGAACGCATCGACCTTGCAGACAGTCTACATCCCACGAACGTGCAAGAAGATAGGGGAGTGGGCATTCCGGAACACCGCCCTGAAAAAGGTCTGTATTGCAGCTGACTGCACCTACTACCCGACAAGCTTTCCGGACGGTTGTGAGATCGAGTTTTACGGCGGTGGCGGTGACTATGAGCAGCTGTATGACAGTGAGAATAATATGCTCCTCGACAGCACCGGAGCAATGATATTTGTAAGGAGTGATGATTAATGGCAGATTCTACATCAAAGTCCACGCATACTATCGCTGAGATAGATGCAGCAGTTGACGCAGTGCCGGACAAGGTCGACAAAGCAGAGGGCTACAGCCTCATGAGTGAAGCCGAGCATCAGACGCTTGCAGAGGTCTACGGTACTACAGCGGCATCTGTGCCGGACGGCATAAAAATACCGGAGAATACTGATTTGAATGACATAGTAAATCCCGGGGTTTACAAAAGCACATCATCTGCTACCACAGCAACTCTGAGTAATGCACCAACAAGCAGCAGTTTTAGACTGGAAGTAGTTGCTATCTTAGCATATGATCGTGCTTATCAGATATGCTATCCTAATCAGCAAACGGCAGTCGTCTATATTCGTTCACGAACCTCAGGCGGTTGGAATCAATGGCAGACCATATCTGATACTTCTGCTATGAATACATATATTGTTAATTCAGTAATACCAGCTAATAGTGATCTGAACAACTATGCCGGTGACGTGTTAGGTGCAGAAGACTATAGAGTGTTCTATACTGCTTCAAATGCCGATACACAAACGATTTCAAACATACCTGCCGACTTTAGCTCAGGAACTTTTACACTCGAAATAATGAGAACAGGTACAAATCAATATTTACAACGATTAACACACCAATTGTATAACGGCAGTGCTGCTGCTATATACATCCGAAGCAAGGTCCATAGCTCTACTGTAGAGCGGTGGAACCCATGGTTTAAAATCGCACTCACAGCAGTTGAAGCTCCGGCTCAGACTGCATCAATAATAACATCTGACGAGGTAATGTAAAATGGAAAGTATCGTAGTATCAGTAATATCAGCGATCGTGACTATTGTCACAGTTATAATCAACACCAAGGCAAGCAACAAGGAACTGACACATAAGCTCGAAACTCAGCAGGCGGTCTTTGAAACGAAGCTCGACAATCTGACATCAGAGGTCAGGGAGCATAACGGCTTTGCAAGGCGTATGCCGGTGGTCGAGGAGCAGATCAAGGTCATTAATCACAGAATCGAGGACTTGGAACATGAAAATCAAAGAGCGAATAGCTAAGCTGATAGACGTAAAGTCGCTCGTAACTATCATCCTTACGGCGGTATTTGGCTATCTGTCAGTTAGCGGAAATATAGCTCCGGAGCAGTTTCTGACTATTTATACGGTAGTAGTCGGATTCTACTTCGGAACTCAATATCAGAAAAACAAGGAGGAAGAAAAATGAAACTATCCGATCACTTTGACAGCTCAGAGTTCGCTTGTAAATGCTGTGGAAATTCTATCGTTATGAGCAAGCTCCTCATTGAGCGACTTGAAAAAATGCACAGCTACATGAACGCTAAGGCTATCTATATCAATTCCGGCTACAGGTGCAGTAATAACCCTTACGGCACTAAGACTGACGCTCACAGGCTCGGTCTGGCTGCTGACATACGAGTACAGAAGCAGGACGGTACATACTACACTTCACAAGACATAGCTGAGGTGGCTGAGCGTATCGGCTTCGGCGGTATCGGTCTGATGCTGCCGGACAGCTGCCACATAGATACCAGAGACAGCGAGCAGTACAGCAATAATCATTGGTTCGGCAATGAGTCTACCGGTGAGAACTTCATCAAGACCTTCCAGCGTGGGACGAAATTCCCCGGTGAGAAGTCGAAGGAAGTCAGCATATCAGAGCTTCAGCAGGCTCTCAACGCCCACGGCTACAACTGCGGAGCTGCCGACGGCATTGCGGGTCCCATGACCACCGCTGCCATGATTAAGGCTCTCAGTGAGCTCTGGCTGAGGTGATCGCTATGGATGATGAGTATTCCGGACTGATTGAAGAGCAGTAAACAAAAGGCCTCTGAGGTTTATTCCTTAGAGGCCTTTTCCTTTTTATAGCGATATCTCTTACCGTATATATCGTTCCAGTTTTCATTTTTATATTTTTTTCTACACTCTTCCGAGCAAGTAACCGCCCGTGAAACTCTCGGAAATTCTTTTCCGCATACTACGCATATAGCTTGTGGGGCTCTTCTGTGCTCATTTCTGGCCGGATTGATTTTGTTTTTATTTTTATTGTAATAGTCGAGAGATTTTTCTCTGTCTTTGGCTTTGTGCATGATCGGCTGACATTCTGGACAGTATTTTTGTAGCCCACTTTCCAGCGTGTACTCCTTGCTGCAGTTCTCACATAGGCATATCTGTCCGATATGCCTTGCAAACTCACCACGATTATAGTGCTTTTTCCGTTCTTTTTCTCGATCCCTGCGGCACTCAGGGCAGTACCAGGCTCGTGGACCACCCTTGAAGCTTGCTCCACAGGTGCGGCATATCCTGTCATATATTGCCATTATCATCCTCCTTTGGCAGCTCAGATATAAGTATAAATCCAAGCAAGATAGGCAAGTACTCTGGAGGCTTGCGGCCAGATGCACTCTCACTGTTACACCAATTTTGCATCGTCCGGTAAGGGATATTGGTTTTTAAAGCCAGAGATCGCACGCTTAGACCTCCAAGCTCTGCCATACGCCTGATGTCATTAGTAGCTGCGGCGACAATGATACCAACTGCTTTTACAAAAGCATCAGCATCAAGTTTGATGTTTGAGGGGTAACCTATTTCGGCGAGCAACCTATCTGCGTTGCATCCGAGGTTAATTGCCTCTTTGACAAGGCTATTGTAGTAATCATAAGTCATATATATCCTCCTTCTGCGGAGATTAGCCGCTCCGCTCGGTGCTTTTTCACTTTGCTATTACTGTTGCGTTCTCGATGATGATTTCTTCGACATCATTTCCTTCCTCTGCGTAATCACCAGATATAAGGATGAGTTCGCATTCGCTGTCGTACTGATACATCGAGATCCTTTCAAGAGCTTCGTCAACTGTGTTTGCTGTAACCTTTATGCAGCAAGTTCCACTGAGCTCTCCAGCATCGTAGCAACCCATGTCTGAGTTATAGATTTCGTCAATTTCTTCTTCGGTAAGTTCGTCAAAATTTTCGATGTTATCAGCATCCTGATACCACTGATGACTATTCTCGCAGCTATCACCGATAGCATAGTTGTTGCTATCGTAGCGGAGTCCAAAGAAATTGTTTTCTGATTCATTAATTGCTTTTTTTATCATTTCCACAGTCATCATAGTATCCTCCTTACCCTTGTCGGGCGGTCTTTGTCGTTTTCCTTGATTATATTATAGCACTCACTGAGTGCAATGTCAAGAGTTTTTATGTGAAAACACACTCAATGAGTGTATTTTGTATATATGCACAAAAAGTATACTTTGAAATTGTCATGTTTGCTTATAAAAAAACATCCCTCCGGCTTAGCGTCGGAGGGATGTTTTTGTGTCTAATATTATGACTAATTTTATTTTAAAAAGTAGTTTTTTGCTCATAAATCAGCATAAATATATCATAAAAAATTAAGAATTAAAAACAAGATTAATGCCGATATATCGGCAAGATTGAAAGCATCTTATGATATATCGGCATTTAGCTTAAATGTGCATTAACGGACAGTTTGTCCGTCAATAATTATGTAATATAGACATTATTTAGCAGTTGTGTCTAAAAGCGTGTCTAATATGTCATTGAAATACTTGTCAATTCTTTCGTCTACAGCCTTACGTTCATCAGAAAATGTATGCTGATAGACGGATTTCAATACACTTGTACTCGACCAGCCGCCACGTTCCATAGCGTATTTGTCCGGTACGCCAAGAAGAACCATAATAGAAGCATTTAAGTGCCTGAGATCATGAAAAGATATATGCTCTATTCCGTTGCTTTTCAGCAGCTTTGTAAAGTCGTTATATATCTTATGTCCATTATCAGATACAAGATACTCACGTTCATCCGGTACTTGATCCACAAGACTAAGAATGTACTTAGGAAGTCTTATTTGTCTTGTACTTCCTAATGTCTTTGTTGTGGCTTTTTCAACGTCTTCTCCGTCGATTCTGACTATAGTTCTTTGTACTGTGAGAACTCCGTCCTTTATGTCAGTCTTTTTGATTCCTCTGACTTCTGACATTCTCAGGCTGCACCACATTGCCAGAAGACAAGGAAGCTCAACGTTTGAACCGACTATAGCTTTCAGAACATCTTCTACATTAGGAAGCCGTTTTATCTGATTCTGTATCTTAGGTCTTGTGACGTTGAGACGCAAGTTTGGTAAGTAGACTTTAAGAGTACAGGAAATCAGACTGTATGCATTCTTTACAGTCCTTGGCTTTTTAGTGAGAGCAAGTCTGTTCACGAAATTCTGAATATCCTGTGAGGAAATTTCAGACAAGTATATATTGTCAAATTCGGTGAGCTGATTTTTTCTTATACGGCGATACTCTGAGATCGTCTTAGGTGACAGGACATTCTCTTTTAAGTCGATATATTCATCGATGCACTCTCCGACAGTTCTGCCATGCTCTTTTTTCTGCTTGCGTCCAAGCTGATATTCACGAGCCATGAGCTCAGCTTCAGCTTTGCCGGCTTTACCTTCGAGCTTAGAAGTGAAGCTAACTTGTTTTTTCAGTTCGTTGTCATAGACTCTTACTCTCCATGAGCCTGAGGGCAGTTGAATTGCTTTTGCCATAATAGCACCTCCTTGACATTTTCAAGGAGCTATGTTATACTTAACTTGCGACGGTTATGTGTATAACATAACTCTGATCCCCTGCGGTATTATCAGTACCGTGGGGGATTTTTTATTTAAGACTATTGAAAGCTGATATTACTGTATCATCCGGAGTATTATATATCATGATAAAATTGTTGTTGACTGATGCAGAAGATTTATACTCTCCAAAGCCTTCTATACTAAGCATTATAGAGCCTGATGCAGCTTCTTCTAACTTTGGATCACCGTCTTTGAAACGGTATATTTCAAACTTATTACCATTATACTTGAAGCTTGTTCCCTCTTCTGCTCCAATCATCTGAGCAGCCATTAGTGATTTATCGGTAATATCTATCTGACTTCCGATATAATCTACGTAATCTCCGGTACTTTGTGGCAGAGATACTTTAACCTGTGCTTCTGTAGCTGGTTCTGTCTTCAATTCAGTTTCCGGTTCAGTAACCGGCTCAGTTATTTTCTCAGTAGGCTTCTCCGTGGGAGCTTCTGTCACTTTCTCGGTAGTGGGTTCAATGGTCACCTGCACCGATGTAGGTTCTTCTTTCTCAGTCTTTTCCTCAGTTTCAGAAGCAGAAATATTTGAGGATTTTGCCTTAGAATCCGAATCAGAACCGGAAGAACCGCATCCGGTCAGTGAAGCGAGCATTGCAATTGCACAAACGATTGATAAATACTTTTTCATAATAATACCTCCTAATATTATTCCACCGCACTCATAAAGTAAACAGCTCTTCCGAGGATACGGATAGTATCAAGTTCGGGACCCTGATAGACGAGTGGCTTATACTTTGGATTTTCAGCTACGAGTTGTAGCATATTATCATCAGGATAATAGTATACACGTTTCAGCGTAGCTTCATCCTCGATAATGACGGCGGCAATGTCACCGTTCTCAACAATAGGCATTTCCTTTATAAAAACAATGTCACCATTGTATATACGTGCGTTAATCATGCTGTCACCTTTGGCGGTAAGGCAGAAGTCTGCATCTATATCCATATCAGCCATGATATAGTGTTCTCGGTCTTCATCGGCAAATATTGGCTTTCCGCAGGCTATCTCTCCAAGCATCGGGAAGCGTTTCAGCTTTATGGGCTTGATGTTGTCGTATTTCTGCATTAGCTCGGAAAGGTCGGAATCAGGGGATGTGGTATCGTTATCCTCGTTTATATCAAGAAATGAAGACGGTGATACTTTAAGAGCACTGGCATATTTCTCAATACGATCTCTACGCATATTCTTTATATTGCCGCTTTCATATCGGCTTATTGTTGCTTCTGATACGCCGACAAGCTTTGCAACTTCAAGCATTGTTAGACCTAATTCTATTCTTCGTTCTTTTAAGTTAAGCATTTTTACACCTCCTTTTGAGTATATTATATCACTGAATTTGCAAAAATGCAAGAGAAATTAAAAATAAAATAAAAAAACTTGCAAAAACGTATTGACAAAACGAAAACGATGTGATATTATAGACTTACGGAAACGTAAGGAGGTGACAAAGTGAACCCGATAGAATTCAAGATCGCTCAGATAAGAGCAGGAGTCAGCAAAGAAGATATAGCAAAATATCTTGGTGTGAATCCGGCAACAGTATATAGGAAATTCAACGGAGAATCCGACTTTACTTTATCTGAGCTGAGAAAGCTGAAAAAAGTGCTTCACCTTTCAAAAGAAGATGTTGACCGTATTTTTTTTAGCGAGCCACTTGCGGAAACGCAAGAATCGACATCAGAAAGCGAGGGAAAGTGAATGAATGATTTAGAAAAAATCCCTACTGAACAGCTTGTAGAGGAGCTGAAAAGCAGGGATAAAAAAGAAGTTATTAATGCAGTTACTGAATTATTGCTTCATCTGGCTAAATGCGGTAATACCTCAGCTACAAAAATAATTAAAACAATACTATCGGATGATTAATCTGAATAGTAGATTCGTTGAATACCACTAATTCTTTTTGATTCGATAATTGTAATCTTTTTACCATTCTTATCAACTAAGCAGTCTCCTACTATAATTTCTGAATCTGTACGTATAACATGAAGATAATTGGTATGCTTGACAGGTATACATTGAGCTTTGCCTATTTCCTCATTGTTACGAATTATAGTAAAGTTGAGCTCTGCACGAGAATTAAGCAGTTTTGTCAATGAATCACGCATTTTAGTTCACCCCCTCTCTCAAAACCATTATACCAGAGAGGCAAGCCAAATTCAAGAAAGGAAGTTTTAAATGAACGAAATCCAAATCTTCAAAAGCGACAGCTTCGGAGCTGTCAGAACAGTAGAGGTCGAAGGAACTCCATACTTTGTGGGCAAGGACGTGGCTGAGATACTCGGCTACTCAAACACAAGGGATGCACTTGCAAAGCACGTTGATGATGAGGACAAGAATACCGTCGCAATTCACGACGGTATTGGAAACCCAAATAAAACTGTTATCAACGAAAGCGGACTGTACAGCCTGATACTTTGCAGCAAGCTCCCCAAGGCAAAGCAGTTCAAGCACTGGGTAACATCGGAGATACTTCCGACTATCAGAAAGCACGGAGCATACATGACCGAGAACACACTTGAAAAGGCTCTCACATCTCCTGACTTTCTCATACAGCTTGCAACTCAGCTCAAAGAGGAGCAGGCTCAGAGGAAGGCACTTGAAGTACAGATAGAAGCCGATAAGCCGAAAACGATATTCGCCGATGCTGTTTCAGTCAGCAAGACTTCAATCCTCGTCGGTGAACTTGCAAAGCTCCTTAAACAGAATGGCATTGAGATAGGTCAGAACAGGCTTTTTGCATGGCTCAGAGAAAAAGGCTACCTCATAAGCCGTAAGGGGACTGACTACAATATGCCTACTCAGAAAAGCATGGAGCTGAAACTTTTCGAGATAAAAGAAAACTCTATCACTCACAGCGACGGTCACACGAGTATTACAAAAACTCCGAAAGTTACCGGAAAAGGTCAAATTTACTTCATCAATATTTTTCTGAAAGGTGCGTAAGCAACCCGTACAGCGAAAGGAGAGATACTATGAAAGCAACTGAAATACAAAAGGATCATCAGAGGCTTCTTAATAACCTCAGACTTATCCAGAGAAACTACAGAGTTTCCGAGTTATCTGAGTTGCTCGGTATATCGATAAACACTTGGACTAATCGCATGAAAGAGCCGTGGAGAAAGTTCAGCTATGATGATTTCAGAGCAATTTCATCATACTGCAAGGTTGAATTTTCTCAGCTCATGGAAGGAACATTACAGCTAAGATAAGGAGAACAGCAACTATGATAAACACATTAGCCGCAACGGTAGTGCTGACCTGCATAGCTGCGGAAGCATACTGCATACAGTGGGTGATTGACCGCTTTAAGCGTCGGCGTGAGGAACGTCGGGAGAATCAGAAAGCTAAGTGGGCAGCAAAGTACCGTAAGGAGATAAACGACCGGAGGACGGTCCGTGAGAACAGAAATAAGCTATGGGAGATGATAAAGTGACAGACCATGATAAGGCTGTAAGCATTGCAGATCACCTGCGGAAGATAAGGCTTGACGTTATCGTCACAGCTGAGGATATTCTGACTAAGTGCCGCAGTGCTGAGGAGCTTAGTTTTTATTATGAGATGTTAAGGAGGCAGGTATGAACGACTACATAAAAGGCAAGTACACATTCAAGGAAGTGTATGAGCTTCAGAAACTG
>Ga0247611_10001893_pt1 | contig 35891 bp, 29 predicted proteins | sample 177DNAGHGhighgp2_FD_192422 | JGI IMG/M metagenome (GOLD analysis project Ga0247611, IMG submission 192422) | Sheep rumen microbial communities from Palmerston North, Manawatu-Wanganui, New Zealand - 1770 DNA GHGhigh gp2 | ecosystem: Host-associated > Mammals > Digestive system > Stomach > Rumen... | reverse complement strand
CGATGCGGATCCCGTGCTCCTGGTTCGCCCCTCCGAAGAGGCTGATGGAGCCAGTGGTATTCGAGCCGATCGTGATGGCGGCGCTATTGGTCGTGATATTGGCTGAGCCAGTGAGCGAGCCGATGATGGAGCCAGGCCTGGCCGTGAGGGTCTGGATGGAGCCCCCTAGATCGAAGGCCGCTAGCCTGGAGCCGGCATTCATATTAAGGGAGGAGAGGATGCCCGTGGCCTTGATGGTCACGCCGCTGAGGGTCTTGGCAGTCCCGCTGTCCGCGCCGAGAGTGATGCTCCTGAGATATTGCGTGGATGTATTGGATGAGAATCCAGCCGCATCCGAGGCCGCGGCTACCCCTTCTGGGAGGACGCCTGAGGTCTGGATGGTATAGGCCCCTTTCACGCGGCCTGAGCCGGTGACCGAGATGCCCGAATTATCCGTCGCTTCGAGCTCCGCGTTGGAGGAGGTGACCAAGCCATCTAGGGCCGTGAGCCCGATGGTCCCGGAGGCCTTCCTGAGATAATAGGGCACGGAAGCCGTATTGGAGGAATAGGTCCCAGCCGCGCTGAGATCCTGATCCGGGCTGACCACGCCGATCCCCGCTACGTTCTGGGGGATATAGCCTGGGGTGGTGGTGTATTTGAGGGCGGACATATTGACTTCGCCTGAGCCTATGCCCGTGATGGTGTAGTAGTCGGAGCCTTCGACGCCCTGGAAGACGTTGGGGCTGAGCACTCCAGCTGGGAGGCTCACATTGGCTATGGACGCGCTGCCCGCGCCTGAGGTGATCTCGCCCCCGGTATGCCCTACTGAGCCGGCTTTGACCGGGATATAGTAGGATGAGGAGGCCTCATTGGAGGCTTGGGTGCCCGCTATGATATAGCCCGTGGTCCCTACTGAGACCGAGCCGCTGCCCCTACCGAGGAATTCTAGATAATATTCGTTCGCCAGATCCTCGTCTGTGGTGAGGATGGCGCCCATATCCGTATTGGTGGGATAGAGGAGGGTGGAGTTGACCTTGGTGGAGCCCTCGATCACGCTGTCCGCCCTGGCTAGGCTGACTGAGCCCGCTCCGGCCGTCATGCTGACCGTCGGGATGGAGCCCGTGACCTTAGAGCCTTGGACATAGGCCGTCTTGTTGGAGAGAATGTCTGCAGCCGTGGCGTTTGCGTCTCCTGTGAAGGAGCCGGTCACCCCGAGGATGGTGGTATTATATTTTATATTCTCCGCCGTGATGTTGGAGGAGCCGCTGAGCTTGATGGTGAGGTTCTGCTCATTATAGAGGCCCGCAGTGTTGAGGGTGATGCCCGCCGGGGAGGTGATGATGAACTCATTCCCGTTCCTGGCCGCTAAGCCTGTATAGTCGAGCCCATAGACCCCGATCTTCCCGGAGGCATAGCTATCATCCGACTTGCGGATGACGGCTAACTTAGAGAGGGCCGTGACCATGGCGGCTGGGGTGATGTTCCCGCTGACCACCCCATTGGAGGTGGTGAGGGGGCTGACCGCGTCGGAGCCCTTGAGGCCCGTCTCATCAGCAAGCGATGAGGCGTTGAAGTCGGTGAGCTTGGTCTGGATGGCGCTGAAGCCATCGATGGCCGCCTTTATGACGTTCCTATAAGTATTCTCTGGCATTATGCGCCTCCTTTGCTATCGTCCAGCCCGCCTACTATCTTGGCGAGCTCATTGGCTGAGTCTATGATGTCCCTGATGTTCCTCATCATGGCCTTCAGTTCCTGTTGGGTCACGAGCTTATTATCTTCGCTCGCATCCTCTGGGACGAAGGGCAGGTTCTCCTTCGCCAGCTTGGCGTTGGAGCCGTCATTATTCTTGATTACGAGAGTATCACCCACGCCGTCGAGGGTCTTGGCGTTCTCGTCGACGCCGATGGTGAGCTCGGACTTGCCGTCCTTATGGACGGACTTGATATTGAATTTAGAAGCCATGGGCCCTCCTTCAGCGCCTGCGGTTCCTCATATAGGAGCCGACGTCTTCGCGCAGCATATGGTCGTCCTCATCCGGGATCGAGAAGCCCCTATGCTTCCTCCCGTAGAGATAGATGAACCAGAAGGCCATGGCGGCCTCCTCGGTCTCCAGGCCCTTCCATAGATAATAGTGGGCCATGGCATGGTCCTCGAAGCTGAGGTAGGCCATGTTCTCGGGGTCGTCCTCCAGCTCCGGATAGAAGGAGATGGGCAGGACGTGGTGAAGCGTGAGCCCCAGGTTCTTCCAGGCTTTCTTGCTGAGCTTCCTGGGGAGCTGGTTCGGGGTGAGCCCATGGGTCTGGCAGAGGTGGTTATACTGCGCCAGATAGGGGTTATGGTCTTCGTTTGGATAGCGGTACATAGGCCCTCCGTGGATATAAAAGGATGAAGATCCTAAGGATCTTCATGTATTCCGCGCCACAGGATGAGGAACGCCCGGGGGCGTTCTCTGCTTCATATCCTGAGTTCTATTATCGAAATATCGGGAGACCCGTTAGAGCTCATATATAATAGATTGTTCAATGAGAGAAATAGATAAGCATATAAAAAAAAAAGGAATGCTAGTGCATTCCTTTAGTTTTCCTTGAATTCTCTGGCGACGAGGTCCCCATTGTCATAGGTCTTGAAGTTTAGGGCCGTGGCGAAGGCGCTCTCATCGAGCTCTTTGGCCGTGAAGACCCCTTGTTGGTCGAGCCTGGCGAAGTCGGTCTTGGTCGGATCTTCCACGAATCGCCTAGCCGTGAGATTATATGATTTATCAATATGAGCCATTGATTGATATTCTTTTTGAATGTCAACTACTGTAAAGGGTGTTGCATACGCTTTAAAATCTGCAATTTTAACATTACTCGTTGTGCTCACTGTATTATTTGTTCTCCCACCAATTGTAAGATAACCGGTTGTTGTCCAGTTATTACCTCCGGTATAAGAACATTCTACAGTATTTACATAACAATGAAAAACACCATCATTATCTTTTATAATTATAACATTATTCCAATCATCTTGCTTCCACATTGCTTTAATGTTATTAACATATCTAGCTGACGTTCCACCTGTAATGATTGCATTTTGTGATCCATAAAAACCGAATGCTAATTTACTTCCATAATCTGAAAATACCACAGAATTTTCTGATGGGTATGTTGGTACTTTCAACCAGATGCTTATAGTCTGTACTGATGAAGGTAATGGATCTCTACGTAAATAATTTGCATTAGCAAGATATATGCTATGACGCCCTAAACCAGCTTCATTTATTATTTGTACTCCACTTGTTGTAGTTGTAGTATTAAAATTATTACCAGAACAATCATAGACTGTTCCGGCACTTCTTGTTCCGATAACAAATGGAGTTGCATGATCCTTTTTTTCTAGTTGAAAATTGCCCATCCAAAAATTAGACGTACCATTTCTACTAATATCATCAAAAAACGTTCTAGTCTCTGATGATGTATGAGTAAATGTGAGAATATTTTTACCATTATGTAATGTACATAAGTAAGGTGAAGAATTAATATTAGACCAAGCAAATGTTACATTAGACTCATTTAATCCAGTAACATCAAATGATAACGTATAAGTTGTATTTTGAACCATTGCTTCAGATGTATTAAAAAAGAAATAAGTGTCTCCAGAATTAGTATTCCAACTTACTCTAACACCGTTACCTTCTGCAGTGCATCTAGTTAATGAAGTTAATCCAGTAATTAAATTAGTAGTTTCCTCTATTTCTTCATCTTCAAAATCATAGTGTAGAACCAATCCCTTTGAAATTTCCTTAACTTCTTTAGGAGTTAATGCATGATCATAGATTCTTAAATCATTCATTTTCCCTTTGAAGGCAGTATTTCCAGTTCTGCTATCTCTACCAAAATAATATACACCAGAACTCTTTGATTTAGTAGATAGTGTTCCAGTCCAGCTTCCAACCAATACACCATTAATATAACATTTAACTGCTGAACCGTCATATGTAACAACTAAATGCGACCAGTTATTTATTGTTAAAAGAGTATCTCCAGATACTTTTGTATCAGGACTTCCGTTCCAATAAAATCTAACAGCATTATTTGTTCCATTGTTACCATATTTTTCAATATTAAATGATTGAGATCCAGATAAACCATAGTCACCAAATATGACGCTTCTATCAGCAGCACTTGCTGTTGAACCATCACCATTATATATCCACATTGCAATAGAAAAAGGTTGACTTCCACCGCTGAATATTGAATATAGATCAGTGCTATTTACTGATAAATAATCATCACTTCCATCAAATGAATAGCATGTTCCAATTTTACCACTATCGTCTACAGTTGCTCCATTATTTGTTAAAACAACAGGATTCAATCCATAATCTTTCGTATCCCCATTTAGAGGCCACCAGTGAATTAAAGCCATACATACTTCCTATCTCCTTCTGTTCTTCATATATGTCCCTACATCCTCGCGGAGTATCACATCGTCTTCTTCGGGTATCGTGAAGCCCATATTCTTCTTCCCATATACGTATATGAACCAGAATGCCATCGCGGCTTCCTCGGTTCCGAGTCCCTTCCATAGATAGTAATGTGCCATAGCATGGTCCTCGAAGCTCAGATATACCATATTCTCAGGATCGTTCTCCAATTCCGGATAGAATGATCTCGGCAGGATATGGTGTAATGTCAGCCCTAGATCCTTCCAGGCTTTCTTCGTTAGTTTCTTAGGGAGCTTCGTAGGGGAGATGCCATTATTCGCGCAGAGATAGTTATATTCCGCTATGTAATGATTGTGGTCGTCATTGGGATATCTGTGCATAACGACCTCCTATGATGGGAAAAATAAGTATGAAGATCTGCTCTGGATCTTCATATATTTCGACATTTCAGGATGAGGAACGCCCCAGGGCGTTCTCTGCTTCATATCCTGAGTTCTATTATCGAAATATCGGGAGACCCGTTAGAGCTCACATATAATAGATTGTTCAATAAGCATATAAAAAAAGGAATGCCTCAGCATTCCTTTAGTTTTCCCTGAAGTCCCTGGCGACGAGGTCCCCATTGTCATAGGTCTTGAAGTTCAGGGCCGTGGCGAAGGCGCTCTCATCGAGCTCTTTGGCTGTGAAGACCCCCCGCTGGTCAAGCCTGGCGAAGTCGGTCTTGGTTGGATTTTCCACGAACAGCCTAGTCGTAAGATTGTAGGAGTTGTCGAGGTTAGCCATAGATTGGTATTCTTTCAAAACATCAGCTGCTGATAATGCCGTTACGTATATTTTAAAATCTGCTATTTTAGCATTAAAATTATTAGCATATGCACTATAACTACCTAATCTAAAATCATTTGAATTATAATAAGGTGCTACATAACTAGAAGTCCCTGTTTGAACACCATTTATATATGAATAATTTCCATTAACTCCTATGACAAATACACAGTGGTACCAAACATCGGCTAATAAGTTAGTATTCACTGGAATACGCACTGTATTATTTGAAGAATCCTTTGTATAATACGCTTGCCAACCATTTCCAGTAGTTAATTCAATTGAAATTCCAGGCCATCCAGTATAAATAAATTGTCTAGTATTAGTTAATGCATTTCTTTTTATCCAAAAGGCAATTGTACATTCTGGATAATTAGGAGTAGGCATCTTAATATATGAATTAACTATATTAGCGCTATGCTGTCCAATTACTGTATCAGGTACAATTTGAACATTATTATCAATTGGGGTACCATTGTTTCTATAACCAGAATTATCATAGACTATTCCGGTGCTTCTTGTTCCGATAACAAATGGAGTTGCATGATCCTTAATTTCCCATTGTAGATTTTTTATTTTACAAACAGTATCTGCTGTTTGAGTACCAAATAATGCAACATGGAATAACCATACAGAATCAAGATTTCCAAAAGATCCAGTAAGACGAAAATACCCATCATTTCTTGATTCTCTGCTTATATTAGTCCAAGAATTATAAGAAGTTGGATATGTTACAGATGTTTTATAAGGACTATCATTAACATACAAATATCCACTGATTGTAATTGTGGTACCCGCCGTTAATTGAGATTTTATAGATGAGTTCTGCAATGCTACGACTCCGTGGCTTGTACCTTTACTAACTAAAACCATCTCTGTAGATGTCTGTGATTGAATGGTCCAATAACTTGTATAAGCAGACCAACTTGTATTACTTAAATTTGTAGTTCCCTCAATTTCTTCATCTTCAAAGTCGTAATGAAGAACTAATCCTTTACTAAGTTCCTTAACTTCTTTTTGAGTTAAGGCATGGTCGTATATTCTATAGTCATTTATATACCAACCACCCTGATAAGGTACTTTCATATTACCAATATTATTGAATGCAATAGAGCCTAAGTTACCAGTAATTGCTGGGGTACCTCCATTAACATAATATCTAACTTCTTTTTTATCAGCGTCCCAAACACCTGCAACATGTGTCCATGTATCTACTGGAACGCTTCCGCTTGCGGCATATGCTGCATAGGTATTTTGTCCGCCATTTCCTAATCTGAAGCCATTTGTTCCACCAGGAGTTATTCTCATCTCAAATGCATTTGCTGCTATTGTATAGGAACGACCGCTGTCACCTTTAATCCACATAGCAAAACTAATGCTTCTTTCATGAGATGGTTGAAGATTAGCCAGTTGCGCCGCAGTTAATTGAGGAGTACTATTATAATGGCATTTTCCGAGTTTACCTCCTGCAACTAAATTCGGTGATAATTCAATAGGATCTAATCCATAATCCTTGCCATCATTTGTAAAAGGCCACCAGTGTATTAAGGCCATAAGACCTCCATTCGTATTCATATAATAAGTTGTTTTTCACCATAAAAAGATAAAGAAAGATCAATTCGATCTTTCTTTATTCTATAACCATGACCTTAAACGTATCATGGAATCCGTATGATTTGTGCTCGTCCAAATAGACATCGTATTTATATACGCCTGGCTTCTTTGAATATTGATCGAAGGTTATATCCACATATGGTAGGACATAATCGACCGATCCATCGTCAAAGGTTACTTCCGCCAATAATCCATCCAACATAAAGAGGCCATCTACTGGGAATCTCTTTGTAAATGGGGAGGATACAAGTCGGAAGGAGACGGGGGTTTTTAGGGTTTGTACTTTAGAGTTTATTAATCGTGATTCCATTGCTTCTTCCCATATACATTGTTCAATGAGAGAAATAGATAAGCATATAAAAAAAAAGGAATGCACTAGCATTCCTTGAATTCTCTGGCGACGAGGTCCCCATTGTCATAGGTCTTGAAGTTCAGGGCCGTGGCGAAGGCGCTCTCATCGAGGGCTTTGGCCGTGAAGACCCCTTGCTGATCGAGTTTGGCGAAGTCGGTCTTGGTTGGATTTTCCACGAACAGCCTAGCCGTGAGATTATAGCTTTTATCGATATTCGCCATTGATTGATATTCTTTTAAGACATCTGTGTCAGATAATTCGGTTGCATAGATTTTGAAATCCGCAATTTCGCCATTAAACCAGTTTGCTCCAGAACAACGAGTTCCTAATCTTAACGGCAAAGTTCCCCATTCAGTAGGATTTGTCTTTGTAGTTGTATTTGAACCTTTTAATTGTCCATTGACATATAATTTACAACCAGTTGTAGTTATTATACCAACGACATGTTGCCATTCATTGATATTACTGCTGCTCCAACCACACATTGCTACACTAGGCTGTAGACTACCTCCATTTGTTGAGTAAAATTGTATGCCATAGCCTAAGCCACCATAAAATGGTTGACAACCAGATGAAGCACCACTATTTCTAAAGTCTATTACGTGAGCGGCATCGCTTGTGGCAAATTTTACCCATAATGCAAAACTATATATATCTAAATTTCCAGGAAAATTAGTTTCGATATAAGCGCTGGAACCATCAAACTTAGAAGCACTTTTTCCTATGGCCGTTGCCTTAGAAATTGATAAACCACCATAGGCAGTTCCATTATATCCATAGCCAGAATTATCATAAACGGTACAATTATTACGTGTTCCATTTATATATGGAGTTGCATGATCTTTTTCCTCAATTTGAAACCCAGAATAATATACATAATAGTCTGTAGTCGTGTCATCATATATAATAGACATTTCTCCATAACTTCCAGCTTGTGATTTAGTTGCGGTAAATGTTTTTACTAAACGTTTCCATTCAGTCGTAATATTAAATGATGCTCCATAGTTTATATAATTATTATCGCTGCCTCTATTTATATTAAATGAATAAGCAGAAGCATTATCTATATCAGTACTTGCTTTAATATAAATTGACATTGTATATGTTTTTCCAGCTTCTATTACAATATCATCTGCAGTTTTTCTATATATACCACCAGTTCCTTTAGCAGTCTTATGATAGACCTTATATGGATAATTATTATATCCTCCACTTTTGTAATATGTAATGGTTCCAGCATCTCCACCCCATGCAGTTGCTCCATAGGCAGTACCTTCAGTTTGATTTGAATAAGTTGCAGAGGTATTACCTAAATTTATAGTAGGTTCAATTTCCTCATCTTCAAAATCATAATGGAGGACTAGGCCTTTCGAGATATCTTTAACTTCCTTCGGGGTTAGGGCGTGGTCATAGATACGGAAATCATTTATATACATTGGCGCGTTTGAGTTTCTGTAATTGCCAGAACCCCATACGCCGCTGGTATTGATATAAAAATTAGACTCAGGGAATGTCCCTGTGCTTGCTGTCGATGGACCCACCACTTTTGTACCATTTACATACATACACATTTTTCTATCAGATGCTTTAGTTATAGCAATATGATACCAAGTATCGAGGGTAACACCAGTTCCTCCCCAAACCGGCGCTGAGTTGGAGTCGCGCCATCCCATGCATAGGTTAGTGCCAGTGAAGGAGCCATCGTTATAGATATTATTTGTCTGTAAGGCTAAGCATAGCCCAGTTTTGGCATATGAGCCGCTTGTACCGAAAATCCTGCTATTCATCAATACATGGCTGCTATCATATGAGAATGAATTAACCCTTGCTCTGTATTCGGCGTCGGGGATCTTAATCCATAATGAGAAGCTGCATTCGCCGCTCATCAGCGCATTTGTATTGAACTTTCCGGTAAATCCGGCAGAGTATGATAAGAAGTAGCATTTCCCGATTTTCCCAGCGGCATTTACCGTCGCCCCGCTATTCGTTAGGGCAACTGGGTCCAACCCGTAGTCCTTCGTATCCCCATTCAAGGGCCACCAGTGTATTAAGGCCATGATACCCTCCTTACGTACATATAATCAGTTGTTCCCCTAGCCAGGCCCCTTAAGGGCTAAGCGTGGAACCCCGTCGGATAGAGTCATATATTATGATATTGAAAGGAGGAACGGAAGATGGCGATCTATGCCCACCGTTTTGAGTCTCGCTATGCATATCGCAAGGCGAGGCATGAGCTTGAGAAGGCTGAGGAGGGCCTCGGCATGCTCGACTTCGGGAAGATGAAGGTGCTCGTGTTCCATCACGACATCGGCTCCCCGATCCCCGCCCCAGTGGTGGAGGCGATCATGACGGACCGCAAAGTCCGCATCTTCTGCTGCCACCCAGAGGACTTGCCGATAGGCCTGCGCCTTCGTCACCTTATCCCAGATGGCTCCGGGGAGATGGATACGATCTTCTATGACCGTATGCATACCCTCGTCTTCGGAGCTAAGGATGACGCGAGGTTCAGAAACGTTGAGATCGACCTGGATGACCTGACTGAGGAGCTGCTCCTCGGCCACATCTCCCAGGAAGACATCAAGCTCAAAGGAATAGAGACTATCTAGCCTCTATTTTTTTTTTATATAAAAGAAAGGAATCTGCTTGATTCCTTTCTTAGATGACCCTGAAGCGGAAGCTGTCTCTCAGCCCGCCCGTATGGTCTTTGTCCACATATACGTAAGCCGTGTACAGCCCAGGCCCCGTGATCGGCTCATGCTCGACCCAGGGGTCGTCCACATACTCATTGAGCCCAGTGGTATCATCGATGACTTTGGCGGCCAGCCCATAGAAGTTTATGGGCTTCTCCGCGGAGAACGTGTCCGAGAAGGGATACTCGACGATGTAGAGGGCCTTGCCCTGATTCGGGCCTAGATAGAATTCGCCCTTCTCCATCTCAGCTTCTCCATCTCATATCTGTAGCGCAGCCCATAGGCCATGCGGACCTTCTCGACCCCGCAGTTCCCATCGGCGAACCTGTCCATATTCCCCGTGTTCCTATAGGCGAAGGCCGGGCAGTATTCGCAGCCGGCCCTGAGGGAGCAGTTCACGCACTTCTCCTTCTCATAGATATTCTTATTGCAGGATTGGAGGATCCTGTCTGTGATCTCCATGCCCTTAGCCGTTATCCCGCCTTCGACGGTCCCTATGGTCAGGTCATCCTCCCCGGCGCCATCATGCATGGTGATGTGCGCGAATTGGATGCAGTTATAGAGCTTATTGTCGGAGGAGAGGGCTATGGCGCAGCCGGTCGACCCGCAGGTCCCCAATCTGCCCCTGGCCAGCTCCTCATAATTGCACAGGTTCTCCCCGGTGAGGAAAGCCAGGTATTCTAAGGGGTGGGGGTCCTTGAGGAGGTCGTCCAAAATCAGCTGGAACTGCCTCTTGGCTATGGCCTCATCAGCCTTATCCCACTTGCATCCATAGGCCATCGTGACCTGCACGCTCCTGAGCCCGAGCTCCTTGAAGGTAAGGTAGGACTCATAGAGATAGGGTAGAGAGGCTGGGGAGGTGGTAGCCTTGATCTTGATCTCCCTAAGATTGGGGAGGGCCTCCATCGCCCAGACCAGATTATCTTTTACTGTGTCCCAGGTCGGGCTGCCGTCCTTATAGACCCTGCAGCTGTCATGGAAGGCCTTAGAGCCATCCAGGGAGATGCCCAGCATGATCCGGGGCTCCCATTTCCTGAGGAAGGCCTCAACCTTAGGCGCCCTGAGCAGGGAGCCGTTGGTTTGGACGAGGATCTTGAAGTTCTTCTTCCTCTCGGCATAGCGCTCGGGGTCCTCATCGCACTTATCGATGAAGTGCTGGCACAGCGCCTCCATCATATCGATCTCCAGGGTGCATTCGCCCCCGAAGAAATCGAAGATTATATTATCCTTCTTCTCAGCCCCCCTGAGGTAGCCGTTCCACCATGCGAGGTTGTCCTCGATGGGGAAGAGCTTGTCTATCAGAGCTAGGCCTTGGGCCAGATCCATCTTCTCGGGCTGCTTCTCCTCATAGCAGTAGGTGCAGCGGAAGTTGCATTCGCCCGTGAGCTGGAAGGTTATCATCATCTCGCTGGCGCCGAAGTTCTCCCTCCGGACGCCCTCGTGATAGGCCCTTATCTTCTCTGTATCATTTTCCATCATTTCTCCGCCTTTCGGTCCCTAGATAGCGAAGGCTATCTTCGACATCAGGATAGGGGTCAGGCCCCTCATGCTTCGGCGTGCATCGGCCCCTAAGCCTATCTGGGTCTCCTCTAAGACACCTGAGTTATAGGCGGTGAAGAGCTCCGCTAAGGGCTCGTCCTCATCTAGGAGCTCCAATAGGCCCTCGGCTTCCTTATAGCAGCCATGGGGCTTATGCTCCGCCTCGATATGGTAGCCCATCAGCCGCAGGAACCAGTTCGAGGGGCTGATGCGGAAGATGAGGCTCTCTTCCTTGGGGTTGTCTATGATAGGGGGGTTCAGCGCTATGACTCTCTTCCTGAATTCGAGCATGACCCTACGATACTCCAGGATGTTCGTGTCGCGCTCATAGGTGAAGAGGCCCCCGAAGAGGTCCAGCATGGCCTTATCGTTCCTGAGGACCAACGAGGATATGAGGCTCTCGGAGGTGGCTATCGGGTGGGTGGTCACGTAGTCCTTCTCATAGAATTCGTTGACCGTGACAACGGTTCCATGCCCATCCTCAGTGGTCTTAGTGATGACCCCATTATAGTAGAGGTTCTTATATATGCAGGCCTCATCCCCGTCGCGCAGATAGCTCAGCGCGCTGACGAGGGCCTTGCCCCCTGAGAAATAGGCTGAGGCCGGGATGAAGCACAGATAGTCCGCGTCCTCCCTGACCTGCCCATAGCCCACACTATAGAGATAGCGCTGGGAGGGGCTGAGGGTATCCGGCCTGGGGGGCAGGGGAGCTTTTATGATTCTATCATCATGGAAGCCATCCAGGATGGGCTCGACTTCTTGGGCATCGAGCTCCCTCGAATAGGCCACGGCTATCTTCAGCCCATAGTCCTCCAGATCCAGGTTGAGGATGCTGGAGATGCAGGTCTCGAGATAGGGGGCCGCCTTATGGGCGTCGATGATTATAGCTAATGTCTCGGCCATGGGGCCTCCTTTACAGCCTTGCGGCATATTCTTTGATGGCGTCGTAGACCGCCCTGACGGTATAGAATCTCTTCCTATAGCCTACATAGATATCGGCGCAGTATTTATATTCCTCGGGGCTCAGCTTTTTCGCATTAGTCAGCTCCCTGATGAGGAGCAGGAGGATATAGGGCGCAGCTGAGGGGGTATCTTGGGTGATGTCCGCATCCGCCCAGCGTTTCAGGGCCTCAGTATCCGTCTGGCCATCCTCGCAGGCCTTGAGCAGGCCATAGAGGGAGGGGTCGTTGATCACGGTAAGCCTATAATGGCGCAGTTTGTCATAGTTATCGAGGATGGCTTGCTTAGCCTCCCAATAGGCCTCCGCAGTCGGGGCTGGGAGGATCCTATCCTCGATATTGAGCTCCAGGCCCTCGGTGGGGAGGGTATCATAGAGGAGCTCCATGGGGTTAATGTAATCCGTCTCCATAGCTTAGCCCACCTTATCATTCATCGGGGAGGTGGTTGTGCAGAAGGCGAGGGACAGACTGGTTGAGCAGGCCTTATTGCACGACGGCAAAGCCTTAGCCCTATCTTTGGTCACGATGAGGACATCGTCAGCTAAGTCGACGTTCTCGCAGGCCAGGACGACCCCATTCGCTATGAAGTTGTCATGGTCGACCAGGAAGTTATAGAGCGTCCCGTTATTCCGATAGGATTCTATCTTCTTGATCTTCCTCCCGCCGTCGACCGTCGCGACCTTAGGCAGGGCCGTCAGATCCGTATGGCGGATGACCCGCAGCATCCTATACTCCCCGTCTGCGAAGAGGATGGGGTGCTTATCCGTTATGAAGAGATGGGAGCCATCCTCGAAGGTGATCTTATCGATGCTCTCCTTGGTGGCCATGGTGAAGATGGAGACCTGGGGGTTCTCCACGCATTCCCCATCTATATAGGATAGGAGGATGTCCTTATCCGTTATATCCTTAGCGTATTTCTCCCCGTTCTTGGTGAGGATGAGGATATCCCCGCTGACGCAGCTTGAGCTGGATTTGGTGGAGCAGCCGCAAGTATCGCTGATCTTGGAGCTGGTGTTGGCGCAGGGGTCGACATAGGTGGAGTCGCACCCGCAGGTCCCTAGGACAGCATTGCTCGAGCCATTGCACGGCCTTACGCCGTCGCTCGTATGCCAGCTGCCTATGCCGGTCTTATCGACCCGAACCCACCAGGGGATATTCGGGCTGATCCCGCTGAAGCTGTACCAGCCGGCCCCGGTATAGGCCTGTTCAATCGGCGCCCCAGACCAGATGGAGGAGCTTGAGGAGCAGACCCTTACGGTATACCCTCCTTGCATGCCTATCTGGCGGGCTACGTTGGAGTCCGTGAAGCTGACGTAGATACTCTGCCCATCTCCGCTGTGCCCGCTGACGGATATATAGGTATCGTCGGGGTTCAGCCTATAGATCTGGGTCCGGTTTTCTCCATAGCCATAGTAATAGGGCGTAGGTATGCTGAAGGACGAGGTCTGGGAGTAGCAGGGCCAGTCCCCGGAATTCGTCGGGTAGCCTACGGAAGCATACCCGTAGAGCCAGAGGCTTTTATTATCGTACATATAGTTTCCCATAGGTCCCTCCTTATTTTGTATAGTACCAGAAGACGCACATATCCGAGCTGTCTGAGCTATCGTGGCTGAAGCCATCCTTGATGGCCACTATGTGCGCCGCCCCCCTGCATATCAGGATTCGCCCCTCAGCTGAGGAGGCTAACTCGCCTACCGTCATCCTGGGCTTATTGGGTATCGGGGGCAGATCGACCCTATGGAAGCCCCTATCCAGCAGATAGCGGCCCCATACGGCTTCGTTTTCTATGATAGGCCCGTAGGCCTTAAGCTCTTTCTCGAGCTCCCCGGCTTCCTTGCCCAGAGCGACTTTGAGGGCATCCAGGACGCAGGTCCCTTCGCCATAGGGCCGGAGATGCTTATTCATCCCCCCGCCTTAGGCAGGCCAGGGCCCGCAGTTCATCAGGCCCGCAGCCGCTCAGCTCCTCCTCGGAGAAGAGCAGATCCCCATTCAAATGGAATGGGATCTCGGTCTCTAGGACCTCCGCGATCCTCCGATGGAACTCGTCTCTGCAGGCTTCCTTTATCTTATAGCAGCCGGCCTCTATCTTGGGCTCGCCTGAGCCATCCAGCTCGGCATAGTCCAGAAGGAGGGCGCGCTCCATCCCGGCGTAGATCCCCTCGAGGGACTCAGTCATCCTGAGGGCGAATTTGGCCTTGCGCCTGAGCGCCGGCCCGCTGGGATAGGAGGCGATCCTGGTCAGGGCCCGCCTTGCGTTTATCATATCTATCATCTTCATCTTCATCCTCCATAGGGCTTATTCCCCTAAGAGCTTATCCACCTTCGCCTTAAGGTCGGCGACCTCGGCTTCCAGGGCCTCGCGCTTGGCCTTCTCTTCCTTGAAGGCCCCGATGAGGAGGTAGATAAGCTTCTGCTCGCTTATGGATAAATAGGTGTTCTCGGTCTCCTCGCCGCTTATGAAGGCTTCCCTGAGCTCTTCCGGGAGGATGTCCCTGAGCTCCTGGGCGACGGTGCCGATGACAGTCTTCCCTTCCTTATCGGAGAGATAGGAGAAGAGGTAGACGGGTATGGAGTCTATGATGGAGGAATAGTCCGCGCTATAGGGGCGGATGTCCTTCTTTAGCCTCCTGTCGGAGTTGGCGTAGAAGTTCGAGGCAGTGACTGAGGAGAAGGTAGGTGTGCCGCTTGTCCCTAAATTCTTTGCGGTTATAGTCATAGCATTACCAGCGCTAGGAGTAAGCTTTATCTGCCCTTGTGAGTCTCCTTCATCTAATGTATATGTCGTATTAGTGTCTGTATCTGGGTTAGCCGGTAATTTAACGTTGATATCAGTACCGCCGACATTCGCGATGGTCACTGATGTGTCCCAAGCCAGGGTTGCGTTATTATTGGTGACGGTGCAATGTGAATCTGCGTCATCCCTCCAACCAGGCTCTCCATTTTCATTGGTCTTCCAGACCTTATTCTTAGTTGAGCTAGCTGGGGCTGATACATAGCCTGCAGTGCCTAAGGAATTCATCGGAGCAGACCGCCAATCAGGCTCACCTGTATTATCGGTCATCCAGAGCTTATTGGCGTTAGCGCTTGTTGGCGCAGGTACATAGCCATCTGTAGTTACGGCGTTCTTCTGCCAGGTATTCTTCCATGGGACCTCTACATATAGATTACTGTTATCTACCTTAACCGCATACTTCCTATCATCGTCGTTCGTCTCATAATCGACGCCAACTATGCCGGGCCCACCGCTTCCATTCGGTAGCGTTTCGGATGCCACATGGAGGTTAACATAGCCTAAGCCTTGTTCATCTACGAACAGAGGAGCCATAGTGCGGTCAGTGCCGGTTTTTTTATTAACCCCAATCAGGCCTAGCTTGAGATCGTTCCCGGTAAGCTTAGCGAAGGTCCGGCGGTCTGTAGGGTCGGAGACGCAGGGTACTGGGATGCCATTGGAGAAATACACCGGGTTGGTTGAGGAGCCCGCATCATTATTGAGTTTATCCGCGCTGGTAGCGTTCCCGGTCAGGGTCCCTACGAAGCTGGTCGCATAGACGGTCCTCCAATTTGCGGAAGACGAGCCTAGGTCATGGGTCCCATCGGTCCCTGGGAGGATATTCCCCGAAGTCGTCAGGGTTCCGTTGATAGTAGTTTCTTTAAGCTGTGCCATAGGGGCTCCTTCCATCCCTGGCGGGATGCATAATATCCTTATCTAATGAATTGTTCCGGGGGCGGAGGGCCTTAAGGATATAGAAAAAGGAATCCCTGGGAGGGATCCCTTTTTATAGTTCTAAGTTATCGAGTCTGTATACGCTCATGCTTACGCCAGCCGTATTCTCGCAGGTAAGGCGTATGGAATAATGGCTGATTATCGGCTCTGATCCTTGTGTGAGAGTCCCTCTCGTATCGGCCTCATAGGTATGCCCGCTGACGGATATACGATTGAGGTCCCCATATGCATAGTAGCTGGTGTGGCCATAGCCTTTGGCGGTATACCTTCTGCATACATTGGTAAATAGGAAGGTCCCATAGAAGTATGGGACAGTCTCAGCGTCCCAGCGGTTATCTCCCGTAGGAGGGCTGCAATATCCCCCGCCATGCATTACGACTAAATATGGTGTCCCATAGGTGAAGTCAAAATAACTGACTTTGTGAGCAATCAGCTTAAAGCGGGCATTCTCATTGATGTAGCTTACCACGGCCCCCGTCGTAGGGGCAATGCTCGGGTCGCCATTAATCATATCCGTGGTAAAGGTACTAGTCGTCCCGTCTATTGTCGTCCCGCTGGTCGTCACGCTGGTCACGAAATTCCCGCCACTGACACTGCCGCTGAGAGTGCCTGACGTGGCTACGATCTTCCCATTGGTTTGACGGATGGATTTGACGAATTTCCCATCGCCTCCAGTCAGGTCAGCATCCAGGGTATTTATATAGTTTTTGACTGCTGCACATGTGGGGGCGTTGTTCGTGCTAGGCTTATCCGGATCTATCGTATCTGCGAAGCTTGCTCCGCTGGCCTTGATGCCCCTACCATTGTTATATACACTAATCTCCGTTAGATACTGTTTACCACTTGGATTTTCTGTGCTTATGGATGTAGGACCAGTTATAGAAAGCTTACCATTTTCTTGTTTTATTCCATAAATAAAGCCATCGCCACTAGCAGACGTCTCTAATTTTGATAGAGCATCTTTAATCGCTGCATTAGTCGTGGCATTGGTAGCATTCGGGTCATCATATGAGGTCGTCTTATCACTTATCTGGCTGCTTGTTATCTCAATATCTTGGGCCGTAGCAGTTAAGGCCCCATCGGTTCTCTTCAAAGCAGTTATGGTCTTCCCTTTCCCCAACCCAGACGCTTCGAAATTATCTATATTGAAGGAGCAGGCTGTCGGGACCCCATTGGCGAAGTACACCGGCTTAGTGGCTGAGCCTTTATTCTCCGTAGTGAGTTTATCCGCGCTGCCGGCGTTCCCAGAGACATCTCCAGAAACATTCCCGGTGACATTTCCAGAAACATTCCCTGTGACATTCCCGATCAAAGCCCCATGGAACTTCGCCGCCCAGACATCCTTCCACCTCAGGGCCTCGGACCCTAGGTCATAGGAGGCGTCTTTCCCGGTTGATGGGAGGATATTCCCGGTCACATTGACGTTCTGCAGGTTGGAGACCGAGCTGACTCCGAGCGTGCCGTTGATAGTAGTATTCTTAAGCTGTGCCATAGGGCCTCCTTAGCTATCTTCATATATAATTGTTCCGGGCCTCCCCTTATCTTAAAATAAATAAAGGCAAGGCCAGCGCCTTACCTTATTATGACCTCCACGCCGTCGTCCGGGGTGAGCTTGGCTGAGTAGACATACTCTTTGATCCCATAGACGTCCGCCTGGATGTCCGAGAGGATCTTCGAGGGCGGGATGTCTGCTATCTTGATGGAGAAGACCTTGCCCGGCTTGGATGGCTGGATGTCCTTGATGGATATCGTCTGAGGAGCCGTGCCATAGAAGGTCCTATAGTGCTTGACGAGGGGCGAGAATACCAGCCTATGGAGCCTCCTCAGCCTGGAGTCGGCCTCCGCTGAGATGTCCCCCAGCCCATACATCGTGCTATCGTAGTACGTGGTGCTGAAGGCGGGGATCTCCTTCCTCTCGTTATAGATCCTGACTATCATCTTGATCTGGGGGTCGGTCAGGTCCTGGAACGCCTTCGTCCCCCAGCCGTCTATGAGGAGCTCGAGCTCGGTATAGCAGGTATACTTACCCGCCAGGTCCGTGACGAACTTCCTATATTGGCTGATATAGCCGCCGGCCAGGTCCGGGAGCTGGTTCTGGATGGAGGGGTTGGCTGCTACCTTCTGCTCGAGCATTGAGTAGGTCAGGGCCCCGCAGACCATCTTCTCGAAGCCCTTGCGGAACTGGGCGTACTCCAAGGCCCTCTGGATGATGGCCTTCATGCTCTTAGAGTTCATGGTCGCTCCCTTTGGCCACCATGGCCTTCATCCTCTCCTTGAGGAGGGAGGCGTCCCTGATGGAGCCATAGATATAATCGTCGTAGATATCCGTAAAGCGTATAGCGGCCGAGGACATCTTGGTCCTCTTCTCCTCGAAGCCCATCAGGGCCTCATCCATATCCTTGCGGATCTCGTCTATCTTGCCTGCTGCCATATGGCCTCCTAACCCTCGATGGCCCCTGCCTGCCCATCCTTGACTAGGAGGAGCCTATCTAGGAGGGCCTCGATGGAATAGCGTTCCTTGGTATAATACGTCTCATTATCGTCGGCGTCCTCGGGGGCGACATAGGAGTGGACCCCATCGGTTTCCTTATAATATGGGGCGGCGTCTGAGCCATAGGCCCCTGCTTCCTCATAGGCCACAGTCTCCCCTAGGGGTTTGAGCATGGCCGTCGGGTAGAGCTCCCTGGCATGGGCGTCAGCATCGAAGGCCGACACTGACCTATCGTTATCCTTTACGCTCTTTAGGACATTATAGGCCACGTGGATATCCAGGGCTGTGCCATGGCCTTTCTGGAGGAATTCCCTGAGGGCATTCGCAGCCAGATTGGGTACGTGCATCGTATAGGGTACGTAGGCCGAGGTATTATCCAAGGCCGCCCTGGAATTGGGCATGATGAACCCATTTGGGTTGGGTATGGCGTCCTTGGCCATATCCAGCGCCCTGGCTTCCCTGACTACTGAGCCATAGGCTTTTATATAATTCCTCTCTAAGGGGTATCTGTCCGCCGAGACGAGCCTCTCGATGAGCGGCCTCTTCGGGGCGGAGTATATCTCCGAATCCGACAGGGGTAGGCGGTTCTTCTCATTTACAGCCTCGGCGCGGATTAGGATCGCCCTATAATGGAGGTCCTTAGGCTCCGTCAAGGCCCTGGCTGGGAAGGCGAAGCTGAGGCTTGCGCGTTCCTCCTGGGAGGCCAGCTCTATGGCGGCCTTAGCCAGATTATATACATTGAGCAGGCTATTCCCGCTCCCATAGGCCGTATCCGAGCCGATTAGGCTCCTGGTATCGTCGGCCATGAAGTCATTGATGGTATCCAGCAGCGCCTGCTTCCTCATGGAGGAGAAGATCGAGGAGCCGACCACTGGGCCCCTGAGGGCCGCTAGGCCATCTTCCTCATAGCTCTTACTGGCTATGAAGCGGTTCTTAATGGCGTCTAGGGTGAGGTCGGTAGACTGGAGCTTAGGCTTACCTATGGAGACGGTCTGATTCGCCCCGGCTTTGAGCAACTCTATGGTCGAGACCTTCTTCAGGTATTCGCCCGGCTCATAGGGGTTCTCGATATATTCTGTCTTGGGGGAGAGGTCCTCATCGGTGAGGTCCCTCAATGCATAGCCATGGTCCTCCAGCGTGATGGGGCCGTCTATATACCAGCCCTCATCCTTCCCTTTCTCAGTCGCCTTATCCTTCAGGATGAAGAAGCTAGCCGCATCAGTGCCCACGTTAACGGGGTGTTCTGGGATGGAGGCCGCTGCCTTATCCTCGGCTAGGGTGAACTGTTTGGATGCTGTATCGTTGAATTTTGGCCCAGAGCCCTTCCATGGCCTCAGTGGAGGCAGGCTTAGGGTCGGGGCGGTGTCCTTCTCCTGGGCCAGGACCATGCCTGACAATGTGGGGAGGGAGGTCTTAGCCGTCCTAGGCAGACTAGGTAGGGTCGGTTTAGGGGCCGTAGTCGTCGCCAGATGGTCATCCGCGGGCCGCAGAGGGGTCCCTGGGTTGAAGCTTACGCTGGGCGGGTTCATCTGGGTCTGCGTAGGCTGGGATACCCTAGTGAGTACCCCGGTGGTATCTGCAGTGGAGGCCGTGGAGCCTGCTACGCCTGCAGTCGGCAGAGGCAGGGGCTTGGATGCGCCGCCCGTCTTTTTGGTGCCTACGTTGCTGGCATTATTGGTTGAGATAAGCAAGAGCTGAACCATACGACCTCCTTTCTTATTAAATTAAAATTTTCCGTTTAATTTTTTTATCTTATTTTTTATTTTTTCTTATATGGACATATAAGGTCTGTATTTTCGGCCCTATTATGGTCCTCGAAGGGGCTTGGATCTTAAGGAAGTAGACCTTGGAGATATCCTCCCCGAAATAGGCCTTAAGGTCCGCCATTTCCCCATCGCTGAGCCCGAGCTCCTCGCCTACGGTTAGGCCTATGGGCTGGGCGGTCAGGGCCGGGATGCTGAGGGTTAGGCCGGAGGCGTTTTGGGTCGCCATCTGGCTGAAGGAGCCCTCAAGCGGGGCCGTCCCTCCCTCATAGGAGATCTCCACCTTCACGGAGGAGAGCTTGGCGAGGTCCGCGCTGGATTTGATGCAGAGGCCCAACACGAAGAAGGGCTTGCCTCCCACGTTGAAGACCGGGACGGACATGGCGTTGCCCTTATTCAGGGACACCCCGCCTATCTTAATCCTAAGGCTGACCGTATCATCCTTATTCAGTGGGATTTTGGTCCCGTCCTCGAAGGCCAGGAATCTTTGGTGGACCTCCAGGATGGCGTTGAAGCCTTCCTCGGTCACCGCCTCGTCCTCGAGCTGCGGGCACCTGATCTCGGTGGGGTTGACGCCGTCATAGCCATAGGGCTTATGGTCGGCATAGCAGATGAAATGGGGGTAATCCTCTAAGTAGCCATAGAGATGCTCGAGCTTCTCATCCTCATATTTGGTGAGAGAGCCGTCTGCCTTGACCCCATCTACTAGGGCCTTGGGCAACATCTGGGAGGAATAGGCGAGGGTCCCATCCATGAGATCCTCCTGCTCGCTCTGGCTGGCCATGGTATAGACGTCCTTCCTCCTGATGGTGGTATAGGAGGCCAGGCGATGCTTATCCCCCTTCCTGAGGAGGCAGAGGGAATTGGCGTTCTTGTCATACATCCAGCCATCCGAGGGGGTGAGCTTGGCCATGGCGCGGCGCAGGGCCTCCTGATGGACGGAGAAGGTATTGGCATAGGTGGCCTTCAGGGTCCTGACCCCGTCTTGGTCTATATAGATATTATTGCCGGCCTCATCCTGCTCAGGGATCCTATAGGGTCTGGTTGTCACCAGGATATAGAAGAAGTTATTGGCGTTCTCGGTGCAGGTGCCTTCATCGTTCCCGAGCCAGCCTACGCTCTCATAGGGGGCGAGGCCCTCGAAGTCGGGGAAGAAGGTCTTATTCACCCTGAGGTGGGTGGAGGAGGCGTCCCTAGCGGCGATATAGCCGTCTATGATGGTGGGGTTCTCGCTGACCTTCTTGAGGATATGCAGGCCATTGGGATGGCCCTCTGGGGTGATCTTCATCGCCGCCAGGAGGATCCTCGGGGCATAGGTCTTATAGGTGGCCAGGGGGATATGGGTATCCCTTTGGGAGGCCTTCCTGAGGGGCTTCATCGATTCCGTCGCACCCAGCTCGGTGAACCATTTGTCCACGCAGACTGAGAGGAACGTATCATTGCTGTTGGGGTCCGTATAGGAGCACATGGATGTGGGGAGGGGGAAGAGATAGACCGGCCAGGGGCCGTCCGTCCCGCGCTTAGCCGCCCCGAAATCCTTCTCGATGTTCTGGAGGCTCTCCTTCTCGATCCCCTGAAGATAGAGGCTATAGGAGGCTGCCACCGCCCAGTTCCTGTCCTTCAGCGCCCCTTCGACATCGGAGACGCGGTTGGCGTAATAGCGCTTGGCCATATATTTGTCCATGAAGGCCTTGAGGTCCATGGGCACCGCTATCCTACCCCTGTATTTATAGGGCTTGGCGGTCATGTCTATCATGGAGGGGGTATTGGGGACATCCCCGTAGCTCTCCTGGCTGAAGTACCTGAGGAAGACGTCGAGGGGGACGTCATTGAGGCTGATTTTGTTATAGTTTATCGATGGCATCGGCCCTCCTTAGTCATATAATAAGTTGTTGGGGGTAGGGGCTATATAAAGAAAGAAATAACCTGGGTTATTTCCTTCATATATAGAGCCTGACCGTGAGCTCAGTCCTTGGGGTCATCGAATAGTACTTCGCCGCCGTCACCCTAGTCACCTTGGAGTCATCGTCATAGAAGACCCCATGGAGCGCATCCAGGACGAACTTCAGATAGTTATCCAAATCCGGCCTGCCCGTGGGGACGATGCAGCGGAGTTCCTTGGCTACCGTCTCCCTGGCTGAGCAGGATTTCTGGGTCGGGAGGTAGAACGAGCAGTCTATCTCGACCTCATATTCCTCCCCGGAGGCGATGAGCTTCTCCACCTCGGCGTAATGGGAGTAATCCTTGGCCAGGCTGAGGCAGGCTTGCTTGAACTCCTCCATCTGGGCCGCCTTGGGGTTATAGAAATGCCGCCCCCTGCCGGAGCGCTCCCTGACATAGTTCTCGGGCTTGCCTTCTATGGTGAGGAAGAACTCCTGGAGGGCCTCCTTGGCGTAGGCCGCCTGGATCTCCCCCGGCTGGAGCAGGAGCTTGAGTATCTTCTCGTCTTTGGTCATATCCGCCTCCTTATGGGCTATATACTCTTGTTAGTCAGGGCCTTAAAGATATAGAGCCTGCCGCCCTTCAACAAATCATTATATGACTTTTATGAGGAGGTCTCATGGCAGCGAATAATAACACGACCAGCCTGAATATGGGCGGGACCATCGGGACGCGCGCTTTCCGCGATATGACAGCCAGAGGCATCTCCACCGAGATCTCCCGCAATAATTATGAGCAGAATATGCTCTCCGACCAGCGCCTCAACGCAATCCGCCAGGCCGTCTATAAAATGGTCTCCAGCTGGGCTATGGAAGATAAGATAGCCATCCTCACCGAATACGGGGATGTGGATCGCATAGGCAAGAATGCCTCCGAGAAGGTGGTCAACGCGCAGGTCACCGAGACCCTCATCGTCCACCTCGATCCGGCCGACCTCAACCAGCTCTACAAAGATGTGGGCGTCAGGGAGAGGAAGCTGATGGGAGACGTCAAGGCCATCCAGAAGAAGCACACAGCCCCCAAGGGCCATCGCTTCAATATGGGCAGCTTCGAGAGTCTAGCCAGGAAAATCAAATTCCTCAAGCCAGACCAAGTCCAGAAAGCCATCAAGGCCTATGACGACTCCTATAAGATAAATAAGAACCTAGTCCGCCGCTTCAAGAACCTGGAGAAGGAGCTCCGCGACGTCCTCGCGACCTGCTTCTCTAAGCACGAGATCACCGGCATGGCCATCTCCATGGGCCTCGAGATCATGGATGGGCAGGACCTCCCCAGCATCTCGAGCATGATTATCAATAAGGTCATCCTCTTCGTCTCCTTCGTCCTGGGGAACAGCAAGGCCAACTACGCCAATGCCTTCACGGACATGGAGCCCTACGCGAATCTCCTGCAATATACCTCCTACTCCTATGTGGTAGGCAAGCCAGGGATGGACCCGGGCGCCTGGGCCAGGCTTAAGGTCGAGGCCAGGCGCGCTAAGGTAGCCATGAAGGAACGGGCTAAGATGCAGAGCTACAAACTCCACGCCAGCCAGACTGGCGGCGGGGCTGCCTCCGCCCTCACCATGGGCGGCTTAGCCAGGGCCATCAAGAAACGCGATACGGGCGTCCTAGCCGACGCGGACTACGAGCAGATCCTCGAGCTCGCCGGCAAATATGGGATCGACCCGACCAAGAAGAATACATATAGGCTCAAGGCAGAGATCTACGCTGCCATGGGGGCCGAGAATAAGAGGGTAGCCTCCCTCAATAGGCAACGGAGTAAGCTAGCCGGCAAAGGCGCCAGCACCAGGGCCGTGGATGACATCCTCTCGGTCCATGCCAGCTACAGGGATGGCAAACTCCTCAAGGGAGCCGGAGACTCCTTATCATCTGGCGTCCCGGTCGTCTCCTTCGACAATTCGGGGAATATCACCACAGCTTCCATCTCCAAGGCTGTCCCGGTGTGGATAGTCGGGCAGGGCCTCCCAGGCAGGAGCTCCACCCCAGGCAATCCCCTCTTCAGGGATCCGGCTTTGAATATGCTCGGAAGCAAGGGCGTGAAGAACGCCCCAACGAGTGAGAAGGACCTATCCGAGGAGGATATGCAGCTCTATAGGGCATATCTGAGTAAGAAAGACACAGATCTCGTAGGTGAGCTGAACGGCATCAAGGGCGTCAATTCAGAAGCCTCTACGAATATATGGTTCGCATATGAACATAATGAGGATATGTATAAAAACGCCCTCATCTGGGCTATATGCAGACTAACTAAGAAGAGAACCCTGGCGAACTTCCTAGAGAAGAAGTACGGCTTCAAGGGGATCCGCCTTAGGACAAACTGGACTGTGATTAAATCCGGCGTTTGGTCCTTCCTCAAAGCCCCATTCACCCCACTCGTCAAAGCGGGGAAAGCCATTACCCGCATAGCGAGAAGGTTAGGCATGGGAAAGATAACCAGCCTAGACGACCTCTCCCCTGCGGCTCAACAAGTCTATGACTCCTTAGAGAGGCTTAAGCTTGATGACCTCGTCAACCTCATCCAACGCTTGACTAAGAAGAATGCGTGGCTGGCCATGAACGACTATAGGTCTACCCTAAGTGCTAGGGACCCTAAGGAACAGGAAGCGATATGCTCGCTCCTGGCTAAGGTCGTCTATGCCCACCTGAAGGGCCTAAGGGATCTTAAGAGCTACTATGTCAACCTTTTCTCCAAGTTCAAAATGGAGTTCTCCAAGGCTGAGCTAGCGGCGCGTATCAGAGACTTCGTAGGCGAAATACGCGGCTCAAATGTCCACGGGCTCAAGACGGCTATCAAGAACGCCTTCTCCCCGCATAAGATTAAAGAACAGACCCCGGAGGACGCAGACGCCACTAACGCGGATGCGCGCCTAGGCATCCCAAGGATAGCTCTAACCCCGGCCGGCCTCCTGGATGGGATAGTCACCGACGTAGTCCCCGTCTGGGTAATCGGGAATGGCATGCCCAAGAAAGCTACTCTGAAGGGCGGCATCGGCGAGAACGCCGAACGGGCGGCCAGATATAATAAGACCGATAGCGGAAATAACACCGTCACCCTTACGAAGGATGGTAAGGATATTAAGAAGGAGATGAAGGCCAAGGGCTATAAGCCGACATCTAAGGCCCTAAAAGGGCCGCTGAAATACGGAAAAGCCGGGAAGGCCTATAGATTATCCACCAAAGATCTGAAATGGGCCGAGGATAATAATTTCGCCTTCGCGACCGGCGGCCAATCCATCATAGTGGGCGACAGCCTCACGAATAAGCCCAACCCAGAGAGGGTGACCATCAAGGGCGATGGCTCCTTCACGGTCAACCCGCTTAAGGCCGGGCCTCAGAACGGCTACTCGGACTACTCCCTGGATAGATATGCCACGGGAGGCGAGAGCGATGACGATAAGAGCCCCTTCGGCGCGAAGTACATCGACCCGAAGTTCTCTTCAGTCATCAGGAGCGTCCGCAAGTCCGCCAAGGCGGATCCGGTCTATGTAGTCAATAAATCCCTCAGCGGGGATGTCCTGGCGTCTCTTACCGGAAACATCGTGGATAACCTCGTCGGGGTCGGCTCCAAGCTGAATCTCAAGCTCTCAGAGATCGAGACATCCCTGGCGAGCTTCGTCTTAGCCGCGCCTATGGGCGTCGGCGCCATGACCAACCCGACTGCGGCCGTAATGGGCGCTAAGGGCATGATAGAGGAGATGGCCAACACCGCCATGGGCAACGCGGCCAAGACCCTCTCGAGGTCCCTAGGCCTCTTCAACACTGGGGGCACCTCTAAGCTAGCCACGGGCGGCCAGTCCATCATAACCGGCGACGCCTCGGGCTCGAACATCTTCAAGGGCGGGGCCAGGCCCGAGCTAGTCAGCTCCAACGGCGACCTCCAGGTCACCCCATTGAATAAGGCCTCGTCCAATACCAAAGTCAGCCGCCTGTCCTCAGAGGATAGGAGGAACGCCTTGGCCGTCAGCATAGCCAGCCACGTAGTGAAATACGCCTATAGGCTCCCCCAGGATGCCCAGGACGTAAGCAACGAAGGCGAGGCCATCAAGGTCTTCAGCGTCAAGCCAGGCATCACGGATGTGATCTCAGTGGCGGGCGAGGAGACCACCCTGGCGGATATGGTCAATGGGATGGCCAGCCAATTAGCGGCCCTTACGGCTCTGATTAGCGCCGATACGGACATCCTGACCAAGATAGCGGCCAAACCCTCCGCAGTCATCAGCGGTGGCCAGAGTGGGAATACGGCCTCCACAGGCTCCTTCCCCAACTCTATAGACAACATCCTAAGAGGGGAGTAAGATATGGCAGATGAGAAAAAAGATACATATGTACTCAAGAAAGATATCTATATACCCTCTTACAGCGGGTTAGACAAAGAGACCCTCGGGGAGAAGATCGCCGCGGCCGTGGATGCGGTCCTCAGCGATACCATCAACCCCGAGAAGAAAGCCTCGTATACCTATTCCGATGGGCCGGCTTCCTCCTCCATGGATAAGACGTATATCGTCGATAACGCCTACGACCTATCCACCCCGGCCCTCAATCCGGAGGACTTCAATATGTCAGCTGAGGAGCTGGCATCCTCGATGTTCTCCATAGCCCAACTTGAGAAGAGCGAGCTCGGCTACGATGAGTTCCAGGACTTCATCAAAGAGGCGGAGAATATCTCCTCCATGGACCAGTTCACCGCCCTCTTGAATAAAGTCGATGAAGCCGTCAGGAACATGGTCGTCGGCTTCGCCCAGAACCTCCTCGGGACCGTCACCGGCTTCCTCAGTGAGAATATACCCCAGCTCGATAGCATCTTCGGCATCATCGGGCTCATCGGGGGCATCGCCGGGGTCATCAACGACAGCCTCATGAACTATCAGAACGGCGTCACCGAGACCAACTTCGGGCAGAGCATGGAGCTCTCCTGGAAGGGCATCGGCATGGCGGCCGGCTCCGATAACGGCTCCTTCCTCAACTACTTCAACACCAAATACTCCGGGGTCGCGGAGGCCAATAGGAAGATCAACTTCCTGACCTCTACCCCCTTGGATGGCGGCGAGGCGAGGGAGGCCCTCTTCGGGACCCTCATGATGGGCTGCCCCTATCTCTTCAACCAGTATTCCGACCCGGGGAACAGGGCTTTGATCAACTCATTCATCAAGGACGGGAGGTTCATCACCTTCACCCCAGGGCTCCCGAAATATAATGGTTTGACCTCCTATATGTCAGCCAAGGACTCGATCCTCAATCAGACCGACACCCCTGAGAAGATGCTCAACTACCTCCTCAAGAACGGCCTGGATAAGTCCTTCATGGAGAAGGATAAGCGCTACTATACCTTCAAGACCGAATATGGGGAGTATTTCTCCTACCTCGAGACCATGCTCAACACGGTGTGGGTCAAGCTCGGCCTGGCTAAGAACGGGGAGCAGTTCAACCTCTTCACGTTCTTCAATATCAAGCAGCAAGGCGAGGGCGGGATCGACCCGACCGGGGCGGAGACGCTCAGGGCCAGGTATAACTCCTCCATCGGCTTCTTCTGCAACGCGGCCTCCTCGCTGTCTGAGAGCATCTCGAACAGCAATACGGGCTATGGGCAGGAGCTGGCAGGCAGGGCTAACTCGAACTCCGATGACTATCAGCGGATCAATTATATGACCGGGATGGGCGGGGGCTCGCCTCTTAAGAACGCGGCCAGGACAGCCTCTATCATAGGCAATAGCGGCCGCCAGATTTCGCAGCTGTTCAAAGATACCTTTGACGGCACAGCCCACGCCTGGGGCCGTAAGGACTTCTCCTCTATACTATCGACGGTCTTTTCCGTCGCCGATATAGCAGGGAATATAGTCTTCGATACCCTCAAGTTCGAGGGTGAGCAAGACAAGGCTGCCATCCTCCAGTCCTTCGCCACCACCAACGGCATGAAGGTGGTCTTCCCGGAGCTCTGGGCGGACTCGGCCTATTCCAAGAACGTGAACTTCAACTTCTCGTTCGTCTCCCCCTATGGGGACCCCCTCAGCATCTTCAAATATGTCTATGTGCCCTTCTTCTCCCTCCTATGCTTCGCCATGCCGAGGCAGGCAGCCGAGAATGGCTATGTCTCCCCCTTCTTCGTAAGGGCGGACGTGCCGGGCCTCTTCACCAGCGACCTCGCCCTCATCAGCGATATCTCCTGGACCAAGGGAGGCGGCTCGGCCCTATGGACCAAAGACGGCCTACCCAGGGCCATCGACGTCTCCATCACCCTCTCGGATCTCTATCCCTATCTCTCGATGACTAAGCGCCTGTCCTACCTCAGCGCCAACCCGAGCTATGCGGTCTTCCTAGACAGCTTCTCCGGCCAGTTAGCGCTGAATGACGGCTCGACGGACGACGTGGTCAATGAGTACTTCAGGGCCATGATCGACCGGGTGAGCGGAAACAACGTGGACGGGGCGATGTGGAATAAGTTCAACAGCACGAAATCCCGCGCGGTCAAGGACTTCAGCTCTTCCTCCAAGGGGAGCTCGACCGGGGCCATCAGCAGGTATTCCATACCGTGGATCCATAATTCAAGCATATAAAAAATAAGTAATCCTGCGCGGATTACTTATTTTTATCATTCTTCTAAGGCTGGCTCAGCCTTGGAGGCCTGCCAGGCTTCGTAGCCTTCTTTATCGCCTTCCTCATACTCAGCTTCGGTCTGGGACTTAGCAAGGTAGATGGGGTAGTCGACATAGAGCTCATCGTCGAGGGAGTGGATATAGCCGCTGTCGGCGGTGAGTTTGCGGGTTTTAGCATCTAAATGAAGCATAATAGTCCTCCTTTAGAGAAGTGTCCAGTTCTTGTTAGTGGCGATGGCTTTGTCCTCATCCGTGAGCTTCGCCAGATTGGTTGAGCCCATGACAAACCTCTGAGCCGTTCCGCCCGTTAAGTCTGCGCAATTGTTGATAATTTCGATGAGGGCTTCGCGGGTAAACTTAGTAGAAGCAGAGATTTTGAAAGTGACTTTCATACCATGCATATGGATTGTTTCAAGATTAGAACAGCCATCGAACATTGAATCCATCCTTGTCACCTTCGATGTGTCAAATGCTGGAACGGTTGTGAGCGAAGAGCAGTAATTGAACATATATCTCATATCCGTCACGTTCGACGTGTCGAAAGCTGGAACAGTTGTGAGCCGAGTGCAGCGTTCGAACATATAGCTCATATCCTTCACATTCAAAGTGTTGAACGATGGAATATCTGAGAGACGAGAGCAATAATCGAACATATAGCCCATATACCTCACGTTTGACGTGTCGAAGGCTGGAACGCTTGTAAGCCAAGAGCAATGTGAGAACATGGCACTCATATTCGCCACATTCGAAGTGTTGAATAATGGTACGTTTTCGAAATTAAAACAACCATAGAACATCTCCTTCATAGTCGTTACACTCGAGGTATCAAATAATGGCACATTTGTGAGATTAGAACAATTATAGAACATACTCTCCATAGTCGTTACACTCGAGGTATCGTATAATGGCACACTTGTGAGAGAAAAACAACCATAAAATGTTGAGTTCATAGTCGTCACATTCGAAGTATTAAATAATGGCACACTTTTGAAGGAAGAATTTTTAAACATGTTGGTTATATTCACCACATTCTCGCTTCCGCTGAAGTCTAATGAGCTTAGGTTAATAGGTGCAAAAACAGTCGTATCACTGAAGCTGCATGCAAATGCACCACCCCAACTCGTAGGATGATTAGCTTTCCACGCATTCCACGCATCCTCTAGAATACCGTGTGAAATGACATGCACGACTACATCCTCAGTCATTGCCTTGCCTGCGGTTTGGAGGGTCCCATTTTCGGTGGCGGTATACGAGCCCGTGTAGGTAGGATGCTGCTCCGTACTCGGGATCGCAGAGACCGCATTCACATAATCGCGGAAGGGGCTGGAGGTCGTGAGGGAGCCACCCTTGTTATTGATGGCTTCCCTCAGCTGTGCCTTGGTAGTATTGAGATATTCGAGTTTCTCTGCTATGGTTCCCATATCAGACCTCCTCTCCGTTGATTGCGTCTAAGACGGCCCCGATATCGCCTATTGAGCTATCGCTTGCACTAGCGAAGGGGTTCGCTACCCCAGACCAATCGAAAGTCACGTTGTAGTAATCGGAATCTTCCCCATGAACATATCTTGATCTGACGACTATCTGGCCATATGGGGTATTGATGTAGCCGTATCTATAGTTGTTTGAATAATAGCAATAGCTATAGCTTCCTACGAAGGTTGCTAAGCCAGGTGTGGCTTTGAGCGACAATGAGGCTTCTAAGAGTCCCCCGCCTTCTTCAGCCTGCGGCTTACCGAGGAAATATACCCTTAAGGGGATAGAGGTGCCTTCTGTATTTTGCTCGTCTGCTATTTTCCCGAGTCTATTGGCATCTTCCCGATTGATAGTATCCTCATTGTAGTATAAGACTATGGGGCTCTCGGTCTCTCCGAAGGGATTCTTTACCTCAGACCAATCGAAGGTGTAGAGATAGGAATAATCTCCTATGCTTTCCCCTCTACGGAATCTCGACTTGACGGCTATATGACCGTATGGGGTTTCGATGATGCCGACACACGTGTCATTGAGTTCATCTACCTTGGTATATAACCCTATGAAAGACACTATATTTGATGCGGGTCTAGGCATTGATGGCTCATCAGACAACACTGGGGCTGATAATGCTGGGGCTTCTAAGAGCCCTCCGCCGCCTTCTTCTACCGGTGCGGAGTTATTGGAGAAACTTATCCTTAAAGGGATGGGTACATCTCTGCCTTCGACTCTTACTATATCCCCGAGGAGCATTGGGCTATCATCATCGACATCATTTGTGTCATAGTATAGGCCGATCGAAGCGCCTCCGAGCGGATTGATGAAGTTGGACCAGATTAGGGTCGTTTTTCTGCTATCGGCGGAGAATGGTATAACCCCGAAGGGGGTGAAGATCGTGCCGCGGCAGTTTTTCTCATTGCCTTCATCCACTCCTATATAGGCTGTCATTACAGAGGGATTGTTCATGCCTGTTAAGATTACTATGGTTTCTTTCTGTCGGGTACCGTCGCTTGGATATTTCATCCAGTCCGAGGCGCCGATGCCACGAATAGAGGTTTCCCCATAACTAAATACTTTGGCAGCATCCCTATCCAGGATCTCAGAGGACCCGAAAGGATTCTTTACCCCAGACCAATCAAAGGTGTGGGAGTAGTGTTCACTGCCATCATTGTATTCCGAAACGACGATTATCTGGCCATATGGGGTGTCGATGGTGCCGGTATATGTATTCCCGTTCACATTAGTCCCAGTGTATAGCCCTGTGAAGGTCGCTAAGCCTGGTGTGGGTTCAGATAATAATGGCTTCGATGGGCCTCCCAATATGGGCCCCCCAGGCATTTCAGGCTCTGGCTGTGACTCACTGAGGAATAGTATCCTCAAGGGGATAGCTACACCTATGCCTTGGGCTTTTGCTATATCCCCGAGGGCCATTGAGTTAATGTCATCGATATTATTCTCACCATAGTACAAGACGATGCTGGAGGATCCCGATGAGGCGCCTCCGAACGGATTGACGAAGTTAGACCAATCTAAGGTCGTACCTAGGCTTTTGCTATCGGAGGAGAATAATATATGCCCAAAGGGGGTAACGATTACTCCTTCGCAGAGATCTTGTCCACCATTGGTAACCCCTATATAAGCCGTCACTACGAAAGGCTTATCGTCAGCTACGATTAATATGGTCTCTTTTTGAAAGGAAGTACCGTCGCTCGGATATTTCATCCAGTCTGACATGCCATCGGGAATAGAAGTCTCCCCATATGTAAGATGTCTGAGGGAACTCATATCCAGGATCGCAGAGTCATTCGGGTCTCCCGTGAGTGTAAATACCTTCCAGCCGGCTGTCGGCTTGACTATCATGCGCCTGCGCTCATTCGAGAAGCGGGTCTCATCGTCGATCTCATAGACCGCATAGGCTTCTTCTGCCAGATGGATCTTCTTATAGCCATATGTATCTTCCAATCCGATATGCATGCCGTACTTATTTTCCCATCCGAGATACTTGACTTCTAGGCCTGCTGCGGCGATGGGTTCCGTCTCGGAGATGACATAGCCATATTGGTTAGCCAGGACCGTGATAGTGCCCTTCTCGCCGTTACCATTCTTATCAGCTCTGAGGCTGGTCGTATATATTGTCTGATAGGAGGGCTCGCCCGGCTCAGTCTGGTCATCCATTTCCCCGGCCGGGTCGTGGATGACTTTGTCTTCCTCGCCAATGACGACAAGCTTACCGGTGATGCCTTCTTTACCCTCGGCTTTGCTTTCGAAGTATCGATAGCCATCGCCCTTAATTATGACGTTGGCCCCGTCTGCCGCATCCGATAGGGTGGAGATGGCGAATAGGCTGCCGGCTCCTTGGATGGTGAGGTTCTCTTTAGATTTGATCGCCCCATAGCCGTCCTTTGTTGTCGCTTCAGACTGGGTCTGATAGACGAAGTTAGTGGTTCCTGGCTCAAGCCTGACGGCCATCTTCTTTGCTTCTTTATTATTATACCATAGGGTATGGCATTTCTTGGAGGAAGCCCTAGGCATATTATTAGATATATATGCATCCCTGAGGTAGACATCCACGGATTCTTCTGAGGTGAGGACGATCTGGTTGTTGGCGAAGTAGCCACTAACCAAGACCTCAGTAGCCCCGACGGAATAGACGCCATCCGCATCCGGGGTGAAGACGGTCACGCCATCAAGGGATGTTACCCTGCCTTCCCCATAGACGGAGGCGATGTTCTCCGGGGTAATGGTCTGGACATTATCAAATATATTTTTATCAGAGGTGAGGACGGTCTTGCCTAGCATATTGAAGACCCTGCCCTTAGCTCCTTCGGCTGAGCAGTCGATATCCTTGGTATTGCCTTCGAAGGTGAGGTCGCCCCCGAGGATTTCGACGATGCTATTCCTGTCGCAATCGATCGCGTCGCGGCAGTTCTTGAAGGTGAACACGCCATCCGAGATAAGGATGCGATCGTTCTCTCCGATATGGAGGGCATCATGGCCGTTGTGGAGGTCGATATATAGATGTATATGGTCTTTGATGGAGATATCACCAGCCTTGATGCCGTGGTTAAGGGCATCCGAGCTGATGGATAGGGAGCCAGTGCCCCCGATGAAGACCTTGCTCTCCGACTGGATGGCCGCAGTGGACCTCAGCCCATGGGTGTTGAGCTCACTGAGCTCAGCGACGGAGGTGCCATCGATGATGATGGCGTTCTCTCCTTTGACATTGATCACTAGTGAGCCTTCGGGCATTTGGTAGTCGATGGCGGTCTCCTCGCCTTCTGGCTTAAGCAGGGCCCCATCTAGGATGATGAGGGTCGTGCCGTAGGAGTCAGGGACTTCTTCCGTTGGCTTGATGCCTACTACGACTTTCTTATTGACATAGCCATGGATGAGAAAGGTTCCGCCTGGTTTAAGCCAGATAGTATCGCTATATGCGCCGTATGAGTATGATGAACCACGGCTTAGGCCTTCTATTGTGAAGTCATCCCCCCATTGGAGGACGTCTTCCATGCCTTTGGTGACCATGCGATAGGCCTTGCCCGTGGAGGTGAGCCATTCCTGGTAGAAGAGCCCATCATTGAGCTTCATGACGCTGAGCGTGCCTAGGGAAGCGGTCCCGGCCGGGGCATTGAGGGCCTCGGCGATATGGTAGTGGGTATCTTTCTCGATATCCGCCAGGGACATATCCGAGAGATCGGCCTCAGCCAGCTCGATGACATCCTTGGATGCCACATTGAGATTGGCGAGCTCGTCCTCATGGACTAAGCCTTCCAGGGCCTCAGACGTGATGAAGTCGGCAGTCGCGGCCTCGAGGTCGGTTTTCTTGGCATACTCCTCGTTGGAGGCCAGGGCCTCCGATACGGCCGTATCCACGTCTTGGCGCCTGACATAGTTGGCGTCGTTGGTTAGACGGCTTATATTGCTATTGTCATGGAGGGCCTCCTCGTCATAGACGAAGTAGGTATCCTTGGTGACCTTATCCATCAACCTGTTTGTGTATTTCTTATTATCAGCCATATAGCCTCCTAATCGTGCGGTGTATATTCGAGGATCTCCATATTATCCAGCTCAGTGGTGAGGACGGCCCCATTGGTCGCATAGATGACGTCCGTGTCGTAGCTGGCCGTGAAGACGCCGATGATGGCCTTCTCCTCGCTGGTGAAGTCATAGTTATCCTCGGTGATGACGTGCGTATTGATATATTCGACGATGGCCTTGGCCGTCGGGATGCTCTTGGTGTCATAAGCCGCATCCAATAGGGATTGGACTACGTTCATGCCCATGAAGGAGGAGAGCTTCTCCAAGGCGGCCATGAGTGTCCCTACATTCTCGGTGAGCTCGGCTATCTTGGCATCCTTCTCCGCCATCCTCTTAGTCAGCGCGTTTATCTCGTCATAGACGTCGCTGGAGATATCCTCGGTCTTGGTATCGTCTGTGCCTTCCTCCCACATGATGACGGGCCTCTTATTGGTGAGGTAGGTCCCGGGATCCTGGGAGTCGGCTGGCCTGGACTTCGGCTTGAGCTCCTTGGAGTCATCCAGGAGGTATTTCTCGAAGTCGGCCGTCTTGGCTCGGAGCTGTTGGTCGCCTGTGTCTGAGATGGCTAAGCCGCCTTCCTCGACGTCGGTCAGCTCCTTATTATATTCTTCCGCATAGAGCGCGTAGAATTCGGTGAAAGAGGCATCGAGATCCTCGTCTGAGGCGAAATGATAGGTTATCGTGGTCTCTTTGCCGTTGACTGAGATCCCATATTGGATATGGGTATTCTCATAGATGGAGCGGAGATAGGCGTTGAGCCTGTCCTTGAGCTCCTTATAGCCCTCGTAAGGGAGGGCGTTGCTGTCATAGTCCCCTGTGAGGCCTAGGGCCTTATACTTGGAGAAGATCTGGGCCACGATATCCAGGATCCCATCCCGGACCTCATCGGTGCCGAGGGTGGTGGTTATCCTGCGTGAGAGGGTCTCCCTCATCGCCGCCAGGACCTTCTTCGCTATCTCAGCCTCGTTCCGGACCTCGATCACCAAAGCTGAGAGGGAGTCCGTCCTGGTATGGAGCGCTGCCAGCTCATCTAAGTCATAGGTCTGGTTTTCTGTGAAGACTATATGGAAGGCGCTGGCTCTGTCCTTATTCTCATCCTTGAGCAGGTCTTTAGCGAGTCTGATAGCCATATTAGCCCTCCTCTTCCTCAAGCAGGTCGTTATAGTCCGGGCCATCCTTCTCGATTAAGACGGAGAGCCAGATCTGGCCGACCACGGGGTCGGGGGGATTCGGCTTGGAGTGGGGATTGGAGGCCTTGAGATTGGGGTTCCATTTCCAGACTTGGACGACGAGGCCCTCGGAGGCGCTGCTTCTGGTGTCGTTGACGAAAAGCTCATCGAGGTTATAGGTCTTCCCGGATGTGCCTTTGATGTTTACTTTCTTTCCTGGCATAGAGTACCTCCTAGCCTAGCTTATTTACAAAGATATAGAGACGGGCATAGGCGTTGTCATAGAGCAGGGGCTTACCGTCCGCATCGCCGAGCATCC
>Ga0247611_10001892_pt1 | contig 35894 bp, 32 predicted proteins | sample 177DNAGHGhighgp2_FD_192422 | JGI IMG/M metagenome (GOLD analysis project Ga0247611, IMG submission 192422) | Sheep rumen microbial communities from Palmerston North, Manawatu-Wanganui, New Zealand - 1770 DNA GHGhigh gp2 | ecosystem: Host-associated > Mammals > Digestive system > Stomach > Rumen... | reverse complement strand
TCATTTAATAAGTCTCTATCTTTATAAAGATCTCTAAATAAAGAATCCCATTCAGCATCTCTTCTTTTCTGCGCATCATATACTCTTACTAAATTTTTATCTCGTTGATATTCATCCATATCTCGTTCTATTTTATCCTTAACATCTTTATCCATTTTAATTTCACCTAGACACTTTCTAAAATCATCATCATTACTAATAAAATGAAGAGCTCCAACTCTAATTATATTTTGCTCACTAGAAGTAAACTTTTCTATGTCACCATTGTACCATAAGTCAAAACATTTTACAATATCAACATTAATAATTTTAATCATATCAGTAAGAACATGATCATCATCACTTCTCAAAGTATAAACATCATAAGGATTACCTGTCTTTATTTTATTAATAGGCTTATTAAAATTAATTTGAATAACAGGATTTAAAAGAGAATAACCATCAGATTCATCTAATTGACTAGAATAAATATCAGAAATATAACTCGCATTCCTATCAATAAGTTCCTGATTATATCCAAACAAATTAGCTTCCAAATTAACAAAATGATACTCACTATGCAATTGAATCCTTAATAAAACATCTCTTTCCTGTTGCTTATCACTCTTATTATTACGTAACTTCTCATTACCAACAACATCAATTCTGTCCTTAATATCCTCATATGGAATAGAGAGAACAATACCAACTAAAGCAGCAGCCTTATTAGTCCCCATACATCTTCTTAAACAAAGGATCAAATCCCATCGCAATAAACTCTTTCTTTTCACTTTTAACCAAAATATCACCCTTTCAAAAGGAAAAAATAGGCCTAAAAATTTCCTTAAATCCAAGATAACATAATGAAAAAAATAGTGCAAATGAGCGATTTTCAAAAACTGCAAAAAAAAACATGCAAAATATTAATTTCCTCCTAGGCAGAAATTAATAAACTGCACAAAAATTTAAACACTTTTTAAAAAACATATAAATCGCAAAAAAATGAAATTCTATCAAAATAACCACATAAAATTAATAGGTGATAAATTGAAAAAACTATTAGAACACTTAAACAATAAAATAATAGACGTAAGAATGAAAAATAAACTAAATGAACATATAAATAACGTATTAAATAATAATGGAACAATTACATTAATTCCAAATATAATAATAAAAAATAAAACAGAAAAACTAATAATAAAAAAACAAAAAAATCACATTACATATATCTATAAAAACAAAGAATATCAAGAAAAATACCAAATATTTCAAATAGAAAAAAACTATATATCAGAACTAAAAACAAATGATATAAAACAAATATCAGTATTTAAGAAAGAAAAAGAAATAATAAAACATAACGAACAAAATAATCAAGAACTAACATATATAAGAACACATAATAATAATATAATACTAATAGAAAAAACAGAAAACTATAATAAATACTACATAGGAATAAATGAAAATAAATACGAAAACTATATACCAAATAATACAATATTTACAGAAATAGAAGAGTCAGATTATTTAGACCTTACATCAGAAAAAATAACAGAAGAAAAACTACTGAAAAAATATAATATAGAAGAAAAAAAACTACATTTACATTAATGTATTTTTTTGTTATAATTAAGGTGGAGGCTAGGGAATATGAAATTAAATAATAAGGGATTCGCACTAACAAGCATAATATATATGTTAATAGTATTATTTTTAATGATATTACTCCTAATATTAGCAAACCTAGCTCAAAGAAAAGTAGTATTAGATAAAATAAAAAATGATGTAAAAATAAACCTAAACCAAGGCGGATTATTAGCTAAAAACTCATACACAGTAACATTTGATCCAACAATAGGACAAATAAATCAAACATCAAAACAAGTAACATACAATGAACCATATGGAGAATTACCAACCCCAACAAGAGAAGGATACAAATTCATTGGTTGGAGGGGCAAGAATTTAGTTTCTGAAATAAATGAAAATAATTATAATGAGTACCATTTTAGAACCACAAGTGAATTTAAAAGTGAAAATGGAGAAAAATATATAAGAATAAATGGTAATGCATCAAATGATAATATTGATACATTATGGAGAATAAGTGGTAAAAACAAATTAGCCATTTTAAACGAAGGAACTTATACAATTTCATTTGATATCAGAAGTCAAAATGCCAAAGCAAATCAGTACATAGCCCAATTTGTTAGTACAAAGTATTTTAATACGCAAGGAAAAACAGGGATTTATTTAAACAATCTTGATAAAGAAAATCTTTTGTCAAGCATAGAAAAAAATTATAGTTTTGATAATGATGGGGAGTGGCATCACTTTACATCAAAAATGACAATTCCATATGACACTCACGATGCATTAATCGCAATTGGAAATGATGTTCCTAATTTATATGGAGAAAACAGCTATATTGATATTAAAAATATACAATTAGAACGAGGAGATACTGCAACCTCATATGAACCTTATCAAGAATATACTAGTGATACAATAGTTACAAAAAGAGAAAATCATACTTTGTATGCAATGTGGACAGAAGTACCAAAATTAACACTATCTAAAGAAACATATGTAGATGTTCCATTTGATAATACATGGACATATTCAAATGCAACAGTAGAAGATAATATTTTAACACTAGGCGCGGATGGAAATGTTGCAACAGCAACAACAGGTTTTATAAATGTAAATAAATCCTACTGGTATGTAACAATGGATGGATATACTGAGGTAACATTACCGGATAAAGATAAAAATGGAATACATTTCACGATGTATTACTATGACTCAAACAAATCCGCAACAAACGCATTAAGTGGTGCTACTAATAACGGATCTGCAATAAATCTAGAATTGGGAGAATGGAAAAATAATCTAGCTTATAATCATCCTGACTATAATAGATATGGTTCAAATGTGAATTATGTTAAATTAGAATTTAAATCCACATATTCTTCATCATATAGTAAACCTCCAATCAAATTAAGAAACTTAAAAGTATATGGACAAATGCCTAACTCATTCTATCTAATAAATGTAACCGCAACAGATAACGATGGAATAGACATAATTAAATATGCAAAAGGAATACAAAACATCGATTATTTCAAAGAAAATGGAACTGTTGTAGAAAACAATCAAGCAAGAGTAACTGAAAATGGTACATATACAGTTTATGCAAGAGATAAAAAAGGTGGAGAAAATATAAAAACAATAGAAATAACTAATATTCAATAAGTTATAAAATATTCCAAAAAAAGTAATTGAAATATATTACTTTTTTGTGTATAATCTTATGTGTCAAAGAGGTGATAGCGTGGAAAAACTAATACTAATAAAATATGGAGAATTAACAACAAAAAAAGATAATAGAAAAACATTTATAAAAACATTAGAAACAAATATTAAAAATAAAATAAATAATCTATATACAAATATAACAAAAACAATGTCTAGAATGTATATAACTTATGATGAAAAAAATGAAGAAGAAATTTTAAAAAATTTAAAAAAAATATTCGGAATACATAGTATAGTTATATGTGATAAAGTAAATACTAATGAAGATGAAATAAAAAACAAAGTATTAAAAATCTTAAAAGAAAAGCAATTTAAAACATTTAAAGTTTCAACAAAAAGAAGTGATAAAACATTCAAATATACATCAATGGAATTCAATAATATAATAGGCGGTTTAGTATTAAAAAACTTTGAATGCAAAGTAGATGTACATAATCCAGAATTAAACCTAGAAATAGAAATAAGACAAGAAGGAACATTCATATATAATAAAGAAATCAGAGGACTAGGTGGATACCCAGTTGGAATACAAGGAAAAGGACTGCTAATGTTATCAGGAGGAATAGACTCACCAGTAGCAGGATACCTATCATTAAAAAGAGGAGTAAATATAGAATGCCTATACTTTGAATCTCCTCCACATACAAGTTTAAATGCAAAAAACAAAGTATTAAAATTAGCTGAAATACTAAATGACTATTCAGGAACAATAAAAGTACACGTAGTACCATTTACAAAAATTCAAGAAGAAATATACAAAAACATTCCTGGTAATTATAATATAACCATAATGAGAAGAATGATGTACAGGATAGCAGAAAAATACGCAAAAAGAAGAAACTGCAAAATACTAATAAATGGAGAATCAATCGGACAAGTCGCAAGCCAAACACTAAATAGTATGGTAGTAATAAACAATGTAACAAATATGCCAGTAATTAGACCAGTCGCATGTTTAGATAAATTAGAAATAATAGAAATATCAAAGAGTATTAATACATATGAAACAAGCATATTACCATATGAAGACTGTTGTACTATATTTGTGCCAAAACATCCAGTAATAAATCCATCATTAGAGATAGCTCAAGAATATGAAAACCTAATAAACTATGAAGAATTAATTAATGAATGTATTAAAAATATAGAAACAATAAAAATAGAAAAACAACAAAGAGACGAACTACTATAAAAAATACAAAAATTTCCATAAAAAAAAACGTATTAAAAAACCAAATGTGCACATTCTATTAGTGTACAGGAGGTGAACACAATGAATAAAGAAAATAATAAATTCGTAGTTCCAGGATCAAAACAAGCTATCGAAAGAATGAAATATGAAATAGCTAACGAATTTGGTGTAAATCTTGGACCAGATGCTACTTCTAGAGCTAACGGATCTGTAGGTGGAGAAATCACTAAAAGATTAGTTAAAATGGGAGAACAACATTTAGGTGGATCAAACTACCAAACTAAGTAAGTATAGAAATGGACAGTTGAAATAACTGTCTTTTTTTAGTAAAAACTACCACGTAAAAAAATAAAAAAACAACAAACACTAATAACGAGGTGAGATGTATGAATAACAAACTAATAGTAAGAGGATCAAAACAAGCAATAGAAAACTTAAAATACGAAATAGCTAGAGAACTTGGAATAAGACTCGGAGCAGACACAACAAGTAGACTAAACGGAACAGTCGGTGGCGAAATGACAAAAAGACTAGTTGAACTAGGAAAACAATACTATAATAAAACAAAAAATATGGATTAACCATATTTTTTTCTATAAAATCTTATCAACTAAACCATACTCTAAAGCCTCATCACTATCTAAAAAATAATCCCTCTCAGTATCACGCTCAATAATACTCAAATCTTTACCAGTATTAATAGATAATATTTTATTTAATTTAGCCTTTAACTTCAAAATTCTTAGAGCAGCAATCTTAATTTCAGTAGCCTGACCTTGAGCTCCACCTAAAGGCTGATGAATCATAACTTCACTATTAGGCAAACAAAATCTTTTACCACGACAACCACTAGAAAGAAGAAAAGCACCCATACTTGCAGCCATACCTATACAAATAGTTGACACATCACTCTTAATAAAATTCATAGTATCATAAATAGCCATACCCGCAGTAATAGAACCACCTGGAGAATTAATATAAATACAAATATCATCATTATTAATAGAATCCAAATAAAGAAGCTGAGCAACCACAATATTTGACAAATTATCGTCAATCTCACCGCTTAAAATAATAATCCTGTCCTTAAGTAATCTAGAATAAATATCATAAGCACGTTCACTATTACTACTTCTTTCAATAACAGTAGGAACTAACATAAAATCATCCTCTCCATTACTATAATAAGAATATTTATTAAAATAATTCATAAAATAATGTGACAAATAACTACTTTTTTGGTAGAATAATATATAGAATAAGAGGGATAAGATGGCAAAATTAATAAAAATAAACTATAAAGGACAAGAAATAAAAGAATTCTTACAAGGAACAACACTAGAAGAAATAAGTGATAGCTTCAAAAAATATTACAACTACCCAATACTAATAGGAAAAGTAAATAATCACTTAACAGAACTAAATCATGTAATAGAATCAAACTGTACAATTGACTTTATAGATAGAAGTACAAACTTAGGTTCGGCAGTAAATGCAAATAGCTTACAATTTTTAATGATACTAGCAGTAAAAAAAGTTCTTGGATATGATAAAGAAGTAGTAATAGAAAACTCACTAGACAATGGAACATACTGCGAGATACATGGTGCAAAAATAGATAAATCAATACTAAAAAAAATAGAAGAAAAGATGAAAGAAATAATAGAACTAGACCTAAAATATACGAAAGTAAGTGTAGCTAGATTAGATGCAATTGAATTCTATAAAAGAAAAAAACGCTTAGATAAAGTTAATATGCTAAAATATATAAGCAATAGTTTTGTAAACTTATATAGATTAGACGACGTATACGATTACTTCTTCACAGAAATGGCACCAAGTACAAGAAGTTTAAGTGACTTTAAACTAACATACATAAAAAATAATGGATTTGTAATAAGCTATCCATCAGAAAAATATCCAGAAATGACCCTAGACTATATACATAAACCAATGATATATGAGACATTTTACAACTACACAAACTGGGCAAGAACAATAGGAATATCAAATGCATCAGACCTAAACAAAATAGTATCCATAGGAAAATCAAACGACGTAATAAGACTAGGTGAAACACACTATGAAGGACAATTAGCACTTATTGCAGAACAAATCTATCAAAATAAAGAAAACATAAAACTAGTTCTACTAGCAGGACCATCATCAAGTGGAAAAACAACAACAGCAAAAAAACTAGGAATATACCTTCAAAGTAAAGGATTTAAAACAAACTACATATCAATAGATGATTACTTTAAAGAACTAGAAGAAACACCAAAAGATGAATTTGGAGATTATGATTTTGAATCGATAGACGCATTAGACCTAGATTTATTCAATAAACACTTAGTAAAACTATTAAGAGGAGAAAAAGTTCTAATGCCAGAGTATAATTTTGTACTAGGGAAAAAAGAATATAAAAAGAGATACCTACAGCTAGAAGAAAAAGATATACTTATAATAGAAGGACTACATGGACTAAATGATAAACTAACATCATCTGTAGCAAGAAAAAACAAATTTAAAATAGCAATTGCACCATATACACAAATAAACATAGACAATCATAACTATGTACATACAAGTGACACAAGAAAACTAAGAAGAATAGTAAGAGACAGTAAAACAAGAGGAAAAGGCGCATCAGAAACACTAAAAATGTGGAAAAAAATACATGATGGAGAAATGAACTACATATTTCCATTTCAAGACGATGTAGATTCAATAATAAATTCAGCAATGGTATATGAAATTGGAGTTTTAAAAACATACGTAGAACCATTACTATTCTCCGTAGATGAAAAAGACGAAACATATCCAGAAGCAATAAGATTAATAAATTTACTAAGAAACTTTTTACCAATACCAAGTGATGACATTCCAAGAGACTCAGTATTAAGAGAATTTATTGGTAAAAGCGGATTTGAATCATAAGAAAGAAGGAAAAAAATGATAAAAATAGCAATAAACGGATTCGGAAGAATCGGAAGAATAGCATTTAGACAAATGTTTGGAAGTGAACAATATGAAATAACAGCAATAAACGACCTAACAAGCCCAGAAATGTTAGCTCACTTATTAAAATACGACACAGCACAAAAAAAATACGATGGGCACGAAGTAACAGCAACAGAAAATAGTATTATAGTTGATGGAAAAGAAATAAAAATATATAAAGAAGAAAATCCAAGTAACTTACCATGGAAAGAACTAGATATAGATGTAGTATTCGAATGTACTGGATTCTTCACATCAAAAGAGAAATCAATGGCTCATATAAATGCAGGTGCAAAAAAAGTAATAATATCAGCACCAGCAGGAAATGACCTAAAAACAATAGTATATGGGGTAAATGAAAATATACTTACAAGTGAAGACAACATAATAAGTGCTGCAAGTTGTACAACAAACTGTCTAGCACCAATGGCAGACGCACTAAATAAATATGCAGAAATACAAAGTGGAATAATGACAACAGTGCATGCATATACAGGAGACCAAATGATACTAGATGGTCCACATAGAAAAGGCGACTTAAGAAGAGCTAGAGCAGGAGCATCAAATATAGTTCCAAACTCTACAGGAGCAGCAAAAGCAATCGGACTAGTAATCCCAGAACTAAATGGAAAACTAATAGGTTCAGCACAAAGAGTACCAGTAATAACAGGCTCAACAACAATACTAGTAGCTCTAGTAAAAGGAAAAAATATAACAAAAGAATCCATAAATGAATATATGAAATCAAAAACAAACGAAACATTTGGATATACAGAAGACCCAATTGTTTCAACAGACGTAATAGGTGATTCACATGGTTCACTATTTGATGCAACACAAACAATGGTACAACAAATAGATGAAGACACATATCACGTTCAAGTAGTAGCGTGGTATGATAACGAATATGGATACACATCACAAATGATGAGAACAGCAAAATACCTAATGAATCTATAAAAATCGAAAAATTTCGATTTTTTTTATTTTTCTTATAAAAAAAGGAGGTGAAAGCCATACTTTTAGAGAATAATATTATAGGAGGTGAAAAAAGCAAAGAAAAAAAGGGGACATTAGAAAGGAAGAAAAATATGAACGAAAAACAAAACTTATTAAAAAAATTAAGAAGAAAACAATTTAACACATTCTTAGAAGACGAAGAATTTTTATCCGCAATAATAGGACAAGCTCTAAACCTGGAAAAAGAATTTATAAAAGAATTCATACAACCGGAAGGACTAGAAGAATATAATCCATACAATTTAATAACAAAAGTAACAGACACAAGAATAAAAATAAGAACATCAAAATATAATAAAATAATAAAAGATATGAAAAAGAATGGAGAATACTATAAAAAATGGTATGATGAAGACACCAAAGAATACAAAATAAAAATATACCTAGATAAAATATTTGAAGAAAAATATAAAATACTAGAAAAAGAACAAAAAAACAAAATAGAAGAACTATTCAAAGACGAACCACTTACAAAAGAAGATATACTAAATCTTATGATTACAGAACTAGGTATGAAATACGGAGATAATATAAAAATAACAATTAGCGGAATAATATAAAGACTACGGTCTTTATTTTTTTGTATAAATTTGTTGATTGAAAAAATAAAAAAATTTAAAAAAATAGAATAGAATAGTAATAGGAGATGATTACATGTTTGGAAACTTTACAGAAGAAGCACGAGAAATAATAGTACGAGCAAAAAAAGAAATGTACGAACTAAAACATCCATATGTAGGAAGTGAACACCTACTACTAGCGATACTAAAAGAAAAAAACGAAATATCAAAAAAACTAAAAGAATATAATCTAACATACGAAAAACTAAAACAAGAAATAATACAAGTCATAGGTAAAGGAACAATGGAAACAGAATGGCTCCTATATACACCATTACTAAGAAGAATATTAGAAAACGCAATAATAGATAGTAAAGAAAACAACGATGGAGAAGTAACTATAGAACATCTATTCACAAGTCTCCTAGAAGAAGGAGAAGGAGTAGCCATTAGAATAATGATTGGAATGAATGTAGATATAGATGCACTATATAATGAATTTTCATATAAATTCATAACGAAATCAAAACAAAAAAAACTAGAACAATAAACACTAGGAATAGACCTTACAGAAAAAGCTCGAACAAACCAAGTAGATCCAGTAATAGGAAGAGAAGAAGAAATAAAAAGACTACTAGAAATACTATGCAGAAGAACAAAAAACAACCCAATACTAATAGGTGAAGCAGGAGTAGGAAAAACCGCAATAGTAGAAGAATTAAGTAGAATGATTGCGAATAACGATGTACCATTAAAACTAAGAAACAAAAAAATAATAAACATAGACATGTCTAGTCTAGTAGCAGGAACAAAATATAGAGGAGAATTCGAAGATAGAGTAAGAAAAATACTAAAAGAAGCAGAAGAAAACGAAAACATAATACTATTTATAGACGAAATACATACACTAGTAGGAGCAGGGGGAGCAGAAGGTGCAATAGACGCATCAAATATATTTAAACCAGCACTAGCTAGAGGAAAACTAAGACTAATAGGCGCAACAACAATAGACGAATACAAAAAATTCATAAAACCAGACAGCGCACTAGATAGAAGATTTCAAAGTATAAATATAGAAATGCCAAATAAAGAAAAAGTTAGAGAAATACTAACAAAAATTAAACCAATATATGAAAACTACCATAAAGTAGCGCTTTCACAAGAAATAATAAACCTAATAACAGACCTATCAGAAAAATATATATATGATAGATTTGAACCAGACAAATCAATAGATATATTAGACGAAGTATGTAGTATGGTAAGTCTAAAAGAAACAAAAAATCTAAAAAAATATAACAAGCTTAATAAAGAACTAAAAGAAACAATAGAAAACAAAAAACAATCAATAATGAAAAATGACTTTTCAAAAGCAACACAATTCAAAACAAAAGAAAAAAAACTAATGAACGAAATAAACAATCTAGAACTAACATTCTATGATAAAACACCAAAAAAAGTAACAAAAGAAGACGTTGCCAAAATAATATTTAAAAAAACAAAAATCCCAGTTTATGAACTATTAAACGAACAAGAACTAGTTATTACAAATACATATAACGACCTAAAATCAACAATAACAGGTCAAGACAAAATATTAAAAGAACTAATGAATGTAGTAAAAAGAATAAAACTAGGATTTAAAGACAATAAATGTTATTCAATGATGTTTTGTGGTCCATCAGGAGTAGGAAAAACACTAACCGCAGAAACACTTGGAAAAAATCTAGTAGGAAAAAACATAATAAGACTAGATATGACAGAATACATAGAACCACATAGCGTAAGTAAAATAATAGGACCTCCTCCAGGATATGTAGGATACGAAGAAAATAAAAACATACTAGAAGAAATAAAACAAAAACCATACGGAGTACTAATATTAGATGAAATAGAAAAAGCACATCCAAACGTAATAAACCTATTCCTACAAGTATTAGACAATGGAAAAATAAAAGATAGAAAAGGTAACTATGTAAGATTCGATAACATTACACTTATAATGACATCAAATATAGGATTTAATGAAGAAACAATAGGATTCAAAAAAAACGAAAACAAAGTAATACAAAAACTAAAAGAACACTTTACAATTCCATTCATAAATAGAATAGATAATATAATAGTATTTGAAAACTTAAAAGAAGAAAACATAACAGAACTAATAAATAAAAAATTATTTGATATAAAAAGAAAATATCTAAAAAATATAAAACTAGAAATAGATAATAAAGTAATAGAAGAAATAATAAAACAATCAAACTATAAAGAATTTGGAGCTAGAAAAATAGATAAAATTATAAAAGACAAAATAGAAAACCAAATAATAGATAACATAATAAATAAAAAAGATAAAATACATATAAAAGAATTAATACACTAATTATAGATAACCTCTATAATTTTTTTCTATTAAAATATAGATTTTTAAAAAAAAATATGATAATATGATATTAGGTGATTGTATGGATATAATGGATACGATACGTGAGTCATTAAATAAAAATAAAAACTTAAACAAAGAAATAAGCGAAGGAATATTTGAACTAGTAGTAATATTCCACAATAGCTTTCCAACTGTAAACCTAGAAAATCTAAACAAAAGACTAAAAACACTAAAAATAGAAAAAACATCAAAATTTGAAAAAAGTCATATATCAAGCTACGGTTTCAAAAAAAACATCCTATACTTCAATAGCGATGAAATAAGCAAAGACTACGACGTAAAACACGTAATGATGTTTGAACTACTAAATATAATAACAGCAACAGACACACAAACAGGATTCAATACAGATAATAGATTTGTCGCATTAAATACAGGATTCACAGAAATAATCGCAAACTTCTTAGTAGGAAATAACAAAGAATTACTACTTTATCCAGACGAAGCAATAATGACAAACATAATAACAACAATAGTAGGATTTGAATCAATGTTATATGCATACTTCAATAACGATTCTAAATTTTTATTAAATAAACTTGTAGAAAAAGGAGTGAAACTATAATGGGATATGAAAAAATAAATGAAAGTATGAACTACAACTTTGACGCAAAGGGTGGAGAGTTTTATAATATATTTTTTAACTTCGTAAAAGATAATAGTGAGATACTCGATATGGATGTTGTAGAACAATATCTATTACCAGAAGAGGCATTTGGAGATAACAGAAAAAGACCAGGATATGAAAAAGCAAAACAATTAGTAGAAGTATTAAAACAAGAAAAAACACAAAACTATGGAAGAAGTATGTAATTACTTCTTTTTTAGTCAAAAAGTGTTAAGTATTAATAAATATCATTAAAAATATAGATTTAAAACGATAATATTTGATATACTTAATATGTTAAAAGGAGAGGATAATAATGACACCACATAATGAAGCAGAAAAAAATCAAATTGCTAAAACAGTAATAATGCCAGGAGACCCATTAAGGGCAAAATACATTGCAGAAAATTTTTTGAGTGACTATAAACTAGTAAATACAGTAAGAAATATGTATGCTTATACTGGAAAATATAATGGAAAAGAAGTTACAGTAATGTCTTCAGGAATGGGAATGCCAAGTATAGGAATATACTCATATGAACTATTCAAATTCTATGACGTAGATCAAATAATAAGAGTAGGCTCAGCAGGCGCTTATACAAAAGACTTAAATCTTTATGACGTAGTACTTGTAAATGGGTGCTACTCAGAATCAAGTTATGCTAAAACACAAAATGGTTGTGAGGATAACATGATGTATGCAAGTGAGTCTTTAAACTTTTATATAAAACAAGCAGCTAATGAATTCAACATACCAATCACAATTGCAAACGTACATAGTAGCGATGTATTCTATAAAGAAAATAATAACTATAAAGAACTATATGAAAAATATGGATGCATGTGTGTAGAAATGGAATCATTCGCATTATTCCACAATGCAAAAGTATTAGGAAAAAAAGCAGCATGTATTCTAACTATATCAGATAGTCTAGTAACACATGAAGAAACATCACCACAAGAAAGACAAAACTCATTCAATAAAATGATAGAACTAGCACTAAAATCATTATAAAAATAGAAAAAAATACCATAATAAAAAAGAGGTGATAAAGTGAATTACAAAAAAATAGAAAATGGTGCATACAACATACACTTAATAAACACAGATAAATTTAAAACAATAAGCGTAAGAATAAACTTTAAAAGAAAAACAAGAAAAGAAGAAATAACAAAAAGAAACCTATTAACACGAGTACTATTAGAATCAAATGAATTCTATAAAACAAGTAGACTAATAGAAATAGAAACAGAAAAACTATATGGACTAATGCTAAGAAGCTCATCAACAATATCAGGAAACTACTCAATTATGAGTTTTGAAAGTTCATTTTTAAATGAAGAATATACTGAAAATGGATTACTAGAAAAATCACTAGAATTTATACTAAGTTTCATACTTAATCCAGAAATAGAAGATAAACATTTTAATGAAAAAAACTTTAATCTATGTATTAATTCATTAAGAGAACAAATAAATAGTCTAAAAGAAAATCCTGATAAATATGGAATGCATAAAATGTTAGAAGCAATGGATAAAGATTCACCTTACGCAATAAACGCAGATGGATATATCGAAGACCTAGAACAAATAACAGCAACAAACTTATATGAATACTATAAAGAAATAATAAAAAGTGACTTAATAGACATATTTGTAATAGGTGATATAGAAAATAAAAACATAAAAGAACTAATAAATAAAAAATTAAAAATAAATACACTAAAAAAACCATCTGAATCACATTACATAACACATAAAAAAACAAGACTAAAACCAATTACAGAAAAACTAACAGGACAACTAGAACAAAGTAAATTGTATATAGGATGTAAATTAGACAAACTAACACCATTTGAACAAAAATATGTAATGAATATGTACTCATTTATACTTGGAGGAAGTCCAAATGCAAAACTATTTATGAACCTAAGAGAGAAAAATTCACTTTGTTACACAGTAAACAGTACTTATCAACCAGTATTTAATCTATTAATAATAAAAGCAGGAATAGATAGAGAAAACTTTGAAAAAAGCGTAAAACTAATAAAACAAGAAATGAAAAATATGACACTTGGAAAATTTGATAATCAAGACATAGAAGCAGGAATAATAACATATAAAAACACATTTAAAGAAGTAGAAGATTCATCATTCTCAATACTAAATGCATATACAAGTTGCGAATATCTAAAATATGATCCATTAGAAACAAGAATAAAAGAAATAGAAAAAGTAACAAAAGAAGATATAATAAAAGTATCAAAAAAAATACACATAGACACAATATTCTTACTAGAAGGAGCAATATATGAAGAAAACTAAAATAGAAAAACTAAAACTAGAAGTATATGAAGAAACACTAGATAATGGATTAGAAATATATATAATTCCTAAAAACTGTAATAATATATATGCAACATTCTCAACAAAATATGGATCAAATAACGATGAATTTGTACCGCTAAACGAAACAAAAATGAAATCATTCCCATTAGGAATCGCACACTTCCTAGAACACAAAATGTTCGAAATGGAAGATGGAAGAGACCCATTTGAAATATATTCAAATAATGGAGCAGACGCAAACGCAAACACATCAAACTATAAAACAACATACCTGTTTTCAGGACCGGAATTCTTTAAAGAAAACATAAACTTCTTACTAGACTATGTGCAAAAACCATACTTTACAGAACAAAATGTAGAAAAAGAAAAAGGAATAATAATACAAGAAATAAAAATGTATCAAGACGACCCTTATTCAGTAATATACGAAAAAGGAATATATAATAGTTTCATAAAACATCCTATAAAAATACCAGTAATAGGAGACATAAAAAACGTAAAAAAAATAACAAAAGAAGACCTATATGCCTGCTACAACACATTCTATAATCCTAAAAACATGTTTGTAGTAGTAACAGGAAATGTTGATCCACAAGAAGTAGTAGAAATAATAAAACAAAATCAAAAAAACAAAAAATTTGAAAAATTCAAAAAAATAAAACAAAAAGAATACGATGAACCAGACAAAATAGAAAAAGAAACAGAAACAATAAAAATGGATATAAACATTCCAAAACTAACAATAAACTATAAAATAAACTATAAAAAACTAAACCTAGATTTAAGAGAAATACAAAACTATCTATCAATAATAACAGATATAAACATAGGGTCAACATCAATACTAAACGAAGAACTAAAAAACAATAACATAATAACTTCAGATATAGACTTTACATTCATATATACAGATAAACATATACTACTAACAATACTAGGCGAAACAGAAAAAATAGAACTACTATCATCAAAAATAGAAGAAAAAATGAACAACCTAGAAATAACAGAAGAAGAATTCGAAAGAAAAAAACTAAGCACAATGAGTTCATACATATTTATGAGCGATAACATATTTAGCATGAATGAAAAAATAATGAATAATATTATTAAATATAATGAAATAAAAACAGATGACATAGAATATGTTAAAAACCTAAACTTCAATAAAGCAAAACAAATAATAAAACAACTAGACCTATCAAATAAATGTAAAGTAATAATAGAACCAAAATAGTACTTGAAAAAAGTACTTTTTAAATATTTACAAACACAAACAAATGTATTATAATACTGTCAGGTGACTTATATGGAAAGAATAATTATGCACATAGATGTAAATAATGCATTTCTTTCTTGGACAGCATTGTATCTGTTAAAAAATGGATCAAAATACGATATAAGAAATTCATATGCTGTAATAGGAGGAGATGAACAAACAAGATCGGGAATAGTACTAGCTAAATCAACACCAGCTAAAAAATTAGGAGTTGTAACAGGAGAAACACTTTATAGCGCCAGAAAAAAATGCAAAGTACTAAGAACATATCCACCAAACTTTAAATTTTATCAAGAAATGTCCAATAAACTATTTGATCTAATAAGTAAATACTCACCAGATATAGAAATTGCTAGTGTAGATGAATGTTATCTAGACTATACAAAAATAAAAAACATGCAAGGAGACCCATTAGAATTCGCGAGTAGACTACAAAAAGAAATACTTGACGAATTAGGTTTTACAGTAAATATTGGAATAGCTAATAATAAACTATGTGCAAAAATGGCATCAGACTTTACAAAACCATATAAAATACATACATTATATCAAAATGAAATAAAAGAAAAAATGTGGCCACTAGAAGTAGGAGAATTATTTGGAATAGGAAAAAAAACAGCGCCAAAACTAAATAAATTAAATATATATACAATAAAAGACCTAGCTAATACACAACCAGAAATATTATACCCACACTTTAAAAACCAATCAGAACACATGATTAATTGGGCAAATGGAATAGATAACTCACCAGTAATAAGTATACCACCAGAACCAAAAGGAATAGGAAATGAAATAACATTAGATCATGATGTAAAAGACGCAATGGAAATATATAAATATCTATTATTTCTCTCAGAAAAAGTTGGAACAAGAATAAGAAAACAAAAAAAATACGCTAACGTAATAGTTGTAATACTAAAAGATAGTAATTTCAAAAAATACTCACATCAAAAAAAACTACATACTCCAACTGATTCGACAGAAGAAATATATAACACTGCAAAAATAATATTAAGAGAAATGCATGAAGATGAATCAATTAGATTAATAGGAATAAGACTTGATAACCTAACAGATAAAAAGATTAAGCAAGTATCAATATTTGATGAAGAAAAAGAAGAAAATAATATTGATAAAGTATTAGATGAAATAAATGATAAATATAAAAATAAAATAAGAAAAGCATCATTAATAAAAAAATAAAAAAAAATTAAAAAAAATATTGACAAAATAAAAAAATAAAAGTATTATGTAGGCATGATTGGAGAGAGAGTATGAGTTTTGAAGAAAAAATCAGCATATTAAGAGAACATGGTATTGATATAATGCGTTATGATGAAATGGGTTGTGACGAAATAAATAAGATAATAAATAAAATACTAAATAATCCACAACTACAACAAGATATGTTAAAAGCACCAGACGAATTTTGGGAAAATGCAAAAAATGGAATAATAATGTATTGTGACTATTATATTAAAGATATGTTTAATGACGAACCAGAAGAAAAAATAATAACAAAGTATCAGGATATACGAGAAAAAAGACATATCCCAGCACTTGTATATGCTATACAAATGGAAAAAACAAAGATTAGATAATGATTCTAATCTTTTTCTATGCCTAATTTCTCACTAAAAGCACTTACAATTCCTTGAACATACCCTTCACCATTATTAAGAATATTATCAAGATCACCAGAATAATTAATATAACCTAACTCAAGTAAATAAGCTTCAACTCCAATATTAGAATCATAAAACATATTTTTAACACCACTCCTACCATCAATAAAAGAACCAGTCATCATACCACCAGTTTCACGAATCATAAAATAATAATTAGTATTCAAATCAACAGGATAAGGGAAAAAACCATTATTATAACAATTACTATTAGAACTATTAATATCATCATCACTAAAAGTTCTAACATAAACACCATCCATAACCCTATAAGAACTATTAATAGAATAATTAGACCCACTATAAGAAACAATATTATTTGCTAATAAAGACGCAAAACCTAAATCAGAATTATTAGGCGCATAAACCTCAACACCACCATAATTCATAACCCCCTCAGTACTATTTAAATGAATAGAAATAAAAAACTTCGCATGACTAGAATAGGCTAAACTAGTTCTACTATTATCACCATAAAAACTAGTATTAACATCATCATACCTAGTCATACCAACCTTTAAACCTAATTGTTCTAAAGAACTTTTTAACTTATAAGCTAAATCCAAAGTAATAGAACTCTCACAATAATCGCCAAAACAAGCACCAGAATCATCACCACCATGCCCTGGATCAATAACAACGTCATAATAATCATCAACAATACCAACACTAGAAGAAAGGAACATTTTATCATTAAAACCAATATTAATAATATTATTAAAACCGCGAGAAATAGTATAATAACTTATATCATTATACTTAGTATTATTAATCAAACTATAATAATTATCTCCATCCTTTAAAAAAACAAAATAATTATCTCTAGGAATAGAATCAAGTAAAATACCATCATTAATAACAGAAGAAATAAAAAAACCACCATCATCATAAACAATAGGAACAAAAATTTCATCGTTCTCACTCTTAAGAACCAAACTAGGATTACTTAATCCATTGATATGCCCGCCAATATTTAAATGATTTCCATAAACATAATAATAATCAACATAACCAATACTACTAGAATTAGAACAAAAACATATAATTAAAAAAACAATAATAAATAAAAAAACAAACTTTTTCATTATTATCACCACTAAATAATATTCAATTAAAATAAAAAGAACCACAAAGTAGTTCCTAAAACTTAATACTATTAATTTGATTAATAGATAGACCAGTATAATTAGATATAGATTCTAAATTAATCTTATCATTAAGCATATTACGAGCAATTTGAATTTTTTGAAAATTCTCACCTTCAAGTCTTCCTTCAGCTCTTCCTTCGACAATTCCTTCATTTCTAACACTATTAAGAATAAACTCCTTATCTTGTTCTTCTGTAATATATTCCCTAAACTTAGGGCTTCTATTAACTTTTTTTAACTCTTCCATATATTTCACTATCCTTTCATCATGAGTTATATTAATTAACTCATTTAATTCCTTTAAATTTAAAGCCAACATTATAAAATATCTGTATTTAATAATGTTTTCTAAATTTTTTTATTAACCTGTTGCTTATTTCTATTGTACCAAAAACTCATACAATAGTCCATATTAACTTCATAAATTACAAAATTTTTCACATATGTTTTCCAATTTTTATTCATTATCATATACTTACTAATAGCTTCATCTCCATTAATACCATAAGAAAAATTAATTTGAATTATTTGTTTATCCTCTGTATATTCTTTATTTACTAAAGTATAGTTAGAATAACAATCACATATAAAAGAAGTGTTTCTAGGATGTACATATTTTTGTTAAACCCATTAACTTCAATATTAACAATAGCCTCACTAGAATCAATTAATAAGTCTAGATATTTTCGCCTTACAGCTAAATTAATATTTTTTTCAATATTAGAATGCATAATATTTTGATAATTGATGCCAGTAACTTCATTAATTAATATATTTAATAAATCTTGGTTAAGAGGATTTAAAAAAACACATTTAAAACATTTATCATTTTTACAATTATAAAACTTCATTATTACCTCCTTTTAAAAAGGAAAATTAGGCCTAAAACTTCCTTAAATCCAAGATAACATAATATAAAAAATCGGTCAAATGAGCAAATATTAAAAACTGTAAAAAAAAACATGCAGAATATTAAAATCTGTTTAGGCAGATTTTGAAAAAGTGTATATAAAAACTATACAGATTTTAAAAAAGAGGTAAATCGCAAAAAAATAACATTTAGAATACAAAAAACAAATAAAATCAAATTTAAAATATGGTATAATAAATAAAAAAAGGAGAACATATGAAAAAAAATAAAGGCGAAAACAACATAATAAATAACATAATAAAAATAATAATAGTATTACTCGCAATAACACTACAAATAATAGTATTCTTTTCACTCTATGGAGCAACCACAAAGTTATCAGAATATGCAAAAATAATATTTGAAATAATCAAATTTATATCAGTAATATATATAATATATAAAAGACAGAATCCTGCATACAAAATAATATGGATAATATTTTTAATGTTTATGCCAATAACAGGATTTGTCGTATACTTACTTTGGGGGAATAATAAAACACCAAAAAGAATGAAAAGAAAAATGAAAAAAGAAAAAAAACAATCAAACATAACCTTGCAAAAAAATGAAGAAATATATAATCTAGAAAACCTAGATAGAAAAAAAGAAGCAGACTACATATATAACGTAACAAATTACCCAATGTATTATAACGAAGAAGTTAAATACTATAAAACAGGAGAAGACTCATATAAACAATTAATAGAAGATTTAAAAAACGCAAAAGAATATATACTAATAGAATTCTTTATAATATCAGATGGAATTATGTGGAATGAAATATATAATATACTAAAACAAAAAAGAAAAGAAAACGTAGAAATATACCTAATGTATGATTCATTAGGAAGCCTATTAAAAAAACCAAAACACCTAAAACAACAACTAGAAAAAATAAACGTAAAATACATCCAATTCAATCCATTAACACCATTTATTAGATCATATATAAACTATAGAGACCATAGAAAAATAATAGTAATAGATGGTGATATAGCTTATACAGGTGGAATAAATATAGGAGACGAATATATAAATAAAAATAGTAGATTAGGACATTGGAAAGACTGCGTCGCAAGAATTAAAGGAGAAGCAATAAAAAATCTAATAGTAATATTTGGAAGTCATTGGAATATAAACTCAAACGAAATATTAAACTATAAAAAACTAATAGAAAAAATAAATACAACAAAAGAAAATAATGGATATATAATTCCATACTCAGATAATCCACAAAACAAACTAAATCCAGCAAAAACAACATATATAAATATAATTAATAACGCAAAAAAATACGTATATATAATGACACCATATCTAATATTAGATAATGAAACAGAAGAAGCACTAATAAACGCAAGATTACAAGGAATAGATGTAAAAATAATAACACCAAGCATACCAGATAAAAAACTAGTAAACGCATGTACAAAATCATTCTATAACTTACTACTAGAATCAGGAGTAAAAATATACGAATATAAACCAGGATTTATACACTCCAAAATAATAGTATCAGATGATTCTGTCGCAACAATAGGAACAACAAACTTTGACTTCAGAAGCTTCTACCTAAACTACGAATGTGGAATATGGATACATAATACAAAAGAAGAAATAAGAATAAAAGAAGATTTCATGAAAACAATAGAAGAGTCAATTGAAATAAAAAAAGAAATATGGAACAAAAGAAAACTAAACATTAAAATAATAGAAGCAATATTAAGACTTATATCACCATTATTATAAAAAAACTTTGTCTAATTAATTAAAATGTGTTATAATTAATTAGGCTTTTTTAATCGAAAAGAAAGGAGAAATATGAGTAAAATAAAAATATTTGGTCTAGGTGGACTTAATGAAGTCGGAAAAAATATGTATGTAGTAGAAGTAGATAATGATATATTTGTATTTGACGCCGGACTAAAATATGCAGACGATAAAATGTTAGGAGTAGACTATATAATACCTAACTATGATTATTTAAAAGAAAATAAAAAAAGAATAAAAGGAGTATTTATAACACATGGACACGATGCACAAATGGGAGCACTTTCAGACATACTACTAGATATAAAAGACTTAAAAATTTATGCTTCACCATTTACACTAGATGTTATAAGAAATCAGTTAAAAGAAGACAATATAAAAACGGACAATTTAATTGAAATTCAACCACATAAAAAAATTAACTTTGGAAAAAATAGTATATTTCCAATAAGCTTAACACATGCAGTACCAGACACATTAGGATATGTACTATATACACCAGATGGAGCTATTTTCTATACAGGAAACTTCGTATTCGATTCAACAATGCTTGGAAGATACGAAACAGACATTGGAAAACTAGCCTATGTTGGAAAACAAGGAGTATTATGCTTATTAAGTGAATCACTATATGCTGAAAAAAAAGGCTTTACATCACCTAATCATAGAATATCATCAGTAATAAGTGAAACACTAAATACAAATAACGGAAGAATACTATTTAACATATTTCAAGCACAACTATATAGAATACAAGAATTATTTAACGAAGTATCAAAAACAAACAGAAAAGTAGTAATAATGGGAAAAACATTAGAAACACTTATATATAACGCAATAGATAATGGATACATGAACTTCGATAAAAAAAGAATAGGAAATATACATCAAGTAACAGACCCAAATGTTGTGGTAATAATATCAGATGAAAGAGAAAAACCATTCTCAAACATAAAAAGAATTATAAAAGGATACGATAAATTTATAACACTAAAAGAATCAGACACAGTAATATTCGCATCCCCAGTATATGACGGAATGGAAAAAAGTTCAACAAAAGTATTAGATGATTTATCAAAAATAGGATCAAATATAGTGACACTTCCAAATAAAAAATACTTGTCACACCATGCCTCAAGCGAAGACTTAATGCTTATGCTTGGACTAATGAAACCAAAATACTATTTCCCTGTAATAGGAGAATATAGACATCAAGTCGCAAACAAAGAAAATGCATTAAAAGTAGGTATGAAAGAAGAAAACATAATACTTAAATTAAATGGACAAGTCGCAACATTTATAAATGGTGAACTAAAAAATACAAACGAAACAATTAAAGTAGAAGATATTTTAATAGATGGAAAAACAGTCGGAGACATAGGAGAACTAGTACTAAAAGACCGTGAATCACTTAGCGATAACGGAATAGTAATAGTAGCAGTAACACTAGATAAACAAACAAAACAAATACTTGCAGGACCAGAAATACTAACACGAGGATTTGTATACGTAAAAGATAATATAGATTTGATTAAAGAAGCACAAAACCTATCCTTAAATATAATAGAAGGCAATATTGGTCCAAACTATGTAGACTTTACAAAAATAAAAACTGAAATAAGAGATAAAGTTGGAAAATATCTATATGATGAAACAGAATGTAAACCAATGATACTAATAGTTGTCCAAGAAGTTTAAAACTTCTTTTTTCTTTACAAAAAAATAAAAAAGTAGTATTATAACGAAAAAGAAAAAGAGGAATTCTTATGAGAGAAGAATTAATGAAAATAAACCTAGAATATTTAGATAAAATAAATGTGCCAGATAACCCATTTGGAATAGAAGTAGAATTTGCAGGAGCACTGTATAAACTTGTGCAACAAGAATTAAAAAAAATATTCTACTACGATAACCCACTAGAATACTGGAAAGATTCAAAAAAAATACACAAAGAAAAATATGAAACATGGAAACTAGTAAAAGAAGCAACAGTGCAAAAAAGAATAGGATTTGAAGAATTTACAGGTGGAGAAATAAATTCTCCAATACTAACAAACAACAAAAAATCATGGGAAGAACTAAAAAAAATCTGCGAATTTTTAAGAAATCAAGAAAACATACAAATAGATGATAACTGCGCTATACACATACATACAGATAAAAAAATACTACCAACAATAAAAGAAGTAATAAACCTTTTAAAACTATGGATAGTATACGAAGATATAATATATAAATTTAGTTATGGAGAAATAGATATTCCAAGAAAACTAATATTTGGATATGCAAAACCATATGGACAAGATAAAGATATATTAGAACTAATAAATAAATTAGATAAAATAGAAACACTAGAAGAATTAATGCAAGCAATACACTATGAAAGAAAATATGGATTAAACCTATTAAATCTAATAAGAGAAGCAAAACCAACATTAGAAAAAAGAACAAGTAACGGCACACTAAATGAGAAAATAATACAAAACGATGTAAGATTCACACTAAACTTCATAAACTATGCGAAAAAAGAAAACTTTGACGAAGAATTTATAAAATATAAACTAAAAAAATATGAACCAATTTTTATAAATCAATCTATAAAAGAAGACAAAGAAAAAGCAGAAGAACTAGCTACTAGAATATTTAAAGAAGAAATAGATAAACTGTATTTCTATAAACAATACTTTAAAACATATAACAAAAATGACATTGAAAAAACATTACATTTATGATATTATCAATAAGAAAGAAGTGATTACATGATAAAACCAGATCTATTAAAAGCAAAACAAAGAACAAGAGAAGTAGTATTAACTAAAACAAATGAATACATAGTAAAAGAAAATCTAAAAAAACTAGGACTAAACAAAAAATACTATGTAAAAACATATGGATGCCAAATGAATGAACATGATTCAGAAAACATAAAAGCAATCTTAGAAGACATGTCATTTATAGAAACAGATACCATGGAAAGTGCTGACTTAATACTATTAAATACATGTGCAATAAGAGAAAATGCACATAACAAAGTATTTGGAATGATAGGACGAATAAAAAACCTAAAAGAAAAAAATCCAAACCTAATTGCAGGAATATGTGGATGCATGGCACAAGAAGAAGTAGTAGTAAATGAAATACTAGAAAAATATAACTTCCTAGACATAGTATTTGGAACACATAATATACATAACCTACCAAATATACTCTATACGGCAATAAACAAAAAAGACCTAGAAGTAGAAGTATTAAGTATAGAAGGAAGCGTAATAGAAAACATTCCAGTAAAAAGAGATTCAAAATATAAAGCATGGGTAAATATAATGTATGGATGTGATAAATTCTGCACATACTGCATAGTACCATATACAAGAGGAAAACAAAGAAGTAGAGAACCTAAGTATATAATAGATGAAGTAAAAGACCTCGTAAAAAAAGGATATCAAGAAGTAACACTACTTGGACAAAATGTAAATGCATATGGTAAAGACTTAGAACTAAACTACGATATGAGTAATCTGTTAGAAGATGTTGCTAAAACAGGTATAAATAGAATTAGATTCGTAACAAGTCATCCATGGGACTTTAATGATTCTATGATAGAAGTAATAAAAAAATATCCAAACATTATGCCATATATTCACTTACCACTTCAATCAGGATCAGATAGTATACTAAAACTAATGGGTAGAAGATATACAAAAAAATCATACATAGAACTATATAATAAATTAAAAACTGCTTTACCTAATTCATCAATAACAACAGACATAATAGTAGGATTCCCAAATGAAACAATAGAAGACTTTAACGAAACACTAGACGTAGTAAACACATGCAAATTCGATGGAGCATACACATTTATATTCTCACCAAGAGTAGGAACACCAGCAGCAAAAATGGCTGATAACGTTTCACTAGAAGAAAAGAATCAAAGACTATATAAACTAAACGAACTAATTAATAAATACTCAAAAGAAGCAAATGATAGATATCTAAATAAAATAGTTCCAGTACTAATAGAAGGAACTAGTGAAAAAGATGAATCAATGCTTATGGGATATACAGATACAATGAAACTAGTAAACGTTAAAGCAGATAAAAAATACATAGGAAAAATAATAAACGTAAAAATAAAAGAAATAAAAACATGGAGTATGGATGGAGAAATAGCTGAATAATCAGCTATTTTTTTTGAAAAGATTTAAAAACATAAAAAAATTGAAAACTGTGATATAATATTTAAGATAGGGAGATGTATACATGCTAGAATTAAGGAATATATGCAAAATATATAAAAGTAAGAAAAGTAGTGAAACTGTTGCACTAAAAAATATAAATCTTAAATTTGATGAAAATGGGCTTGTATTTATTTTAGGTAAAAGTGGTTGTGGAAAATCGACATTACTAAATCTAATTGGTGGCTTAGATAAAAATGATAGTGGAGATATAATTGTCGATGATGTAAAAATAAATCATTTAAATAAAACAAAAATAAATAATTATAGAAATTCTTATGTAGGATTTGTTTTCCAAGATTACAACTTGCTAGAAGAATTAAATGTATCTCAAAATATTAATCTTGTCCTTGAATTACAAGAAAAAAATGATAATGGGCAAGTAGACGAGGTTCTAAAAAGTGTCGGCCTGGAAAATTTAAAAAATAGAAAAATAAATGAATTATCTGGTGGACAAAAACAAAGAGTAGCAATTGCAAGAGCATTAATTAAAAAACCAAAATTATTACTTTGCGATGAACCAACAGGAAATTTAGATAGTGAATCAAGCAAACAAATATTTGATATTTTAAAAGATATAAGTAAAACTACTTTAGTTGTTGTTGTAACACATGATGAGGAATCAGCAACTAAATATAGTGATAGGATTATAAGAATAAAAGATGGTGAAATAGTCGATGATACAAAACCAAATATTATTAATCAAGAATCAAATAAGATTGAATTAGCTAAATCTCATTTACCATTTGGTTTCAAACTTTCTTTTGCAATTGATAGTTTATTTTCAAAAAAAGTAAGATTATTTATATCATGCTTATTACTAATTACTTCGCTGTGTTTATTTGGAAGTGTTATTTCGATTGATAAATATAGCAAAAAAGAAATTAACAACAAAATGATAGAAACATACAATAAATTAAAAAAGACATATAATGATGAATTTGTGGTTAATAATGTCTGGGTAAATGATTATAGCAAATATTTTTCATATTTAGATTATACTCTGCAAAAAACAGATATTGATCCATTAACTTTATTTCCATCAATTATATCAGATGAAACCAAAGATAATGTTGAAAAAGTAACCAATAGAAAATGGAATTATGAATATAAAATACAACAAGATGGTGAATTTTTAAAAATATCGTATCCTAATAATGAAATAAGAACAAATATTTATTATTCAGATTCAGATTTCGTTCCATCATTCGTTGAAATTATCGATAAAGATACAACTATTGGGAGTGAAATAATTGGAAGATTACCAAATAATTATAATGAGATAGTAATATCAAATTACGTTGCTGATTCAATGATTAATGGTGGCGTTCAATTGTCAGATGGAACAACCTACTTACCCTCAGATTATAATGATATTTTAAATAGCAACAAAACGATAAAATTTGGAAATACCGATTTAGAATTAGTTATTGTTGGAATTGTTAATTATAATTTAGATGAATTTCAAAAATTAAAACAATACAATACATTTGATGAAGAAATAAATGATTTATTTGAAGAATTAGATTATATAAAAGAAAATATATTATATAGAATTTTTGTTGCAAAAAATTTTATTAATAATTTGGATTTGCCAAATAATAATATATTAAAATCAGCAACATTGCAGTATTCGTATATGAATCACGCATCTTCCTTTGATGCAGTGGGATATGTTACTCCAGATATGAATATATATTACTTAAATACTGATGAAGATAAAAAAGATTTATCAAATAATGAGGTCGTAATAAACTTAGAGATACTTAATTCTATAACTGGTGGAGACTTCAAACGAAAATACAATGAATTTTTTTATTCTAATGAATCAATAGACAAAGATGAATTGATTGGATTTATAAAAAAATATATTAATAATTCAAATGTTTTAAATAATTCTATAAAAATTAATTTTAACTCAAATAGATTTACTTTTTCAAAAGATGATCTATCCGAATATACTATCACTGGTATTGATTTAAACGTTAATAATACAATAAAAGTAATTTATTTATCTCATGATAATGTGGATGATTCCATAATTCCGTACAGTTCTTCGACACAAATTTATACAATTATTAATGATAGTTCTACTTTAAAAGAATTATTAAATGTTGTAAATGTTGATAATGATTATACCATAGCAAGGACAAGCTTTTCATTTGGTGTTATAAATGCTTACTGTACATCAAATATAATATCAAAAATATTTTTATATATATTCATTTTTTCTTTAATAATGAATACATTAATATTGACAAGTTTAATATCAAACAGTATTAATAATAAGAAGAAGCAAATTGGTATTTTGAAATCATTAGGAACAACTGATAAAGATTTACTTCATATTTTTTCAATTGAATCAATTATTGTTTTAATAACATCAATTGTATTAAGTATATTTGGAATTAATTTTATTAATGCATTATTAAATAAGTTTTTTTCACAAGAACTTAATATCGGTTTTGGTATTTTTAATTTTAATTTAATGAAGTTCTCTATGATAGTATTATTAAACTTACTTATTACAATATTTACTTGCATATTAGTTATGAAAAAAATCACAAAACTTAAACCTATTGAGTCAATTAATAATACACATTAATTAGATAAAGACAAAGTTAAAGAAAATCTAATAGAGAGTTGAAAAAACTCTTTTTCTTTTATTTAAAAATAAAGAAAATTAGAGTATAATTAGTAATGTAGAAAAGAGGAATATTATGAATAAAGTAGTATTATGTATATTAGATGGATGTGGAATAAGAGAGGAAACAGACGGAAATGCATTTAAAAATGCAAATACTCCAACATTAGATATGTTGTTTAATGAATATCCACATTCAATATTAAAAGCAAGTGGACCTGCAGTAGGATTACCAGAGGGTCAAATGGGAACAAGTGAAGTAGGACACATGAATCTAGGATCAGGAAGAATTGCCTTACAACCACTACAAGCAATAACTGGGTCAATAGAAAATAAAACATTCTTTGAAAATAAAAAAATAAAAGAAGTATTAAACCATGTAAAAGAAAATAATTCAAACCTTCACATATTTGGATTATTATCAGATGGAGGAGTGCATTCACATATAAATCACTTACTAGCTTTACTAGAAATGTGTAAAATAAATAATGTAAAAAATGTGTATATCGATGTATGCCTAGATGGAAGAGATACATACGAAAAAAGTGCACTTAAATATTTAGAAATACTAGAAAATAAAATGAATGAATTAGGAATAGGAAGTATTTCTACAATAAATGGTAGATACTATGCCATGGATAGAGATAACAACTTCGATAGACTAAAACTAGCATATGACGCTATTTGCTACGGAAAAGGAAAAACATACAATAACTATAAAGAACTAATTGATGAAAACTATAATAATGGAGTATTCGATGAATTCGTAATACCAGGAATAATAAATAATTGCCCACTAAACGATAACGATGGAATAATAACATTCAACTTTAGAAAAGATAGAATAAGAGAAATGTTTACACTTTTATCAAATCCATCAGAATATGAAGCAGAAGCAAATGAAAAAGAACTTGAAGTAAAACATTTCAATAATTTAAAAACACTAACAATGTTTCCTGTAACAGAAACAGTAAAATCACCTCATGCATTCGATGACTTAGACTTAAAAAACATACTTGTAGACTATCTACACAATAATAATATAAGTCAATTAAGAATAGCAGAAACAGAAAAATATCCACACGTTACATTCTTCTTTGATGGAGGAAAAGAAATAGAATACAATGATATGAAAAAAATACTAATACCTTCACCAAAAGTTGCGACATACGACCTAAAACCAGAAATGAGCGTATATGAAGTAACAGATAATTTCCTAAAAGAAGTTAAAAACTACGATGTAACCATAATGAATCTAGCAAACGGAGACATGGTAGGCCATACAGGAGTTTATGAAGCAGCAAAACAAGCAGTAGAACACATGGATAAATGTCTAGAAAAAATTTATAAAAAAGTAGTAGAAGAACTAAATGGAATACTAATAATAATAGCAGATCATGGAAATTGTGACATGATGTGGGATGAATCCCATAACCCAGTAACAAGCCATACAACAAATCCTGTACCATGTATAATAACAAAAAAAGGAATTACCTTAAAAGATGGAAAACTAGCAGATATCGCTCCAACAATGATAAAACTATTAGGTCTAAAAGTTCCAGAAGAAATGACAGGAGAAATATTAATAAATGAATAAAATATATACATTCTTTAACTATAACTATATAAAAATAATAAAAGAAAATATAAAAAATAATAAAAAAATAAATATAAAAGATAAAAAAGAACTAACGAACCTAATAGTAAAAAAACAAATATCAAGTATTATATTTATAATACTAAACTTCCTAATAACATACACATCATCACTAGAAATATATAAAGCACAATATCATAAAAATATATTAATGCACATACTAAAAGATAATATAAATATAAGTATTATTTGGTTTATAATACTTATAATACTACCAATACTAACAAGTATAATGATTAATAAAAAAATAAAATCAAAATATTATCTTATACTATTAATACTATATCTTTTATCAAATATATTTAATATATTAATGTCTATATACTTTATAACAGTACTAATAAATAATAAAATATTAGGAATACTAGGAATAATAAATATAATAATAACAATTATTATAAACATAAATATAATAGTAAATTTAAAAGAAAACTTTTTAAAATAGTCCAGTAAAAAAACTGGGCTTTTTTTGTCAAAAAAATGTAAATGAAAGAATTTATAAAAAAAATAATATACAAATAATAACAAATATGATATATTAGTACAAAGTAAGGAGAATAGTTATGGAAGAAAAAAAATCAAATAAAGGACTTATAATTGTAATAATTGTAGTCGTATCACTTATATTTATATTGCCACTCATAATAAGTATGTTAGGAATAATACTAATTCCAAAAATGCTGTCATCAATGAATGAAAAAATAGGAGTTGCTAATTATAATGTAGGAGAATTGAAAATATATATTCCAAGTCATTGGGAACGACAAGATGAATTTGTAATTAGTAAATCAGGAAAATGCAGAATAATAGGTGGAGAAACACGTTATGACCAAGATAGAATAGAAAGAGCATATTTAAAAGATGAATTAGAACATGAACAAATACAAATAAATGGTATAGATGTAAGTTATGGGTTTAAAAATACGGAAGAAGAAAAAATATATTCATACTTCATAGAACATAATAATCAAAAATATACAATAATATTTATAAATAAAGTTGATAGTGATGAAGAGTGTAATACATACATAGATAAATTAGAACAATCAATTGAGATTGGAGAAGAATAAAATAGGAGAATTTATGAAAAAAGCATTAATAATAATATTAGTAATAATACTATATTCAATACCACTAGTACAAATTTATAAATGGGCTCTTCTAAAGAGCCACTCAATATATAAAAATAATGAGGGACCAGGAGTATCATTTTACTTTCCAAAAACTTGGATGCAAGATGGTGACTACTATGTGAATAGTGATAAAACATGTAAAGCAACAGGATCAATGTCAGTGAGAAGTATAGATAGAATCAAACAAGAAATTATTCCATACGAATTGGAATATAACGAAGAAATAATCAATAATATAAACATGCAGCATGGACATAAAGAAACAGAAGAAGAAATAATAGAAACATACATATTTAAACATCCATCGATTGAAAAAAACTATTATCTAACTTATATACAAAATAAAGATAGTGAAGCAGAAGATTGTAAAGAATTTATAGATAATTTAGAAACAAGAATAGTGATTTCATATTAATCACTTTTTTATATACAAAAAAAGAACAGTCCCCCCTGAGAAGACCGTTCCTATAAAAGAATAAAAAGGGGTTGGCTAGTGTGATACTAGCGCCAATTCGCCTAAATCCGAATTGGTACTGCATATATTAAACTAAAATGAGTGATTTGTCAATAAAACTGAAACAACTTTTAAAAAAAGTTTTAAAAAAGGAGGAAAAACAAATAAAAAATAGTATAATACTTATAGAGGGATAAACATGGAATTAGAAAACATTAAAGGAATAGGCGAATCAAAAATCAAAATATTAAAAAAACTAAATATTAATAATATAGAAGATTTACAAACATACTATCCATTTAGATATAACATAATAAAAAAAACAGATATAAGTAACATGCAACACGAAGACAAAATAATAATAGATGGAATAATAGAAACAAATCCAACCGTATTTTACTTTACAAGAAAAAAAGATAAAATGTCATTTAAACTAAATACAGGAAATAAACTATTAAACATAGTAATATTTAATAGAGGATTCCTAAAAACAAAATTAGCAATAGGTACAACTATAACAGTAATAGGAAAATACGATAAAAGAAATAATAATGTAGTAGCAAGTGAAATAAGACTAGAAAAACTATCAACAACACCACAAATAGAACCAGTATATCATATAACAAATGGAATAACTGGAAAACAAATAAATCACCTAGTAAACCTAACATTAGATAAAAATATAAATGACTACATACCAGACTATTTAAATAATAAATATAAACTACTATCAAAAAAAGAAACAATAAAAGAAATACATAATCCAACAAGTATAGAAAAACTAAAACTAGCACGAGCAAAACTAAAATATGAAGAACTATTTATGTTTATGCTAAAAATAAACTACTTAAAAAATAAAAACCATAAAGAAGGACTAAAAAAAATAATAGATAAAACAAAAACACAAGAACTAATAAAAAGCCTACCATTTGAACTAACAAGTGACCAATTAAAAAGCATAGAAGAAATATACGAAGATATGGTAAATATTAAACAAATGAATAGATTACTTCAAGGAGATGTAGGATCAGGAAAAACAATAGTATCATTTATATCACTTTACATGAATTACCTAGCAGGATATCAAGGATCACTTATGGCTCCAACAGAAATACTCGCAATACAACACTATAATAACATTAAAAATATATTACCAAATTTAAATATATCATTACTAACAGGAAAAACAAAAGCAAAAGAAAAAAAACAAATACTAGAACAACTAAAAAATAACGAAATAGATATACTAATAGGAACACACTCACTAATTAGTGAAAACGTAATATATAATAACCTAGGACTAGTAATAACAGACGAACAACATAGATTTGGAGTAAACCAAAGAGCAAACCTAAAAAACAAAGGAACAAATCCTGACATACTATATATGAGTGCTACACCAATACCTAGAACATACGCCCTAACAATATATGGAGACATGGATGTATCAATAATAAAAACAATGCCTAGTGGAAGAGTTGAAGTAAAAACACTACTAAAAAAAGATACAGAAATAAAAAGTGTATTAGAACTAATGTATAAAGAACTAAAAAACAACCATCAAATATACGTAATCGCACCACTAATAGAAACAACAGAAGAAAGCGAAATGGAAAACGTATACGAACTAGAAGAAAAAATGAACAAAGCATTTGGAAAACTATATAAAGTAGGAATACTACATGGAAAAATGAACAACAAAGAAAAAGACGAAATAATGAATAAATTTAAAGATAATGAAATACAAATACTAGTAAGTACAACAGTAATAGAAGTAGGAATAGACGTAAAAAATGCAACAGTAATAACAATATTTGATAGCTATAGATTTGGACTTTCCGCATTACATCAATTAAGAGGAAGAGTAGGAAGAAGCAGCTTACAATCATACTGTATACTAATAAGTAGTAAAGAAACAGAAAGACTAAACGTATTAACAAAAACAACAGATGGATTTAAAATAAGTGAAGCAGACTTCAAACTAAGAGGAAGCGGAGACCTATTTGGACTAAGACAAAGTGGAGACATGAACTTCAAAATAGCAGACTTAAAAAATGACTATAATATACTACTAAAAGCAAAAGAAGATAGTGAATATTTTATAAAAAACAATCTAAATAAAAAAGAATATATTCATATAAAAAATGAACTTGGTAAATCAATAAATTTAGATTAAATTATTGACAAATTAAAATTAAAAATATATAATTATACTAGCGTGAATAGTTCAACGGAATCATTCACGTGGATGTTCTTATATCATACTAGGTATAAGAATGTTCAACCAAAACCCCCTGAAGAGGACACGAATTAATGTGTCCTCATTTTGTTTGCCCATAAATAAAGGGATTGCGAGGATTCTAACATTTAAAAAGTTGCAAGAAATTACCATTTATATACGAATTATATACGAATTTCGGGGGCAAAAAAACGAAAAATGCTATTTTTAAAGGCTTAAACCCTTATAAATATTGAAAAAGAAATTCTGCTCTCTTCATACTCAAGAGAGTGAAAATTGTGATATAATTATATAAGGTGATAAAATGATAACAGAGAAAGATTTTAATTCTACATTAATTGGAACAATATCAGAACAACATAAAAAAATATTGATTGATTTTTCAAATAATTTTTTAGCAACATTTAATGATTATATATCCAGAGAAGAATTGTTAAATCGAATTAACAAATTAAAATATATTGGTTTTGGAAAATGTGGATCTGCTGATGCTGAATATATTAGTTCTACTCAACAAATAATTATCTCTGACAAACATAATACATCAGATGCAAATATAATTAAATCTTTGTTATATCATGAATTAATACATGCTATTTCATACCATAGTGAGAAGGATTTAGATTCTTGTTTTAATGAATATGAAACCAATAGAACAGGATTAAATAGACAAAATGTTGAATTTGATGCTGAATATGAAGGACCTGGATTTGATGAGGGTGAACTTTTAGAAGAAATAATGACAGAGTATTATAATACAGTTTTATTACAGAGAGAAGGAATTGATTTTAAAGGTACTTCTATACTGAAAAATTATTGTTTTGATCAAGATTATGTAGAATATCATGGTACTGGATACTATAATATAGCTGCACTTGGACAAATATATGATTTCTTATTTGGTAAAGATATACTGAAAGCTAAATTATATGATGGTAATGACTTTAGAAAAAAATTTAATAAATTATTTGAAAATGCTGGTATATTTGATGATATTTTTAATAGTGAAGATTTTAAGGTTCCAAGCTATTCAAAATTTGTTGCACAAAAAAATGCAATGGAAAGATATAAAACAGCTTGTAAGATGTTTGTAGAGTTATTTAAACAGAAGTATAAAAATAGTATAAATAATTTTACTGATTTATTAAATAATAATGAATTTAATACATTTTTAAATATGCTTGTAAAAACAAGAAGTAAATTTGATGAATCAACTAAAATAAATGAAGAATTATTTTTGCTTACGAAAAAGCTAGAAAAAAATCTGGTTACTGAATTATTTGGTAGTGAGATAGAAGATAACGAATATGGCCTAGATACTTCAAATATAGAGACATCATTATTTTTGGCTATAGAAAAAATTTGTAATGAAAACGAAAATATTGACTTAAACAATATTAGATATGTTGTTTTTTATGATAATCATTTTAAAGGTATTTACTTATTAATAGGTGATGATAAGTATATAATTGATTATAGGACTTTAAGTCAAGAAATTAATTATGCTAAATTAAAAAGGTTTTCTGAGTGTGGTTTTTCTAAAGAAGATATGGACATGTATTCTAGAGAATATAATATGGATATATCAGATGCTGAATTTGCTACAATAATTAATCCTGCATCTAGAATGACGTTTATAGTGAAAGATGGTAAAATATATAATTATCATGGTGAAGAAATAGTTTTAGAAGATTTCAAAAAATATTCATCAACTCCTTCTGAGAGTAAGGCACATTCTAAATAATATTTATATACGATTTTATATACGAATTTTCTAAAATGCCAAGTGTTGTCGAGTGTAGTAGAATATAAAAACATTAAGTATTATAGAGGATTAAAGAGATTTATACAGGAAATAAAGCCGAAATTTTTGACCCCCTGAAGAGGCGTCGAAAGACGTCTCATTTTTGTTGAGCCCAGTATTTATAGGGAATTGCGAGGATTTGTGCTTTAAAAAATTGCAATTTACATACGAAATACATACAAATTTTTTGTATGAAAAACGTATGTATTTTTATTATAAACCCTTATAAATATTAGAAAATATCCTTTTTTGCTCTCTTCAGCGACGTTTGAGCACAGGAGTATAGCATTTATTAAAAAAACATGATATAATCAATATATAGTAGGATAGTGTGAAAAGTTTTATGGAAAACTGAGTAATACTTGAATGAAATCAAAAATGATAAAAAACTAACTAAAATAGTTAGAAAATGTTCTTTGAAAATAGAATTAATTAAAATTAATGCATAATGA
>Ga0247611_10001891_pt1 | contig 35898 bp, 55 predicted proteins | sample 177DNAGHGhighgp2_FD_192422 | JGI IMG/M metagenome (GOLD analysis project Ga0247611, IMG submission 192422) | Sheep rumen microbial communities from Palmerston North, Manawatu-Wanganui, New Zealand - 1770 DNA GHGhigh gp2 | ecosystem: Host-associated > Mammals > Digestive system > Stomach > Rumen... | reverse complement strand
GAAAGTCTTTTTCTATCTTGTCTACAAGACAAATTTCGTTAGTTTCAATCAGAAACAATTTATCGTAATCTACACCTTCAATCATTTTCTTCATACTCGTCTTTTAAAGGAAAAATCTTATTGAATGTGCGCCAAACGGCACAGCAAAGTAGTATCAATGGTAAGCAAAAGAAAAAGATTGCAGCAAAAATTACAGCTGTAAAATATGCAACGCATTTGAAGCATATGCAAAGCACAAACCAGCAGATACCAATCAAAACGGATCCGCAACCAATTGCGAATTCTTCAAATTCATCTTTATCAAATGTTCTGTTCTTAAATAGTTTCATTTGATTAGAAATTCAGAAACGTATTCTCTTACATTCTTAAGAGCATCTTTGTATGCATTAAGATCGTTTGTCTTTTTAAAATTAGATTTGGCAATAATGCATTCGTCTTGAACAAGAGCTATTGCATAATATGCGTCTGTCTGATTTTCTTTCTTTGATAGATCGACTACCATGATATCTTCTCCTTTGCTCGCTTAATGAATCTTGCGCTCATCCCATCTTCTTGCATGACTTGCTCCCATGGCTTCTGATGAAGTGGCTTCAAGCCAAGCTTCAGTAAAGCTTCATATCTTTCAGAATTGTACTCTTTCAAAAGCATTGGGTTGCTAATGAACAGCTTGATAGATTCAGCAAAGCGCTCGTCTTTGTTTGGCTCATAAGAAGTGATCTGCTTTCCTTTTGGAATGTTTGGAAACTTTAGCTTCTCATGTAGATAATGGCCAAACTCGTGGTGCAGAACGCCATATACGGTTCGATCTGTGAAATAATGCGGATGAGACCAGCACCGCATAGCAGGATTGGCTACTTCTCTAGCGCAAGCTGATGGATCGATATGGATAGTATTAGAACGATACTGATAATATCCGCAATCGCCGTTTCGTGAATGGAAAAACGCGATTTTTGGTTTTGGAATGTGATTAATTTCGCAGAACTTTTTCAGTACTGCTGCTGATTCAAGAAGACGATTATGCTGCTTGTCTGTCATTTGAATTTAATTGGTTTAAGATTCTTATTGCTAACACATTTAACAGAAGTAACATTAAGTTCGTCAAATGCAAAAATTTTAGATTTTGCTTCTTTAAAAGATTTTGCCTCAACAACAAAACTTCCCCAATCTTTTGAATCAGAATTATTGTATCGAACGATATAAGTATTCATTCTTATTCTTCCACGAGTTCAAGCGATCCATAAGCGATTTCGTCGGTCATATCCTCTCCGAACATATTGAATTCGACCAAAGCAATTTGCTCCGTATCGTTCTTCTTTGCAATCGTTCCAATGTTCCCTGCGAACGGGCCATCAAGAATCTTCACAGAATCGCCTTCCTTGAACTCGAGCTTCTTGTCTTCCTTCTGTTCAAGGTACTTGCGGACAGACGCGATTTCGTCCTCGGACATTGGACGCGGATTGTCTCCGCCCAAAAATCCAATCATTCCATCGATTGAGCAGACAGCATCCCAGATTGCTTTGCGCTTCTCACCCTTCATAAAATCTGCAAACACGTCAAGTTCGGCGAAGACATATCCAGGAAAAACTACACGCCAATGCGTTGTTTCTACCCCGGAATCGTTAGTCGCGCGTTCTTTTACTTCAGGAACAAGAACTTCTCCAACGTATTCATGTCCATCTTCTTTGTTAGATTTCCGCCAATTGTTCAATGCTCTAGCTACTTTTGCTTCACTACCAGTCATTGTTGACAGAATGAACCATTGCTTGCTCATTTGTTTAGTTTCCTTTGCTTTTGTTAATCGATGAAGATATTATACCGAAAGAGACTCAAAATACTCACGAATTATCTGAGCGTGGTTAAATCCAAGCCTTGGAAGTTCGTCTACCGGAAAAATATGCATCTCAGTAGCATCGTCGCCAGCTTTAGCTTTCGTTATCGTTATCCAATCAAGCTGCGTTGCATAAACTACATCCACGATTCTTGTGCGAGGATCTGTGCCCTTGTCAGAATACGTTTTGAATTGGACGCTATCGAATCCAATTATGTCTGGCAGTGCTTCCTCGCGCAATTCACGGCGAGCCGCATCCATCAAGTTCTCATCGTTCAAATCAAGGAATCCACCAGGCAACGCCCAAAATCTCTTGTATGGGTGGCCACCTCTGCGAATTAGCAAGATATATTTCTTTCCATTGAATTCGCTCCAAACGATATTGTCAACCGTCACAGATGGACGTTCAAAGATAGACGGATCGTATTTTTCAATGAACTTGTTTTCTTCAGCGCGATAGTTTTCTTTCAATTGCCAGAATGTTCCGAACTGCTTGATCCAATCGTATGTCCATTTCGAGACAAGATCTTTAACGTAGTAATAGTCAACATCTGGATCGCGGTAGAAGATCTCTCTTGCTTTCGTTGCAGAAACGCCATCATCTCGCATCTTTGCAACGTGGAATCTATATTCATTCACGAACTGTGGAACATTTTTCCAAATGCCATCGTCTTTTACGATATGCTCTGCTTCATCTTCTCCAACAACAACGAGAGTACGTTTGCCTTTATAGTTTTCGTTCTTAAGCCAATCATACAGCCCCTGCCATCCGTCCTGTCTTACAACGCGAAGCTGGTCAGCATACCAGTTGTTTTCTGGAAGCTCAATATCAGGATAGTGCTTGCAAACGAAATCCTGAACCATCTCAACAAGGGAGAACTTTTCACGAAATTCAGAATCAGCAATGCCAATTCGAAGATGGATGTTCTTATATTTGCGAACGAACTCATCTACAAGATAGTCGATGATCCGTTCGTGTGCTAATGTAAGTGGAGCTGCCTTCAATCCAAAATAGACATAAAAAATGCTATCTGGATTGTCTGCTACTTCTTGTAAAAAATCTCGCTTTCTGTCAATGCTGTTATTGTATGTATTGTCCATCGCTTTAACCTCTATGTTGTTATTCTACTGTTAAAGATCTTCAGTTTCTTTTCTAAGCCTATTCAGAATCATCTTTCGCTGTCGCAAGATCCATTTTGAGAAATCAAGATCTAAAAATCGAGCTTTATTGTATGCAGAACAGTTGAACGATGATAGTCCAGAGTTGCAGATTTCTCCAAGCAAATTGTCGCCTGTATCGTATGCTTTATGCCCATACTTGAAGAAATCTTTACGAAGTGCGTCATAGAGTTCGTTTTCAGAAAAATCTTTAGTAAGCAGAGCCGGCACATATCCCAATGTCCAAACTCTCAAATTTGGACATTGCGCGTTTATCGTGAAATACTTGATGGAGATCGTTTCCATAAGAAGCTCACAGCGCTTCTCAAACTTAGGCCGCGATCCATTGAAATAGAAAACTTTCAGCTTTTGGTTAGATTCTAGCACAACGAAATATCTATCGCCATAGATTGAGCACAGTGTCTTGAATGGAAGCACACCATGCCCATAGTCGAGAACGAAGCACTCGTCCCCGCGAAACTTCAAGAATTCGTGAAATCTTACTAAAGTATCTTCTATCATTAGACGCTACTATTCTTCTTCATCCATTCCTCAAAAGAAATTGGCTTGCCGAGAGGTCTATCTATAAATTCTTTTTCTTTTCTACTAAACTTGCACTTCAAATCGAATAGAAGATCTGAAAAGATGAAGAAGTTCATATCGATCCAAATAAGCAGGCACGTGAGAGCAATTCCTAACACAAATCCAATTGCAAACCACATTTTAGTATTCTCCTTCGTTTTCTCTATGTTCCATTAATTTCTTAGCAAACTCATCGTTAAGCCGATTTGATGTCTTATCTATCTGAGAATATATCCAAGTGCAGATTCTATGAACTCTAGAAATGATTGCTGCAATTTCGTGCATCGATTTGAACTGCGCAGAATTAGCATCTGCTGCCAATTGAGAAAACAGCTCTTTGACAGAAAGATTCTTATCGCTATTAAGAATCTCATTGTCAGGATCGAATGCGTAGCCAGAAGAAATATCGTCAAGATATTCCTCGAGTTCTTCTTTTGTCATATCTTCAATGTCTTTATAATGCTTCATTTTTGCATTCCTCAATTCTTTGCTGTCCAATCAATCAGATCTTCGCCAAACTTCGTGATCTCGAAAACGCGACCGCCAGGGCGGAGGCGCTTGACTTGTTCAATGATGTGATAGTACTGAAGAAAGTCCGCTAAATTGTATTTGTATGAAGGCACGACGTATTTAACGTTGATTCCAGCATATGAAATCATTTCATCAATTGTCCCAACACCGCCATAAATTTGCGTGTGGATAAGTATTTTCATCCAATCAGAATTAAGAGAGGGATACTTGCTACGCAAACCATATTTTTGAAGATATTGAAATGATTTGTTAAAATCGTATTTCGTCCAATCATAAGACACAACTTTCATTGTTCAATCCTTCTTCTTTGAGATCTTCCTTTGTGCGTTCAATCAAGTCGCTTTCGCCATCATCTCCAGAAAGTAGCCACTCGATCCGCTGCAGATAGATCTTCGCGCGTTTGATTGTGTCAAGCATCTTCTTCATCGTTTCAATCGTTTCCGGAGAATACGTTTCGTGCTCGATTCCATTATTGTGGCTTTCAATCATTTCCTTGAGCGTATCATTGTAGATTTTCCACCACTCGTCACGGGCCTTCTTCGTTGGTAGATCGCGTTCCTTGACTTCGCCGTATTCGCCCCAATAAGAGGTATACTTCTTTCCTTTGCATTTCTTCCAAGCTTCATCCTGAGCGATAGAACGAACGCTATCGGGAACGTTCTTCTCAGTCCACGGAATTTCCCAATCGTGTCCCCACTCGACCGCGTTCTTCTTTTCCTCTTCAGTCTTATCGTCCCAGATCTGCTGAAGAGTCTTTCCGTTGTCACGAATCCGCTTTTCAATTTCCTTGATAGGATCGTCAAGACGGAAGCAGACGTAATCTAGAGCACCACCACTCATTTGTAGTTTCCTTTCGTGATGATATTATACCGTGTCTAAAAAGAAAGGGACGGTTCAACGCCGTCCCCTGGAATCTAAGTTCTGAATCTCAGTTACTGCACCGAAATCTCGATCTGCTTTGGTTCTTCTGCTTTCTTGACGAATGGAAGGTCGATGTGAAGCATGCCATCCTCAGCTTTCGCTGTGACTGCTTTCTTGTCGATCTGATCTGTCAATTTTAGAGAGAAGCGAGTAGCTTGAGTCGAGATGCCCTTGTAGACGATCTCGCCATTCTCGTCTTTCTTCTCTTCTTTCTTTTCATCGCCGATTGCGACAGTTAGCATATCGTCATCGACGGTTACCTTGATCTGATCCTTCTTGAATGGCGTGTAGACGAGCGAAAGCTTCTGTCCAACCACGTTCCCATCCTTGTCTTTGATGTTCGTCAGATCGTGTGGACGAGAAATGATCTTTCTCAGACCGCGATTTGCGAAGTTGTCTCTGAAATCGGCGAAGAAATCATCGTCGAATACTGATGGGAATAATCCAATGAATGGATCGAATGTTGTTTTCATTAGTGAGTTCATACTTGATACTCCTTGTTTTTGTTTGTTTGTCGATATAGAATAATAGCGGGACACTCGTCCTCGTGTTTTCCCATATCAAATGCATTATTTACACTTTGTGACAATATGATACTCTTAATGTAAATATATTTGTATAATCTAACAAACACTTTAACAGAAAATGGCAACTTACACAACAGAACAACTTTTAACATCAGTACTTTCTACTGAATTCTATTCTGCTGAAACGATAGATAATGCGATTTCAGCACTTAGCGGAGAAATTGGAGATATAGTAGATGCGATAAGCGTTGAAATAAATCCAAAACTCAGCTCAATAGCTGATGCTGTTTCAGCTCACGTTCAAGAAATCAACGATCTTTCTACAACAGTTGACGGATTAACTGGACTTACTGCTATGGCTGATCTTTCAGATGATATTGAAGACTTGACTGCAATAAATGCTCAGTTGACTGGAATAACTCCTCTCGCAACTGATGGCTCTGCTTCTATTATAAGCGTTATTGTAAAAGTAAACGAAATACTTACTAAATTCGCAAAACAAGTATAACATAGGAGAAAATAGAAATGAGTGAAAGAACAGATTTAGTTTTAAACGAAACTGCAACACAACTTGATAGAATTCTTGCTGCTCTCGGCCCAGCACAAGAAGCTGATCCTTTGGACGATCTTACAAAGACAGTATTCATTCTAAACGACAACTCTAAATTGGTGCTTGTCAATTCAGAATGGACAGAAGGCTATCCTTCAAAGCCAATACTGTATGTTGAACCTGGTGGAAATGCTCGTGCTGTAACTCAGATGACGCAAGAACAGAAGAATGCTGTAAAAGCTATTAGAATTGGTTCTGATACAACAGTTGTTGATGGACTAATTGATTCTGAATCTTCTATACGACTATGGCTAGTTAACGGATATACTCCACAGTTTCCAAATTTAACTGATTTGTCAGCAAATCAAAATCTTGGAAGACAAGATATGCTTGATTCTACTAGAACTTTACAAAGTATTCCAAGTCTTTCAGCTATTACTTTAATGGCTCCAAATTTTCTTGAAGATATTATGCTATATGGACTTAAAAAAGTAACAGTGCTATCTGATTTAAGTGCATATTCTGGTCATTCTGGTGGATCTGTATTCATGGATTGCTATGAATTATCTTCCATTGAACTTCCTTCAAGCGGAACATTGAAAGTATTTTCAGCAAGCGATGATATGAGTCCAGAAGTCAATGCTCGCTTGTTTGATAGAGACACAACAAATATGAGATCATTGACTATTCCGGCTGGGTTGAATCTTGATCTATGCAGAAGTTGCTTCGGATATACTTTGACAGAAGTAACATTCGAAGGAAGAACAATGGTAGAAGTCCAAGACATATCAGGATATCCATTTGGAATAAATGGATATGGTGAACCCGGAATCATCCATTGTAGTGATGGTGATTTAGAGCCGGATTCATATGAAGATAGTGATGAGCATGAAGATTCATAAAGATATCTTCATATCTGATTATCTATCATTAAAAAGGAGCGGTTCAACCGTTCCTTTTCTTTTTCTTTAATGTTTAAAGGCGTGAATTACACTAGTTCCAGAAATATTTACCTGCTTAAACAATGAAATTTTTGGAGAATAAGAATTCATTCCATTGTGCATATTGAAGCGAAAGAAATCAGCTCTAGGACACATAGCAGTTTCAGCAATGAATCTATCATAGTTCTTCTTAAACACTATATAAGCATGCGAGCCCATTTGATTCACGCCAATGAATTTATCGTCTTCATAAAGTATTTTTGCTTTGCTTCTATGACCAAGATATCCCAGTTTGAAAATGTCTACATTATCTGGAATATCTGTGCAGTGTATCTTTATTTTCTCATGGATATCTTCAACAGGAACAGCATCGTCCTCAAAGATCGTCACAAATGGCCAATCCATATACTTTGCCATTACTACTAAAAAATAATGTGAAAATGCGTTGCATATAGATTTTATATATTTATAATGCAACGGACTATTTGGCTTATTTTCAAAGGCGGCAAATAGCGACTTATTGATGAAAGCGCCATGCCAATGCTCTGGAATCTTCTTAAAGCCAGCTAAAGCAAATTGCTTTCTAAACTCTTCTAGACGTTTGTCTTCTACTGATACTACAAATGCGTGTTCAAAAATCTGTTCTTCAGTTAGATCCATCTTCTTTTCTTTTAGCTGATATAAACTTGTCTAATTCGTCTCGCAAGCGCTTCGCGTCTTCCTTATTCACAAGAATCTCGTCGAACGCCCCAAAGCGGCACTTGTATCCAAGAACATATTTAATTCCATGCCAAAGCCGCTTCCAAAAATTGCAGCTTTGATTCAGATGGACTTGGACATAGAGCAGATCGTTCCAATCTTCATCGTCTGGATACCATGAAACAATGAATTGGTGAGAAACGTCTCCGCAATCACAGACGAAAAGCTGCTGCTCCATTCCCTTGTTGTTCTTCATTTTAAGTTGTCCTCTTCGTTTCTAAGCATTATTTCTTTTTCTAAAAAATCTATCGCGCTTTCAAGCTCCTTCATAGACATATCCTTCAAAGCGACCGTTCCTCTGTCTGTTTTCCAAAGGACTTTCATTCTACGGTGCCACTCGAACTGCATAGCTGCTAATGCTAACTCTGGATCGTCAACAGAGACAACGAGTGAATACTCGTCTTGTTCTATGTTCTTCGGGGCGGCCGATTTCTTTATCTTAGCGGTGACAATGTTATTGAACTGCCCGTTCTCAAAGTATTCCACATCCAGGATCTGTCCTTCTTTCAGACACTTCAATTCGTTTGCCAACTTTATGGATGTAAGATAGATATCCTTTCCGCCATGGTCCATTACGATATTGATTCTATCTTTTCCGGCCTTGTTTCTGTCAAGATAGACGGCGAATACCTTTCCTGTGGCTTCTTTTAGTTCCTGGAATTGATCCATTTATTGGTCCTTGCTATATTTTCCGACTTCCAGCCACTCTTCTGCGTAGTCAAGTGCTTCTTCTACTCGACCGCTTTCAAATAACTGTTCAATGTAGCGCTTTTGTGGAAAAAACAGCCAGTTAAGAGGGGTGATTGACTTCTTGCCCCGACTTGTCCTCTCCATATCAATCAAGTCTTCAACCGCTACTGCAAGAATCAACAGCAATTGAGCAACTGGAAAGAACCAGGCAGCGAAGCCGAGAACTTCATATCCTCTATCCAACAAAATCATACCAATCAAAGGACAAAAGACTATAGAAATGCCAAAGATCCAATGAACGATATTTAGTTGGCTGTTGAGTGAAGGAATTCTTCTTTTCATCTTATTGTTCAGTCCCATGAAAGTTTACAGCGAAATCTTCTGTGAAGTTCGAGCGATTAGAATACCACCCAGTCTTCCAATGTCTCTTGCCATCATCGTCTATATATTGGAAGACTGTAGCAAACGAACCGCAGCCAACCTTTCTGCTCTTTAGAACAGAATCGTAGTCGGGATGCGTATCGTTCCACGAATAGCGCTTTACTGGCTGTTCTGACTTGAACTTCTTAAGTTCCTTCAGCCAATGTGCTAGCTGCGCGTGGTCCTCACGGCAGTCTTTGCTGCATTTCTTGTCTTGAGATTTCTCAAAAGCATGTTCAATTGCTTCATCTAGAGTCATTTTTGTTTCCTTTCTTAAACTGCTGAAATATCGATGTATGCTTTGTCTTCGTCTTCAGGCGTGTCCCAAGAATGGTTGTTCCAAGACAGTTCGTCCAAATCAATCGTGAAGTGCTTGAAGGGAGAAGTCTTGCGCTGCGCGTGAAGAGCAATCCATTCTTCTATCTGTGGCTTTGTTCTTTCCCAGAAATCATACAACTTATTGTTCTTCTCAATGAATTCCTTCTCTTCCTTTTCAGAAAGACACCGTCTCAACGAATAGTCAAGATCTTTTGGATCACTGAATCTTTTAAGAGGAACGTCGAGCATTTCTGCTACTTCTTCCACAACAAGTTCCTTCTGAAGAACATATGTCTCCTCGAAGACGCGCTTGACGATTGGACGAGAATCGTCCCATTTGAAGTTCATCGTCTCATGCTGATGAAGTTTGACCGTATAGTCCATTTCCTATTCCTTTCTTTTAAGAATCTTTTCGTTGAAGAAATCCCATATTGTGAAGAAAACGCCAAATACTAGTCCAATTATTCCAACTAATACTGCGCCGATTATCGCAAAGAAATAGAATCCAAAAAACATTCCAAGAACAATCGCCCATGGCGCCCACAAAGGAGCAGTAACTATCCACCAAGACAGATCGGGACACCACCCGCCGCATTTGCATCCGAGCATAATCAAGAATGCCGTCCCAAGAATTCCCCAGGACGGTGTCTTGAAAATCGTGATTGATTTCTTGATTTCTTCAGGCATCTTTTTCAATTGAGTCAATCAATCTTTGAACAGAATGTCTTGCAGGATTGATAATCTTGACAAGAAGTTCCTCGCGAAGTTCTTTAGTTGAATTCGGATCAGCAATAACGGTTGCTATGACGAGTGCCTGCTGAATTCCATTTAAAGTGTTAAGTAAATCGTTCATTGTTTATTCTCCTACAACTTCGCATTGCTGTGCGGCAAAGCAGATCTTTGCAGCTTCGTGCATTTCCTTCGTCACGTCCCCGCAAGCGTCAGCGTGAACAACGATCTTCGCGTCAGGCCAGCAAGCGCGGAGCAGAACGACATTCGCAAGAACGCAGATGCTCGTGCAAACGCCGCAGACATGGAATTCAAAATCCGACCCGCGCCCTAGCATTTCAGCCGCCTGGTCGCCATAAAGCCACGTATACTTCTGAAAGATTCTCTTATGGAGATCAATGCTTCCAAACGTTGGCTTTTCTACTACGGTGTAGTTTAGATCATTGCCAAGAATAGTTTCTTCAATCGTCTTCTCAATCTGCCATCCATCGGATTCTTTGACGCAATGCAGAACGGGAAGCTTCTTGCCTTCAAGCGTATTAGGATAGTTTTCTGTATGAGTGTCCTTCGTAGCGAATACATTGTCCCATTTTTCGCTTTTGATTAGATTGACTACTGCTGGAATCGCTTTACGGCAGTGCTCATTCCCAAGCGGTCCAGTCAGAAAGTCATTCTGCATATCGACGATGATTAGTGCTTTCATTTTGCTGTTTTCCTTATTGTAGATATTATACTAAATCGTAAAGGCGTTATTTAAGTTCAAGCGCCATTAGATCTTCATCTGGAACGATTAGAAACCCGATCTCTGTGACTAATGCTAGACATGCTATGAATCCAGTTGTCACCCAAAATGCTACAAATGGGATCCAGACAGGACACAAAGCCCATAGCCAGGAAATTTTAACAACATTGCATAGTTTCAACAATGGAACTAACCCACTATATACAGCCATCGCTGGAAATGCTACTATTGCACTTCTCCAATCACAGAAAAATTTAGACATCTTACTTCCTTTACTTATAACAATATGATACTGCTATTCTAAATCGTTCACATCGGCAGAAATGTTGGCAGCATTAGAGATGATCTTTTCTGCTTCTCTTTCTTCAGACGTCTTGACTATGTCTCTTACTCCAGAAGGATCCATTGATAGATCAGAAATAATAAGATTCTCCGGATTGATCTTCATTGGAATCACTTTACCAACCATTCCCCCTAAGCGGTTCTTATTGATGCGGACGTTGATTATCCCATTCTCACGGTCTTCAGGCATCTGGAACAGAGAGAACAGCGCGTCGCAGGTGTGCGCGATTCCACGGCTTTCACTGATATTGTTCATATCTATATGCTCATTGTTCATTCCTTCAGTATTAGCCTGAACAGCGCTTATTACCGGACATCCAAACTTATAAGATAGAGCACGCAATTCTTCTGAAACAGAAAGTCCGTCCTTATACATATTGTCTGAATGCACTCTTGGAAGAACGAGATTCAGATAATCTACAATGACTACATCGAATTTCTTTCCAGCAAGTTGTAGATTTTCGAGATAGATCTCAATGTCAGACGAACGTATGCTACGAGGAGGATATTCCTTGATGTAGAGATTTGCTCCAGGATGGTCTTTATAGAACTTCTTGATCTTTTCACACGAGTCAAACATCGTGTCTTTCAGATGGTTGATCTCATTCGTTGAGATATGAGCATCGAATCGCTGTGCATACACGTCTTGACTCATTTCCAACGAAATGACAACGACTGACAGTCCCTGGCGAAGATAGTTCACAGCAAGATTTGACAAGAACAGCGACTTTCCCAAACCTGCTTGTCCCATGAACAGGAACAGCATCTTTCCACTTTTCAGAACGCCGCCATTTGTGTATCTGTCAAACCCGTCCCATAAGAATGGAATTCTCGCTTCTGGATTCGTGATATATTCCCAGTGAGCAGCCATATCGTCAAGATCGAAGTAGTCCATTCCAAGATCTTTCTGCATGAAAGATATCTTGTTTATCTCATCGAATCTCGCTAAACACTTGTCTAATACTGCATCTGAATCTTTTTCAATGTCTTCAACATTGTCCATTATTGCAGTATATAGCGCCTGCTTTCTAATAAAATTGTTGAGATATTTTTCAAGAATTTCTTTATCTATACCAATTTCGATAGATAAAGCAGAATCTATAAGATCTCCAATTTCAGAAACGTTAAGATCGTCTCTATGCTTTCTTTCGACAAACCCCTTTACTAAGGCCTTTAGTATCTTTCCATTTGGTATCTTTCCATACTTCTGAAAGTATTTAGTAGAAAGTTCAAATAGAAGACTTATATTTCCAACCTTGAACCAACGCTTATCGAAATTCTGACTGACAACGTTCATATATTGCTTGTCAGTCAGAATCTGTTTTAATAGAAGCTTTTCTAGTATATCTCTTGAAAAATCAAGTTCCATAGAAAAACAATACCAAATCAGAAATTAGTTCCAAGAATCGTATCCATTGGCTTTAGAAGCAGAAGGAATTCTTGGTTTCTTAGAAGTCTGATACATTGGGATTCTTGCTTGTACAGCAGGTTTGTGTAGATTGTTTTCTAGACGCTTCTTCGCTTCAGGCTGCTCTGTGAGAGCAGTTTCAAGATTTGAGATTTCAGCTTTAAGCTTAGTGATCTCAAACTTATAGTTGCTTTCGTTCTGCTCATATGCTTCTATCGATTTCTGCAAATCTTCTATTTGAATCTTGCAATCTACAAGTTCTCTGGAATAGTCAGTCTTAGTTAAGTCTAAACTAGAACTAATCTCATCTATCTTCTTCTGAAGATTTTCTTTTTCTCTAATAAGAATCTCATTCTGTTTTGAAAGTTCATGAGCTTTCTTTGCAGCAGAGTTCCGTTCTTCAAGAATCTTGTTTTTTTCTTCAGAAAGTTCAATGTATCTTTCTCTACTCTCTTCAAGATCTTTTTGAAGAGACTGAAGAATCTCATTGTTTGTAGATTCTACAATTGGTTCTTCTATACCAAGTTCTTTAGCTTCTTGAAGTTCTTGAACGTGTTCTTTTTCTCGTTCTCGTTCTTTAATGACGTTCTCAATAGAATTTCCGGACTTATCTGAAACGAGTTCTATTCTGGTAGAAAGTTCTTCTTTTGGAAGAGAAGTAACTTCGAACATAGCAGCCGTCTTGTCTAATGCTTCTTTCTTTACTGACGATATTTTTTTAGGCATCTTGATTTTCCTCTTCTATTAATCCATTTTCTTGCTCTATCTTATCCAATTCGCTTGAAACCGAGTTTGAATATCCCATTCTCTTGATAGATTCTTCATTGAATCTGTCGATGAACGTATCCCATATTTCTTTATTAGAGACAAGTTCTTTGTAAGTCACTTTCTTGTCAGAATACGATGGAACTATATATCCACCGCGGACTTCTTCGATGAACTTCATTCTGACAGCGTCTTCTATAAGTCCATCGTATTTAGCGATTCCATTTGAGAAGTCAATGAACATAGTAGCTTCAAAGCACGGCTTCACAACGCGGTTCTTCACACAGAACGCACGGATGCGATTGCCCTTGTAAAGTCCAACATCGTCCTTTTCAGATTCAGTTCCGGTCAAGAATTCAGTATCGCTTGACTTGATAAGCAGTTTAGTCATCTGAAGCATGACGTGCGAAGCAAACTTGATTCCTTCTCCGCCCGGAATAGCTTTGAATTTGCTTGTAAACATAGCTGCTGGGTCTGAATACGTGTGGTTGACAATGATAAGTGGACAGTTAGACTGCACTACGCGCATCATTAGACCTCTCATCATATTGTTTTTAAGTTTAGAGCCGAGCCCCATGTCCTGAGCCATCTTGTCTTTCGTCGCGTCAGCAACAAGTTTGTCTGCAGCGAGAGCGCCAAAAGAATCCAGAACACATAGAATTCTTGGCTCATCGTTGTTTGCTGGATCTGCTTTCCATTCAGCGGCTGCTTGCACGAGCGAATCGTATAATTGTAGAATCTTCGTCGCACAGTCCTCAATTGAGTGGACGGGAACGTGCTCAATCAGAGAAAGATCTACTCCTCCGTTCTTGATGTATTCCCAAAGAGCGCCACCTTCTGAATCGAAATAGTAGACAGCTTGGAAATTCTTGTTCTTCAATGCGTCGACTATCGCATTTGCAGCAAGCAAAGACTTGCCAGATCCGCTTTCTCCATAGATCGTGCTTATTCTGCCAACAGGAAACCCCTTGTGGATGTCTCCAGTCAAGACTCGATTTATAGCAAAAGAACCAGAATCGAGAAATTCTGTTACTTTTGCCATTGAAGATTCTTCTGCGTCTGTCGAACCAACTGATTTTCTAAATGCTTTTCTTAAATCTGATAATTTTGCCATAGTTTCTTATAATTCTTAACGATAATATGTTACTGATTTAGTTTTTTCTAAAAGTCATCTCGTACATCGAGCAGTGTAGTTTCCTCATGAAGATCTTGACGTTCCTCAAGACAAAGACAACATCTTGCTTTTCTTCAACGAACTTCTTCGCTTCTTCTGCTGTATCAAAGCTCTTTGCTTTGAATGGATCTTGCACTAACGTGTAGTTTTCGCCAACATATGCTTTCCTATTTATTGTTTCGTCAACGCACATTATGACATAGTCTATGCGCTTTTCGTCTTCGTTGCAATTGTCTGGATCTTCTACTTCGAAGTTTCCAGATAGAGAAGCGCTTGAGGTATCTTCTTTAATCGCGTCTACTGCTTTTGTTAGCACGTCAGCAAGTATCTGCTTTGCTGCTTCTACTGTTTCTTCGTTTGGAGTTGGAGACTTTACTTCTTCAACTGCTTTCTCTTTTTCTGTTTCTGTTTTCATATCGTGAAATGTTACTTGTCTCCCAAAGACACGATCCATGGGAGCTTTGTCTTATAGTTTAGTTCGTTGAATTGCTGCCGTGAGTTGATTAAGCAGTCTTTATTCTTAGATACTACATCGTATGCTGCACTAAGTGTGTTTTTTTCTTGCTGTGACAAGCTTCCAGAATTGATTGTATCGTAGATGATATGCACTACTAATGGCCCGCGATTCTTATATTCATCATCAGAGCGTATGCCATCGTCTGGAAGAACGATTGTCTGTCCATTCTTTACGCCTGCGCTTAAATAATACGATTTCATCTCATATGGAGTTGGAATAGAAACGTAACCTCCGCAGAACGAAATCATTGGATTGACATAAAGATCCATTTCAAGACGAAGATTTCCATAGTCTGGATTTCTTCTGAAGATTGGATGCTTTTTCGTTGTGACTACAATGTATAGATCTCCATTTTGTCCGCCATTGATTCCAGGCACACCGCCACCACGAACGCGAAGCTGTCCTCCTTCAGGCATTCCCTTCGGGATCTTTACTTTGATCTGTCTCTTTACTTGTACTCGTCCAGAACCATTGCACTTCTTGCATACGTTCTTTGGAGAATATCCAGATCCTCCGCATTTATGGCAAGTAGTTCTAAACACCATATTTCCTTGAATTCGCTGTGTCATTCCCTGCCCATTGCAGTCAGGACATTCGTCATATCCATCGCATTTCTTTCCATGGCATTCTGGACAGACATCGAATCCATCCATAGTGAATTCTTTCTCTGTTCCAAAGATCACGTCTTCAAGATCAATCTCCATTCTGATGCGATAAGACTGTCCATCTTCTGGATCTAAATTAGATGGAGCTTTTTTCTTCTGCTGTCTTTGTCCAAATGGATTTCCAAATGGATTGAAATCTTCTTCATCATCGTCGCCAAATCCCCAGCTGAAGCCAAAATGCCGCTTCATAAACTCGCGGAGATTGTCGCCCATTCCTCCACTGAATCCGCCTTGCTGCGCGTGGCCTCTTAATCCATCGATTCCATACTCGTCATAGATCTTTCTTTTCTCAGGATCAGACAAACATTCATATGCAGCCTGTCCTTGCTTGAAAGTCTCTTCTGCTTCTTTCTTTTCAGCGTCAGACTTTCCATGTTGCATGTCTGGGTGATACTTCTTGCTGAACTTACGAAAAGCGCTTTTGATTTCGCTTTCCGAAGCATTCTTTTCTATACCAAGAATCTTATAGAAATCTGTTTCGCTATTAGACATCTGGGAAAATATACACCTCCGATATCTGCTCAACGCGGTTTATTTCCTTTTCTTCATCTAACAGATGCAAAGTTCCGGTCCATCTGCCAATATCATCGTGATGAGTCAGAATTATCGTTCCATAAGTAAAATTCTCAATCCACTTGTTTTCTCTATCCCATTCTCGTATGACAAGTCTTTGAGAAACAAGATCGTCTCCAGGAAAATTCGCTGCTTTCTTAACATCGAATTTAAGAACGTTCTCAGAACCTCCGTCTATTCCCATTACAGTGTATGTATTGTTTATGAGAATTTTGTTAAATTTTGCTCCAGGCAATTTCTCAAACATTTCAGGCAATTTATGTTTCTTGCAAATATCCATTAGTGCTTCCTCATAGATGCTGTTTGTTTCTTCTTTGTTCATACTATACTGTCTATTTCGTTGATGAAATCATACTAAATAAGAAATTTTGCATAGGCAAAGCATTTTAGTACAATATGCGTAAATAATAATGAACGGAGATTCACCAAATGAAAAAACTATTCACACTTCTACTAATTGCATTGTTTACTTGTTCTGCACAAGCTCGCCATCATTCATGGCATCACCAAGACTGGCTTGGCCTAACAATTGGAGCGGCAATCGTTACAGCAATTGCAGCAACACCGCCAGCGCCAGTCGTTCAAGAAACGGTAGTTGTAGCACAGCCGCCACCAGTTGTTGTCCAGCAGCCAATCGTTACTACTGCGCCTGTTGCTACTACGCCAATCGTTGTTCAGCAGCCAACTCCAGTAATCGTGCAGCAGCCAGTATATACTGCGCCAATAATATATCCTGTGCTGCCACCACCTCCACCTCCGCGTTGGCATAGGCCGCCTCCGCCACCACCAAGAAGAATGCCACCACCTCCTCCAAGAAGAAGTGGACGCATACGCAGAAGATAATTAGTTATCTCTATAGATTCCGTGGTCAGGCTTTGACCATTCGCGCTGGAATTCTTCCAGCGCTTTCTTTTGGTCGATTAGAACAACGAACATCAGATCGCCACGGCACTTTGGATTTAAGCGAAGTTGCTTTTCGTACTCCTTTGCTTCTGCTTTCGTCTTGAACTTTCCTTCGAACTTCGTCCAAAGAGAAGTAATGTATGGGCGGCCGTTCTGTTTAAGCGTCTGCCAATCGCCTTCGTGATGCACTGTCCAATATGGAGTTTCTGAAATCATATAGAAATATGATACTCCAAACGTAAATATATCCTATAACATCAAAATAGATAAGTAAAAATGTCAGACAATTCTCTTTCTCTTTTGAAACAAACATTTGCTGAAACAGGAACTCAGTTGGATAGAATCATTCTTGCTTATAGAAGAGGAGTTCCACTTCCACATCCAGAGACAATCGTGTGGTACAGCAACGATACGATAAGTTCATTCAACATTGAAGGCGAGCTTGGAGAGAATTCTATTCCTGACAAAGAAAATGCTGTCAAAGTAGAAATTGGAATAGCTGTAACAAGCATCGGGTTGGATGCGTTTCAAGATTGTTCCGGTCTAACGTCGGTCACAATTCCGGACAGCGTGACAAACATCGGGTACCGGGTGTTCGACAGATGTTCCGGGCTGACGTCGATTACGATACCAAGCAGCGTTACGAGTATCGGAGACCTCGCATTCTACCGTTGTTCCGGTCTAACGTCGATTACGATACCAAGCAGCGTGACGAGCATTGGGGACTCTGCGTTCTACAAGTGTTCTGTTCTTTCAAGAATCATATCACTTAGAACCTCAGCACCAACAGTCCAATCTAGTACATTTGGATCTTCAAATTCTAACTATACAGGACGAAGCACATATTCATCAGGAAATAACGTCTTGAATGTTCCTCAAGGCGCTACTGGATATGATACTGGAGCTTGGCTCGATCCACTTCAAAACGCAACGAAGTGCGGCTTCCATATAGAGTACATCTAAAGTTCGTCCAATTCGCAAAGTTCTCTTTCTCTCGGATCTTTGAAGACGAATCCCGTAGCATCGAGGAACGATCTTAATGGAGCTTTAATCAGCTTTTCAAACATCAGTTGATAATCGACAGCGAAGATTCCATTGAATTCTTTAGGCCATTGACCATCTACATATGCCAGACAGTCAATTCCATAAGCATTGTTCGGATTCAAGTACACGAACTTGTACTTTCCTCCTGTTCGAAGCTCGTCATACTTCTTTCCAATGCCCATATGGTTTATTAGATCGTTGTAGTAGTGGCAGGCCTTGGATATTCCCGTCATTCCCTTTCCTGTCTGCAAGAATCCAGTCGAAGAAATCTTGTCGCTGCTCCACCCTTTCCAGATTGAAACATCGTCGATTGAAAGTTTCAGGAATTTCTCATATGCCTCGAGCAGATACTTGTTGAAGTCATCGTTCGTCCATTCGTGAAGCAGCACGCCATAATAAATGTCCTTCAAGACATCTTTCACAGCAAGAGGAATGGTTGCTTTCTTCAATTCAATTCCCGTTGTCTTGACTTTGTCAACGATTTCTGGGCCTTCTGACAAGATCTTGTGGACAGCATAATGCTTCTTCGTTTCGTAGATTCCACAGTCGCCAATGTATTCAAGCGAATATCTTAGAACTTCAGGATGTTCTGTGTGCGTATATTCTCGCACCATGTTCTGCACGAATCCATTTACCTTTTCCTCAATGAATTTCTGCATGAAATCCCAAAGCTTCAATTTCATTTCGTCTGACCAATCGTTCAAGCGTTTCGGCAGTGAGTATTTGTCTCGCATCCAATCTGTAACGTAGTCGATTGTAAGAAAGATTGAGTCAGTATCGCCTGATGCTACACATCCAATTCCAAGATCTTTATTGTCGGCGATTGGATCTGTGCGCTTGAATATCTGCTTGAAAGTTCTATCAACGAATCTTGCTGCGCTTTGATTGCACCAACGGCCCTGGCGCGTGATTGTCTGCGCGATTTCTGGATCTCCAATAGGCGAATGTCCTGTTCCAAGAATTCCATAAACTGAATTAAGCATGATCTTAACTGCGTGTTGAATCGCGTCAAGATTCTGAACTTGAATCTTCGTTTCTTCTATCTTGTCTTCAGGAATCTCCTTGTTGTATAGAGCAAGATCAAGACGCTGCATTTCTTTCTTCGTGCTCTTTCTCAATCCATAGAAATGCTTGCACCACGCCGAGACTACTCCCTGCTTGACGCTGTGCTTGACGAACAGCGTGTTGTTGCGCGTGTAGATGCAGCGCTTTTCAATCGCATCGAGAAGATCTTTACGAGAAATGCTTTCTACTTTCTTGTTCCCAGGACGCCGAATCAAATAGAAATCACGAATTTCTTTAGTCAAGTCAATTGGTTCGTCAGTATTAGAAACTCCATCTAATCCGATCTTTCCAACATATGTTTCCGGAGACAAGTTGTTCGCGCGGATCGTCGATGGATACAGCGAATTGAAGTCGCAAGTCGCTATTCCTCCCTTGTATACTCCAACAACAGACGGAAACACATAAGCGCCTTCATACGATTGCGTTTCTTTTCTTTCTTTCATATAAGATTGGAACACGACTTTCATCTCTGTCTTTGCGAACGCAATCAAAGATCCAATCAGATATCCAATAGAAGCATAGATCCCCTCGTAGTTTACTAATCCGGCGCCGCATACTCTTATTGCAAGTGGAATCAGCTTGCATTTCTCTTCTATCTTAACAAGAAGATCGACGTCTCGGACGTTGTATTCGTAGAACCGCTGATAATCTTTCTCATAAAGATCTTTCAGCGTCCCCTGGTATTCCAATTTCTTTCCAAGATTCTCGTGCTCGCCAACATTCGATAGATTATATCCTCCATCAAGCGCCGGAGCAATCCCAAATTTGTCACGATATAGACGAAGTTCGTCAGCGCAGAATATTCCAAAGATCTCAACTTCTATTTCAGCTTCCTGATTTGCTCTTTCGTTATCGTGGTTCACTTCGCGGATACGATACTTTCCAACAGGCGAAAAGCGCTTCGCATAATCTTCTCCCAACGTATTCTCATATCTTCTTATGATATATGGGATATCGAATGCTTGTCCATTCCAAGATGCAACAACCGATGGATAGTTCTTTTGCCACCAATTGACGAAGTGGATCAGCATCTTGCTTTCGTTGTTTCTAAAATCGTCAAACAGAACGTATTTGTTCTCGTCAAGATGCTTGCTGACTTTCTGCAAGCTCCAAGTGTAGAATTTCTCCGTTTCCGTATCGTAGATCGTAATCATATTGATACGGTTGCTTGCTTCGTTGCCACCAACGAAATGGTCACTGATTTCTGTCTCGATATCCAAAAAGAAGATTCTGCGCTTCTGGTTATTGAAGTCAGGATCGAGAACAACGTCATCGAACGCCCAATGCAAGAATTCGGATTCTGGTTTCAAGCATTCAACGATATGCAAGCCGGCTGATCCATCAACGTAGCGCTTTCTTTCACTTGTTGTCTTGAAAGTTCTTTCTTTGATCCAATGCCCATACATGTCCTTTATTCCAGTATCGAACATTACTCGATACCAGATATGGCATTCCCAAGGCATACGAAAGATTGCGCGATTCCCATCAAGATCGTATCCAAAAAGAATTATCTGGCCAGCGTGCGTTTCTGGATCTATTTCATAACATACAGAATCATATCCCTTGCCGAAATATGACTTCCACTGCGACTTGTCAACGTCAGACAAATCGACTACTTTGTCAATAAGATTCGAGTTAAGCATACATATATGCTACTATGCACGGATTTTTCTAAACGTCACGTCAATCGACCGACCATTCAATTTAGCTGGAACGTCCACTTCGGCAACGCCTGCTAATTTTTCAGCGCATTCCTTGATTAGCGCGAAAGCATCGTCCTTCAATGCCAGTTCTCTTCCACGCATCTGCAGAGAGAACTTCACGTTGTGCCCCGCTTCAATGAACTTTGAAACTTCAGAAATCTTCCGCGCCAAATCGTTCTTGTCAATCGTGATATGGATGATTATCTGCTTCGTCTCAAAAGTATTCTCACGGATCTGACGATTGCGTTCCTTGTCTTTCTTCTTCTTTTCGTATAGGAACTTGTTCAGGTCGCCCATCTTGCAGGTAGGTACTTCGCCTCCGCCCAACTGAATCAAGTCAAGATCGAGGTTCTGTGCTTTCTCCAAAGCTACTCGAGTAGGAAACTCCCCTAGGAACTTTCCAGATTCGTCGATTACTTTGATGCGCTTCGCGCGGATGTAATAGTTTGACAACACTTCAGGCGCTTTCCGCTGCTCGTTCTGCTGAAAAGTGCTTTGCTTATATTTGTTTCCCACTTAGTGATTTTCCTTTAAGTGTTTTTGTTATAGTTTGCTGTTCAATGAATATATTGTACTTAGGAAGGAAGCTTTATCTTCATTCCAATTGAGATCTTGTTTGGATTCTTTATCTTTGGATTCAACGCGATAATCTTTTCGGTTGTTGTCTTATTAGCAGCAGCGATCTTACTTAATGTATCGCCTTTCTTCACAGTATAGACATTCTTTTTCTTTTGTTCAATTGGATGCGCGAATCCATCTTGATCTTCAAGATATCCGAATGTGTGGTTGTTTACTTTCTTCGTGTTTTGAAGTTTGTCTGCCCAATCTGGAGTGACTTTGTTGTGTGCATAGTATGAATTTAGATCTCCTATCGTGCTTTTGAATTCGTTGAAGATTAGTTGTCCGGAAATCTTTTGGCAATATAACCACATTTCTCTGTCTTTTCCAGGTTTTGACGCACTGAATGGAACGGTATTTTCGTAATACTTCTCATTGACTTTCTTATCGTTCCAATATGAGAACTGCTTTGGAGCAAGACATACAGTAGGAAGATTTTCTGCTTTTCCTCCAGCACGATTGTATAGAACCGAAGCAACAGCATCTATTCCTTCTTTTCCCTCGCTGCGAGCTTCGTGGAACAGTGTCTTCGCAACGATGTTAGCAGCATCGAAGATGTTGAAACCGCCATACTTTGGTTCCAACGTGTTTATCTTGTCCATGCTTGCTTTGACGTCAGCCGCAGTCACGTTGGTTTTTGGAAGATTTTTAGCAAGATCTTTTGCACTTGCTAATCCAGGAACAGCAAGCAGAGTCAACAACGTGCCCAAACGAATTACGTCTTTCATTCCTTCATCTACTTGTTCTTGTGATTCTATCGATTTGTTATCTACCATTTGTTAAAATTATACCTAGATTATTCTATATGCATATTTACGATGTGTAAATAATGATGATTTTGATGAACAAGAAGAACGCAAGATCTATTTCTCAAAAAGAGATGCACGATGTTCTTCCTAACTGGTGGATAGAATCGTTTGACAACGTTCTGTCCATGATGAAGCATAGCAAATTCGTCAATTTCAAGAAAGCTGAACTGTTCTTCGATGCTGCTCTGTCTCATATTTTAGTAGAGAAAGAAGATAGCGAGATAAAGCATATAAAGGTAAAGTGCTTCGACAAGGGAACGAAGGACGGGTTTCTATACATAACGATAGAGATATACTTCAAGATGAAAGATGAAAGCCTTTGGAAACTATCCAAAAGCCTTCATGTGAAAGAACGCAAGAAGCTGACTTGCGATTAGTCAATCTCCACGATTGTCTTTTCTTCTTTTGCTAACCTGTTAGCAACGCGTTTGACAGCTTTCTTTTCAGTTTTAGCGCTTCTTTTTCTACCACGCTTCTTGACGATCTTCTTCTGAAGAATGTTAGCAATCGTCTGAACGTCCGTCTGATTCTTGATTGCTTCAGCGATCTTCGCTTCGTCTTCTTCAGTAAGTTCGTCATCCTCGTATACTTCAAGGAAGAGCGAGCACCAGTTGTTTATCTTGCGGATAACGCCTTTTGCTGTGTCCCAGTACTTGTCGCCCTTGTTGCGAGCATATTCTAGAAGCCACACGATGCAGCGAGCAGCTATCTGCGAAATGTTGTCTACAGTCAGAGACTTGAAAAATAAGTTTATTAGCCAGTTTTTCATATTAGTTGTTGTCCTTTGAAATTCTATTGTCCTGTTCGCCAGGTTTCAATTCGTTTTTCTTTACTCTGTCCATAAATCTTTGTCCGATTTTCTTATTCCAATCGGCCATTTTCTGACTACGGTCTTTCAATTCTTTCTCATAGCCTCTGTCTTTGATTTCTTTGACGAATCTATCATAGTCGATAAGCTTATATGGTTTTTCGTTTAGTTCTGGAACTTCAGTAACTATGTCTCTAGATTCTTTAAGAGCTTCTATCCAAGTATCGAATTCTTCTTTCTTTTCAGCATCTAAGGAATCTCTTAGACCCATTGCTTCTTCTATTCCATGAGTCATTCCATTCTTAAATATTCTCTGTCCCTGCTTGAATGCGTCAGTCTTGAAGAATTTATAGAAATCGAATCCATATTCTTCTTCGCACTTGTCAGAATCAAGAACTAACAGACCACTTTTAGCAATTGGCTGCCAAAGATACCATCTAGTCATGTTAGAAGGATCTTTGCGATGAGTCTTAGAATATAGCTTAGAGCAATAGACTACTTTAAGTGTTGGATATTGTTGATTCTTTGGACAAGTAAAAGTATATCCTGCGCAGATAGAAAACTTGTTGTTTCCTGCTGCGAATCCTACTTGAATTGGTGAAACGATTGGATCTTTTCCAAACCACCAAGACATTCCTTTAGAAACGATTCCCGTATCTAAAAATTCTTTCTTAAATGATAGATCAGCCATAGATAGACAATAATTATAGTGTTATTGTCTATTTACACTTCAATGACAAAGTCATACCAATTCGTTTGCGGAATCTGTGGACGCCATCCATACCATTCGCCATTATACCCAATCGTATGGCGGACGTATCGCACACCATCGATAGTCTTGTCTAATGGAATAGTATGATGATGTCCGCAAATCCAAATATCAGGCTTAATATCGTCGCAGGAATGGTCCGTAACGTAGTATGAAGCATGGTATCCCCAGAATTCCTCAAGTTTTGGATTGTGCGCGATCTGTTTTGCCCACCACTTCTCGTGCGTTTCGTACTCTGGATGTAATTCTATTCTTGGATTATGGTGAGTCATTACTATGACTTTCTTTCCAAGATCTTTGTAATGCTTCACTTTCTCGCGAAGCCAAGCGCTTTCATCGTTGTATCTTTCTCTGACTTCATCGATGTTCCAGTTTGGAATAGCTCGGAAGTCATTCATTCTCTTAACAACAGAACTTTCGTCTATTTTTGGCACAGGCGTCCAAAGAGTAGTGCCGAGCAATACGGTATTTTCATCTAAGAAAACTTCTATTTGATGATTTGCGCGCGATCTTGTCTTCGTATAAGAGCAATCATAGAAATCGTGATTGCCATAGATATAGAATATATCTTTGAACTTTCCTTCTGTGTCTTTCTTTACTTTTGCTAAAGCTTTCTCAAAGATATCGTCTGTCGCAAGATCTCCGGCTATCAATAGATAGTCAGCTGGTTCAAGCTTTTCCGGTTCAAAATCGATTCTACAAAGCGTGAAGTTTCCAGTAAACACTCCACGCTCCGTATATTCTTCATCAGGCTGATAATGTATGTCTGAAACGATGTTTAAATTCATTTAGTGATTGTATGACTTGAAGAAAGAAAATGCATAAGTATTTCCTATTCTTCTATATACTTCTGTCCGTTTTTTAGTAGTTACTATCAGCTGGTTTCCGGAAAGTTGAGCATCAACTATATTGTCGGCGATAGACTTGACATACATTACGTTTCCTGAAGTGGCATCGTGTATTTTAAATTCGTTCTTATAAAAGCTTACAAACATTTTCATTGGTTTGTCTCCTTAGTATATAGATTCTTTGCTTTATCTGCTTCTTTTAGGGTTTGTCTTGAAAGAAGTACTAAATCCTTTAGTTCAGAAAAATAGTCTTGAATTTCACTATTGTTTGAAAACATAGAACTAGAATTCTTAGAATGTCTATCAATGATGTCTTGCATGAAAGAATTTAGAATCCACCGTATACAATCGTCTATACTAAGATATCCAAACTTATCGGCAAGCTCATATGGTATAGCTTTTCTAAAATCTTTTCCAAGAAACTCATAAACAATATGATGTTCCAACACTTCAACGCACTTTACTACATCTATCTGGCATTTTGGCGTTTTTGGTCTTTCTACTTGGCAATCGTGCTTATATTCCAGCGTTGGAATAAATCTAATGTCTCCAATGGCTGGAAGAATTGGATTAGTTTCTTGATGGAGATATTTCAACTGCATATGATGAAATAATACTTACATTTTAGCTAAACCTGAAATCTTGGTTCTTAAAAAGATCTCTATCTACATAGAAAAGTCTTTTCTTTTTCTTAAGAGTATCTCGTTCGTGGCTTTGCATCCAAATGAAATATTCGTTGATTTCTTTAGAATAAGTTTCTATCTTAGTAGCGTCAGTCGGAACGCATGAGGTGACTAGTAGTTTCTTTTCACGGTTGTTGAAGTTTTTCTTCTGTCCGTAGTACCATTCGTTAGAATCTACAGTTAGAACCATATTCATCTGTAGTTTTATAGCATATTCGTAGTTATTGTCCATTTTTTGTTTTTTCTTTCTATGTTTGCTAGATTGTTTTCTGCCATCTAAAAAACAATAAGCTTCTCTTAAATATAAGAAAAGTATAAAGTGAGAAGCAAATTGTTTTATCTATCTTACTTAGTAAGCTTTACGGTTCTTGTCTTATCGTATGTAGTCAAGAGATCGCCAGGAAGAGCATTGAATTCGTCTTTAGTAAAGGCTATATACTCTTTCGCACTATGGTTCTGAAATACAAGATCTTTTGTCTCATCGCCTGAATATTCGATTTCTGTTCCTTCTAAGACTCGCTTAAGTTCTTTCGAGATGTACCAAATGAAATTAACAGGTACGCCCTGAGCGCAGGCTTGAACGCAAGTGACTTGAGAAGCCTCAGGATAGAAAACGAATTCATCTGGATATCCCATTAGTCTAGCATATTCACGGATATAGAAATCACGATCTTCATTTGGATGGACGAAATAAGAAAGAGAAGTCATAGAAGGGGCATATTTTGTAGCATCGATCTTGCAGGCACTCTTATCCCAGATTCCATTATGTCCCTTTCGAGCTATCTTTGCTTTCTCATGGTCGACAAGTTTCTTCCAATTCTCTGTAAATTCTCCAGAATGCTCATCGTAGATGCGGATAGAAGTACGAAGAATAGTTTCACCGGTCTTCATATACTTGTAAAGAGGAATGCATTGGCGATAGTCTTTCTTTCCAGGATCTGGCTCACAGTTAGCTACTCCTTGTAGAGACTTGCACACAATGTCTTGAACGGTGACTTTCTTTTCGAAGTTCATATTGATGAGAGGAATCTTGTCGAAGTGCTTGCGGTTCCATCCAATGACGAACGTTCTCATACGCTGCATACATACGCCGTGGTTGGCAGCCTTGTCGCGGATGACTGTAAAGCGGTAGTCCTCGCCAATCATCTCGACCATCTTCTTCAAGATTGGCGTTCCATAAGAAACGAGCGTTGGCGCGTTCTCGAGAAAGAACATCTTTGGCTCGATCTTCTTGATGATCTTGAACACATCGTAGAAGTGGTCGTTAGTCTTGTTGTCCGCACTAGCGTGCATATTGATTCTGCTAAGTCCTGAGCAAGGATTGTTAGCAAAGAACAGATCGTATTTGCCGTTTAGTGATTCGAGATATCCTTCAGCTTCCCATTCGCTTGGAAGAACGATTGGAATGTCTGGATAGTTGCGGACGAAGTGGGCCGAATTGATTTCCTTCATATTCTCAGTCATTTCGAGAACACGGTCGACGTTCCATCCTGCTTTTAGATGTCCAATCGTCTGGGATCCTCCAAAGATGAAGCATCCAATTGCTTTTATTTTTGAGTCTGTATTGTTGTGTAGCATTTTCTTTTTCTTTCTTTTAAAGTGTTTGATTCTTAAGTTTTTCTATTATTCTATCTGTATCAAATTCAACCATTCCTGTTGGAGTAATGTCTATGGCGCCATTGTTTTTCTTTTCCATATCTAACTTGTGCTTATATTCTAGTAGTTCTTTCTTATGCTTCTGCTGAAGCATCTCAAATTTCACTTTATCGTAGAACTTCAGTCTGTCTTTATATAAGTCAATGTATTCTTTAACGTTAAGATGGCACGATTCTATAAAAGCGGCGGCGGCGTGTATCAATTCGCTATCTACAAGTTCTGTACAAGCTATGTTCTCATAGATATGCTTTATGACGTCTTTAGATATTTCTATGAGTTCGTCTATGTTTTTTAGCGAATCGTCTATCTTTACTATAGAAAGAAGTCTATCGCCTTCGTTTTCATACGCTGAACTGTTTAGATCACTAATGGCTTTGTCTATATTTTCTACTTCATTCTTGACAGACTGGTCTATTTTTTGTACAGCGTTCTTAGCAGAATCGTTCTCAACCGTTAGCGACTGAAGAAAATCGTCTATGCTCTTGTCAGGAGAAATTCCAAGAGCCGCATCAAGTTTAGCTTTAGACGATTTTTGGCTATCCATTTTCTTCTTCTTTCTTTTCTTCCCCTTCTGAATCTAATAGATCTTCTCCAAGATAGTCTTTTAAGAATTGGCTTAATATCTTAGACGAATTTATGTCAGCTGTGGTTTCAAGTTTCTGAAAAGCGCGCTTTGCTAAATCTCTCTCAAAGTTCTTTTTCTTATAGTATTTAGAAATTTCTGAAACGAAAGCGTTGTAGCAAGCAGTTGTGAAGTAAGCAAACGCGTTCTTATACTTGAAGTTATAGTTGCTAATTCCCTGAAGACATTTGTACTTCGCATATGAGACCATATCTTGCTTCATTTCTCTAGTATAGTTCTTGAAGTTAGAATGGTTAGTAAGTCTTTCAGCAATCATCTGTACCATCTTGCCAAATTCTTCAGGTATTGGCTTTATCCCATCTTTATCCGGCTTTGTGTTTTTCCATATCTCAAGCTGTTCCAAAAGCTTCGCGTTAGTAACGTAGAATCGTTCTTTATTAGCAGGCTGACCCTTTTCTTCTTTTCGCTTTACTCGTTCTATATGTTCTGGAAGACGAGCTTCTTGCTTCTTAGCTATCTTCTCAGCGTGCTGTCTTTTCTTTTCAGCTTTCTGCTCAGGAGAAATTTCTTTTTTCTTTTTCTTACTTGAAGAATCTAAATCGTTTAGTTTCTTCTTCAGCGAATTGACTTCTTCTGAAGTCTTGTCTTTCTTCGTCTTTAAAGATTTTTTAGACCCATTTACACTTTTCTTTGTTCTAGCCATTTATAAGTCAATGAAATAATACATTGATATTATACTGATCTTTTAGTCTTCATCGTTGACTACTTCGTCAAGATCTTCTTCAAGAGTGTCTACATATTCTAATAGTTCGTTGTAGCTTGTCTTAATGTCGAATATAGCTGTATCTACATACTGATACGCGCCATCTTTGTCAAGATCAGATTCAAGATAAGAAATCAAGTAACTTGCGTCTTCAAGTTGTTTTCTAAGTTTAGAAATGCTAGAACGGATTTCGTCTATGTTTTCAAATTCTTTCATTCTTCGTCTTCCTCCTTCTCGTCTATCCATTCTTCATAGTCTTTGTCGGCCTGGATAAGATTGTCTTCAGCGTCTTTAAGCTGTTCTGAGATCTTATTTGTTAGATTCCGTATATCGTAGTAGTTCTGGTCTACTGCCTCTGCGGCTTCTTCATATTCGAAGTCGCCATCGTCCATGCTTTTCTGGAACCAAGTAAGTTCTTCTTCGAACTTGCTGAAAGCAGATATCAGAGAATCGAGATGCTGCCCAGCTGAATTGTAGTATATTAGATTAGTTTTCATTGTTTGCTTCGTGTTTTAGTTTTTCTTGCATTTCGTATTTCAAAATGTTTCTAATGTCTGCTTCAACGTCTACGCCATGAGCGACAAGCATATACTTTATCCAATTCATGTCTTGTGGACTAGCAGAAATAACATGTCCATTTTCTTCTAATGACATTGAAAAAACGCCATCTTTTACTTCTACTGTTTCTTTCACTGTTTTAGCGCCTTTTCTACTTGTTTAAGATCTTCTGTCCACATGTCTTTGATTTCTGTTCCCTTGATCTTCAGGAATTCTTCTTTCTTCTGTTTGATTTCTTCATGGAGTTCTTCCATTTTCTCTCTGCTTAACGAGTGGATTGGCATGCGAAGCAGATAATCGTATGTGCCATCGACCTCAATGATCTTTTCGATTGGTTCAAGCTGCTTGACGATCTCTTCTTTGCGCTTGTTTGAAACAACGATTGTCTTTTCAATTACGCCTTTGCAGAAGAGATACTTCGAGACGAGTATTTCCAATTCGCTTTTAAGCGTTTTTAACAAATGCGCTTTGCGCTTGTCATAAAACGATAATCTGAGCTTTATGAACGAATCTAGAATCTCTCTGACGCTGCTATATTCATGGATGCGCCCACTTTCGTCAATGCAGTTCAAATTCTCCGGCAGCGTCTTGACAAGATGGAACACGCGATTCAGAGATTCTAGGTCTTCATACTGCTTAGTAAACGCGCGAGTCGTCTTGATCTCAAAGAGAATGTTGTCTGTCTTCGGATCGCACTTGTCTTCATAGTCTACAATCGTTCCATTGTCTATCAGCTTATCTAGAAATTCTACATACTTCTGATACTCAATTCCAATTGGAAGCTCTGTCACAACATAGTTCGTAGTATTGAGACGCTCAATGCATCCGACAACCTCGTTAGACTGCGTTTCTTCGTTGTATCGCACAGTTCCCTTGAATCCGCGGAACCATGGAAGAAGAGCCATTCTTGGATTCTCTACACCATTAAGCTTCTTCTTGATGTATTCAGAAATCTCAATTGGATTGCGCGGATAGATGTTCTGTGAAAATCCTGAAGAAATTGCTCCAAGCGATCCGTTCAAGAAAATGAGCGGAAAAGTCGGCATGAAGAACTTTGGCTCGATGTAGTCTCCCTCGAAGTATTGCTGTCCGATGATTGCATCGTCTCGCTGGTCAAGCATTGTCTTCATTATCTTTGACAATGAAACGCGAGTGTAGCGAGCAGCAGCGCAAGTCGGATTGATTCTTGTTCCGAAACCACCGCTGTTTCCAGTCATAAATGGATAGTTGTTCGCGCCAACGAATGCCTGAGACAAAGTATTGATGACGCCTGTTAGATTCTGCGCGCCGTGAAGATAGTTAGTGAATGCTGCCGCGATGTTCGCGAGATTTTCTGACTTCACGAACTCGTTTGGATATTTCTTCATCAGCGTAAAGATCAGTTTACGCATTGAGTTCTTCATTCCATCTACGCTTGACGCGATCTTGCGCGTGTTATCGTAGCAGGCGTAGTTCGGCAGATCGTTCTTGAAGAAGTCTGAGATTAAGATTTCGTTTTTGCTCATCGTATTAGACCGCATTAATGTCGAAGTCAAATGACTTGATGTATTCTTTCCGTTTGTCTACGTTTTCGTCTACAAGCCAATTTTTCAGATAGATCTTTCCATCGTCTGTCATCTTGTAGTCGAACACGAAGCTGTCAAATCCATAAGTATCGATAAGATACTGAAGATCTGTGCGCTCCCAAGATCCAAGTCCCTTCAAGTAAGTCAACTTGCCGGGTATCTTCTTTCCAGACTTTTCGTAGTCTTTGAATTCTTGAAGCGACAGAAAGTACTTGACGATCTTTCCCTTGCTGTCCTGGATGATAATAAGTGGAGTCACAAGACGGCAGATCTTTCCTTCATCAAAGAGATTTGGAGCGAACTTAGCAAACCAACCTAGAAGCATCGAGCAGATATGCGATCCATCGACGTCAGAATCAGAAGTCAGCATTATCTTGTCGAAAGCTATCTTCTTGTCATTGCTATCTTTCGTAATGTCAAGCTCCAGAATGTTCATAATGTCTTTGAACTCCTGGTTAGCGGCTATTTTCTGGATAGAAGAATTGAAAGCGTTGATAGCAAGACCACGGCAAGCATAGTACCCGATTCCCTGGCGTCCAACGCATCCTGAGATGCCTGACATAGCAGAAGCTCCCTCGCAGAGAGCAAGATACTTACGTTCGCCAATTGGTGCCATATACTTGTCAGAACGTACTTTTGCTTTCTTCGATTGGCGAAGTTCTTGCCGAGACTTCATTTCTTCTTTGATCTTGAACATCTCAACGATTGGATCGATGATTGCTTCATTCTTCAAGATCTGCTTTGCGAATTTCTCGAAGTCTATCGAGTTTCCAAGATACTTTGAGATGTCAGATACGGAATTAGTTAAAGTTTCTTTCGTCTGAGAATCAAACTTCGTGTTTGGAAAGTTTCGTAAGAATATTACCGCTGTCAATCTATTTCTAATATCAGCCGGCTTCAACGTCTTGTATTTCTTGCAAAGCTTGTCACGGATTGGATTGACGATCTGATTTACTATGAAGTCTACATGAGTACCGCCTCTAGTCAAAGCAAGTCCATTCACGTAGCTAAAGAAAGAGAACTCGTCAGATTCGTTTGGAAAGATTCCAACAAAGCCATTCTCAAACGATTGGAATTCTATCTTATCTGAAAACATAGATAGAAATTTCTTATCGTTGACGTTTATTCTGCTTCCGTTGAACGAAAACTTTATCTTCGGAAAAGTGATAGCAAGACAAAGAAGCCGTTGGTACATTAGATCTTTGTAGACTTGCTCGATTTTCTCTAATCTAAACCGCTGAAGATCTGGATAGAATTCGACCCACGTTCCTGTCTTTCCACAAGATCTGCTGACTTTGAAAGACTTCGTTTCAAGATTGTTCTTAGCTACAACATGGCACGATTTCTTTCCGTCATCCGTATGCCCAACGAATTCTTTAGAAAAGACAGCAGTGGCTTTAGATCCAATGCCGTGTGAGCCAATCGTTGTCTTATCGTCAGAATCTTGAAAGTTAGTTCCAGAAAAAAGTCTAGTCCATGCTGTGAATGGAAGATAAGATTCTGCTAATTCTTTCTTTTCATCGTTCGTTATAGACGAATCAGTAATCTTCGAAACGTCGTTCTTTACTACTGGAATTCCTGGGCCATCGTCTTCAATGTATACAGAAGTGTCTGTCATCTTCACTTTGATGTTTCCAGACGAATTTCTATTTACTAAGACGTCTATCGCGTTGTCTAAAATTTCGTCTTGGATCTTCTTGAAAGCAGGAATGTAAGATACAGTCTTCTTTATGGCTTTATCATTCTCAATGATGAAGATTGTCTTTTCGAGAGGACTCATGCCTCCAACCCACATCTCCGGTCTTCTAAGAAGTTGTTCTCTTCCAGAAAGTACTTCGAACTTGTTTTCCATATCAATATGCTACTGATCTGAAATTTTTGGCTAATCAAAAAGAAAACGCGAGAAAAAATCATCTCGTGTTTTCGATATTGTACTATGTTTGGATTTATCCTAGAAGCTGCTTTACTTCTTCAAGTTCAGATTTCAGTTTTTCTAGATCTTTCTCGAATTTTTCAAGCTTTCCGCTCTTGTTTCCGCTTTTGCGGATGTCTTCTACGGTTTTTTCTGTTCTTTGGATTTCTTTTTCGAGACGGGACTGTTCGTAAGGCAGTTTTCTTGGATCCATCTGCGCATATTTGCTTTGTGGTTCTGAGGAATCTGCTTTCTTGTCTTGAGACAAATCGTCTTTCTTCACAATTGGCTTTGGAGGAGGCATATTGTCTTCAAGACCCCACCAAACTTTTTCTTTCGGATCCCATTCTATTCCAATTCCATGAGGTCTAGCCGTATTGTTCCATCTTGACTTAGTCGTTTCGCGGTATTCTTCTTCCTGAATGTTCATGTAGAACTTTGGAAAGCGCTTTGAAGCCATTAGAGCAACCGCGTGGATTTTAGCAGGATCAGTTGTCATAAACGGTTTCATATCAGCCCGTGCTTTGTCATCTACTACAGAAGTTGGAACGCAGATCGGATGTTTTGTAGCCCAATCTATCTTCACGAAGTGAGTAAAGTGTCCGTTGCTATATTCTCCAGCAGCAATCCAATACTTTGTTGGTTTTTCTGAAGCAACGAAATGCTTGAAGCGAGTATTGTTCTTGCCGTAATCGATTTCGTTTACCTTTTCTTTTTCTTCTGAAACAACAACAGAATCGAAGTCAGCAGTAATATGCTTGTCTCGTTTCGTCAATCCCATGTAGTAGTTGAAAAGTTTGCGGAGAGCGTCTTCCTCTCCATCGAAAGTCACGATTGGCCAACCAGTCTGCGGACTTTCTGCGACTTTGGGAATCTTCACACCCTTGAATCTGCGATTCTTTGCAGCGCTTCTTTCCCATTCTTTTATGAATTTTACTACTTCTTCAAATGTCTTATATTCGTTTTCGTCATAGACGAATGGCAATTCTATTCTCATATCTAAAATGTTGTGTTTTTGCTATTTACACTTATCAGTAAAAGATATCGCTGGAATCTAAATACTCAAATGGATTTCCGTCTTGTAGAAACATTAGAAATCCAATTAGATCGCTTTTGTCTTTTATTTCCATTCCGTGGATTGGATCTATGCGAAGACGATTGTCCCAGATATTGATGTCTTCTATTTCTATATAGTCATAGATTCCAAAATCGAGCCACGATTCACTTTCTTGGCTTTTTCTTTTTCCCATTGTCCTTCAAAAATGCTGGTGTAGCGTCACAAGGATATTTGCCTGGCCAATCAACCGTTGCTTTTCCGTATCTTGGAGTCGCATCGCATCCATCAAATTTTGGCGTAGCATCACAGCCACCGCGCTGCTCAGTATGCTGCGTTACGGTTATCCATGATGGGCGATATGGTTCAGTTGTAGAAGGAAAACGAACAGGATCGTCAATGCGTGGCGATATGTCAATCGGCGGATCTTGGATCTGATTTGGAGCAGGATATATAATTGGATTCCAAATTTCTGGATGTTCTTTTTTCCATTTTTCCCAATCAAAACTATTAATTTTATCCACTTGTTTCTTTGAAACCCAATTCGTCAATTTTTTGAAAATCTTTGAATTAAGAAATTCTTTTTTCTCATCTTTATCTTCAAAAACGATTGAAACGTTTTCTTTGTCAATTACGATTCTCATTGTTAGATTTCCTCGCAAAGCCAATGTAGAAACTCGTTGTTGTATGAGAAATTCGTCGATTCGCCGTATCTTGCTCCGTCAGTCATAGCAACGATAACGTTCTGCGCGTCAAAAAGTTCCATCGTATTCTCGATCTTTGGCATCTCATCTGCCACGAACTCCTTTTCAAGCATCTTTCCAACGAGCTCAAAGTCGCTCTCGTATAAGTGCATTGAGTGAGCGACGTGAGTGTAAGTTCCCATCTCGATTCCAGGATATGCTGTCTGCAAAGCTTGAAGCATCATCTGCTGCACGAGCATGAAGAATGGAATGTCGAAAGTCGTTCCCTTTATGACATCGTTCGAGCGCATTACAGTCGTTGCGTCCAACTTGTTGTCGCGGATGTGGAAGATCATTTCCAACGTGCATGGAAAGTCCTTTACGCCAAGATACTGATGGCAGGGACGGTTGAAGTGCATTACTGCCTGTCTCGTGTCCTTGTCTTGGATCAAAGAATACAAAGCCCAGCGCCATTGCGTGAACTTTCCTGGCGTATCGTCCATCTTGAAGATCAGATTTCCATACGCCGAATTGATAGTTCCATCAGCATTTGCAATCTTCTTCCAGAATTTCGAAGCTTCGCCAAAACTCTTCGCGTCATTCCGTCCTGACAGATAAAGTGCGAGTTCCTTCTTCAAATACTTCAAAGGCAGACTGCGCACTTCGTTCTTGAAAAGATTGGAATATGGATTCTCAATCGTGACAGCGCAGTTTAGAATTTCGCGGATGTTCATTCCGCGAGGCGCTGTCTCAAATTCAAATCTGTTATATACTTCATTAAGCAGATTCTTATACGCTTCTGCAAACGTTTTTCCTTTGATTTCTCTCATATTGTATAGTTTACCAATTAAGTTATTTTTCTTCTGTCAATGGAACAAGATCATCAACAGCAAGAGGATTATAAACCTCCTTCTGCTGAGAATCTTCTGTATGTGCTGACGTATAGATATAATATTGCCCGCATACAGAACGATCTTTATTCGTGATTGCTGCAATCGTATCTTCAAGCTCCTCTATTCTAAGACGCAGCATATCGTTGTCTTGCTCCATCCTCTGGCAACGCATAGCGACCATTAGTAGTTTCGACTCAGGAGATTCATTGCGTACTACTGGAGGCTCCTCGTTTTTAGCTTTGTCTTGGAGCTTATTTCCATACCAGAAGCCAAGTACTACTACAGAAAGTGAAATAATCAATGAGGCTATAGCTGACCAAATCAGCAACTGATCTTCGTGGTGGCTTCTCATTCTATTTCTGTCCTTTCTTTGCTATTTTCTTCGCAAGCAGTTCTACGGGATGGTGCTGTCTGACATAAGCATATTTCTCATCGTCTTTCTTTTCAGGCGATTCTATCTTATTGCGCTCGATTTCTAATAATGGAGTTTCAGACATTACCCAGTTAGCATATTCGTCATATGTGATCTTCTGGCCTGCGCCGCCTGGGAAAGAAATGATCTTCGTTGGTGGATCGTTAAGATTGCAAGTTCCAATATAGAACCCGTATGCGTTGATTCCCTTGAGAAGTTTGTAAAGAGGAGAATCTTCAACCTTCTTCACGATCTTGTTCAGTTTCTTCTCAAAATCAACATAGAATTCTTTTCCAACGAAATATAGGAATCCAAACTCGTCATCGTCTTCTTCCGGCTCCTTGACAAGGCGAGCCGTCGCATGACCAAGCGCGTTCATCTGCTTGAACAAGAAATCGCGCTGAAAATCATCAAAGTTCTCCATCATAC
>Ga0247611_10001890_pt1 | contig 35904 bp, 58 predicted proteins | sample 177DNAGHGhighgp2_FD_192422 | JGI IMG/M metagenome (GOLD analysis project Ga0247611, IMG submission 192422) | Sheep rumen microbial communities from Palmerston North, Manawatu-Wanganui, New Zealand - 1770 DNA GHGhigh gp2 | ecosystem: Host-associated > Mammals > Digestive system > Stomach > Rumen... | reverse complement strand
TCCATAATTTAAATATTCGTTATATTTTCCTCTACCTTGACATACGGGACATAAATCCGCTTTATTTTCTATTTCATATTGCATATTATTTTTCATCCTCCTCTACTTTATTTGTAAAATATTCTATAAAATCTTGTTTTGTCCAATTATCAAATTCACTGTAAAACCATTCATGGTCTTTTACTAACATTTCTCCCATTAAATTTATTATTTTATCTTTCTTTTCGCATTCTATTTTCCAACCTTCATTAAGCATTTCTAAATCTTCCTTTGATTTTTTGTTGTCTTTTATGCTTGTAACTACTCTATCAGCTGTACTTTTTGCTAATAGTGATTTATACTTTTCTACTTCTTCCCTCAACCTTCCATTTTCTTCTTTATGCTCTTTTTCTATTTGTTCTAGTTCTTTATTTCTTTGTATTAGATTTTCTATGGCTTCGATATCTTCCCATTGTAATTCATAAGCAGAACTATGCCCTTCTTCATCATCTTTTCTTAATTCTTTAAATATATTTTGCAATTTTTCTAATATTTCTATATCATTCATATACTTTACTCCTTATAATAATTCTTCAAATTCTTCATCTATTAATATTTGATATGCTCGTGTTATTCCATTTTCATCTAATACTTTATGTATTTTTTCTTTTAATTCTTTTATTTTATCTTTACTAATATAATCTTTTCTGCTCCATACAACTTTTTCTGTTTTATAATATTTTTTATACTTTTCTAATTCTTTATTTTCTTTTATTAGATTTTCTATGGCTTCTATATCATCTTCTCCAACTGTTATACTTATATTTCTTCTATATTTTCTTGATATTGCTTCTGTTTCAAAATATTTTATAAATTCTTCTAATATTTCTATATCATTCATATACTTTACTCCTTATTTTTATATTTTTTTACAATTTCATTTATAAAATCGTTAATGCTAGCTACTATTTCACATACATCTTCATTTGTAAATTGTTTATCATCTTGATTATGACCATACATATATAACCAGCAATGCGTTAATTCATGCTTTAAAGTTCTTTCTTTTTCTGGGCTTGAAGTATTTATATAAATTATATTTTCACTATAACAAGTAATTCCATGTGTATAATAACCATTTTTACCTTTGTCATACTGCATTTCTTCATCTGATATTTCTTTTATATTCCACAAGGCATTATTTATTTTAAATTTCATATTTCACCGCCTCAAATTGTTCTTTTGTTACTATTGATTTAATATTTTCAAGTTCACACATTTGCATTACTTCATAACTTCCATCTTTATTTTCTAAAAATTCAAAAAATAATTTATCTTTTTCTTTTTTATATATTTTTTCAATTAATTGTCCATTTACATAGTCGCCGTACTTCTATTAAATCTATTATGTTTTTACTATGTTTTAATATTTGTTTTTCGTCACCAAAATGTGTATCAAATTTATTTGTCATTTCTTCTGCTAATGGATTTACTGTAAGATGAAAAATACCATATTCTGCGTCTTTTATGCTAATTATATTTTCATCTAACACATATATTGTTTTTTCTTTATGTGGATTCTCTTCAACATTAATTATTTTTGCAATTCCATATTTAGTCCTTACATATTCTCCAACTTCTATCATTTTTCTTTCCTTTCTGTAATATCGTATATTACACTATATAATGTATTTTTACACTATAAACTATAAACTTATAGTTTGTATGTTTACTTACATACTATTTCAAGATTATTTACAAAATTATTTCTTGAATCTCCATCTATATGTCTTATTCTTTCGCTTTTTAATACAGGTCTAATAAATAAATTTGCTTCCATTCTTACTACATTTAGCATATATCTTTTTCCATCTTTATATAAATCTACTACCCTCATATAATTTTTAATTCTAGTAGCCTTTAGTTTATTGTTTTTATCATTTCTGATATGGCCATAATTACTTATTGAATACTCAAATTCAGGTATCTTTTTCCAGATTTCTTCTTCTCCTATTACTTGATCTTTTAATCCTTTTATAAGCCAATTAAACTCATCGAATATTTCAAATTTTACTTTAATAGGTGTGAACTCATTTAATATAGTTTTCCAAAAATCCTTGTTGTCTTTTATTATTATGTTCAATGGTTCTTCTATTTCTGTATCCATTACCTCTACCATGTCATATCTACGTTGTAGTAATTCTTGTTGTTTATTTTTCTTTCTTGTTAAAAAACTCCTAAGGCTTCCTACTTCACAATTTAAATAATTAGCTATATCTTTTAATGTTCCCATAAATACTAATTGTTCAAATTCCGCAGTATCATATAACGCATATTCTTTTGCCAAATCATTCTTTCCTTTCTGGTATTCCATAACCTTTTGTTTTGCTCCACTTTACTTGCTCTGTACATTTTTTACAGGTCATTTCTTTAGCACATTTCTTACATTCTGTATATCCTATGCTTTCTTCTCTTTCTATTAACCAATCTGTTAAATCTTCCATTTAGTCCTCACTTTCTTTTGAAATACTTAAAATATGTATTTGTTCTTTTAAATCTTCATTTATTACTCTTAATTTCCATATTTCATCATTTCTTATTTTTATGTTCATTAATAAGAAAATTATTATTAAAATAAATATTATATATATAATTATATTCTTCATTTGATCAACTCCTACTAATTAATTATTTTTAACTCTAAATCTGGATATAATTTTTCAAAAATTTTATGTTTTAATTTGAATACATCTGTCTGTATTCCTTTTACATCTTCTACAATGTTTTTCCCATCTTGCAAATACATAAAATCTGCTATATATTCAATTTTTCTATATGTTTTACCATTTTTTTTAAATCCTTCCTGTAATAAGAATCTAGGTTGTAATTGTAAGTTGCTTATTTTTCCTGCTCTTAATAACAACTTTAATTCTTTATATCTCTTGCTTTCTTGAATACTGTCAAATATGTAATCATCTACTATTGTTTTTTTATTTCTGTATTTGTTCATCTTTAGCCTCCTCGTCAATTAAAAATATAGTATCAATAAAATTTTTACTTAAATTATCATATTGACTTGAAACATCTAAACCTGTGTTTATTAGCAATGTTTCCAAAGCTCCTATAATACTTAATTGATTTTTAAGTATTTGTTTTTCTATCTTGTTCATCTTTAGCCTCCTCTGCACATTTTAGATTTGTTATCCTTCTAGGAGTATATGCTCTATTTTCATTATTCTTTTTTAATGTCTTCAAATTCTTCAAAACATTTATTATATCCCCTACAATTAATTTGTTATTATACTTATCTGCAAATCCTTTTAATGTCATTACTTTTGCTAACTCATCTTTAAATTTTCGTCTTTCTTGAAGAACTTCTTTTAACGTTTTTGCTACTTTTGTCATCTCTATAGCATTTAAATTTCCTAGTTCTAATTCATGTAATAAATCATTTCTAGCATATTCTGTTTCACTTATTTGTTTTTCTAGGTCTGTTTTTAACTTATCTATATTTTCAAAAAAGTTTTTCATCTGAATTAAAAATTCTTCTTCTGTCATATTATTTTCTCCTGTATCCCTAAAATTTGTTTTATTTGTTCTATCGGTTTATCTGCATATTCACAGTCATTTGTTCCTTTAAAAGTAATATATTCTAATCTCATGCAACCACCGACAGTTTACACATTTTCCACCGCAATTGTGGATAATTACTTTTCATGATTTATCCTTTCTAATTCTTTGCAAGCTTCAAATACTTCTTGTTGTATTTCTGCTGTTGTCCACTTTTTGCTCTCTAATCCTAAAAATTCATATGGTTTATAATAGCCTGCATAATCTCCAGCGTGTGCATAGTCCCAACCTAAAAACCAACCATTTATTTTTTTATCTTTAGCTATATATAAATGACTTCTTGCATATGTTAATCCATAATGCACTGGCAAATCTATATCGTTATAATCTTTTTCATAATATTTATGACTTTTTGGAATATCTATATAAGCTGTTGGGTGTGTTCCTAAATTTAAAATATAATATGTGTATCCACAACATTTTCCTGTATCTAACAATTCTATCTTTCTATCGCTTTGATATTTCATTTCTTTCATAATATTACCTCCTCATATATTCTAAATAATACTCTTGTTCTTTCTCTCGCCTTGCTTTTTCTACTTTCTCTACTTTTAATTCAGGATAATCTTCAAAGAATTTTCTCCTTGCTCTTGTTATTCCTTCAAAGCTAATTCCCATAAAATTTATATTTTGCATTACATTTGTAAAAGTTCTTCCTGCTAATTCAGGTTCTAGTTCTTGTACCACTCGCATTATTAAGTAACAATCATTTTTTCTTGCATATTCTTCTTTATTTAATATTTTATATACTGTTTTCTTTATTGGTCGTTTCATTTGTTATTCACTCCTTTTTTCTGGATTCATCAAATCATAAAATATCTTATCTTGTTCTTCTAAAGTTAATAATTCATAATCTGATGTTTTTTTCATTTCTGATATTATCTGCACAATTCTATTTGGTTGCTCTTCGATTTTCTTTTTATATTTATTAAATAAAATATAATATATATTTTTTACATTCTTGTTTGTTATCAGTTGTTTATCAGTTGTTTCGCAGTTGTTTATTATTTGTTTATCATTTTGATTATTAATGCTTTGGTATTGTCCCCAATTAAGTATTGTAATCAAGCGATTTTTATTGCTTGTTTGTTGCTTAATTTGTTTATCAATTTCAAAGCACTTTAATGTACGTTGCACTTTATCTTTGTTGATTTTTAATTTTTTAGATATTGATATTATTCCTGTTATTAGTTGCCCCTTTTGTAACATTATTTTTTGTCCTTTGAATACTGCAGGAATTTCTTGATGTGTTGCACTAAGTAGTAAGTATAACCATATTGAAAAAGTTTCACTATCTTTACTGACAATTGGATTTTCCAATATTTTTCTATGTATCTTTATCCAACCTTCCATTTATGGTCTCCTTTCGTAAAATAAAGGGTAATGATTTGTTATGTCATTACCCTAGTTGTATTTCTTATAAATTAATTTTTCTTTGTTCCAGCTTTCGCCATAATAATTTTTTAAATAATTTTCTATGTAATCTTCGTATATCTGAGTATTTAATCCGTGGTCTTCTTGATAATGACATTCTGAACATAATGTAACTACATTTTCAGGTATACCTAATCCACCTTGACTACGTTTTATATAATGCGCATTTGCAAAAGTTTTTGTTACCCATTTTCCGCAATAGATACACCTTTGTGAATCTCTATTCCATACTATTTCTTTAGTCTTTGGTGATATTTCACAAGCATTACTTCTTTTACTCATTTCCACTCCTCCAACATAGCTTTTACTTCTGCTTCTGGTCTTGTTTCTATTCCGTTGTTCTTTACATTCTTCTACTAATCCATTTATTAAGATTGACATTTCTCTAGAATCCATTTCTGAACTTCCTTTATATACTTTGTAATGTTTAAAAATCTTTCCGTTTAAAATTGATTCTCCAGCTTCTATGTAGTATTTAAAATATCCACTTACATCTATGTCTGCTAATACACTTACCATTTCAACTTGTCCATATTTTTGTAATAGTAAAAAATGTAATGTTTCATTGTCTATTCTTAATACATTAGCTAGTTCATTTTCTAATTCCCAATAATATGAATTTGCTTTTAATCCTCTTTTAGGTCTGTATATTTTTATCTCTAGTTTTTTATCTTTATCTTGTTCTAATGCCCAATTAATAACTTCTTTTTGTGTTCCTATCATTTAATTCACCTTTGTTTTAAAATCATTTATTATATTCATATAATCTTTAACTTTAATTTCATTTGTACTTGCATATCCATATTGACTTAATATGATCTCTACAACGTTATCTGATATGTTGTTTTTTTCTATTGAAGTATTTAACGCTTCTATTTTTATTTTATCTATTACTTTGTCAGAATCTTGCTGTTGTATTGCGTTTGCTACTTCTTCAAAACTCGCAATTGATGTATCTATTCCAAAGCCTGCCATTCCTAATGCTCTACCTACTGCTGATGTTTCGCAATTCTCGATATAACTTGTTTTATTTATAAAAGAACTTCCTTCTTTTTCATATGCTGTACCTTCACCTAGGATTATATCTCCATTCCATACTGTAGCTTTAAATATACATACTCCATTTTCATTACTTAGTAATTCTGTTTCTATACTTCCTTCTGGATAAACCATTCTAAAAGCTTTTATTCTTTGATTTACTTCTGCATATTCTTTACCTTTTATATTTGTTGTATTTATTGTTTCATTTGCTTTTTGTATATCTTCAAACTTAATCATAATCTACTCCTTTCAAAATCATAATTCATTTGTCTTTCTTCTTGCCATTGTTCTTCTTGTAGTATTTCTTCTAATTCTTCTAATTCATCTTGAGCTTGATATTTTATTTCATTTAACATATCTATATAGTCTTTGTCTGTTATTTCATCTATTAATATATTTAATGAGCTAACTATATTATCTAATTCATCATATCTGTCTTGATTATTCATTTTTTACTCCTATCTTGATTTCTCCTAAAATATTTGGTATACTATAAGAGAAATCATGTATTTATAAAAATATATTTTTTGTTTGAACTAGTTTTGATTTGACGGTCTAACTAGTTCTTTCTTTTTTGGTGTTAAATTATTGTATAAAAACTCTATATTATTTTCTAAATCTACTATTTTTGCTCTATATTCTGATGCATTATTTAATAATATTACGTGTTCTTCTTGGTAATCTTTAAGTACTGCTTTCTTTTCATCAAGTTCTTTTTCTAAGTCATTAATTACGCTCTTTAGTGTTTCTATTAGTTTTTTATTAAACATCTCTATTTCCTCCTTTCTTGTAAAATATTGTAATTTATGTTAAACTTCCACTATAGAAAGTGGGGTGTTATTATAATGTTAAGTCCATTACATGCTTTTGCCGATTGTATGATTGATTTTCAAAATTATAGAAACTCTCAATATATATCAACATTAAAAGGTTTGAAAAATACAGAAAAAAATACTAATAAAAAGTATATTGGTTTCTTTCCTGGCGTTGATATTCAAATTGGAGATATTTTAATAAATTCAGGTATTAAATATTATATAATTGACATAGATACTCAAAGTTGGAAGGGTCAAATTGCTTCTTTAAAAGCGTATTATCAAACCACTCCTCCACAAAACACATCATCAAATTCTACAATATTTAATATTAGCAATGCCTCTAATTCCATCATTGGAAATCAGCAATCAGCTATTATAAATAACTCATCTTTTAATATAGATGACTTTAAGAGCCTAATTGAACTATATGGCGAACAAGATAAGCAAAAACTTTATGAATTGACATCTTTATTAAAAAATTGCCTAGATAATGATGATTTTCATAAAAGTAAATTATCTAAATTTAGTGATTTGATAGCTAAGCATTCTTGGGTGCCTCTTGGCATAGCTCAGATAATTTCTGCGTATATCCAATCACATTAAGAGTTGGTGCTTTTGCACCTTCTTTTTTTAATTCAAACCCACCATCAATAAAAATATTTATATCATCTGTTTTTATTTTTGTTTTGCTGTCTATAATTGTAACTTCAATCATAACTTCCTCCTAATAAATAGTATTTTGCATAAATCCAAATACTAACATTCCTGACATTGTTATATGTGCTAAAATTATTAGTATTGCTTGTCCTATTTTTTGTTTTGTTTTTCTTTTCATTTGTATCACTTCCTTTCATCTAAATATCTGTTGCATAATTTCAAATGCTCTATCTAAATCAATTCTTGTTCCTGCTGTTCCTATTTTTATCTTAGCTTCTTCAAATTCTGGCATTGATAAAATCTTATATGCTTGTGCTTTGCTTATGCTGTATTGTTCTGCAAATTCTTTTGGAGATACATACTTTTTTCTTGCTCTTTCTTGTAATTTAGTTATTGGCATTTATATCGCCTCCTTTTATTTGATTTTTATCTCTTTTTGTGATATATTATCTAAGACCCTGAAAAGGTAAATTTAATTATGAAAGGACTGATGTTTAATGACAAAAATATTGAGTTTACCCTGTTTCTTATGGATTTCTTTAGAAAGTGGTAGAACAGACTAAGAGAAAAATTCTAGTTGCTATGGGGTAAATTAATATTACATATATCAGAATCACAACTGATTAAGTACTAGAAACTTTCATAGAAATTACGAGCATCAATCGTAATAATAAAAGAAACTACATTGTTAAGATTTGCCGACACTAGCTGAGTGTATAAATTAGCAGTTACCAGTAACTTTATACTGGAAGGCGGTCGACAGACTTTAAATGGGCGACACGTAGGTCGTAAAACTACTCTTAAAGTGTAGTGGAATTTATTTGCAAGAGTTTAAGATAGAGAAAATGTGGGATCATACTAATCATATTGATGCTATGGTTAGTATTTTCATTTATATAAATTTTCAACTATTGTTTCTAATATTTCTGCTAACTTTATCCCTTGCTTTACATTTGGTATTCTTTTGTCGTTTTCCCATTGTGAAAAGGTATTTTGTTTTATTTCCATCATTTTTGCTATATCATTTTGAGATAAATTTTTCTTTTCTCTAAATTCTTTTATTCTGTTCATTACATCTCCTTTATTGAATTTCTTTTGTCGAATTTTGTCGAATAACTATTTGTAAAAAAATAACTATTTAGTTTCTCTTATCTTCCGTACAACATTTTGTTCTTTGACAAGCTAAAAAAATTTCTACTACTGTAGTTTTATATAATATTGCTAGTCTTTCTTTCATCTTATCACTTGGGTTTCTAATTCCTCTTTCAATCATTGAGATGTAGTCTTTTGTAACTCCAGTTTCTTGAGCTACTTCTTCTTGAGTATAATTGCTTTTTATTCTTAATTGTTTTATATCATATTCTTTCATATTGCACCTCCTTCATACAACATTTTGTTCTTTTGATATTTGTAGTATATACAACATTTTGTTCTTTGTCAATACTTTTTTTAAAAAAATTTTTCAAATTCTACCAATCTATTCAGGCTGTAAAGAAAAAAATTCTACAAAATGTTCTTTTTTTCTTTACATATCGTACAATTTGTTATATAATGTGAGTAGTCAATTTGAAAGGATGATTATTTTGAATAGATTAAGAGATTTAAGATTAGAAAAAGATTTATTACAATCAGATATAGCTAGAATAATAAATAAGTCAGATAGAGCTGTTGGTTTATATGAAAGAGGAGAAAGAGATATGAATACAGAAACTCTTGCTATACTTTCAGACTTTTTTGAATGTACTATAGATTATTTATTAGGAAAATCAGACATTAGAAATCCAGAAAAATTAAAGAAAGTTCCTTTCGCTAATGCTGGAGGGCTTAATACTGATGGATTAGATAATGAAGATCTATTAGAATTACAAAAACAAATAGATTATATAAAGAAGTTAAAGGAGAAAAAGTAATGATAATGATAATTCTAAACAAATTATTAGTTGCTTTTGTTGGAAGTATTATTTACTCTTTGTTTTCTTTTTTTATAACTTATGGGTTATATAAAATAAAAAGCAAAGAATTTCCTTCTAATTATGAAGAATCCCTAACCTATTCTTTAATAACAAATTTTATTATAATTTTTTTAATTTTATTATTTTTTAATATAGAGGTTTAAAAAATGGAAACAAGAGATTTAGAGAATATAATTGATAGAGAAAAAATTAATATTATAAATTACAAAATGAAACCTAAAGCAAGAATATTAGATAAGCATATATTTGTTGATTATTCTCAAATAGATAATTTAATAGAAGAAAAATGTATTCTTGCTGAAGAATTGGGTCATTATTATCATGATGCTTATTATACTTTCAACTCATCTCAAATTGATATTGATAAAGCTGAATATCGTGCCAAGAAATGGAGCTATTATGTGCTTGTTCCTTTCGATAATCTTCGTAGAGCTATTTTAAATCGGAATTAATACAGTTTATGCTCTAGCAGATTATTTTGAGGTTACAGTTGAATATATGACAAATGTAATAAAATTTTATGAAAGTAAATACGGATACATATACTAAAGATAAAAATGCTTTGAATATAGCATTTAATTTTTAATACATGTAGCGAACGGAGGTTTTGTTATGGCTTTTACATATACAACTAGAGCAGATGGTAGGCTTATGAAAAAAGTAACTATAAATGGTAAGCCTAAATATTTATATTCTGATAACGCTAAAGACTTAGAAAAACAATTTATAGAAATTAAATATAATTCTTATAATAGTAAAATAGAAGATAAAACTATAAACTTGAAAGATTATTGTTTACATTGGCTAGAACTCAATTCTATAAATGTTGAAATTAGAACTCAAAATGATTATAAATATCTTGTAAATTCCCACATTGTTCCAAATCTTGGCTATAAAAAAATATCTAATTTAACTAAAGATGACATAAAAGAATTAATGAAAAAGATGGAAAATATTCCAACTACTGCAAAAAGAACACTACAATTGGTAAAGCGAATATTAAATGAGGCTATTGATAATGACATAATAATAAAGAATGTAGCTAATAATATTAAGCCTCCTAAATTAATTAAAAAAGAAAAAATACCTCTTTCTAGCGATGTTGATAATAAACTACTATCTTCTAAACATAAATATTCTCTATTTTTTATTTTAATGCGTTATACAGGTATGAGAAAAGAAGAAATTGTACCTATAACAATTCATGATGTAGATTTGATAAATAAAACTATTTCTATAAACAAAGCGGTAACTTTTATACATAATCAGCCTGTATTAAAAACAACTAAAAATAAAAAATCAAGAATCGTTCCAATTTTAGATATAATATATAATCAAGTAGAAAATTTATATAATTCTGCAATTAAAGAAAAAAGAGAATTACTTTTTGTTAAAGAAACTGATAAAAAAATGCTTACTGATTCTGCTATAAAAAGACATCTAGAAAGTTTACTTTATCATTTAGATAATACAAGAAACATAAAATTTACTTGTCATCAACTAAGACATTCTTATTGTACTATGTTATATTATGCTGGAATAAAAATAAAAGAAGCTCAAAATCTAATGCGGTCATTCATCTGCTGACATGGTTTATAATATTTATACTCATCTTGACAACACTAAAGAAAATACAGCTCAAACTATAAATAATTATATAAAAAGTTGTCAGATTGGTTGTCAAAATAAAAAATAACACCTTGAAATTATATATTTTTCAGGTGTTTTATTGTTTACGATTTACTCTTTACGAATCTGTTGCTCTACCAACTGAGCTATATTGGCATAAATAGACTTTTAGCTTATATATTCGTTGTTTGACAACTTATTTTCTTATTTTTTAGTTGTCTATATTGTCTATATTTTCTATTTTTTACACACAAAAAGTTGTCAAAAAGTTGTCAAAATTAATATAACATTTTAGATTGCTTTTGTCAATTTAAAAAGAAAGTCCTTTTAGACTTCCTTCCTTGCAAATTTTATTATGTCTTTGAAGTTTCTTTTTTGTGTTATGTATTTTAAACTTTCTGAACTTAATAGATCTTGTTCTTTTACCAGACTATTATATTCTTTTTCGCTTTTAATATATAAATATTTTATCATTTGTAGAGATACTATAAAATAATTTTCCATTTTATTCATAATACATCATCTCCTTTGATATATTATAGCATTTTATGTAAAATATTTGTGTTGGAATTTGTCGAACTTGTCAATTTTTTTGACATGTTGAAAATGCTGAAATATAGCCAAAAATCGACCTTCGAGAATCGTTTTTAAGCCGTTTTTATTTTTAATTAATATACTTGTATACCTTGATTTTACTGCATTTTAGCATAAAAAAAGAGGTAGATCAGAAATTAATCTAATCTACCTTTATCTCTTGTTTGACAATAATATATTCTTATAATTTTGTACAATATGAAAGTGAAATCCAACCGCTTGGAGTTAAACCAAATCCATTTTTAATTTGAGTAACTGTTGTTATTACCCCTCTTCTTAATCCATTAGTATAATAATTTCCTAATCTACTATTTTGAGTTCTTGCATTGGCTGTAAGTTCATTATATTTTTTTATTCTGTAATTTGTTCCTGCTCCTGTTCGTACGTTTAACACACTAGCTATTACTCTGTATTTTCCTGTTTTATAACTATTCACTTTTTGAACAGCTTGACTAGTTGTTGATGAGCTTTGACTAGTTGAATATAAATAATCTGAACATACCCATTGATTTATTCCAATTCTGCTCCAGTTAGAACTTGTTTCATATACTGTTACTTTACTTCCTGTCTGCAATAATCCTACTATTGTTCCATTTGGTATACTTCTTATTCTTAAACCACCATTGGCTTTAACATATCTTTCATATGTATTTGTAGTTACAGGTTTAGTATCATTTGTTGGAACTTGTCCATCTTGCTTGAAAGCAAAGAATTTTTGATAGTTAGCATAATTTCTAAAGTTGTCTATGCTTACATATACTGTGTTACCTTCTACTGTTACTTTTCCTCTTCTTGTTGATGTTTCGAATTTTCCTGCATATAAGTAAGGGTCATATATCTTTAATGTGTCGCCTTCTATTCCAACTATTGTTATGAAATGACCTCCAGTTGTGAATAATCCATTTGCACAACTAACTATTACATAATTGTTGTTACGTACTAAATTTACTGCGTCATCTAATCTATAACCTTCTTCATATCTTATATTAAATGTATCTGCTACAAATCTAAATGCTGAAAAATATGTACCATTATTGGCACTTCTATATCCATATTTAACGAATAAATCTCCCATATCTGGTGGAATTATTGTTCCTTTAATAGCTGTTACTACCATGCTTGCACATGTAGGACCGCAACCTGATGTACCTATTGTTTGATTATAATCTCCTATACTTGTATATGGGTGATTACTCCATCTACTATCTATTTGTGAATAATATGTAAGCCCTTTATAATCTCCTAGTGTTACATTTGGATATTCGTTTGTTCCATTATATGCAATTTCTCCTTGCTCTTCAAATCCTTCTGTTTCTATTGTAGCTTGTGTTTCTGATACTTCCTTTTCTTGTTCTTCTGTTTGAGCTTGTATCTCTGTTGTTGGAAGTTCTTTTATTTCTGCATCTGACATTTCATAAGTTGTAGTTACTGCTTCTGTTATTTTTTCTACTGTTTCCTTTTGTAATTCCTTGTCATCACTTACAAAGAATACTAATCCTAATACTATACACATCATTATTACCGATATTATTGTTATAAATCTTTTATCTTTCATACTATCCCTCCTTTTCATTTGCTGAAGGTAATTCAAATGCTTTATCTACTAATTTTTCGATTCCGTGATTTCCACCTAATATTTGATATTGCTTAAATAAGTCTTCTAAACAATACCTCGCATACTCTGGCAAGAATCCCTTTTTCATGTAGCTTTCACACTTACTTACTATTTGGCTTCTTATTAATGATAATTGGCTTAATTTCATTGCTTTCATATCTTTAAGAATCTTTTTCATGAATGCAAGAATACCTGCCAATATGACAGGTATTGCCCAATTTAATATTGTTTTTATTATTTCTTCCAACTTATATTTCCTCCTAATTATAAAAGCACCTACTTTTATGTAAGTGCTTTGTTTATTTAATTATAATTCATATGGTTCTATTCCATAACTTTCAAGTTGATCTTGTAATAATTCTATAAGTTCTTCATCATACTTGTAATTTATTTTGATTTCTTCTAACTCCGTTTCTAGCTCACTTATCTCCTCTTGATATCTATTATTCTTTTCTTTCAGTTCTTCAATATCTGATTTTAGTTGTTCTTCTTCTGTTAATTCATAACGAGGAATAGTTCCTGTTTTTTCTTCTTTGCCCCATAATAAATATATAGCAATTATTATTCCTATAACAATACATACTGCTTTTATTTTTTCTTTTAGTTTTTCTTTGTTCATTTAATTTCTCCCCTTATAGTTATCATAATCTAAATTATGAATTAAAAAACATTCTCTTTTTGTGTTTTCATCTATATTCATTTCATATATTTTATCCCAGTCAAATAAATCATAAGAATAATAATTTATATATTCTAAAATATCATACTTATTATACTTATAAATATTATATATAATAAAAATTATAGTAAATACTATCATACATATAAATATAATTTTATTAGTAGCATATATTATTGGGTATATTAATATCGAAGGGCTTAAAACTAATAACAATACTGCAAATCCTCCTATATTAAATATTTTTTCATTTAAACCTCTGTTGTCTTTAATTGAAATTAATATATCATATTTAGCTCTCATCCTTCTTATAAAAAATATTCTGCTCTCAATATGGTTAATAATTACTAAACTTACTATATACCATAATAAGCATAGTGCTAGTGTTATTGTAGGTTCTATCAAAATAATTCCTCCTTTTTAACATATATAATATATCATATTATAACATATTATTTTGTTGAAATTTGTCGAAAAATTGAATTATTTTACTGCTTTATTTCTAGGTATCATTGTAATAGTACTTATATTTCCATTCTTATCTACTTTAAAACCTAATGTTTTTAATATTTCTTTTTGTTCATCTGCTGTTAAATTATTATTATTCACTACTAATCTAGCAACGTCACTATCATAATCAGTTATTCCTTCCATTTTACATATAATTTTTTTGTAATTTTGTGATAATGTGAAATCTGGTATACTGTTTAGATAGTTGTATACCTTTTGCTTCTTTGTCCCTGATATTGTTTCGCCGTTTGAATCTTTATCATTTGCAAAATCTTGTTGTTTATATTTTAAATATTGAGTTATAGGCAATCCTAATTCATCAACTACTTGTATTTTCTTATCTTGACTATTTATACTTTTTTTGTATATAGCTTCTTTTTCACTATCTGAACAATTTGAATTTATTAGAATTTCTATTTTGTCTTTATTTTTTAATTGTTTATTATCATCTAGTGTTCCTATTTCTTTTTGTTTTTTTGTTTCATCATGGATCTTAATTTGATAATTAATATAATTTTTAAGGGAAATTCCATTTTCTTTTAGTTCTTTTTGTTCTTCTTGTGTTGGCAAATCCATACTTCTTTTATTTGTTTCACTATATAATTTCATATATTCTGTTTTAGGAGTTCCATTTTTAATTGCATATTTTGCATCTTCTAATTGAGAACCTCCTTCTTTTCTTTCAGTATCACTAAATATTTCGTTAGTATATATTCCCCATTTTTGATTTTCTCCCCATTTCTGTTTATTAATATATGCTATCTTATCTTCATTTTTCTTTAGATCTTGATTTAAGTATTCAAGATATTCTTTATATGGAATATTACTTTCTTTATACGTTTTTGTCTGATTAGCATTTAAACTTTTAAAATTGTTATCTGTGTATTCTTTTGCTAAAGGCAATGCATATTTACCAAAGATTCCTGCTTTTATATAATCCATTGCATTTGCATTTTCTACTGGAAATTGCAATGTTTTATTCCCTTTTGAATCTACACCATAACTTCCACCATTAGCAACTGTGTTTATTCCTTCTACACTTTTCTTTATTTGTCCTCCTCCAAATGGTGGTATTAAATAATATAATGGTTTGGCTACTTCTTTTCCAATATTATTTATTGCTTTATTAGAATCCATTTCTCCTGTTGCTAATCCTATTCCTGCTTTTGTTAAATTTCCAATATCAGGTATTGCTCCATTAATAGGTATTCTTCCTCCACCTACTAACCCTCCAACAAACGGAGCGTCTTCTATAATGTTTTTACCTATACTAGCAATTTTATCATATGTTCCTTTTTTGTCATCTGTTATATCTTTATAAGCTGACGTAACTATGTCAATCGGATCAAACGCAGGTCTTCTTCCTGTTACCTTTTCGCTTGCTTCATTATATAGCCATGATCCTACAAACATTTTAAAGAAGGCTAATGCTATTGAGCCTAATCCTTTTTCCTTTAGATCTCTTGGCAAATCTTTAAACATATATCTATATTGATTATTTACTTCTAATTGAAATTGTGTAAATGCCTTTGTTATAGGATTCTTTTCTTCAAACTTTGTTGGCAAAGCTCCTTTACTTCTGTCTGACATTACATTTCTAGCGAATTGGTCTGCATTTTTTATAGCTTCATTTTCTGACATTCCTTTTTGTATATTATCTAAATATTTACTTCTAACAACAATATTTGAAGTAACTTCATCTATAGCATTAAATAAGAAATTTGTTTTATCACTGATTTTTTCTATCGAAGTTTTGTATAATTTTTCTGATTGATTTATTCTACTTGTTAAAAATGCTGAATTATCAACAAAACCATCATTATTTATATATGATTTAACTGTATCTATTACAGCTCTATTCATATTTTTAGTACTTACTTGTGACCATGCTTGTGTTATTGGTATAAAGTTTGTGAAAGCACTACCTATATTTAAACCTACAGCATTTGCTCCAAATCTATTTTCAATCGCATTAACTGTACTATATACTCCTCTACCCATCATATTTTCAATACTTCTATCCGCTTCGCTCTTCTTATTCGCTAAAGCATTAGTATATCTTCTTAGCTCTGTTACTAAGTTTGGCATTGGATTATTTGTTTGTTCTAAGATTTGGTCAATTAAGTTTTGTTTCTCATCTTCATATAATGTTTCATCGTTAACTATGTTATCAATTCTTTCTTGTACACCTTTATCAGAGTATTGATATCTTATTTCGTTTTCTAGTCCTCTTAATCTTTGAATATTTTCTGTATGAAATATATTATCTGATGCTTGTGCTATATATGTATCAAATCCCTTTAGAGCATTATAATCCGTTTTATTACCTTTTCTTTCTAATGAACTTTTATTCCATGTTTTCCCTGGTACAAATTGTTCAGTAATTCCAGCAATGTCAGTTGGCAACGGTCTTTTATCTATTTTAAATCCTAGTTTATTTAATACTTTTTCTGTTTTTGTTTCTGGTACATAATCTATAAAATGAGGGAAATATCCTTTTCTGTATGGCTTTTCTTTATATCCATTTTCTTTTAAAACATTGTTTTCTAGTTCGAACAATTCATCGTATATATTTCTAAAAGTTTCTATTGCTTCATAGACTTTTTGTTCATCTATTTTACCTTTTTCTATATTATCATTAACTTTGTCAATTATTTCTTGTACTTCCTCAGCTTTAAAATCAGGATTATATTTTTGTTCTCCTAATAATTGTACCGCTTCTGATTCAAATTTATTAAGATTAAATTCTTTTATTTTATCATTGTATTTGTTGATAAATTTTTGCTTTTGAGCTTCAGATTCATGTATTGGATTGAAATATGTATCATTAATTTTTTGTGCTTCTGTTTTATCTGGAATAATATCAAACATATTTCTTTCCATTGTTTCTAATTGATAGCTTAATCCTCTTTTTTTATCTTTCCATGTTGAAATATTTTTTATATTTTCTCTAGCTATTTCTCTGTTATTTTGTATAACTTCATGTCTAGTAGGATTTTTTATATTTGGTGTATTATTTTCTATATCTTGAGCATAATTATTAGTAATAGTATCACTGTTGACATTGTTGTTAATTGGTGGTATACTATTATTAATAAAACTACCATTATTGGTAGATAAGTTACTGGTTCTAGGTAATTGTAACCTTGCCCCAGTAACTTTTTTTATTACTCCTCGATCTACATCATATAATAAATTATCATTTTTTATGTTATCTCGCATAAATTTATCATAGTTATTTCTTCCATATGCACTTGTCATAACATTAGTATCTATCATTATATCATTTACTCTTCCTGTCCCATCTATCTTAATACTTGCTATAACTGGCCTATTTTGTTTGTCTGCTAAATATGTAGTCAATACTATACTATCATCTTTAGTATTTGATTTAACTATGTCTAATGGATTATTGATTGCTTCAGGTAATTGTTTAACTATTTCTTCTCCTAATCCATGATAATTTGCATTCTTATATTTACCACTTTCATTCATTATTGTATCTAAGTGTTTTTGTGTGATTGTGATAGGCAAATCTGATAATCCGATATCTTTTAAGACTTGTGGTGTTTTTCCTACTATCAACATATCTTTTTGTGGAAATGTTCCACTCTTTATAGCATCAATTTGTTTTGCAAAGTTTTCGCTATCCGTCTTTATTTGTTCTGTTTTTTCATTTATATTATTTTGTTTTTGATTGAATGTATTTATAGGAGCTGTTGGTTGGTTCTGTGTTGATTTTTGTTGTGGATTTAAATCATTGTTTTCTATTTTAGAATTTATGAATTTTTCTAACTCTTTTGTTCCACCTAAATCGTGTTCGTTTATAACTTCATTTACTTCTTTTACTGCTTGTTTAGTTTTAGTATCTATATTAGGATCGTTTTGTATTTGATTATATGTATTTCCACCTAGTCCTAATAAATTAAGAATTGCTGTTGTTAGAGTTGTATTCTTAGCTGTCTCAGTTAATTCATTTAACCATTCCTCTTTTGATACTTTTTTACCTTCTATAACTCTGTCTATAGCATGATCTACTTGATTTTCTAAAAATTCCTCTAGGTTTTCTCCCAAAAACTCATAACCTTTAGAAGCTAGTTTTTGTCCCAATTTGCTAGATATTTTATTTCCTACAAATTTAGTTGCAAAATCATCTAATGAACCTTTTCCAAGGATATTACCTCCTGTTAGTTTTTCAATTAATCCTGAAGCTGTTCCATATCCTACACCTTTAAGCATAGCTTTATCTATATTAGTTCCATCAGCATTTACACTTTCTGCTGCTGTTTTCCCTCCTACTGATAGTCCTTGTACAACAGCTCCTGATCCAGGAAGAAATATATTTGATACTATACTTGGAACCATGTTTCCTATTGTATTTGATATATTCCCTGCTGTTTTTGTTCCTCCATCTTTTATATATTGATTTGCAGTACTATATTCTGAAAATCTATTAGATAAATCTTTTGCAGTATCTAAAAATTCACTCTTTTTTGAATCTAGATAATCTAGGTATTCTTCAGGTTCTTCTTTGTTAAAAACCTTACTATAAAATTTAGACATTTTTTGTTTTCTGTCTATATCTTGAGCTTCTATCATCATAGGTACACTTGCAATACTTCCAATTGAATTAAAGATTCCTTCTTTAAAATTTGTTGCGACATTTTCAATATTAGCATTTACTGCATCTGCTCCGCCTTTTTTTATTTGTTCATTAAGTTCTTTTGCTTTTTTTAAAGCCTTTTCCTCTCTTATAACATCAGCACTTGTGACTGTTTTTCCATTTTTTCTAACTTCTTCAGCTTCTTTATTTGATACAATAGATAAATTTAAATCTGCATTTTGTGGGCTTACTTCCCTCTGTGTAATATCTTTCTGATTTGCAGATATATTTTGATTATTAAATTCCGCTAGTTTTTTTTCTAATTCTTTCTTCTGGTCAGGAGATAAACTTGATAAATCAGGTGTTGTTCTTTCTATTTTTGACTCTTCTTCTTGTTTTAATTTTTCTTCCCTTTCTCTTTCTTCTCTTTCTTGTCGCTCCCTTTCTGCTTTTTTTTCGTTCCATTTTTTATAATATTCGCTGAAAGATGAATTTGTTTCTTGAGTAGTAGTACTGTTATTTCCTTTCCATTGCTCATAATATCTACTAAATGAACTTTGTGTATTTGGCATTTCTTGATTATTAACAGCTACATTATTATTCGTATTATTATCTACATTGTTTTGTTTTTTCCATTTTTCATAATATTCATTAAAAGACATGTTAGCCTCCTATAATCCTAATTGATTAAAAATATAATCTGCATCTGTAGTTGACAATTTTCCTTGATTTACATAACTTGCGACCTCTGATTTAGCCGCACCTAAAAGTCCCGCTCCAAGTGCATTGTTAATCATTCCTTTTCCTCCGTATCCGAACTGACTTTAAAGTAGTCTGTATTCCACTTAAAACTCTTTTAGCAGCATCACTTACTCCATTTCCATTAACCACTAAGCCTCCATTACCTCCACTGCTTCCACTAGAAGATCTTCTAGATCCTCCCGAACTACTTCTTGTAGCAGCTGCTTTTTGCAACGCCATCTCTGCTTCCCATCTACGTTTTTCTTCTTCTCTTTGTTTCTCTGCTGTATATTCATCATTTAGTTTATATAAATTATCTAATAATCTGTTTTGTTCATTTTGTGCTATTTTAGCTAATTCTACCTTAGATGTTTCTTTTGCTTTTGCTATGTTATTATTTATATTTGCGAATATATTATCATAGTTTGTTTTTGTATCTGTATAACGGCTTTGATATGCGTTATTTGCTCCTATTAATGAACTTTCACTATATCCACTATTTCCTAAACCTATTCTATTTGCTTGGCTTTGTTGAGAAGAATAAGGATTTATCGCTTTTGCATAATCTCTGTATGCACTTTGTGCTTCATTAATAAAGTTTTTATTTTGGTCTGTTCTTTCTTTTTCATAATCTTTAAGTGTTTGATTTAATTGTGAATTTACTATGTTTCTATCTTGATCTGCACTTTCTGTTATAAATTGATTACTTGCTCTTAATTTATTAAGATATGTATCGTTAAATCCCATACCTCTTGCCATTTCTTCTATATTATAATTGCTCATTTATTATCTCCTCTCTATGATATTCTTTCCCATATATTTACTACTTCGTATGGTTGTAAGTTGTTGTGTGATTGGTTTCCACCTGTACTTTCTGTCCATTTATGAATATTATCGTCATCTTGATATGGCCATCTTGGCGTACCACTAGAATATTGTTGTACTGACACGGGTATATTAATTTTAATACCATGATTGTGACTAGGCATTTCTTGAATTGTTAATGTATGCTCTTTTTCTCCTCCTGTATTTCCGAGTGTGTCAAAATCTTCATCATTTTCATCTTTTCCTACTAAAACCTTTCCTTTTGCAACCTTTTGCCATGTAAATCCTAAATAATTTGAATAATCTGCATCGCTATTAATAAAAATTCTATATCCAATCGGAAATAAATTATTATTTAATTCATCTATTAAATTGTTAAATGCTTCTTTTATTATCTTATTTCCTTTGTCAAATTCTTGTTTTAATTGCGTTGATGTCATAGCTGGTGTATCTGATAATAAACTTATATTTTCTACATTTTCTGTTATTTTTTGAAATCCCATTTTGCTTCCTCCTCTATAAATAATTTACTGATTTTACATATCCACCTATAAAGGCTTCTAATGTAGAACTGAATATTCCAAATGGTTTATCTAGTTCATCTGAATAAAATGTCATTGAAATTTGATTCCATTTCTTTTGTTTTATTTTGTACTTCATAAATGATTTATTTGTTGTTGTAAATGAAAAATCTATAAAAGAAAAATCCACAAAAGAAAAACCGCTCGCTACATATCTAGTAACGTCGGTTTCATCTATCTTATCTGTTTTTACTTTTAATTTACATGCACTGTTTGGTAGTGTTTTTAAATTTGCTATCCCACCTCTTTTGTTAGTTGTTTTTAAGTGGTTTTCTGATGAAAAACTGTCGTCAGGTGTCTGCCATTGACAATATATCACTCTACCATTATCGTTATATCTATTTTCTACAAATTTTGCTACAACACCGTTCTCTGTTCCAAATAACAATGTATCATCATATTCTTTTAATAATGTTGCTTTATAAAAAACACCTTCTACTACATCTCCTATATTGTCCCAATAATACCATTCATATTCTTGTTGTTGTGTTCCTTTATTTATATACTTTTGTCTATTATCTGCTAAATATATATGTCCATTTATTAAACACAACAAATATCCTTTCCACTGTTCTAAATGCACATTTTCTAAATCACTTTCATTTACTAGCTTACCATCTACCGTTGTAGATTTATGTTCAATACTTCTTTCATATCCTAGATTAAGCTTTGTAAAACTCTTTAATCCTAATCTACTCATAAATACTGGCTCATCTAAGAAGTTTTTAGCTCCCCAGAATGATATACAACCAATTCCTGCAAGTCCTTGCTTTGTTGGATATACTGTTTCTGTTTCATCATTCACTTTGATTTCTTGAGGTGTATGATAATATACAACTGAATCTTGCTGATCATCTTTTTTTATAACTAGTATACTATCTCCAACTCTCATTACAGAAGTGATGGATACATTATCAGATCCATCTTGATAATATGCTGTATCTGATATATATGTAGGATCATTAAGCATGCTATGGAATAAAGCATTTGGAAAATCTGAGTTACCACTAAAAAATACTCTGTTGTCAAATATACAACTCAATAAGCATTTACTTATTCTTGTACTATAATCACTTACTGTTTTAGCGAAAGTAATTACTACATTGTCTTGCCCAGCTGTGCCTGGTGCAGGTGGTGCTGTATTAAATGTTACTACTCCTGTTGATCTATTTACTGTAAAATCTGTTCCTTCTGTTTTATTTGTGCCGTTTACTGTTGCTGTTACTGTAGTGTTATCTAATCCACTTGAATCTAATGTGTAATTTCTATCTGTTCCATTTCCTAAAAAAGAATTTTTCCTTTTGCTTTGTAATACATTTACTGGTTGATATAAAGTTCCTCCTCCGCTTGGCGCTCTTGTTATTGTTGTGGTTGGAATAAAAGCATTGTCTTCTACTTTTTGAACTGTACTACCATCATAATATAAATAATTAGTTCCATCATTTATGTATAAATTGTTATTATATACGAATGAAGTTGATTTTCTTTGTGCCATATTTGAGTATAATTCTGTCATATTTTCTTCTTCTTGTTCACTTGGATAGTTACTCCATAACAATAGTTTAGTCCCAGAATGAACCAATACTTTTAAAGAGCTTGTTTTTATAAAATGTATTCCAAATATTTCAGCACTTAGCTCTAATAAATTAATAAAGCCTGGTCTTGTTTCTATTGCTTGTCCTAGACTAGACTTATAATCTTTATACATGTTCACAGAGTTAGGACTTCTGTTTAATTGTACTTGAGAACTGTCAGAGGTAAAATCTACACCAGCAAAATTTTCATACACTCTTATTTTTGGCGTTTTAGGTGTAAAATTAGGTATTGTTGCCATGTTTCCTCCTTTCTACAAATTTCCTATTATTTGATTTATTGTTATTAATCCGTTATCTTCTTTCTTAATACTACTCATTAATATTTCTAGTTTTGCGTTATACTTTGCCTCAAATGCTGTATAATTTGCTGATACATCACTTTTTAAAACATCACTTGCTACATAATATGGTAAAACTTGTTGTGCTATTAAATCAATTTCAAGTTCATAGTCGTCATCGGTTTCATTTGTTATCTCTTGAGGTTTAGCGAAATATTCAAATTCAAAATTCCCTAAACAGTCTTTATGTATTTTCAGCTTATTATCTTGAACATAATAATTTAATAAAGTATTGTTTGTTGTGTAATATCTTAGCTTATTTTCTTCCATATAATCCTCTGGAAGTTCTATTGTTCTAAACTCTGTTTCTGCAACTTCATTAATAACAAATTCGTATGTCTTTTTAATTTTTTTTATTAAAGATAATTCTATTTGTCCTAAATTGCATAAACCATTTAATTTTAGTCTGATATCTTCGTCGTCTGTTATATTAGCATTATTAGAATATTCATCTATTAACTTAACTGCTAACTCTTTTATTTGAGAAAGTGTCATACCTTACCTCCTATTTAATTTTTTCTATTTGTTCTTTTATTTTTTCTATATCCTCATATGCTCTAATTGTTGTATAAGTATTATCTTCAAAAACAACTCCTATTGCATAATCTTTTATAGAATCAACAAAAACACATTCTATTTTTTGTACTTCTTTATCAAACAACTTCTTAATCTCTTCTAATTGTTCTTCGCTTTTCATTTCTGTTTTATATTCGTCTTTGATATTCTTTTCTGTTTCTTCAATGAAATTTACTATTTCATCTTCTGTTATTAATCCTTTGTGTAGCATTAATGCCATAGCATAGAATCCAACACTATAACTTATTTTTGTGTCTTTTAATCTTTCTAATAAACTTTCTATCATTTTTATTTCCTCCTTATTACTTTATAGGCACCGTAAAAGGTACATTATACCCTTTAAGCTACCTATAAAGGTAGCTTTTACTATGCAGATATTGATCCGCTTTCTTTTACTTTAAATAATACTAATTCTTTTGGTTTGATTATTTTAGCACCAAATACATGTAAAGAACTATATAATCCTTCAAATGCATTTTCTGCTTCAGCTATAAATCTTGATTTAACAATTTGGTCAGCATAAACGATAGCATTATAAGAACCTGCTAAGCAGTAGTGAACTCCAGCTGCAACTTTTACATTGTTACTTACGAATGTTTTCATTCCTACGTAATCAGCCCATTCAAGACCACCTTCAAATCCTTTCATACCTTCGTTAACACCAAATTTCAAACCTGCATTTATCATATATTCTTGTACCATTGGATCGATTACGAAGAATCTTTGTCCTGCTGGCACATTTGCTTCATTTAATTTTCTTGCTACTCTTGAAGCATATTGTAAAGCATTATCTTCTGAGATTTCATCTCCAGCTCCAGTTGCATCTACTACTGTTGTAATAGATTCATCAGCAGCTAATCCTAAAACATAAGCATCAGCATTATCTTTTAATTCGTATGCTGCTCTTTCAACTTGTGTTCCTTTGATATCTATAGCACTTTGGAAAGCTTCGATATCATCAACTTTGAATGCTACATATTTTCTTTGGTCGATTTTTAATGTAACACCTTCGTCGTTTAATGATTCATATGAAATTGTTCCTTCATAATCTTTTACTGTTGGAGTATCAAGTCCTGTGAATGTTACTTGGTCTCCATATTTTTTAATTTGTGAACCTGTGTCCATTGTACAGATTCTCTTTGCTACTAAATTCTTTTCTAATTCTTTAATTACCTTTGCACTTACTAGTTTTGGTATTGATACTGTTATTGCACTATTTGCCATAATAAATTCCTTCTTTCTTTAATTATTTTTTTAATCCAGCTATTTTTCTAAATTCAGGATCGTCCCATAATTTCGCCATCTCTTGTGGTGTCATATTGTCAAGTTTCGCTTGTGTAAACTTGCTTGTTTCACTCTCGTTATTTTTGACACTTCCAGCACTAGCTGGTTTTTGTACTGGTTTGTCGTTTAGTTTTTTATAGGCTTGATATATTTCCTTAACAGAAACATCACTTGACCATTTACGTGCAAAATCTTTAAACTTGCTATCATTTAAAACTTTATCAGGATCTGCTCCTAATTCAAGTAAGTCTTTTTTAGCAGTTCTTTTTGAATGTTCTTTTGAGATTAGATACATAAGTTCTTCTTCTCTAACACTTCTGTCTTGTTTTGCGTAAAGTTCTGCAAATGTTTGTCTCATTACTTCTTCGCCTAATTCAATTACTTCTTCAGCATCTGCTCTTGCTAATGCTTTTTGCTCTTTTTCTGTGAGCATTTGATCGTATTTAGGAATATTAATTCCTTGATTTTCATAGCTTTTTTGAAGCGAATTAGTTAAAGCAGGTATAGAATCTTCTTCAAATCCTCCAGCTTTTAAAGTATTTATTAGTGGATTGATTTGTTTTTCATACTTACTTCTTTCTCTTGCTATGATTTTGTTGATAGCTCTTTGATACTCTTCTTCAGTGTAAGTTTTAGGCTCTTCTGCATGATTAGAATCTCCTTCCACTGCTACTACTTCTGAACTATCTTCTAAGTCTTCATTTGTAGAACTTATTTCTTCTACCTCATTTAAGCTTTGTTCTTCTTGAACTTCCCCAACGTTTACGTCGTTGTCAACGATAGCTTCTTCAACTATTTCTTCTTCCATAATTTTTCCTCCCGTTTAACGTCCGTCGACTAATTCCCAGTTGTTCTTTTTCGCCTGCAATCAGTAAAAAGGCATAAAAATAAGAGCCTTTAAAAGCTCTTCGTTTATAATAAAATTTTAATAACTATATTATGTTTTCTTGATTTTCTCTTTCATTTATTTCTTGTTCTTCTTCTATACTTATTTTTGCTATATCTTTACAATTAGGACAGTAATAAACTACTTCTTTATCATTTCTTACCATCACTACCATTTCTATTGATTTACTACATTTTTTACATTTCATATATTTATTATCCCTCACTTTCTTATACTTCTTCATTTATACTAGAAACTTCATTCCACTTATTTTCATCAGAAAAATCTATATCAATACATGGTGTTTCAATTTCACCATCTGTCAATATATAACCTTCATCTACTATTAATCTTTTTTTATATGGAGTATCAGTTTCATTTCTTTTCTTTGGTGTAATTGTGATACTTCCATCTTCTTCTTCATATCTATATAAATTTATTTTTTGCATTATGAATTACCTCCTTCGGTATAATTATAATGAATTGTCGCGTTTGTAGCTCCCCACGGAGCACCAGCAATAGCTCCTTCTGCCCACGGTACATAAATATCTAAAGTGTTTTGAGTAGTTCCTATAAAAGCATATGCATTTATACTTGTAGGATATGGACTTGTTTTTATTTTAAATACTTTTAAATTTGAACAACTTTGACACATTTGTGAGGGTATAGCACCTGATATTGAATTAAATATTAATTCTTCAAGAGAACTATTTTGAAAAGCAGTTCCTATTGTTGTTATATCTTCAAAAGTAAGTTTCTTTGTATTTGTTCCAAGAAAAGCATTTGCATTAATAGTTGTAACACTAGAAAAATCACACTCAGTAATATTTCCACTTTCTTGAAAACAACCTTGACTAATAGACTCCCATTTTGGAACATTTACTTTTTTTAATGCCGAGCAATATCTAAAACCATAAACATTTGGCGAATTTGTTTGTAAAGGTAAATCAATCTCTTCTAACGCAGTACAATTATCGAAAGAAGAAGTATTAAACCTAGTTGTTAAATTGGGAGCATATAATTTTTTTAAATGTAAACTTCCTTTATATAGATTATTAAGATTAGGTGTTGTATCACCAGCTATTGTTAAATTTTCTGCATAAGGCAATCCGAAATATCCATCGTTATATACTTGTGAACCAACAGGAATACTATTTATAGCGGTTGCTAAATTATCTGTATTTTTATTGGCTGGTATAGTTCCGCCTTTTGTGTTTATTGTTGAATAAGCGTTTGTTATATCGGTTGAAAGTTTTGTTAATTTATCTGATATTGCCATTATTAAACACCTCCGCCAGTTGTTAGAGTAGTTAATATTGTTTCTATATCTCCAACTATATTATCTACATATTGCTTGCTTGCATATTCTTTCTCGGTATAATAATCATTAGTGCTATCATAATCTAAAAATACTAAAGTGTCTTTTCCTAATATAACTAAATTACCGTTATTGTCTTTTAATACCATAGTATTTTTGGTTACTGGAAAATCCGTATTCGTTCCCTCTATTGAAGCAACAATCTTTCCATTTCCAGATGAAGAATTAAAATATATTCCTTCTGCAATATTTTTAGCATTTGTTCCTCTTGATGAAATATTTAAGTTAGTTATTGTAGGAGTATTAATAAATCTATTATTTATTATGTTATTTACATCTGCAGCTGTTTGGCATGCTCCGCCAATCCATTCATCTGTTTGATATTCATAAAAATAATTCCCCATTGAGCATACTATTGCAACTAATCCATCATTAAGAAATACCAAATCTCCTTTTGTTAGACTGATTGAATCATTCTCAATTTCTAATTCTCCACTATTCATTATCATATAATTAGCATCATTTAAATTATTTATATCTACACTTGCTGATGTAAAAGTATATTCTGTATATGGTTTATTTATTAAATCATTATAATCAGATGTTCCTCCTGCTCCAGTTATTTCTACCCATTTTTTATTTTTTCTTCCATATGTTTTGTTGTCTTTTGGAGCATCACTAAATCCTCTTAATCCTCTTAATTCAATTTCTTTTCCATCTTTACCATGTAAACTTGCAATCCATTCTTCTTTAGTTCCTTTGAATCCTAATTCACAGGCTATATCATATGCTGATTTTCCAGCTTCTCCTTTTTGCAATTCTAAGTCATTAACAAACTTTTCTATTTTATTTATATTAGCTTTTAAAGTTTTGTTTTCTTTTCTTATTTCGGATAATTCTTTATCTTTTAAATTGTTATTTTTAATTAATTCTTCATATTGTTTTGTTATTTCTTTTGATAGTCTATTCTGTATATCAGTTATAGAATCATCAATGCTTTTATAAACTTTTGTAGAATCTTCTTTTATTTTCTTTATTTTATTGTTTATTTCATCTTTATTAAGTTTATTTTTATTTGATACTTCGTTACTATATTTTTTTGCTTCGTCTACTTCTTTAGAGAACTCTTTCTTTATATTTTCTATATAACTTTCATATGTTTCAATAACATTATTTGTGAAATTTCTGTATTTTTCTAGTTCACTATTTATAAAAAATGAATCTTTAACATTTTTTATTTTAGATAATTCTTTTAGTTCTTTTTCTATTAAATTTAGTTTCCTTGCCAGTACTATTATTTTATTGTCCATATTAACCTCCTATTAATTGGTTAAACTCTTCTTCTTGCTGAGCTTCTCGAATCATTTGGTTTAATTGTTCTTGTTGCATTTGTATATTGTTTGCTATATCATCAACTTCTTCAGCATCTTTTTGTTGCTGTTCTCTTTGTTGGATAATATTATTAGCTTCTATTTGTTTATTTTTTATATCTTCTTCTATATTCATAATTTCTTGTTCTTTATTTCTTCTATTTCTTACTATCTCTTCTAACTTAGCTTTGTTATATTTAGAATTATTACTTAATCCATCTACCCATTCCTCGAAACTAATAGCTCCTTTTACAAAAAGATTGTCCCACATTTCTTCTTGAGCATAAATTGAATAAGGATCTGTTTGTGCTACATTTACTTTTACTTTAACTTTTAATTTTTCCATTATCTCGTGAGGTATAGTTTCTACAGTTACGTTTGTTTCTCCAGTATTTTCGTCTATATCTTCTATTATTATTTTCTTACCTTCTACATCTACATTTTGCCAGAAATCAAATAATATTCTTGCTATATCTTCAAAGAACTTCTTGTACCTTGTTACATGTATATTTAATGGAACTGCTGCTGCGTCCCTTACTGCTATAACAGAACGTCCACTTGTTTTTTCAGGATCTATTGTTCCTAGTGCTGCATCAGAGGCAGAAGCATTATCTTTAGTCTTTGAAGCTAATTCATTACTGAAATTCCTTGCGTCAGGACTGATTTGTGCAGGTTTAAGATAATCAATTGCACTTCTTATATCTTGTACTGCTTCTCCTTCAACTGCAATAGCTACACCGACTTTTCTTAAATCATTTGGATTTTGTATTTTTTTGCTTAAATAAGCCATTTTAGGATATGCTGACATAGCAACAGCAATATCTATTCTTGCTAATGTTTGGTTTATCTCTATTTGATTATTTATTTTATCTTGTGGTTCTCCTCTTCCCCTTGCATTATTCTTTTCTCTTATCCATATCATCTTTGCCAATGGATATAATGAAAGTTCTAAATCTGTTTCTTTTACATATACTACATTCTTTGTAGACTTAACCATATGTATTGTAGTTTTCGTTTCTGTTCCTACTTCAACTTCTACTTCTTGAACATTACCGTTTTCATCAACTATTTCTCTTTTTTCTGTTTTCTTGATTTTCTTAGTCTTTTTATATAATTTTAAAATACATAGAACTTTACCAGATCCTACTTCTGTTTCTTCTTTATTTCCTATTTGTTCGTCTGTATCATTATCAGCAACTATTTGTTGTATTTCTTCTTCGCTTAATCCACTTCTTCTTGCTTCTTCTCTTACTTGTTCTACTGGTCTTCTGAATGTTATTAATATAAACTCTTGATTTTGTATTTCAGAATCATTTTCGTCAGAAAAGTATATATTATTTCCTTCTACCATTTCTGTTCTTTCAATATCGTTTTCATCTTTGTAGATATACATACAAACCATACCGCTTATACAGTTTTCTGTGTTATAATCCCATATCTCTGTCTCTAAATTATTTGATTCATAAAAATTATTAGCATTTTTATTAAGAAGTTCAACTGCCTTTTCGTATATCTTTCTTTTTGATGTGGTTTCAACATTTCCCATCTTATCTGTATATTCGATTTCTTCAAAATCTTCATCGTCTACATTTTCTGATGAATAAACTATTGTCATGTTATTTTGATTAACAACACCAATCTTATAATTACATATAGGAGCAATTATATTATCTACAGGCATTGCTTGATTCCCACTCTCTAATCCTTTCCATTGGTCACCCATGAAAAAGTTATAGTTCTTTTCTAATTGACTAAAGTATCCTTTAGAGGTTAAATAGTCTTTTATTTTTTGGTACTGTGTGTATATTGTAGTTAATTTGTTTTCTTCCTCTTTCATTATTTAATCCTCCTTTGACCTTCATCGTCTCCCTTATAATTATTGATGTTTTGTAATAATTGATTTAATTCATTTATTTTTGCTATTTCTTCTTTTGACTCTTTATTCTCTTTTGTAAATGGTATCTTTTCTTTTATTTTTTCAATCTTAATACCTCTGTTTATTTCTTCTTTCCTAGCTACTTTATAACCAAGTATAAAACCAAAATAAAAGATAGCCGTTGTGACTATCATTAATACTATTGTTTGTAACATTGTTTCCTCCCTATATAATTTTTATAGTTCTGCCATAATCTCCTTTAGGCTCTTCATCATCAAACTCAAATGTAAATTCTTTACTTAGTCTCTTTTCTATCTCTGTTTTCTTTGCTGTCATCTCTTGTTGTGTTCTTATATGATAAGCTATTGCTAATGCCATAACTAAGTCATCATGGCATCCTTCTTGTGCTTCAGGTCTGCCTTTTTCATTTCTTACAAACACTAACATTTCTTCCAGTGTATCTTTGTCGTTTATTAACTCTGTATGGTCATTTATTATTGCTTGTAGTTCGCTTAATATTAGCGGTCTTGTTATTCTATCTGTCCTAAATCCATAAGCTTTTACTATATTACCTGTGAATGTATCTTCCTTTTCTCTTACGTATTGTTTTGTATATCCTATTCTTTCTATTTCTTTAATTGGAAATGTATCAAAATTACTTTCTATTCCTATTAAAGCATTTTTATAGTATTTACCTAAACAATACATTTGTCGTGTATATTCGTCTGCGTCAAATTCTTTTCTTAATACTGCTACTTGCTTACCTGTAGTGTTATCTAATACTTGTCCTATAAAATAGTCTGAACCTTCTCCTGCTGTATCTCCTGATAAAACATAAGGATAATTATCTTTAGGTAATTCGTACAATTTAATGAATCCATCTTGTTCATTCTTCCATCGAATATTAGTTACCTTTAATCCATCATAATCATAAATAAAAGAACCTGTTTTAATAGGTTCTTTAACTTGTGCTATTCTGTTACTTACTTTTTCAGCATTGAAGAATGTTTTTCCTAATACTCCCCATTGTCCTAAACAGTATACTTGATAATAATATGGGTCTATATTTTTAAATCCTTCTAATACTTTCTTATCTTCGTCTGTTAAGAATTTATTATCTTTGTATGTGCTATGGCATACTGTTGCTAATTTACTATCTATAAAATGTCTTTTTATCCAATGATTTATATTGACTGGGTTAAAACTTAATACCATTTGTTTCTTTGATGTTCCACCTCTTAAACGAACTTTAAGCTGATTTATGTCTTCTTCTGATGTTTCCGTTGCTTCCTCTATCCATATATGAGTTAACTCTCCTGATTCAAATGTTGTTGACTTTATCTTTTCAACATCATCTAATCCTCTGAATATTACTTCATTACCATTTTTACATTTTATTCGTAAATCTGTTATATCAAATACACTTGATAAATTCCATTCACTAATAACTTGTTTAAACAATGCAAATGTACTATCTCTGTTTGTGTTTCCTGTTTGTCTTACTACCAGTAAATTCATTTTTCTTTTTAATAGTAAATACACCCATCTTTGAACTATAAAATATGATTTTCCTGATGATCCGTCCTCCATAAAATATTAAGTATCTGTCTTCATTATCTAGGTATGGTATATATATATCATTAAAAACCTTTTTACTTATACTTACATTAGTCATCTGTCAACTTTACCTTTATTTCTGAATTTACATTTGCATCTATGTCTTGTTTATCTTTCCAATCATAATTATTTTTTAAATTAAATATAATTCCTGTTGCAACCCCAGATGTTGATATTAGTCTTTCTTCTAATGATTGTTCAACAAATTCTTTTGCTCTTTTTATCGAGTGAAAAAACCTATCATCTTTGCCGTAATTTATTAATGTTCTTCTATCCATTCCTAAGGCATAAGCTAACCCTGACATTGTATAGGGTCTCTTGTCTTTCTTGCAATCATTAAAGTATTTTTCTATTGCTTTATCTAATTCTTCTACAGAGCTATATAATGGTGGTCTTCCACCTACGTTTTTTTCTTCCATTGTATCATCTCCCTATTTTTAAGAGTTTTGTTTCTCTAATATATCTGTGGTATTAATATCATTTGTAATCTTCCATTTGTTGATGGAATCCATATTGGTTGCAAATGTACTTGTGATTTGTTTACTTCTAGTTCATTTGTATCTTGACTCATTTTTTCATTACTACAACCTGTAAGTATAAACGCAAACATCATTAGTAATACAACTAATATTGTTGATGTTAACATTTTTCTCATATTATCACTCCCTACTTTATAGTGTTTTGTTCCACTTCCTTTATTACTTTAATAAGTCCTAAATCATTTAAGTACTCTTTTCTAAAATAATCCACTTCCCATTGTTTATTTTGTTCTGGTTCTATCCATTTGCCTCTTTCTATATCATAATATTCTTTTACAGCTTTTATAATATATCTTTTCTTTTGTTCTTTTTTATATGTACTTCTTCCTTTTTCAAGAAGTTTATCCCACTCATCTTTTGGTGGTGTATATTTAAAAGGTTTTACTTCTTTTTCAAATATTTGTCTTGCTACTTCATCTGCATTACTATAATCCCAATTTAATTCTATATGTTCGTTATCTGTTATTGGTAATTCTTTTAATATTGATAATGGTGTTGTTACTATTGGTACTCCATATCCTAACGCTTCATTGATTGTATAACAATAAGTTTCCATATCATTACTTAACTGTAATACATAATCTGCATCTGCTATATATGGTCTTACATCTATTCTTGGTTTCATTAATATTACATTTGGAGAATTTATCTTTATCTTTGTTAGATTTGTAAATATAGTCCAAATATAATTTCTGTTATTCTCTGCACAGTATCTATCTAATGCTTCTATTAGTTTTAATGTTCTTTCTCCACCTTTTACTTTGTCGTCTAATCTACAAGCACTTACTAAATGAATTAATTTTTGTTTAGGTTCTAAGGTTAATGGATTATAACATTTTTGTGTTTTAATTTTACTATCTATAAATTTAGCATATTCATTTAATTTATCTGTTGAAAATTGTGATACTCCTATATAGTGTGTTAGTTTCGGATTATCTATTGGTGGTATATATCCTCCATGTACTCTATGAAGCTCTTCATAGTTAGCATGAGATACAAAATAATATTCATCAGCTTCAACATCATCTATCATATCTATGTTAAAATTAAAAAAGGCTTTGTTACATTTAACAACATCGCCTTTTATATGTTTTTTACATCTTACTAATTTTCTTAATCGTTGTAATTGAATTGGATCTGCATCATCATAATATATTGTTATATCATGATTTTTATATTTCTTTGCTATTTCATAAAGAAATTGTTCTGTGCCTCCAATTTTACAAATCTTTCTAAAATAGAATATATTTTTCATTCTTTAACCTCTTTAAAACACTGTACTTCTCTTTCACAAGTTTTACACTTGTTAGTTATACATCTTTCGTAATTATTACATTTAACTGTGTTGTCTAATCTTTTTCTAATATTGCATAAATCATCTGTATTCAATTTATTATTACAAGTTATACATAATTTTTCTACATAGTATTCAAATATGTTTTTACTCTTTAATATTTCTTCTATAGTATTCATAGGCTTTTACCTCATATTTTATATAATGAAAAAAGAACTTATCTTGTTTGATAAGTTCCTTTTTTGTTTAATTACTTTTACTTGTTAGTAAAATGAGGATCAATATTAGTTATATATCCTCCACTAACCGTAAATTTCGTTGTGTTGTGTCCTTTGTCATTATCCGCAGGTTCAACATCTTTAATAATTGTATCACCATTGGATGTTCCGTAATACTTCTGGATGCCTCCATTATCTGTTCTTTTGTAGTCATCCATTTTGCCATCTGCAACCTGTTTGTCAAGTTGTTCGTCTGATACCGAACTAGGATCCCACCAACTCATCTTTCTACCTCCTATGCATTTACATATACTAGGTTAATAAATTACTTACGAGATCTATTTTATCATATTATGTTAATCTTGTCAAATTTAAAGAGCAGAAACTGGGGACTTGTTACTACTCTTTTATCTCTACTTACATTTTTCTCAATTATATATATATCATATTTAAATGGTGTCATAAAAGGCACAAAAGGTGTCTTTTTTATAAATCCGCATATTTTAATATAGATTTTCTTATTAATTTTTTGGTATATCTATATTCTTTATCAATCTCTACAGACACTTCTTCAACTTTCATTCCTTCTACAAACCTTAATTCTAATATGTTTCTATATGGTTGTTCTACTTTTTTTATTTTATTTGTTATTCTTATTAAATTTTCTTCCTCTTCCTCCATTATACAAATATGCTCTGATATCAACTCTAATAGTCTAGCTATATTTTTTGTCATTTTATCATTGTCAGGAGTTCCGTTTTGGCATATCTGATAATAATGTAGTTGTTTTTGTTAATTTAGCTTTTGTTTCTTCTATCTGATTCAGCTTTCTTTCTTCAAGTTTCTTGCTATGTAAGTATGAATATAATTCTCTTTTAGCTTCTTTCTCTGTCATTTGTACCCTCCTTCTTACTTTCTCTTTTTATTTTAGCTATTATGTTTCTTTCTTTTGATTTTAATCTTTCATTTAATAATATATTTTCATATTTCACTTGATCTTCATATTCTTTTTTTATATTATCTGCTTTTTCTTTGCATTTTGTACAATAATCAATATTTTTTGAATACAATATTACTGAATCTAAATATTTAACTGTCTTTCCACATATATCACATTTATTTATTATCATTAGATTTCTCCTTTATCTTTTTATCTAATTATTTTACTCATAAACCACTTCCCAGTCTTTATTTATGTCGTCATCTATTTCGACTTTTAATCCATACAATGCATTTAATGGTTGCATATTTATATCTCTTACCTCTACCATATTTACTTCTTTTTGAACATCTGTAGCCAATCTATCATAGTAATCTTGTTTCATTTTTATTTTTGTTGGCACTTTCCAACCTTTCATATTCTCAATTGATTTATATAATTCATGAAAATCTATTTCTTTATCAGTTGTTGTATTACTCATTCTTTTATATCCTCCTCTACTTTATTTCTTATTTTCCTAACCTCGTGTTATAGTTGTGTTTACAATAGGTATCACTACCCAGCCTTTTCCACCACAACCGATGGCAAGTTTTTTCTATTTTTGTACTTGCTGTTGTTCCATAATTTAAATATTCGTTATATTTTCCTCTACCTTGACATACGGGACATAAATCCGCTTTATTTTCTATTTCATATTGCATATTATTTTTCATCCTCCTCTACTTTATTTGTAAAATATTCTAT
>Ga0247611_10001889_pt1 | contig 35909 bp, 31 predicted proteins | sample 177DNAGHGhighgp2_FD_192422 | JGI IMG/M metagenome (GOLD analysis project Ga0247611, IMG submission 192422) | Sheep rumen microbial communities from Palmerston North, Manawatu-Wanganui, New Zealand - 1770 DNA GHGhigh gp2 | ecosystem: Host-associated > Mammals > Digestive system > Stomach > Rumen... | reverse complement strand
ACGGTCTACGCGGAAGTTCCGCCAAGGGTTGAGTACAGTTTGACCGAACTGGGAGAATCTTTCCTGCCGGCCTTGAACGGTATTATTGATTGGGCTTTGACAAACAGAGATGCTCTGGCTCCGCATGTCCGCCGCGAATAACATCAAATAAATTCCAATTTATCGGTCTCTCCTAGTCTATAATCATAATAAGAAGGCAGGAGCGGAGCCCGTGGTCTACCGCCCTGCCGTATGAGAAATGCCGCTGAACAATCGACAGAAACGTCGGTAAGCAAGAGAGAGAAAGGGTCAGCGGCACGTTTATTCCATTATCTGAAAGCTTTCATTATCAGTCCCAGAACACCGGATGTTTTCTTCTGGTCGTCCTGGTAGAACTTCTCGACATCCAGGTTGCCCTTCTTTATCTCTTCAAGCAGGCTATCCCGGAATCCCGTCTTCATGACTGTGTACCAGGTGTCCTTGCCGTCGAAGAACTCACCTGTCCTGTTCTTGCATATCGCAGTGCTGATGGATTCCGGTTCAGATACCGGACGTATTACAATCATCTCGCCCCGCTTTGTCATGTCCTGCAACTGTTTCTTGGTCGGCCCGTCGCTGTAGAACAGTCTGAACAACTTGCCTTCCGTATTTCCGTCGGAAAGGTCGCTGGTCTTCATCTTAAGCATCTCGACGAGAAGGGAGGTCGTATTGTCGACGGTCAGGTATTCGACGAGATCCGCCGCAGCCTTTATCTGGCAGTCTTCTTTCGCGAAGCCGTCGAAGTAGCCGTCAGTCACTTTCTCTAGGTCATCCCAGGTTATGTCGCTCTCACCAAATAACATATTGCCGTCGTGTTTGTCTATTGCGAGTATAGCTGTAAAAAGCGGCATTAAAAAACTTTGGAGATGGTTTTTTATGGTCAAATCGATCTGCTATATTCGCTATTATGATACACGAAAATGAATTGCCTGCCTTCATGGAAGAGGTCAGAAGACGTGCGCTTCTCGCATCTGACAATAAGCCTGAGTATGTTCAGGCATTACGGGAGAGTCCGACCTGGTACAGGTTTGGGAACGATGAAATCGGCTACTGGAAGAACGCCGGCTACAGGTACGATTTCTATGAAAAACCTAACGAATTCAGGAAGATGATGATGCAAAACAGAATTGCCGCATACCTGTCGGATAGAAGACAAGGGTGCGGCAATCTTATGGACTATCTCCCTTTATTGACGTTCAAGAATGAAAAGGAAGATGGAGTGTACCTGCATTTCTATTGTATTGAGGACCTTTGCAGGGATGACTTCGAAATAGAATAATATTAGTTATTCAGCAATGAACTCACCACTCTTTGTGTAGTCAGGGTACTCTTCAATGTTGAAGCCGATGTTAATCTTGCAGAAGTCATTAACGACATTATAGATGCGGATCTCATTATAATTTATATCCTCATCGACGACAATCATCTGACCCATTAGTCTTGAAAGTTCTTCTTTTTGCGCTTGAGAATACTCGCTGATTTCAGTCAAAGCTAGTAGCGAATTTTTCTTGTCAACATCTTTTCTGGCCTTATTATCTAGACCAAGCAGACTGGCGATTTTATCAAAGAAGATCGTTTCCCGTTCATCAATGCGTCCGTCTGCTAGAACAAGATCCAGCAGGATACGCATCATTGATATTTTCTGTTCGTATGTAAACCTTTTCATAATTAATGTTTTACTTTTTGATAGAGATACAAGACCAGTTCCACTCGTTCTTTTTCTTATTGAAATCATAAACTGCCGCAATTGTTACAACTTCTTTTCCCATTAGGTTGTATTTGCTGACTATGGATGGTGAAAGAAATATATCTTCAGCGCCGGTTTTGAGGAAGGCAAAAGGATTATTCGATTTCTTGTCAACCGTCCCGGTTACAATCTTTACAAACGGGAGTTTGAAAGGCCCTTGTGCCTGTTCCACACTTATAATATTGAGATTATCTCCTTCGGGAGTATACTTCACCTTGAGTACAATTCCTTCTTTGGGAGTCAGGCTCCAATGGCCATATTTTGCCATTGTCCTTTGTTTCATTCCATAGACAAGAGCAGCGCGCCTAGCCTTTGTGTCAACATAAGTAACGATTGCAAGGCACTCATACAATTCAGAAAACAGCATCTGATCTGTTATAGGCTTGTAGTCGAACGGATCTGACCCGTCCGGTTGAGTTGTCTGGAGCCAATTTTGCCATGACCATTGTTGAAGCTGACCTGGTAACTTCCAACCTTGCTGCAGATAACAAGTAGAGACTTTGTCTATATGGAACTTTGCTCTTCCCAAGTCCTGATTATTGATATATAACTCAGCAAGGCGTATTCTTATCTTTCCGAGGAAGGATTCTTGCGTCTTGCAATGAACCGCACGTAGCAAGCATGCAAGCTGTTTTTGAGGATCATCACGGTAAATATCGCTCATCAACTGCCAGGCCCAGAACTCGTTCACTTTTTTCCGAACAAAAGGAACTACTTTTTCCAGTGCTTCATTACGACCAGCACCCTGTGCGATTAATAGTTTTCCGCAAAAATAACCAGGATAAAGCATATCTGGATGAGTCTCCATTAACGTTTCCAACTGCGGAATAAAAGCAGCAATGCGTTCTTGATCACCCAACTTTATCAAAGCCTTTGAATATGCGATATAGACTCTTTCTGCTAACGACATAACCTTCCTTCCATTCTCCAGTTGAAATTGCACATAGTCCTCTGGCAGGAGATTAGAGAGGTTCCACCATTCAATAAAGTCTACCATTTGTCCCCACCCCTCGAATTTCAAACAATTCTGAAGCAAATATGAATAAGGCCTTGAAGGGGCAAAACGATAGTCTTGAATCTTATTAAATAGTTCAGATATTGATGAAAGGTCATCTGCTTGGATGCCTTTAACATATTCCGCGATTTTCCAGAGCACATTCTCATAAATCAACCGGTCGCTGTTCAAATCCAGCAGAGTCAATTCCGCAAGTTTGTCTAGATGCTCATAGAAAGCATCCTTCTGCTTATTCTCAACATCGGCTTTGATGAAATAGTAAAGAGCCCATCCGACTTCGCGCTGAGTCCACGCGTTGTCAGGCTCTGCATTCCAGTCCAGCAGCGCTATTTCATAAGCTTCAGCAATTTCGCCGGCTTTACACTTCGCGGTGATGTCTTTTATCGTTGCCATAAGTGAGAAATGATTTCAAGCAGTTGTTGTAATTCCTTGTCCTCGTTGCCCAAGGATGAGTACGGCATCAATGTGGTAATAATGCCTCTTCCATTAAAGGCCAACTTGAAGTATGCGTAGGCAGAAGGAGTCTTGAGACAATAAACCATGTTGTAGCCTTCCCGGTAGATATTAGTGATAAGAATTCCGAGTTCCCGACATCCGGCAGTGATGATGGAATGGGCAGCCTCAAAGCCATCATTCTCTGGTTTGTACTCAAAGGCTATCGGATAATTCGACTCATCCTTGAGGTAACCCAAAATTGTTTCATTATCCTCATACGTTCCGCGAGGCATAAACCTATAAGTGCCGGCGGCGTTATAGTGACCATCGTAGATTCGGACACTATTGGGACTATTCAGGAAGTAAGCATCTAACCAGTTGGTACAGACTATATTTTGAATTGAGTATTCGGTATCCTGAAGCGCATCAGATATTGCCCAATACTTAGCCTTTTGGTATGGACGAGTATTTAGCGCCGGGAACGGGGTCGGCTCTACCTCGGCGAACGAGTAATACTTCTTGGGCGTATTACTCATGGTGGTGATAGGGCTAATCTTTATCCGATTCTGCGATACCAGCATATGCTCCGGAACCACTGACGGTGAGGTGTGATCATCTTCATCAATAATGAAAGGAGGATTGGTAGCGAAATCAACGGTACTCTCTTCTTCCTCTCTTTCAACCTGCTCATCAACCTCATCAGGTTCTTTCTCCTCGACACATAGATATAGCTCCTTCTTAGGACGAGTTACCGCCACATAATGAAGATTTCTCTCCTGGATACTCTCCCACTCCAGCTTACGTTTGATTGGTAGCTTGTTATACTCCAGAATGAAGACGCGTTCGTTCTCGAGTCCTTTTGCCCTGTGAATGGTGGAAATCTTGATGGCGTCATCGCCTAGGTACGACATCAACTCTTTTAGACGAAGCAAAATACTGTTGATTGTGTTAAGCTGCCATTCCTTGAATTTCTTCAGGAAGAAGTCGAGGCTGTCCTTTAGAAGATCCATCTCCTCTTTTATCTTCATGTCTCTAAGGACAGCGTCTACATTGTCACAATCCTTGTGTATCTGCCTTATATTTCGCTCACGGACGACTGTCAGGAATTGCTCGATGGTCTCTTCTGTTAGAATCTTGAGCAATTCTGAGGGCGTGAAATACCGCTTGTAATCACCAATGAACTCGGATACTTCATCCGGATGGAGATGGATTCGAATGTCTTTATTGACAAGTTTCAGGGCCAGCGAAAGCAAAGGGCGCCTATGCCGGCATATTACAAGGTCGCCAAGCTGCAGCGAATCTAAAACGAACCGATTCTCGAGATACTTGGTAACTCCCTTATCTGTTTTGAAGCCTTTGATATCCTGACGGATTGACTGGGCAAGCGAGATGACGGACGTCGGACAACGGAAGCAATCCGTAAGCATCAGAGGCTGACATTCAAAAGCGTTTTTTACGTTCTCGAAAGAGTCCGAATCAGCGCCTGCAAAGCCATAAATTGACTGATAAGGATCGCCCACGGCGAGCACCCGTCCGCCAGGTCTTACGTACTTTTTGACGATAGCCAATTGGGCACGAGAAAGATCTTGACACTCATCCACAAACACAAATCCATACTGGACCTTTGACTCTAACTGGAGCAAGGTCGGCAGATACAGCATGTCCGTGTAATCTATTATCTTGTCCGAAATGGCGATAGAATTTCCCTCTTTAAGCAGTTTCTGATGGAGGATCATGTACAGACCAAGTTCTTCATCAGAATAATCTTCTCCCAAAAGGAGGAAATGGTCCACCATATCCTTGTAACTTGCAAAGTCGGATTCACACAGAGTGAGCCTAAACTTGTCGTTAATGGCTAATATGTTGGCAGTGGCTTCTTTTACGAAACCGGCACTCTCGTTAAGTGCGTTCTTCTCATCCCAATTCAAGTTTGGGCGTCTTGCCTGCAACGCCTTGATTTGCTCAACTGATAGGAAGTTATGGATGTCAAGGAGTTTATTGATTTCAGGGACTAGGTGCTCAAAGAAATCCGCATTCTCTATTATTTTCCGGTATTTCTCACGGTCCATCTTGACTTGGAAAAAGGAACGGATAATCTGGAATCCAAGGCTATGGATTGTTTTGACCGCCACAGACTTACCCCTTTCGTGGAACTTCTTTTGTATCTCTTTTCTAATGCTGGTATTAAAAGCACAGTAGAGGACATCATTTATATCGGGAATGTGTTCGACGCATTCCATCAACGTTGTGGTCTTACCGGCCCCAGCAACAGCATCGATGATGCCATTCCCAATACCATTCGCTACGAAATCATATATAATTCGCTGAGCAGATGTTGGCGTAAAATCCATTATAAATCAGTAATTCAGAAGATTATTTGAATTGAATGTACTTGTTCCCTCGGAATGTTTTTTTAAGCAAGTCGGTTAATTCTTTCTTGACATCACTAGTTACTTCATTCTTAATCGCTTCAACTTCTTCTGCAATCATTGCTTCATTCATCTCTTGGAGTTCGTCCAATCCACCTAAGTATTCTCGATTGCAAAGAGTGCATTTAACGTAGCTCTTATCATCATTGTATTCGAAGTGATCTGCACTTCCACATACAACGCACCTTAAGCTGACGCTCCTGTCGTATTTCTTTTTCATAACTGTAGTCCTTCTTCAAATGTGTTATCTACTTTAAAATCATCATCCCAGGTGTATCTTAAGCGTATTGTATCGGGATGACCATTTACAAGATATAGACGATAGTCACGGTTATTCTGTGGAGAGAGATCTTCAATGGTCTCTAAGGGCTTCGATAGGTGTACGGTACTAGTCTCATTCAACCATTCAATCCGAATGTTCTTTGCAGTTGATTTTCCAGCATTGAAAATACGGAGGTGTAAAGAACCTTTGTTAGAAGATGGGAAAATATTACCCCGGATACTTGCTTTTAATAAACTCTCTTTCTTTTGCTTCATCTTCTCAATCATCAACTGCTGATACTCTTCTGTGTTTGAAGATTCGGATGGAGAAGTGTCCTTTTTGTAGGAAGGGTCAACTGTACTTAAAAACTTGTCCCGCTTTCTTTCCCAAATAACGGCAGAAATGTCCTCTTTACCCAAAAAAGAAAGAATGGAGTCCTTCATTTCGGTCAACCTGGCTTTTGCATCCTCATTGTTAACTTTAATGGCCGTTTGACGACTGTTCACAACAGCTGTCATATTACTAAACTCCATCTCGGAGGTAAGAATAGAACAGTATTCGGCTCTGACTGCCCAAGCAGCACCCATTTCATTCAAGGAAACAGCACTATGATAGAAATTGGGAGACTGAACAAAAATGACATAGAGAGATCTATTTGTGAATAAACCTTGCAGAACTTCAAATATGTCTTTACTAAGATTTATCCAATAACCCGGAACAGAACTGCAGAATAAGCTTTTTTCATCCAATCCAATACCTTCAAGAAGTTCGACAAGGGCTACAACGAAAGCTTTATCTTTCGAAGAATGACTAATGAATACAAGCGGCTCTTTTGTTGACGTTTTATTTGGCGAATAGGAAGAAGGAGGCCCTGCTACTTTCATACTCTCTAGTATTGAATATAAAGCTGCTATACCAGTATTAGTTTCATTTGTGAGTTCTTCTTTGTAATTAAATCCAATTTTGTGTTCAACTATGGAATCTTGAAACAACTTCGTATAACGGCTCGTTTCACCGAAAGCATTTATCAAAAGCTCTTTGGTGACAAACTGCCATTGGCTTAATTCTAAGATAATGGCCTTTACCTGAGGAGAAGCTGAATGAGCAGTAAAATCTACAGATAACACTCTGGAAGAACTCCTCACACGAGAGGGTTCAACATATGAGTTTAACTTGGTTAAAATGTTGTTAGCCAAATTTATTCTTTCCTGTATCTGGACTTCAATACTCTCCATATACATAAATTGTTATCCAATTCAAATACTGCCAACCCTGTTATGATACCTTACTTCTTGTTATATTTCAAAGAATAAGGAGTAAAAATCTCCATGAGTTTAGTAGAGGCGTTGGTGAGGAATTCGATGACCTTTTTACGTTGATCGGGGTCAACATACTTTAAGTCGCTGTCTATGCGAACACGGCAAGTGATCTTCTCATCGAGTCGCTGCCATTCCAGTGACCCGCCGAATTTCTCTTCGATGGCGGCTTTGTTGGAGAAGAGGTAGTCGAAGACTCTCTTATTCCTTTCCTGGTCACCGGTGTTGATGTAGATTTCGGCGCGGCAGTTGTCGAAATTGACGATTACGTTACAGTTCATACCGTTCGACCCTTTGACAGCACGGCCGAGCCAGTTATCAGTGGTAGGCATGCTGTTGGCATATAGGCCATTTACAGACTTGTTGTACTCAACGAACTCTGTCCAGAAGCTTTGGCGTATAGTGAACCGGGCTTGTTTCTCTTCTCCGCTCTTGTTCTCATCTTGTGTCTTCTTTGCGATGGAGATGGTGTATTCCTCAGCATCTTTAACGGGGATGATCTGATCGAAGTCAAGAAGGATCTTGCCGCCATATTCATAAGGAGTTACCTTGAAGCATTTCATCTTCAAGCCGGAGTTGAGGAGCCACATCACGGAGGAAGTGACTTCTTTGCGGAAGTTGGCGGCGACGAAGAAGATTCGCTGGCCATTACCGACATTTATGTCCACATCCTTCAGGTCTCGGTTGTCAAAGAAGTCCGACAGGTTATCTGCGGCCGACTCTTTGAGGCACTGGTCATTCAGATACTTTTGATAAATCTCAATGACATCGCTTTTGGAGAGGCTGGAGCAATAGGATGCGTATTTAATGGCCTGCCAGGTGACATCCCTGCCGGAATCGTCCAGTTTGTTCTCGATGATGACCAGGTTGCCGCTCTTATCAATGGCGAGCAGATCCAGTCGCTCTTTGGTGTCGGCAAAGCCGTCGAATTCTTTCTGGATAATGAGCAGATCTTCTCCAAGAGATGACGGTTCTTTGGCAATCCATTCCTGAAGGTTATGGCGTTCATCCAGTCCAAGGGACTTGAATGTCTTTTTTTCGACCTTGACCAGTTTGTTGCTTTCTTTATCGATGAGGTACATAATTGAATGCTAACTTATTGATAACTGACCTGTCATTAACAGCGGAAGCAAAAAGTCCCGCATACTCTTTAACGAAGTGATTTCTTCGGTGAGTTTAACCTGTTTATCCAGAAGAGGCTTTACGAGAGAATCGAACTTCTCCAAAATACTCTTATCCTTTGGAACCGCAATCTTACTCTGTTTAAGATGATCCTGGGTAATATGGCCCATCGTTGTTTTTCTCGATTCTGCAATTTTCCTGAAGACATCTACATAATTCAGGATCTGGAAGTAGTAGAAGGCCTTGGGGTAACCGTTTTTACCTGTAACCTTGAAAATATGCTGATTCAGCCCACCTAATCCATACGCCCACTGCATGACTTCCAAGGATGCAGACCACGAGAAAAGAATATCTCCATTATGAACTTTTATAGACTCAGGGATGTTTATGCTAACAGCTTCCGTTTCGGATGAATAACCATCTCGCATCTCTTTGATCTTAATAACAGGGAGTTGTCGCTCTCCCTTCTTAGGTCTATGGTTTTGGCAGGCTAATCCGTTTGTATAGCAAGCAATATCCAACAAAGTCGCTTTCTCCCAATCAGCAGGTATTTCTCGCTTTAATTCCTTATTGTAAATCATCGGATTCTTGGATGACTTATAAGGACAACCGTTTTTATCTGGGAAGTCAAACTGAACGAACCAATAGTCGTAGATCTGTTTTGCGAGAGCCTCCAACTCACTGTTAGCCTTACGATTTAATGTAATCTTATCATCAATAACACTAAGGAATTCTCCGATTTGATGCTGAATAGTAAGATCTTCAGGGATGTAAACAACACAAGCCTTTATCTTATCAGGAGACGTGTGGCGTATTTTCGTTTGTTGTGAACCTGCAGCCAACTGCTGCTTGACAATACTAGAAGAAACGAGATAGTAGCAAAACAAAGAATCAAGTTTGCCTGGCTTACATGTTACCAGGGCAACATCCTGGCTTTGAATATACTTTCCACTCTCGGGAATTCTTGCGGTAGTCCCCAGGAGTCCAGGAGTTTGCTCGGTTAAAGGCGTGATAATGTCGCCGGCTTTCATGATAAAATCATCCGGAACTGTCCCAGAATAATAGATATTGTCCTTTGAGGTGTTCTCCTTGAAGCCATTGCCGCCATAGTCAAAATTACCAAGTGTAAGGCGTATAAGCTTTCCAGAAGTCGCATAATTAGAGCCGGGTAGGCTCATGCCCCTGGTAACATCTATCAACTCACCCAGAGTATGCTTGAAGAGTTGTATTCTTTGATTACTCATGGAAAGTCAGAGATTCTATGCCATTAATAATCTTATCTTCCATATCCTTGCTCTCGTTGAACAAATCCTTCAGAATTTGTTTGTGACTCGAGATAGCAGCTTCAAAATCCTCGGCGGTAATGTCTATGTAATTTATTTTGACATCAAAGTACTGACCAGCTGAAAAAGAATACCCTTTGGGTTCGAAATCGCTATATGGGATTGCTACTGCAAAATCTTCGACCGAATTATTGTTCTGGAATGCTTCTACAATCTTTTTAATGTCATCATCGCTAAGAACTGTTTTTTTGATTCCGCCAATCTTAACATCTGACCCCAGTTTTGAAGCATCAACAAGGGATACTGTATCCAATTGTTTAGTCTTGTCAATAAAGATAACAGATACATTGGTCCCAGTATTAGCAAATATATTCGAAGGCATACTGACAACGCCACGAAGAATATGATTGTCAACCAGGAGTTTGCGAATCTTTAGAGGAATACCACTCTTGGCCGTCAAGAAGCCCGTTGGCACGACAATGGCTGCTTTACCCTTGTCATTCAGACTATAAAGCAGATGCTGGAAGAAACAGAGATATATCTCCATTGTCTTCTTATCCTTCTTGGGTATGTTGGGAATACCAGCAAAGAATCGACCTTTGTAAGTGTCATTTTTTAACTGCGCCTGGTAGTCAGAAAAGTCCAGTTTGAAAGGAGGATTGCTGACCACATAGTCAAATTTCTTTAGGGAACCATCCTTTTCCTGATGATAAGGCTGAGTTAAAGTGTTGCCTTGAACCACGTGGGAAAGCGAATCAGCCTTGCTGTTCAGGATAAGGTTCAGCATCATCATCGTGGATGACTTGTCGCTAATGTCTTGCGTATAGATCGTGCAGCGCTTCTCTCCGATTGTATGAGCAAGTGCAATGACAAGGGTTCCGGTGCCAGCAGCAGGGTCATAGCAGGTGACATTTTTGACATCCTCGTCCGGTGTTACAAGCAACTGCGCCATAATCATGGCTATGGCGTGAGGTGTATAATACTCGGCATATGTTCCACCTCCATTAGCATTATAGTCACGAATCAAGTACTCAAATATAGTCGAGAAGAAGTCATAGCCGGCAGAGAACGCTCCTTCAAAACTGGCAACCTGAATATCCGTAATCAATGACTTGCAAAAGTCGTTTTTCTTCTGAGTGCCACCGGTGATGAGATCAGAAATGGGGCGCAAGATAGCAATGGTGGTCTTGTCCGCATTCATGATGTAGAACACATCGCGGTTATTGCTGGCAATCTGCTCAAAAGTCGCATCGAACAGCTCAGCAAAGTTGGACTCGTTCTGGTGCTTGGCAAGGAACGGGATCAGATGATTCTTACGAAGTTCAACGGTCCCATGCATAAGGTCACACATCTGGTCGTAATCATCATCACTCATCGAGTTGAGGTATGCCCAGATGTCATCCGTTTGCTGAAGCGGCTGCCATACGCGCTTTGCTTCTGCGATGAACTTGTCGTTCAGGAATTTATAAAGGAAAACCTCTACAAGAACGGTGTACTCGTTTCCTCCGCCTCCCAGGCCGGCGTGTGAAGTCGTGGCCTTGAGGCTGTCGATGAGATTCATCGTCTCCTGCTGGATCTGCTGGATATTCGTTGCCATATTATCTGTATTCGTTTTGGTATTCTCTATTGATCAGGTCTCCCACATAGTAGCGGGTCTCACGGTCGCTCCGGATTTCTGCATCACGGAAGTTCTGGGCAATGATTTCCACAAGGAACTTGGTGAAATATCCCGGGGCATTTATCATTGCCGTGTTCAGGAAGAAGTTCTCGTCACACTCCTCTTTGATTTTCAATAGGACCAGGTTGAGTTTTTCCTTGTCCTTGCTCCATGCGAAGCTGTTCGGTGTGATACCCTGTTCCTCATTCTGCTTGTCCTTCTCCTGTATTCGTTTCTCAATACGTGCGAACTTCCGGTCGTGATTGTAACGAAGAGCGGTTATAGCATCTTCCTCGTTGATCTTCCGGATACGCTTTAGTATGTCATTGAGATTCTTGACTTGGTCGTGCAGATTGAAGTTCTCAGCGATGTCCATGTCCTTCTTCTGGAACAGGCGAAGGAATTCTTCCAGGAGGGAACGGTAGCGAGGGTCGTCAGGATCTATGTTGGCGGCCAGCTGCTGACGCGTATGCGCCAGGGCCTCCCTGTACTGTTCCTTGACCTCCAGCTCAGCCTCACCTCTCTTGTAGAACGAGAATTCAATATCTTCCAGCGCCATATTGAGAAGTTGCTGGACGTTCTCATTGTCCTCGACGCCTTGTTGGAATCCGAGGAAGATGTAGCGATTACGTGCGGCCTTGATGAAACTTGTGATGTTGGGGATGGCTTCGTCAGTGGTGCCTTGCTGGGCGGCGGACATATCTCGTAAGACCTCTGCGTGGCCCTGAGACACAAGCATATTTCCGAGGTCGCGGATTTCTTCGAGAGAGTGGAGGATTGTCTTTACGCGGTCGCGGTCCTCCTCCAAATCGAGCTGACGGGAGAAGGTCTGAGGATTGCTGAGGTCGAGTCCATTAAGCTGCTCGACGCTTTCTTTGTAGCGCTTTTCGGCTTCCTCTAAGGATACAAGCAAGAGGTCGCTGTTCTTCTGAGCTTCGGCACCCTGTTCGGCCTCGAGTTCCTTCTCGTAATCCTTGCTGGTTTTGTTGTATTCCTCTTCGATGTTGGCGAAATCGACCACATAACCGAAGCGCATATCCTTGTATGGACGGTTGACGCGGGTAAGGGTCTGCAGGAGGTTGTGGTCTTTTACAACCCTGTGGAGATAGAGTTTCTTCAGGCGGGGTGCATCAAAACCGGTTTGAAGCATCTGATAGACTATTAGCAAGTCAACCTTTCCTTCCTTGAAGAGATTTATCCATTTCGCACGGGCCTCTTTGTCGTCGGCATCATAAAGAATCAATGCTGCACGGAAGCATCCTTTCTTTGGACCAGCCATTTTGGCATCTATGACCTCCGGGCCAACGCTCTTGTAGATGATTTGTCCATCATCACCCCGCACGTTGGCAAGTTCTTCTGTGTCGGCGTACTTCTCCAAGAAGAGACGATACATCAATTTAGCCTGGTCGGAAGTATTGCAAACCACCATGCCACCAAGTGAAGGGTCATTATTCTTGATGCGGAATGCCTTCAAGTCGTCTATGATGTAATCCAGCAAAGGCTGGACATAGGAGTGATGCTTATAAACGGATGCGGCATTCACGGCTCCAACCTGGACACGTATGGAGTTCAAGATCTCCTGCATCTTGATCTTGAAGTTGGAGCCAATATCCTCCCGAATCAGACGGAGCGTGTACCGGTCTGCAATGGATGCGTTGTAGTAGTATGTATGAATGTAATCGCCAAAAATGTCAGTAGTACGGTAGTCTCTGGATATGATTGGAGTTCCGGTCAGCGCTATGCGAATAGCATTAGGGTCGCTCTGAATCAGAGTTTTAAGGAAGCAACCTGCAGGATTATAGTCACGATGGGCTTCATCAATGAAGTAGATCCTCTGAATGTTAAGGTTGTAGTCGTTCTTTGATGTAGCACGGCTGTCTTCGCTAAATTTCTGGATGTTGACGACAGTGATTTCTTGCTTGCCCTCGGGGTTGCGGGTTGTCTTGGTACTACTGATAATCTTTTTGAAGTCATCCTTTGTGTCAACCGGATTGACAATGAGTCCTCGCTTAGTAAACTCCTGTTGGGCTTGTTGCATCAAGTCGAGGCGGTCAACGATGAAGAAGAACTGCGGGATGATTCCCTGGCGGGAATAGTATTCCGTGAGGAACTTCACGTTATAGTACGAGAGAGCGGTTTTTCCGCTGCCCTGGGTGTGCCAGATGATTCCTTTTCGCTCACCCTTGTCAAGCGCTTTCTCAATAGCCTTCGTGGCAAAAATCTGGGGATAGCGCATGATGTGCTTCTGAAGTCCGTTTGGCTCATCGACATAGCAGATTCCGTATTTGAGGAGGAAGCGGAAGCGGTTGAAGGAGAACAGGCTGTTTACAATCCGTTTGGTTGGGGTATCGTCGTTGTCTCGGTTCTGCAGATAGGCATCGCTGGCAATATAAGCCTCGACATTGTTATCCGCCAAGATCATCTGCTCGGTCTTATATGAAAGCGGCTCAAATAGCTGAAGTATCGGGAAAGAAGATTGTCCGTCCTCGCGGAAACAGTTGTAGCATGTGTTATGACGGCCAATGGTCGCATAATAGGCCCCCTGAGTAAGGAGGTCGTCATACTCCATATCATTGGAGAAAACCATTATCTGTGTGATGTTGAGATAGCGTCGGAACTTATTGTTCTCGAAACGCTTCTTCATCCGTTCAGTCTCAGCCTTAATGCCGGTATCGTTATTCTCTTTCTTAACTTCGATGAATGCAAGTGGAAGACCATTGATGAATAGTGTAATGTCGGGGCGGAAGTTATCGGAGGATTTATCGCCACAGGTCATTTCCGTGGCTACCTGGAAGGTATTGTTGTTGCGGAAGTTCTCTTCAGTTGAGAGGTCAATGATTCGCCCAACGCCAGGTTCCTGGAGTATCTTGTAGAAGAACTCACGACCGAGATCATCGTTGGCCAAAGAGTCCTGAATATTCTTAAGCTTCTTGACGGCATCTGCTTCTTCTAGGTCCGTGTTCAGGGACAGGAAAGCGTCCGTAAACTGCTTCGTGAGGATATTGGTCAATGGATCGAACTCAACTGCGGGGACGCCATATTTTTTCACCCCATTGAGGGATACATATTCGTATCCCATCTGTGTGAGGTGCATTATAGTCGGGAACTTAACACGACTGTCTTCGCTGAAGGATCTGTTCATTATTATGTGATGTGTGCTTGCAAACTTTCAAAGATAACGATTTTGACCGGATTTCTTTGCATCAAATAGAAAGAGATTGACTATGAGCAGAAAAAGCGAGCCTCAAAACCATAGGGTTTGAAGCTCGCTTAATAATCTTGTATATCTAGAATGTGATTATTCATTCAACTCACCTCGCCTAAATTTGGAGATCCTTAAGTCGAAGAGCTTCAGGATCTACTGTCATTTGGTATATACTAATATCAGGATTACACTTGCGTGCCACTTGGATGATACGCTCTTTTTCTTTTTCACCGATTTTGATACCCAAATAGAGGCTCTCAAAGCACTCTCCTCCTAAATGAGGGTACGCGCGAACCTCCTTCCAATCAATCACTTCCCTTCGACTTTTGGGCTTATACGGTAGTGCCATTGGGGCAAAACAAGGATGATTCAATGAGCCGGCTGGGGTGGGATCTAATAGCAATAGCCGCACTTCTTGTTCATGTTCCCACTCTTTAGCTTTTGTGCAAAGCAGGTAATGGAAGAAATCTTGTACATCATGATAATAGTCTGGTTTCTCAATGACATCTCTGTACTGTACCTCCATCTCCATGGCACCCATGTATACGCCACAGTGAATCCTGGATAGGTATTTCCTGGTTTTTTCCATATCCAGTCCGACGCACACTCCATGATGATTACCATAATAAGCCCACATCAGGAGTGAATCATGCACTTTAGAGAGGCTACAAATCCATGCGCTATTCCTTAGATTCTCCATGTCAGTAATTCCCTTCTCCCTAAGGAAATCCGCTGGTGGCCAATTAGTAGCATTGACAGGCACATTGGAGAAATCAAATAAAGCAGGATGGCAGTCGAATGGATCGTTCAAGCGCGTTGAATTGGTGAACTGAAGATTGCTGTTGCACAGCATCGCCAATCCCCCTTTCAAGTCGAGATACTTATATAACCTGGCAGCGCCTGGCATAAATACATCGTTTTGTTCTGCCTTTCGGTAAAAGTGCTTAAACAGTTAAAGATTTCTGGAGTTGCTAATACGCAAATTTAAGCATTATTTGCTTAGTATGGCTAGTTCGCATCAAAATACAGTTATGCCATGTTTTATTTCAGCCCGTTTCAGGTCGAGGAAGTGTGAAACAAGTTATGCCAGATCTGGGGCCAGACCATCATGAAGTCGCCTAACCCCTTGATAACCAACCAGCAATTCATCCTCCGCAACCAATTTAACGAGGAAGAATATTGAGTAGTTAACACTCTGAAAATAAGCGAATTGCGTCCATCGGGTACGATTTTCACGAATCGTACCCGATGGCATTTTAAGGCATTCTAGGGCATACTGAGGAACAATAAGTGAACGCATAACCGGACGCAAAAACAGACGCATTTTTGCAAGAGGAATTATGTGAGACTTGAAAATAGTCCAGCTTTTCATATTTAATTATCATTTGTCAATATTTTAGTTTATATTTGCGGTAAATATTACCGCGATGGCTACAAAAATAAAGAAGATACTTGATCTTACTCCCCGAGATTCAGTGCAGTTTTCCTCCTGGTTGGCCGCACAGGGAATAGACCGGAAGGAGCAGTCACTGTATGTGCGCAGCGGCTGGCTGGAAAGGGTGGCCCAAGGCGTTTACAAGATAGCTGGGAGCAGCCCCACGCTATTTGGCGCTGTTGCCTCATACAACAACCAACTGGGCAAGGCCTGCCACGTTGGGGCGTCCTCCGCGCTGGACCTCCGAGGATACTCTCATTTCGTTTCCATGGGCAAACCCTCTGCCTATCTTTTTACGGATAAGGAATCCCGCTTGCCGGGCTGGTTCGGCTCCGTGGAGTGGGACATGACGGTAAAGTACTTCACCACATCTATTTTCGGCGGAGATACAGGGCTGGAATTATATGACTACAACGGCGCTCAACTGCTCATATCCGGTCCGGAACGAGCGTTCATGGAATGCCTGCACCTATCCCCGGAGCAGTTCTCCCTGCTAGACAGCTATTATGTCATGGAAATGATGACAACACTCCGTCCCGCTCTGGTCCAGCAACTGCTGGAAAAATGCACATCTATCAAGGTGAAACGCCTGTTCCTATACATGGCAGAAAAGGCCGGCCACAACTGGATCCATTCCCTTGACCTCTCCAAAGTGAACCTCGGCAAAGGCATTAGGAACATATCCGCCACCGGGCGTTTCGACAGCAAATATCAGATAATCATCCCAACAGAACTGGCCAACTATGAATAAAGAATACGCAGAGAAAGTGGAAGTCCTCCTTAGGCTTCTTCCTATCGTGATGGACGAGAAGGTCTTCGCCGTCCACGGAGGATCGGCCATCAATCTTTTTGTCCGGGACCTACCACGGTACTCAGTCGATATAGACCTTACCTATATCCCCCTAGAGGGAAGGGAGGAGAGCCTGGAGCACATCAATAACCATCTCATGAGCATTGTCGACAAGGCTAAACGTGCTTTCCACGGCATGCACATCGTTCCAAAGTTGAATACCAGTAAACTTCTCTGCGAATACCAGGGAAAACAGGTCAAAGTCGAAGTCAACCAGACTAAGCGCGGCATCATCGGCGGCAACGTGCAGATGCTTCCGCTATGCAAAAAAGCTCAGGATGAATTCGGTATGTACTGCGAGGCCGAAATTGTGCCTATGACTCTCCTCTACGGCGGCAAGATTGCAGCAGCCCTTTCCCGCCAGCATCCCCGGGACCTATTTGATGTCAAATATATGGAATACCCACTGGCGGAAACTCGTGAGGGCCTTCTGTTCTGCCTCCTTGGAAGCGACCGCCCCCTCCACGAATCCTTCGCCCCCAACCTCATTGATCAGCACGACGCTCTAGCCAATCAGTTCGACGGAATGACCGACGTCCCCTTCACATACGAAGAATTCGAGCAGACTCGCGCCCAACTCATCCAAGACGTTTTCGCCCTGATGACCGCGGCCGACAAATCCTTCCTCGTCAGTTTCGAACAAGGAGAGCCCGACTGGGACAACTTCGACTTCAGCTATTTCAAGGATTACCCTTCTGTCCAATGGAAACTACTGAATCTCCAACATCTTAAGAAACAGAATCCAATCAAATTAACTGCGGAAGCATCAAAGTTACAGTCAGTCTTTGGATAACGCTTTATACTACAGGTGATTAGAGTATAGCTATAAATCTTTGGAAAGAATAAACCAAATATGACATACGAAGAACTAATCGCCGAGAATCAGCGCCTTCGGGAACGTATCCGGGAGTTGGAGCAGGAGAATGCGCGGTTGAAGGGGCTTGATGCGCACGTGCTATCCGAACCGGAAACGCCGGTGTATGGGCTTCGTAGGGCAATGAATGAGGAAGAAAGGGAAGAAGAATTGCAACGCAGGGTGGCACTTTTCAGGAGTCTGTTCCGCGGTCGTGAGGATGTATACGCCAGGAGGTTCGTATCCAGAGATGGTCGGTCCGGCTACAGTCCTGTTTGTAAGAACCGTTGGACCGAAGGCTGTAATAAGAGGTGCGAGGGGTGCTCTATTAGAGAGTTTGCCCTTTTGGACGATGCGGCAATCAGGAGACATCTGCACAAGGATGCTACTGAAACGGACGTCATCGGCATGTATCCCATCCTGGAGGACAATACCTGCTTCTTTCTATGTGCCGATTTCGACGATAAGAACTGCGAGCATGGTTATAGGGACGATGTCCTGTCGTATGTCCACGTCTGTAAGGAATGGGGAATTCCGGCATATATTGAACGGTCGCGATCCGGGAACGGAGCTCATGTATGGATTTTCTTCAGTGAACCGATTATGGCGGCAAAGGCCCGAAAACTGGGATTCGCCATCCTAAGTGCTGCGATGGAAGACAATGTCCGGATGGAAATGAAATCTTATGATCGTTTCTTCCCGAATCAGGACTTCTTGCCTAAAGGAGGATTTGGCAATCTGGTAGCACTGCCGCTGCAAGGACTGGCCAAGCATAATGGAAACAGTTTGTTCGTGGACGAGGATTTCGTCCCATACAAGCATCATTGGACCGTATTGGCTTCTGTTCAAAAGCTATCCGGAACCGAGGTGTCAATAATTCTCTCTCAACACGATAGCCGCCTGGAACTCTCATCCTCATCCGACACCAAACCGTGGGAGACGCCAAAGCCGGACAGACTTTCGTTTGAAGATTTCGACGGCCCGGTTAAATTAATCCGGGCCAATGGCATATATGTGCCGTTAAAATCGGTATCCGGCAAGGTGATTCGGAATCTCAAGGGTCTTGCATCTTTTCGGAATCCAAAATACTATGAGTTGCTGAATGCCCGGAAGCCGTTGTATAACACCCCATCGTTGGTCTGTTGCTATGAGATGGACGATGACTATCTGATGCTGCCCCGCGGATGTGAGGATGCGGTCGTCAATTTGATACAAAGCAATTTCTCAGCTTGGGAGGAGGATAATCAGACCAATCCTGGCCGAAAGATAGATGTTGAGTTTTCTGGAGAGTTGAGGCCGGAACAGGAAGAGGCCGTGCAAAGGATGCTTGCCAATAATAACGGTGTCTTGGCTGCAACTACCGCTTTCGGCAAAACTGTTACGGCTATCGGTATGATTGCCCGCCGGAGAGTGAATACACTAGTTCTGGTCCATTCCAGGGCTTTGCTGGAGCAATGGAAGAAGGAGTGCGAGCGCTTCCTGGTTATCAACGAGCCGGAGCCGGAAAAGAAGAAAGGTCGCGGACGGAAGAAGGCATATTCTCACATTGGCATCCTTGATGGTAGTCAGAATACGCTGCACGGTATCATAGATGTCGCTGTTTTTAATTCAGCCCTTACCGAAACAGGCGTTAAACCATTTGTTCGGGATTACGGGATGGTCATTGCCGATGAGTGCCAACATTCCGCCGCTCTTGGGTATGAACGCGTGTTGAAATATGTCAACGCCAGTTATGTGTATGGTCTGTCGGCAACTCCGACGCGACAAGATGGGATGACGCCGATTGTCTTCATGCAGTGCGGCCCCATTCGGTTTAAGTCCGATGCCAAAGCGCAAATGGTTCGGCAGTCTTTCTCCCGCGTGCTGGTTCCGAGGTTTACTGCCTATCGGGCGCTGGAAGAGAAGACAGCACTTCAGTATCTTGGTGATCTAGCGAAGGATAAGGCGCGTAATGAACTGATAATTAATGATGTCATTGCTGAACTAAATCAGGGGCGTACGCCCATTATTTTGACTAAGCGTAAGGACCATATCCAACTGTTGGCCGATATGCTTAGACCGCATTGCAAGAATGTCATCATCCTGATGGGTACGGTATCGACTAAGGAGAAACGTTTGGCAATGGAGCGTCTGGAAAACATCCCTGCCGATGAGTCGATGGTCATTGTAGCAACGGGGAAGTTCGTTGGCGAGGGATTCAACTATCCCAGGCTTGATACACTGTTTATTGCTCTTCCGGTTGCATACCCCAATATCGTCCAGCAATATACTGGCCGTTTGCATCGAGATTATGAAGGGAAGACAGAGGTGCGGGTATATGATTACATCGATATTCACGTACCTTCGCTAGCTAATATGTACGGTAAGCGACTGAAGTGTTATGCCCCTATCGGATATGCACAGCAGGTGTCAGATGCGCTGGAGCCGAATCCCCAGAACATTGTTTTCGGACCTTTGGATTATCTTGTGGCCTTGGTGGAGGATGTTGAGTCAGCAAAGTCATCGGTAATGCTCTCCTGCGATACACTGCAGTATGTGAAGGGTCCTTTGGCCAGGGCTATGCAAGCGCTATGCTTACGTGGAGTGGAATGCTCTGTGTTTGTACGTAAAAGCTCTGCCCGTGATGCTGATTTCTCGCGGGCGGGGGTTAAGGTAATACAGCGAGCATCTCGGGTACTACGCGCTGCTATCATTGACCGGTCACGTCTATGGTTTGGCAGTATAGAACTCGCAGGCGACCGCCATAATGCTGATGACAGTGTAATGCGGGCCAACGCCCCTGCAATCGCTTCGGAGATGCTGGGATACCTGTTGGAAGGGGAGTCATAATCTCTCGCTCCTTGTTATCCACGAACAAAAGAAGTATATTTGCATTGTTCTCGCTGAAGAGAATGCGTTCACTTATGGTTTTGAGGTACGCTAATCGGGTATGGATTTGAGGTGTCGAATCGGCATTCTAGGGCATTCTGAGGCATTTTAGACCCGAATAAACGGACGCATAACCAGACGCAAAACATGAAAATCGGCCTTGTACGCTATCAGAGGCATACTACTCGATTTTTGGAATGAGGAAGAATATTGATTTGATTATCATATAGTTAGCGTAATAAGAGCCCGTTTTTAACGGGCTTTTATTGTTTCGGTCTCCTCCAGCAAGTACCTGACAGTAAGCCCCAAAAGGCCTGCGGGCTGAACGATAGGAAGTGTCTGTTTTACAGCAACTTATAAACCAAGGGCCCGCAGGCCGTCTGTTTTTCTGATGGAGCTGCGGGGAGAAATTATACAACCGATTAATTATCAACCTGTTAGGAATGAGTCGTCCGCAGGCCTGAGAGAAGTATAGACAAGCTGTGAAACGGTGCCGCAGTTTTCCTTGCGGGGTGGAGAAAAACAGGTTCTTCGTCACTTTCGGTGCGGGAAATCCTGCGCAACTTTCTGCCACCCAGATTATTGGGCAAGGTCTGCACATCGAAAACAGACCTCGCCCAAAAGCATGAAAGACCTCGCCCAAAGGTGCCTCAGATCTTGCTCATGTTGACGGCTACTGTCATCCGGATTATCCGGAGAGGAGATGTCAGAGCCTGGACCGAACTGATCGTGGCCGGTTTATTCGCATATCGCACATTTACTTTAGGGCGGGTATACCTTTCTTTCAGGAATGCCGAGAAGTACCTGTCCTGCAGATTGTCAGAGGAGGAGATAGAAAACTTTTCAACGATTCCCTTCTCTTGGCACTGAATGCTGTGAACGCTCCTGTAACGGCAGGGATATGCGCGAAAGCGCTGGACATCATTTCGCGCGGTCTGCCGAAAGACCAGGAATCTGACCTGCTTGATACAGAATGCGATACACCCTTTTATGAAAAAACGGAGAATCTGACTTCCCTGGTAGCCGACTACGCGAGAAGAAACAGGGATTCACTCCTTGCCTGATCTTAATTCAGATAAGCGACAGCGAATGCCCGGAGGCGGGAAGGTAGCGGTCCAGGAGGTCCCGGGTGCGGAACTTGACGAAGCAGGTTGCGGTGCCGTCGGTGCAGGCAAACCAGTCGCTTTCAGCGACGGAACGGTCCATGACGAGCTGCACGGGGGCCGATTCCGGGAGGATGGCGCTGAGGACCGTGGTGGCGCCCACCGTGACGCCCGTCAGTTCCTGGAGCTTGTATGCCGGGGCGAAGGAGACGCGGGGAATGCCCAGTGCGCCGCAGAACTCCCGGGTGACGAAGGGTTTGTCGTCCGTAGTCACATATAGGTAGAAAGCCGTCTGCTGCCGGTTGCACAGGAATACGGTCTTGACGATGCGTACGCCGATCTTCGCGTCGATATGGGCACAGTCCTCCATGGTGAGGCCGGGATCGGTGTCCACCCGTTCGAAAGGAATTCCCAGGGTGGCAAAGGTTTCATAGACCTTTTGCTGGAGAGGCGTGGCAAAGGCCGGCGGGGGCGTGGTGAGAGGGTCGCTTACATGGAACATGCGGTAAATGTACGAAAAAATCCGTTATCTTTGTAAGAACGAACACTGATCGACATGAACAAGTTAATCCACTCCCTCATGGCCCTTTCCCTCCTGAGCCTTTTCTCCTGCAAGGGCTACACCGACCTCTCGGTGGCCGATTTCGACAAGATGCTTTCCGAGGACGCGACCGTCCAGCTCGTGGACGTGCGTACGCCCGACGAATTTGCCGGGAATCATCTTCCCGGTGCCCAGAATATCGACTGGCAGGGTGACGGCTTCATCGACCAGGCAAAGGCGGTGCTGGATCCCGCCCGTCCGGTGCTGGCTTATTGCCGGAGCGGCAAGCGGAGCGCGGCAGCCTCTTCCGCTCTCCAGAAAGCGGGATTCACCGTGTATAACCTACGGGGCGGCTTCCTGGGCTGGACCGAAGCCGGAAAGCGTGTCACGAAATATGAGGTGGAGACCTTCTGGACCGACGGCGGAAAGCCGGTCCGGATCACCCTCATCAAGCACGGCTCACTGGAGGTTGCCTACGAAGGCCTGTCCATCCAGATCGACCCGGTGGGCGAGTACGGCAAGCATACGGACTACGCGGTGGAGTTCCCCAAGGCCGATGTCATCCTGGTGACGCACGAGCACAAGGACCATTTTGAGCCCGTCACCATCGACATCCTCTCCGTGGAGGGTACCCGGCTGATCCTCAATGAGACCAGCCGCGCCCAGATCGGCAAGGGCGAGGCCATCGCGAACGGGCAGCGGACCGAACTTCCGGGTGGTATCGTCATGGATGCGGTCCCGGCCTACAACACCACGCCCGGCCGCGAAATGTTCCATCCCAAGGGCAACGGCAACGGTTATGTCCTCACTATCGACGGTCTCCGCATCTACATTGCCGGCGACACCGAAGACGTCCCCGAGATGGCGGACCTGAAAGACATTGACGTCGCCTTCCTCCCTGTGAACCAACCCTTTACGATGACCGTGGACCAGTGCGTCGCCGCTGCCAAGGCCATTGCCCCCAAGGTCCTCATCCCTTACCACTACAGCAAGACCGACCTCTCCGCCCTTCCGTCCCTCCTTCCCGGCCAGGACGTCCGTATCCGGCAGCTGCAGTAATTCTTCGAGGCGTTCGCGCGCTGCCATTGTTCGATTCCATCGATAAGTGATTCTTGTGTCCCATAATCCAGGACGCAAGAATCATTTTCGGCCTATTTTGATTTCTTCGTCCCATTCCTCGGAACGAAAGAATCACTTTGTCGGTTTTCCGTGCCGTGAAGCAACGTCTCCGGTGCATCCAACAGAGTCACTACTCGCTTATAGGGGATACCCATGACCCTCGCAAGCTGGCCAGCATGGGAAGAAAACCGGAATCGCAACTGTTTGAGCAATTCGGAGAGTTGGGCCTCCGAGAGTTCCTGTACTTCGTTTCTTCTGAATAGGGTATGACAAAGGTCCTCCGCGGCTGCCGTCAGGATTTGGTCGCGGAAAGCGGGGACCTCCTGATCGGCCTCCAGCCTGAGTTTGGCTTTGGATGAATTGCGTAGGAAATACTCCATCCTTTTGGGCGTGCGGAACAGAAACTCGACATAGCGGACGTCAACGTATGATTCTGGCAGGACATATCCTTCTTCCCCGACCAGATAGTCATCGGGGAGCTGTATGTTGCTGTGCAAGAGTCGCTTTGCAGCACGGCCGGATAAGGTGCAAATCCGTTTGCCTGCGGTCGCGCTTCCTTTGAAGTAAGCCGCGCCAGATCCCCACGGATATGCCGTGGCATGAAGGCAGATATTAGCGGCGACCGCATTCATCAACACGTAGGCGATGACTTTCTCAGCACCTTCATCTGCCCGCACAATCCGCTGGATATCAACCTTGTTTCCGCGCAGTGCTTCCTTGATCCCGTATTTGAGACGCAAGTATCTCGCATGATGCTTCTTGTATCCGTCAATGAATCGCTGCGCCTCATCACGGGAACAGTACAATACGAAGTGAACATGGTTGGACATCAGGGTAAATGACACGATTACGATTCCCAACGCCACGGCCACGACCGGGACTGCATTCATCCCGGCCTTGAAATCCTCCTCATCCCTGAACCAGATCCGTTGCTCCAGATGGTCCGTCGTCACAAAGAAGAGATCCTTCTCCGATTTCCTCATACTCCTTGTCATCGTACAGTTTCAGCTCCTCCTGCCACTCTCTCCATTCATCGAACCAGTCCAACATGCTTTGGGAGTACCTCCTTCGCGTAACTTCCATGAAGGTATACTTACTCTGGGTCCCGTCATCGGCATTTATGAGCAGTTCTATGGCTCGGTGGTATTTTTCGATCAGGTTCTCCCGTTCTTCTTCTGACAATGGGAGCAGAAGGAGCGGGACCTCTTCGGTAACTTTTGAATAGACGTTGTCTTCATCCCATTTTCCCCTTCGAATTTCAGCTGGACTGCATCTTTCCCAAGGGAGGACGAACCGGTGCGGTCCAAGATCCTCATATCTTTCAGGTTCGGACAGGATGTCAAGTCGATCTTCCAGACTGTGAATCATTACGTTCCGGGTAATCTGGTTTTTCGACATCCTTATCAGACGCTGCCTGAAAGTGGAAGACCATTTTGTCTTTTCCAGACGCCAGGCCCTGACACGATCTTCGCTCATGATTTCAGGCAGTTTGTCCTGGCGCCAAACAAAGAGGTCCAAGGCCTCGGCCCATGCTTTGACGCCCTCTACATCACAGCGGTACAGTGCCCGTGTGTATGACGATGTCGCATACAGGGCATGCATGAGCCCCACGATAACTTCATCAAAACTTTTAGCTTTCGCTGCCACACGGCAGGAATGCCCCACGATAGCGTAGCGATCACTGTTTCCCCAGTCCAGGGATGTCAGGTTGATGATTTCCAAACATTGATTCAACGCAACCATCTCTCATCACTTTAAAATTATACATAATTCAGCCGCGGCCACGGTCTCTACAAATATAAATCATGCGTTGATAATCTCCAAATTTTTTCTACAAAACTATATGATTCGTTGATTTTTGCTATCTTTGCCATTGATACACCATGCTAAAGCACAACCGTACTATCATCCACGTGGAGGTCAAGGACACCCACGAGCATTTTTACTTTGGATCCGCTGCCGCCATGTTTGAGGATTCCAGAGTGAAGAACTTGTTGAAAATCAAGTATCAGACCTTCCGGACCAAGCATGTTTCGGCCGAAAATCCTTTTGAGAATGAGTATGTTATCGTCCGGAAAGGGAATCTAAACACGATCGATCATGCTGCCCTGGAAGAATTGTTATGAAGGGTTAAGTGATTCTATCGTCCCGAAAAGAGGGACGGAGGCGTCATTTTTGGCTTATTTTGATTCCATCGTCCCTAAACGTGGGACGGAAGAAGCACTTTGCCACTAGTATGAAAATCATTGTAGCACCGGATTCGTTCAAGGAGTGCCTGGGCGCTGAAGAGGTGGCCAGGGCGATGGCTGCGGGCCTGCGGGAAGCCGTGTCGATGGCTGCGGGCTTGCAAGGGGCCGGCGGGGGTGAAGAGCCCTTGGAAGTGGTGGAGATGCCGCTGGCCGATGGGGGAGAGGGCACCGTCAGGGTACTCGCCGCCGCGCTGGGGGCACGTACCGTCCGGGCGACGGTCACCGGGCCGCTGGGGAATCCGGTTGAGGCGGAGTACGCGATCATTCGATCCGGATCGACGGCCATCCTGGAGGTGGCGTCGGCGTGCGGCTTGCCGCTGGTGCCGCCGGAGAAACGCAATCCGATGCAAACGACCTCCCGAGGCGTCGGGGAACTCATCCTGGACGCGCTGGAGAAAGGATGCGGGCGCATCCTCATCGGCCTTGGCGGGACATCGACCTGCGACGGGGGAGCGGGAATGCTGTCCGTTTCCGGATTTCGGGAAAAGGCTTCAGGAGCCTCATTTCAAGCTCTTTACGACGTAGATTCTCCCTTTTACGGGCCCATGGGCGCCGCCCGCATCTTCGGGCCCCAGAAGGGAGCGTCGCCGCAAGAGGTGGAAATCCTTGACCGGAAGATGCAGGCGATGGCCGAAGAGATCCGGAAGGGAACCGGCATCGACGTCCAAACCCTTCCCGGGGCGGGAGCTGCCGGTGGCTTGGGCGGTGCGCTGGCTGCATACTTGGGCGCGGAGATGCGTTCCGGCGTGGACGGGATCCTGGACCTCGTCGGCTTTGACGAGACCATACAGGATGCTGACCTGATTCTGACCGGCGAAGGGAAATCCGATGCCCAGACCTTGCAGGGAAAAGCACCGCTTGGCGTTTTGCGCCGCTCGAGAGGCATTCCGGTCGCCCTCGTTTCCGGCGCCATCAATGACCGGGAAGCCCTTCGGAACGCCGGCTTCCGGTACCTGGTCCCGGTGACCCCGGAAGGAATGCCCCGGGAGAAAGCCATCGACCCGGAAACAGCTGTTGAAAATATTAGAAAGGCGGTCGCCGCCCTGATCCAACGATATGCGTAAATCCATCCTCCTTCTCCTTCTGGCCGCCTCCTGCGCCCCCCGCGTGCAGGAAGAGCCGGCGAAAACGACCATCCAGACCTCCCAGGGCTGGCGTCCCACCATCGACATCCGGTCCGATGCCGTCATGGTGTACGGCGTGGGCAGCCGGGTTCCTTTGGAGGAACGCCTGGCTTCCTGGCGGGAGCGCGGCTATACGACCCACTTCATGACCGGCATCGCCTGGGGCGGTTATGCCGATTATTTCACCGGCGAATGGGACGGCCAATCCCATTGGGACGAGGGCCAGGTCAATGTTGCCGGCGACACCCTCTGGCACGGAAAGAACGTGCCCTATATCGTCCCCACGGAGAACTACCTTGCCTATTTCAAGGAACGTCACATCAAGCGTGTCATCGACGCGGGTGTGGACGCCATCTTCCTGGAAGAGCCCGAATTCTGGGCTGCCGGCGGCTACAGCGACTCCTTCAAGCGCGAATGGGAGGCCTATTACGGCACTCCCTGGCGTCCGCAGGACGAATCCCCGGAAGCGACCTACCTCTCCTCCAAACTGAAGTATCATCTGTATTATCGTGCGCTGGAAGAGGCGTTTACCTACGCCAAGGAGTACGGTCGTTCCCTGGGCCGCGACATCCAGTGTTACGTTCCCACGCACTCCCTCCTGAACTATTCCCAGTGGGAAATCGTGAGCCCCGAGGCCTCCCTGGCCTCGCTGGACTGCGTGGACGGTTATATCGCGCAGGTATGGACCGGAACCTCCCGCGTCCCGGCCTGGTACCGGGGCGAGTGCAAGGAGCGGGTCTTCGAGACCGCCTACCTGGAATACGGCTGCATGGCGTCGATGGTAGCCCCGACCGGCCGCCGCGTCTGGTTCCTGACGGACCCCATCGAAGATGCGACCCGGGACTGGGAAGACTTCCGCCGGAACTACCAGGCCACCTATACGGCCCAGCTCCTGTATCCGCAGATTGCCGATTACGAGATCATGCCCTGGCCGGACCGGATCTATGAACACCTCTATCCGAAAGCCCCCGGTTCGGACGAAAGGATCCGCGTTCCCCAGGCATTTTCTTCCATGATGCAGGTCATGACGAACGCCCTCCAGCACATGCCGGTGGCCGATACGCGCCCGGACGGGCCTGCGGGCATCTCCGTCCTCATGGGCAATTCCCTGATGTTCCAGCGTTTCCCGGTTCACGACGGTTACGATGATCCGCGGATGTCCAACTTCTACGGCCTCGCCCTGCCGCTCATCCGGAAAGGCGTTCCCGTGGACATCACCCACATCGAGAATCTCGGCTGGCCGGAGGCCTTCCGGAACGTGAAACTCCTCCTGATGACCTACGCCAACATGAAACCGCTGGATCCGGCCGCCCACGAACAGTTGGCCGAGTGGGTCCGGGGTGGCGGAAAACTGCTTTACTCGGCCACGGACACGGATCCCTTCCAGGGCGTCCAGGAGTGGTGGAATACGGGTAAAAATGCGTACAAAGCCCCCTCGGACCATCTTTTCGAACGGATGGGCATCGACCCCGGCGCTTCGGAAGGGACGTATCGGTATGGGAAAGGCACGGTCCGGATCCTCCGCCATGACCCGAAAACGTATGTAATGGAGTCGGAGGATGTCCTGCTGGATGCCGTCCGGGACCTTTACGGGCCCCTGGCAGAGAAGACTTCCTTCACCCTGGACCGCGGCCCCTACAAGGTCGTCGCCGTCCTGGAGGGTGGGGAGTCGTTGACCCTGGATGGCTCCTACATCGACCTGTATGACCCCAACCTTCCGGTCTATGCCCATAAGGTCGTCGCCCCTGGCACCCAGGCCCTTCTCTACGACGTCCGGAAGGCCCCCAAGGCCCCTTGCATCCTTGCGGCGGCCAGCCGGGCCTATGAGGAGAAGGCTTCCCGTCACGGCTTTTCCTACCTTTGCAAAGGCCCGGTTGAAACGATCAACGTCACGCAGGTCCTCCTTCCCCGCCGTCCCGTCTCCGTCCTTGTGGACGGCTTGGAAACGTCTTTCACCTGGGACGAAACCGCCCGGACCTGCTTCCTCCGCTTCCCGAACAACCCCGACGGTGTCCGGGTGGACATCCGTTATTGAATACCCCTGGGAGTCCTGCTCCCGGTCCGAGATCGAACTTTCAGTATGCGGGATGTCTCGCTGCCGATGTTGGCCATCTGCTGCGGGAAAGACACTTATTTGCGCATTGTTGGCACTGGAGTCGTTTTCACATAGTATCAGAGCGGACTAGATGGGATAGTCTTTGATATGATAGTTGCTTATATCATATAATTTTATTAGTTTTGCAGAAAAGAGAAGGCATATGGAAATACCATTCGTATATGGAAAGATCGTTTCGGACAACGATTTCACCGATAGGGAGGAAGAAACCCGGAAACTGGTTTCGAATTTCCTTTCCCAAACCAACACTGCCATCATCTCTCCTCGTCGATGGGGGAAATCCTCGTTGGTAAACAAGGCGATAGAAGCGGTCTCGAAATCGGACAATACCATATTGTTCGTGAAAATGAATGCGTTCAAATGCGAAACGCCCCAAGATTTCTACGAATTGTTCGCAAAGCGTACCATTGAATGTATATCTTCGACGGCGGAAACGCTCCTTTCCAATGCAAAAGAATTCATCTCCAGGCTTCTACCAAAACTGTCCATTTCGGATCCGGCGAGCCAGTATGAGATGTCATTCGGCGTGGACTTGAAGAATAATCCTATCGGGGAAGACATTCTGGACCTTCCCCAGCAGATCGCATCGAAGCGCAAGAGGAAGGTGGTGGTTTGCATTGATGAATTCCAGCAGATCGGGGAGTTTGCCGAGACGGACAAGTTCCAGAAGATCCTGAGAAACCACTGGCAGGAACAAGCGGATGTGGCCTATATCCTTTATGGGAGTAAAAAACATATGATGCTCAACATATTTGGAGAATATGAAAGTCCATTTTACAAGTTTGGAGATCTTATGTTTCTCCTAAAGATATCCAAAGAAAACTGGAGCGCTTATATCAAAGACCGTTTTACGGAAACCAAGAAGTCGATCTCTGATGATGCCGCCGGGTATCTGGCCGATTTGGTCGAGAACCATTCCTACTATGTCCAGCAGTTGGCTCAGTATGCCTGGCTTCGAACGGATAAGGTTTGTTCAAAGGAGATTGTTGATGCCGCGTTCCAGGGAATGCTCGATTCGCTGAACCTTCAGTTTGTCAACCTGATGGACAGTATGACGGAAAAGCAGCGGAGTTTTCTCTGTGCCGTCAGCGACGGTGTCAAGAACCTTTCTTCCGTTGAGACTCTTTCCCGGTACCGGCTTGGTACAAGCGGGAATATCCGCATCATCAAAGGAGCACTCAAAAAGCGGGATTTGATTGAAGAGACCGGTCACCAGGTCGAAATCCAGGATCCACTGTTCAAACAATGGATTAGGAGGGTATACAAAAAACTATAATTCCCGGCTTTAGAATTCGGAGGGCTGAACCTCCAGAATCGTCGCATGCGACGTTAGGCCTGCGGAAGAGGTCCGCGTAATCTGCTGACTTTCAATGAGCCCATTCTGCCGTTCCTGCAGGCCCCTAGCAAATTCAGGAGGCCTGCGGATCGCTTTTTATGAAGGTGTTGATAATCAATGGAATGCAAAGACCTTTTCCGCATGCCCAGACGTAACTCTGGGTCTATAGTCCTACTGATGGGGTGAGGGCGAAACCTCCGTTGCCAAACGAAAAAGCCAACCCCGAAAGGCTGGCTTGCTGTGTAGACCAAACACTTAAATTCTCGAACCTTTTGGAGGACCTTCGGCAGGTATTCATCAAAAGTGTCGATGCTCAATCATCCACGATTTCCCAATAGCCGTTCCTGTTGGCGCCGATCCGGCGGATGATGCCTTTGGCTTTCATGTCGGCAAGCATCCGCTCAATTTGGCGGGCGCTCATGTTCAGATCTGCGGCGATCTTGGCCGCCGTGGTGTGTCTGTCTGCACGCAGATATCCCAAGACTCTTTGCTGCTGGAAGTTGAGGCCTTTCTCATCGGCAATGTCGGCATTGGATTTCCCTTGATGGCCGACGAGTGCGTTCAGGATTTCTTCCAGCATGAAGTCGATGAAGGGGCCGCTGTCGCCGAGGTCGGAACTCCGGTTGATGGCATGGTAATAGGCCTGTTGGTTGGAATAGACCATGTTCTCGACAGGCAGATGCTCGAAAATCGGATTCAGCCGACCGAGGATGAGGGATTGCCAGAGACGGCCGATTCTTCCGTTTCCATCGGCGAAGGGGTGGATGAATTCAAACTCATAATGGAAGACACAGCTCCGGATGAGCAGATGGTCATCGGCATTCTCCAGCCATCCGAAAAGATCGCTCATCAGGTCCCTGACCCTGTCAGCCGGGGGGGCGATATGGATGGGCTTGTCTCCGTCAAAAACCCCGACGCCCCCTTTTCTGAACATCCCGGCTTCATCGACAAGGCCGGCCATCATCGTCCCATGGGCCAGAAGAAGGTCCGGGATGGAGAAGGAATTGAGTTTTGGATAGAGTTCGTAGGTCTTGATCGCGTTCTTGACTTCCTGGATCTCTTTCAATGGCGCAACAACCTTCTTGCCTTCCAAAACGGCCTGAACTTCACCTTCAGACAGGGTGTTGCCCTCGATAGCCAGAGAGGAATGGATGGTTTTGATTCGGTTGGCCCTCCTGAGCCGCAAGGTGTCCTCCTGTTCCATCCGGATCACATATCTTTCCAACTGACTGGAAATCTTCGCAATCAGATTGATGGCCTTGGCCGAAACGGTGAAAGGTGGTTTGTACATGGGTTATTCCGTCATCTTGTTTCGCCAGTTATCCCGACATTTATCCCGACACAAAGATACTATTTATTCCGACACAAACAAAAAGAGGACAAATCTTTCGATTTATCCTCTGGAGTAGACCAAACACCTAAATTCTCTAACCTTTTGGAGGATCTCTGGAAGGTTGAAAGATTTGCGCAATATATTGAAAATCAGGCAAGTGAGAATATGGCGGAAATGGAGGGCTCAGAGATAAAGCAATAGGAATAGTTGAATTTCTATATGTTCTGTAATCCTTCCACTCCGAAAGGAATAAGCCTATTCAGATAGAAATCCTTTGCAGACGCTTCGGTGAATACTGCATACCAACCCTCCTTTGTTTCAACGACGTTTGCAAAAGGACTATACCATCGAAAATCTTTCTCCAAAGGTTTGTTCTTTCCGAGGAAATGACGGTTCTCTTTCAACAGTGGATACAGGGTGATAAGATAAACGCCACTCCCTTTGATGCATTCAACGATAGAATCCCTTTTCTTGTTGTGTTTCCTTAGCCAGATATGGGTTACAATATCCGAATTGGGCAAGTTGGAGAGCGCCGTTTTGATTTCATCCGGAGAAACTGGAAAGTAGTAATCCCGTGAAGTGTTGTCGATCATCAGGATAGGAACCTCATCAAGTTCAGTGGGGGCGTGAAAGGAGTGCTCACGAGCAAAGATGTTATCATCCAGTTTGAGTCTCCCTCTGCCGCCCATTTTATCTCCGAATTCTCGGTTTTTCTTCCAGGCTGTTTGTTTATGTGCTTTGTTCTGAGTACCCATGTAATTGGCGAATGTGTATTCTTTCCCGTCTAACACAAAGATAGTGATTAAAAATGAAAGAACCGTTATTTGATTCCAATGTACAAGGTGTGATTTTGATTGACATACCTTGACCAGGGAAACTCGACAGGATAGCCTTCTAATGGCGATACCGCGTACAAGGTCTGCGGCTTAAAAACACACCTTGTACAATCAGCTACGATAATATAGTTTTTGGGTAAAAGAAAAACGATAGCCGATTGATAATGAATCAGTTGGCGTTTTTTAAGTAGTAGACTACACAGTTAAAATCTCGAACCTTTTGGAAGATATCAAGAAGGTGGAAAGATTCTTGCAAAATATTGATAATCAAGGAAGTGTGAATTAAGCAGAAAATGAGGGCTCAGAGGGAGGTTCTTCAAAAATGTGAAAAAAGGATGTTCGAAAAGGTCGTTATTCCGTTCGAAACCGTTTTTCGTATTTCTTTGATAATAAGAGATTTATCGATTCGGCCGAAATTGAAGGGTTTAGGCCTTCTCGAACAGGGAAGTTGGGCGTGAGGCAGGATATTTGCAGGCTGGTAACTCAACGGTTTTTTCCAAGAAAAGAATTCCTGTGATGAAGTCTAAATCTTTAGTTGTCAAAACGGCAGTTTTATTTGTACTATCCTTGGGCGGTTGCTGCTCCAAGCCGGTTGTCGAGCCGCTTTTTAAGGATGCTGCTATCCAAGATTCGCTTCAGTGTTTTCTGGAAAGGATAGACAGTGTTCCCAATCATTATAACGCTCCGTCTTTGTATGCTGTCCGTTTCAATCTGAAGGGTCAGGATTCTTTAATTCGATTTGGGGCTTATACGGGGTTATGGATGTACGAAGTGGACACGATTGGTTTTGATACTCGAACGCCCAACTGGATAGGGCTTTATCGATATGGGAATAAGTTTGTTTTGGTGGAATCGGATTGGGATTCAAAAGAAGTTATCTACCGGTCTTCCCTGGGACCTTGGGAAGAATTCGAGAGCCAGTACCATGATACTACCCCTTGGGATGATGACTCCTTTTATTACGAGAATTGCGAAAAAACGTATCTTTACAAGAGTCCCGATAGCTTACGCCTTCTCAGCAGACGCATCGGAAGGCCCGATCCGGATTGTAAGGATTGGCCCCAAACGATAGATTATTGATAGCTACCTTCCTCAAACGTAAATACTAACCGATCTATGGCCAATCAGTTAGCATTTTAAGTAGTAGATTACACCGGTAAAATCTCGAACCTTTTGGAGGATTTCCGGGAGATTGAAAGATTTGTGCAAAGTGTTGAAGATTAATGATGTAGGTTTTTACATAAATGGAGAGCTTAGAAAAGCCCGGCTTTAAAAACCGTGAAAAATGAGTTGGGGTAGGTGTGATTTTTGCACGCACTCGTAGTGCTAGGAATCTACTGCTTATATGAAGAGAATCAAATATTTAATGTGTCTTGCCGGAATGATTCTTTTCATTTCCTGCTCTCATTATTCTGATGAGTTCATAGAGAAATACCTGCATTATGGTTGGGATGAAGGGGGAAGTGCGATTATCGTTTATCCTCAAGACGAAGGATTCTGTTTCTTTGAGAACGATGTGATCCGGCAAATCCTTTATCCCCAATACGGTGCGAATTATCTTGACTATCAATCTTTTCTTCGGGATCTGTTGAATGGAAAAGTTGAAGTTAAGCGTGATGCCCAGACTAAGATTACTCGTTTTGACAAGGTTTCCAGAAAGAAGAAACAGGCCTTGATTAATGGGTATCTGAGTTACGATGAATCTGTTAAGGTGTATGAGTTCAAGAAAAGACTCAATAAGGCCGATGAGTTGGGAATCGTAAAGATGATGTTCGACATGGGGTATTATGTCCATTGGAACGATTATGCCGCTGAGTTTTTCTTTGTTTATCCAAAGAATCAAAAGAAAGATTAATCGTTTGCCTTCTTACTTGGAAGGAAAGGTGACTGCAATGCAGACTATCTTGGTTGATATAGGGAGAAGTATCCAATCGCCAATCTGTCCATATACCAACACCTGTTGGACACCAAAGGGAGCATGCAGGGAAAGGTCGATATGATCCCGGTCGACATCCCAGAAGATGCCATCCGAAAAGCCCTGCATACATTCCTGCCTCGACATACCTCGCATATGTTCGAAAGCAGATGGGAAGTTCACAATTGTGAATAAAAACGAAAAAGCCAGCCCCGAAAGGCTGGCTTGCTGAGTAGACTACATAGGTAAAATCTCGAACCTTCTGGCGGATCTTAAGAAGGTGGAAAGGTTTGTACAAAGTGCCGAAAATCAGAGTTTGATTACAGCCTCGCGAATCCGCGTTTTAACGTCTTCCCAATCGGTTTCCTCGAACATGAAGGGCATGGGGTCGGATTCGGCGTCCTCAAAGTAAGTCAGACTCTTCATGGCGATAAACAGGGAGCCGTCCGGATACTTCTGCATGTAGAGTTCCAAAAGTTCCTGCAATGAGAACGAACGAAGGAGGATGCCGATGTCGATAAAAACCTTCTTGGTACCTCTGCCGATGACAGCAGCAATCTTCATCGCGGCAATGTCCTGGATGCTTGCAAGGGTGATACCGGAATCAATAACCGGCTCGTCGATCCAGGAATACCGGTAGTTGACGAAATCGACCTTGACTCCATCGACCAGATAGATGTGGATGCTCTTGGATTCCTTGATGACGCTGACCCGATGGGATTCCTCCAGGACTTCCCTGATTTCCCGCGAATCCGCTTCAATCGTTCCGAAAAGGTCCAGGACGACGGACTTCCGATGCCCAAGCTGAAGTGCCAAGGCCGTCCCGCCGACAAGACGAAGACCTTTGAACATCGGCATGGACTGCAGCGACTTTAGAAGTTGCAATGTTCCGGGTTCGATCGTCTGGTATTGTAGCATCGGAACTGCTCTTGAGGGGTCCGGGAGATGGTGCTGATGAAGGCAAGGGCGCGGGGCTCCAGGGTACGGAGGTTCTTGGAAATGCTCACGATTTCATCCAGACCATAAAAAGCCAGAAGAAGCTTCCAATCACCAATCTGCCCATATTCCAACACCCGCTGAACGACATAGGGAGCATGCTGGGAAAGGTCGATATGGTCCCGGTCGACATCCCAGAAGATGCCGTCCGAAAAGCCCTGTATGCATTCCTGCCTCGACATACCTCGCTAATGTACGAAAAAGATGGGAAGTTCACAATTTGTGAATAAAAAACAGAAAAGCCAGCCCCGAAAGGCTGGCCTGCTGTGTAGACTACACAGGTAAAATCTCGAACCTTTTGGAGGACCTGAAAAAGGTCGTTAGATTCTCACAAAGTATTGAAAATCAGGGGGTGAGTATTTGATTGGGACCGAAAGCTCAGAGAAATAAGCTTCGAAAAATGTGAAAAATGGAGGCCAGAAAAGGTCATTATCTCATTCGTGGCGTTTCCTTGTATTTCTCTGATAATAAGGATGTTAGTTCTTTTGCTATAACTGGTGTTTTTTGGCCTTGTCGAACCTGATCATCTGGGTATCATGAAGGGAAAAGTGAATGAGCAGTATTTAGTTATTGGGAGATAATCGCTATATTAAGGCCGATTAATCCATTTTGTCATGAAACTGTTTTCTTTGTTCTTGAGTATGTCTCTTTTTGGCGGAGCGTTGATGCCCGGGCCTTTGGATGGGGTATACCATTCCGAATATCTCACAATGAACATCTGTGACAGTCTTGCGACAATCTCTTTC